>Ga0302147_10000004_pt1 | contig 105239 bp, 107 predicted proteins | sample I_Bog_E3_2_FD_192438 | JGI IMG/M metagenome (GOLD analysis project Ga0302147, IMG submission 192438) | Peat permafrost microbial communities from Stordalen Mire near Abisko, Sweden - I_Bog_E3_2 | ecosystem: Environmental > Terrestrial > Soil > Wetlands > Peat | place: Sweden: Abisko...
CGTGTTACGTGCTGGCGATCATCATCGTGCTCTATTGGGTGCTCTGGTACAGCCACCGTTCGCTCGTGGCGTCAGAGAACTCGAAGCTCTACGTGAACTTCGAACAAGCCTTTCCGCTCGCCGATGGTTTCATCGTCGCTTGCTTGGTGCTCGCCGCGATATCGCTTCAGCGTCGCGCACCGACCGCGTTGTTGTTCTTGCTCGTCGGCACGGGCGCGGGGTTCTATCTTTGCGCCATGGACGTGCTTTTTGACCTCGAGCACGGTATCTGGGGCAAGGGCGCCAACGGTGTCGTTGAGTTGTGCATCAACGTGCTCACGCTGCTCGCGGCGAGCGTTCTTTCGAGATGGACGTGGTCGCATCGACGCGAACTCGATCCGAGGGGCGAACGTTCTGACGCCGCCGGGTAGTTTGTAAGTGTGAGTAGCGCCCCCGAGCCCCTGCACCGTGCCTTGGGCCTTACCGATTCGGAGTTGGCCCAGATCCAGGTAGTCCTCGGGCGAGACCCGAATCCCTTGGAATTAGCCCTCTACGGCGTGATGTGGAGTGAGCACTGTTCTTACAAGTCCTCGAGAATCCACCTGCGTCGACTCCCGAGCGAGGGCGCGCACGTGCTGGTGGGCCCCGGCGAGAACGCGGGCGTGATCGACGCCGGTGACGGCATCGCGGTCGCCATCCGCATCGAGAGCCACAACCACCCTTCGGCGATCGAACCGTACCAGGGGGCCGCCACCGGGGTGGGGGGAATCCTGCGCGACGTCTTTACCATGGGCGCGCGTCCGCTCGCGGTCATGGATCCGTTGTTCTTCGGCAATCTGGACGACGCTCGTCAGCGCTGGCTCGTCGAAGGGGTCGTCTCAGGGATCTCGGGCTACGGCAACTCCGTGGGTGTGCCGACGGTCGGCGGCGAACTGACCTTCGACGAGTGCTATTCGTCGAATCCGCTCGTGAACGTGCTGTGCTGTGGCGCCCTGCCCACGAACCGACTCGTACTCGGCGTCGCCTCGGGCGTCGGCAACCTCGCGGTCCTGCTGGGCTCGTCCACTGGTCGTGACGGGATCGGCGGCGTCTCGGTGCTCGCTTCGGCCGGATTCGTCGGCGATGACGGCGCGGCTTCACTGGATGACGCCAAGCGCCCGAGTGTGCAAGTGGGCGACCCCTACGAGGAGAAGCGCCTCATCGAGGCGTGCCTCGAATTGCTCGACCGAGGACTGGTGGTCGGGATCCAGGACCTCGGCGGCGCGGGACTCGTGTGCGCCACGAGTGAGACCGCCGCGCGTGGCGGCGTGGGGATGGACGTGGACATCACGGCGGTGCCACTTCGAGAAGAAGGTATGCAGCCCTTCGAGATCATGACCTCGGAGAGCCAAGAACGCATGCTCGCGATCATCACGCCCGAGAATTGGGAGGAAATCGCGAGCCTTTGTGCCAAGTGGGAGGTGCGAGCGAGTGTGGTGGGACGCGTCGTCGAGCCGAGCCTCGACGCGAACGGGAACCCGCGGGGAATGCTTCGCATCAGGCGAGGCTTCGATGGCGAAGTCCTCGGGGAGGTCCCCGCCCAGTCGTTGGCCGACGAAGCGCCGCTCTACGATCGAGCGCGTGAGCGGCCGTCCTCGCTCGACGCCGTGCACGAAGACGACCCGACCTTTGATGAACCAGTGGGTTCGCCCAACGATGACCTACTGGCTTTGTTGGTGGATCCGGCGTGGGTCTACCGGCAATATGACTCGCAGCTCTTTCTCAACACGGTGGTGGGACCGGGACGCGACGCGTCGCTCCTGCGCCTGGCGGGGCCCGGTCTGCCCGCCTCCGAGCGCGGCATCGCGCTCTCGACTGACTCGAACCCCCGATGGTGCGCGCTCGATCCGCGCTTGGGTACCGCCCTGACCGTCGCCGAGAGCGTGGCGAACCTGGCTTGCGTTGGTGCGAGCGCCAAGGCGCTCGTGAACTGTCTGAACTTTGGAAACCCCGAACACCCCGAGGTCATGTGGCAACTCTCCGAATCGATCGACGGCATGGCCGAGGCGTGTGTGGCCCTGGCGATTCCCGTCGTTGGTGGCAACGTGTCGCTCTACAACGAGAGCGGCGGCAGCGATATCGATCCGACGCCCGTGGTGGGGCTGCTCGGCGTGCTCGAGAAGCTCGTCGCGCCGCCGCCGGGCTGGAACTGGCGCGAGGGTGACGCCGTCGTGCTCGTGGGCGCGCGCCGTGCCCCGGGCACCGTGCCCTTCCCGCTCGCCGGTACCCGATGGGCGACTAGGCGTGGACGCCGAGGCGGCAACGTCGCTGCTTTCGATGGTGCTGGACTTAAGAACACCTTCGACTTCGTCACCGGTGAGGTCGCCGAGATCTGTGCGGGCGCGTCGAGTGACGTGACGTCGGTGCACGACGTGGGTGCTGGCGGCCTCGCCACGGCGCTCGCGGAGATGGCGAGCGTCACTGGTCTAGGTGCCAATATCTTCGAACTCGAGGGTCACCAGGAACTCTTCGCCGAGTTCCCAGGTCGCTTCGTCATGACGACGAACAATCTGGAGCGCTTCATCGCTCGTGCCGTGCGCGCGGGCGTGGCCGTCGAGGAGATCGGCCGCGTCGGCGGCACGAAATTGCACATCGGCCAGGCCATTGACCTCGAGGTGCAAGAAATCGCCCGTCAACGCCGGGGAGCACTCGAAGAAGCGCTCGAGGCCGCGGGTTAGTTAAGTGCCTTCAACTCGTCGAGGACCTCGTTGGGGACTCGAAGGTCACCCGACTTGCCAAAGCCGAGGGTGACGTCGCTCTTATAGCTGCCGTGGTAGTCCGAACCCCCCGTGGGGATCATGCCCGCGTCGCGAGTGAGTTTCACCATCAACGAACGCAAGGCGTTCGAGGTGCCACCGTAGTAGGCCTCGATGCCGCGTAGTCCGCGTTCGCGCAGCGACGCCATCACCCTGGGCATCGTGGCGACGATCGCGGTCGTGTTCATGGAGTCCACGTAGTTCACGAGCGGATGGGCAATGGAGAACACGGTCGACGAGCCCTTCGCGGCGTCGACGAACTCCTCGATCGCCATACTGGTCTTTGGAACGTAGGCCTTACCCTCGGAGCCCAGCCACTCGACGAAGACGCCGTTCCATCCCTCGTCGGTTCGCTCGCCCACGATCTCGGGATGAAGTTCGAACATGGCCCGCGCGAAGTGGGGTCGGCCGATCGAGTGGACGTTGCCCGCGAGCAAAGCGAGGTAGTCGATCGTCAGTTTGTCAAAACCCTTCTCGTTGAGCACCTTTACGAGGGCCGCGTTTCGTACGTCGCGGTCCTGGCGCAGTGAGGCCAACTTCAATTGGAGGGGGTGAGCGGGGTCCAGGGGCACGAAGTAGCCGAGCACGTGCACGTTGCGCGGGCCCACGGTTCCGTCGGGACGGTTCTTGGGGAATTCATTGTCCCGCAGGGAGACCTCGACGCCACTGACCAGCTCGACGCCGAACCTCTCGCACGCTTCGCTCATCTGGGGATAGCTCGCGGTCGTGTCGTGGTCGGTCAGGGCAATTGCCGAAATACCCAACTCGTACGCCTTTTGTGCCAACTCGGTCGGCGTGTCCGAACCATCCGAGAAGCTCGAGTGCGTGTGCAGGTCGATCACGGCTCCAGCGTATCGACCAAGCGCCAAGGGGTTGGGTGGCTGTGCGAGAATGTCCCAGTGCCTCTTCGACTTCTGACCCCTACAGTGGAGAAGGCATGAAAGAAGCTTGTGGCGTCGTCGCGATAGTTGCACCGGGGCGCGACGTGGCACATCTCTGCTACGACTCGCTCTACGCGCTGCAACACCGTGGGCAGGAATCGGCCGGCATGGCCACTTTTCACAACCAGCAGATCACGGTCGTGAAGGACAACGGTCTCGTCAGCCACGTCTTTGCCGACACGACCTTGCGCGCACTCGCCGGATCGCTGGTCATTGGGCACACCCGCTATTCCACGTCGGGTTCGGCGAATTGGACGGCGGCCCAACCGGTGTTTCGTTCCGCTGGTTCGTCGGGTTTTGCGATCGCGCACAACGGCAATCTGACCAACACCTCCGAACTGGCCGACAAGGCGGGCATCCAGGTGACGTCAATGCTCTCGGACTCGGACCTGGTCGCCGAGCTACTCGCTCGCGAAGTGGAAAATGGCCACACGCTCGCCGAGGCGCTGTCGGGCGTACTCTCGATTGCCGAAGGTGCCTTCTCGATGGTGGTGCTCGAAGCGGATGCCGTGCACGCCGTGCGCGATCCCTACGGTTTTCGGCCGCTGTGCCTCGGTCACTTGGCGGGCGATGGCGCGGCGGAAGGCTGGGTCGTCGCTTCTGAGTCGCCCGCGCTTGACGTGATCGGCGCCTCCTTCGTCCGTGAGATCCAACCAGGTGAGATGCTCACCATCACCAGCGCCGGCGTCACGTCGACCCAACTCCTCGAACCAGCCGGCGAGAAGCAGAAACTGTGCATCTTCGAGTTCGTCTACTTCGCGCGGCCCGACACCTATCTCATGGGTCACCAGGTACACACCACCAGACGACGTATGGGCGAGCTGCTCGCCGGCCAGTCCCGCGTGGAAGCGGACATCGTCATGGGCGTCCCGGACTCGGGCGTGCCCGCGGCCGAGGGCTACGCGAAGGCGTCTGGCATACCCTTTGGCTACGGACTCGTGAAGAACCGCTACATCGGACGAACCTTTATCGCCCCGGACCAGAACAAGCGAGCGGCCAGCGTACGGCGCAAGCTCAATCCCCTGCGCGAGAACATCGAGGGTCAGCGTCTCATCGTCGTCGATGACTCCATCGTTCGCGGCACGACGACCCAGGCGCTCGTCAAGATGTTGCGTGACGCCGGGGCCAAGGAAGTGCACCTGCGGATCTCCTCGCCGCCGTTCATGTGGCCCTGCTACTTCGGCATCGACACGCCCACGCGTGACGATTTGCTGGCCGCCAACAATTCGATTGCCGAGATGAACGCGTTCATAGGCTCTGACACGCTCGAGTTCATAACCCTGGCGAACCTGAGAAGTGCAATACAGCTCGACGGCGAGTGTTGCGACGCGTGTCTCACCGGTAACTATCCCGCACCCACCCCGGTAGCTCTCGGGGCGAGCGGGGGTCGTTGGTGAGCCGACTGCTCGAACAGCCCCAAGGTGGCATGACGTATCAGTCGGCCGGTGTGTCAATCGAAGCGGGCGATCAAGTGGTCCAGCGCATCAAGGGAGCCGTGGACAGCACGAGACGACCTGAAGTGCTCGGGAGTATCGGCGGCTTCGCGGGCATGTTCGCGCTTAACCGCGCCAAGATGAAGGACCCCGTGCTCGTCGCGTCGGCCGATGGCGTGGGGACCAAACTCGAAGTGGCTCGCCAGATGGGCCGTTACGACACGGTGGGCCGTGATCTCGTGGCGATGCTCGTCGACGATCTCGCTTGCGTGGGAGCCGAACCGCTCTTCATGCTCGACTACGTGGCGGTGGGCTCACTCGACCCCGCGCGCCTCGAGGAGTTGGTGACCGGAATCGCCGACGGTTGCCGCAACGCGGGCATTTCGTTGTTGGGCGGTGAAACCGCTGAGCACGGTGACGTGATGCACCCCGACGACCTGGACGTCGCGGGCTTCGTGCTGGGTGTGCTCGAGCGTGGCCACGAGTTGGGTGTGCACCGAGTGCACAAGGGTGACGCACTCATCGGCTTCGGGTCACCGGGACTGCGCTCGAATGGTTATTCGCTGGCTCGCAAGGTGTTGATGGGTGAGCCCGGTGCGCTGGCGCGTCCGGCGTTTCCGGGAGCGACTCGCTCGTTAGGTGACGAACTCCTGTTGCCTTCAGTCATCTACGCACCGGCCATCACGGCCATGCGCAAGAAGATGGGCGATGGCGTCCGAGCGGCGGCGCACATCACGGGCGGGGGGATCATGGGTAACGTCGTGCGAATCGTGCCGCCCACCCGCGACGCCGTCATCCACCTCGACGCCTTCGAGACACCGGAGATCTTCTTCGAGATCCAACGTCGTGGTCAGGTGAGCGCCGACGAGATGGTGCGAGTCTTCAACTGCGGACTCGGCATGGTGGTGGTCGTCGATGCCGACGACACCGACACCGCGGTCGAGGTGGCTCGTGAAGAGGGCCTCACCGCGTCAGTGATCGGCAAAATTCGAAGCGGTTCGGGATCGGTGGTGATGACGTGAGCGACGCACGCGCTCGCGTGCACGAGCACCTTCTGGATCATTCGGTGCGCCGCGGGGACTTTACCTTGAAGTCCGGGCGCACGTCGTCGTGGTTCATCGACTCCAAGCGGACCATCTGTTCGCCCGAGACCATGGTGGACGTGGCGACGCTGCTCTTGGAGAGAATTCCCTCAGAAGCGACCGCCATCGGTGGGCTCACCATGGGCGCCGACGGTGCGTCGTTCATTACCGCGGGCGTCGCGGCGACCAGGGGTCGACTGCTTCGGGCGTTCAGCGTCCGTAAAGAGGTCAAGGATCACGGGGCCGGGGGACGAATCGCGGGCGCCCTCGAGGTCGGCGATCGCGTGGTGATCACCGAGGACACCGTCACTCGAGGCACCAGCTTGCTCGAAGCAGCGAAGGTGGTCCAGGAGTTCGGGGCAACCGTCGTACTCTTGCTCGCGGTCGTGGACCGGGGGGGCACGGTGGGTGACATGGCGAGGCACGAAGGGCTCAACTTCGACGCCCTGTTCAGCGCGCCAGATCTGGGCTTCTCCTACGAAGGTGCCTAGGCGCCTTGGGCCAGAGCATCCAACACCCTGGTGCGCCATTCGCCGAGTTGGGGATAGTGCTCCTCAGAGGTGTGGCCGAAACGCAACACCAGGGCGTCGAGGTCCGGGGCCACGCTGATCATCTGGCCCTCGTAACCGCTCGCCCAGTAGGTACCGTAGCGGTCGCCGGTGACCCACCACTGCCAGGAGTAGAACGAGTCGCTGTCGGGATCCTTGCTGAGCGGTACTTGGGCCGTGGCGGCCCACTCGCGTGAGATCAGTTGTTGGCCGTCCCATTCACCGCCGCGAAGGTAGAGCAGGCCGAACTTGGCGAAGTCGAGCGCGCTGGCGTGCAGGTAACTCGACGCGACGAACACGCCCGTCGGGTCGAAAGTGGCGACCGCACTCTTCATCCCGAGTGGGTCGAAGAGACGCCGATGAAGGTAGGCGTCGTACTGGTCGGCGTAACCGACCTCGTCGGCCACGATGCGACTGAGGACGTTGGTCGTGCCACTCGAGTAGTTGAAGAACGTACCGGGCTCGTGGGCGAGAGGAAGCGCCGCGGTGTAGCCCGCCATGTCGTGCTTACCTTCGCCGAAGAGCATTTCGATGACGTGGCTCACCTGACCGATCTCGTAGTTCTCGACGAACGCGAGACCGTCGCGCATAGCGAGCAGGTCCTTCAGTTTGATGGCGTGGCGTGGGTCGGTGGCATCGGACCATTCGCGCACCGCCGCACGGGCCTCGGGTTCGAGTCGGCCCTCGTCGACGAGGGTACCCAGGATCATGTGCAGATGTGACTTGGCCATGGACCACGACAACAACTGCGAGTGCGCGTCGATCGTCTCGGGTGAGCGGTCGAAGAACTCCTGGACGCCCGCGTAGCGCTCGGCGATGACCCGGCCACCCTGGATGACGACCACCGCGTTGGTGATCGCGAGTTCGTCGGCGCTAAACGCCTCGTCGACGATTTGGGCCAGACGCGCGGGCGTCGCGCTCGCTCGAGGCCAGCGTTCGGTGGGCCAGGCGACGCCCGCGGGTTGGACGGCGAAGCGGGGCGTGACGTGTGGCAAGTCGTTCATGGTCTCCCTTTGGGAGCCATTGTGGCACGGCTCGTCACACCTCGTCGGTAGGTTTCGTCGATGTCCGGTGATCCGCAACCCGCAGAACGCTACTTTTACCGCTCCGCTCGAGTTAGTCACCCCGATTCGATGGTGAGTGTCTACCTGGTCGAGCATTGTCACGGTTCGTCGGTGGTCGCGAGGATCGAAGCGATGGGCCTCGTGCACTCGAGGATCGGTGACCACGAGATCGCTCTACGAGGGTTACGTCGCAATCTCGTGTCGGTGGGACCTTGGCGAGCGACCCGCAGCGCGCGGCACACTCGCGTCGCGGTGCGGCCACTGCGATAAGGGACGCGTTCGTTCCCAGGGAAACTCTTGGAAACGACCGGTTGGTGGTCGAGACCGGCGTCGATCCGGTGACCTCACGCTTTTCAGGCGCGCGCTCTACCAACTGAGCTACTCGACCTCCTCGTCACCCTTTCGGGTGTCGAGCGGACCTGACGGGATTTGAACCCGCGACCTCCGCCTTGACAGGGCGGCGTGCACTCCGAGCTGCACCACAGGTCCTCGGTGTTCTCGAAGCGAAGACTCCGAGACGCGAAGTGTCAGTCTATCCGTTGGCGGGCGTGTGAATTGGGGCTGGCCAAAGGTCGCAATTCGACCGGCTCGTAGACTGGTCTGCGTGTCCTCGGTGCGTCGAACTCTGCGAGTGGCGACGGCCTGAGCGTGAACAACACCGTCGTATTGGTCGTTCTTGGAGCCGGCCTCGTACACGCAGTGTGGAACGCCATGGCCAAGAGCCTTCACGATCAATTCGCGAGCTTCGCGCTGCTCAATCTCGGTGTGGCGTTGGTGTGCTGGGTCACCTGGCCCTTCGTGGGACTGCCCAAGTCGGCGGCGTTGGTCTATCTCGCGTTCTCGGTCCTGTGTCACGTCGGCTACGAGCTCTTCCTCATGGGTGCCTATCGGCGCACCGATTTCTCCCAGTCCTATCCCATCGCACGAGGAATCGCGCCGTTACTGGTCTCGCTCGGGGGACTCATCTTCGCCGGCGAGCATATAAGTCTGCGTGCGTTGTTCGGTGTCGTCGGGATAGTGGTCGGCATCGTAAGCCTCGCCGTTCGAAGGAATCCGGCGATTGCGAACCGCCAGGGCGTCTACTGGGCCCTCGCGACTGGTGCGGCCATCGCTATCTATACGGTGGTCGACGGGCTCGGTGTGCGCTCGAGCAACAACGCCCTTCGCTACGCCCTGACGCTCTTCTCGCTTCAGTCAGGCGTCTGGCTGTTGGCCGTGGTGGCGCGCCAGCCGCGGGGTTGGTGGCCAGGAGCGCGCCGAGCGTCCGTTGGCATGCTCGGTGGCGTCTTGTCAATGGTGGGTTACGTCGCGGTGCTCTGGGCGCAGATTCGAGCACCCCTGGGCGTGGTGAGCGCCCTTCGCGAGACCGGCGTGCTGTGGGCGGGGATGATCGGGGTGTTCATCTTTCGCGAAGGTCGACTGCGCCGCGTGCTCGTGCCCGCGGTTTTCGTCGTCGGGGGCATCGCACTGCTCAGCCTCGGCTGACCGATTCGACTCAGTAGGGGAGCACCAGACAGAAGGGGTGGCCCACCGGGTCGAGGTACACGCGAAAGGTGTCACCGGGTTGATCCGCACCGGGCTGGAACGAGTGCTTGGTGGCCCCTTGTTCGAGGATGTGGCGCTCGCCCTCGTCAAGGTCATCGACGATGAAGTCGAGATGCAGTTGCTGGGGTACGGGACCCTCGGGCCAGGTTGGCGCGACGTAGTTCTCGACGCGTTGGAACGCGAGTGTGGGCATACCTTCGTTCAAGAGACGCACCCACTCGATCTCGCCGGGATCCTCGTCATCCAACGGTTCAATCTCCATGCCCGTAACGCGCGAGTAGAAATCGGCTAGAGCGAGCGGGTCGGGGCAGTCGAGAGCCGTGAGTTCGAGTTGAGGTTTCACGGACACAACGTAGTGCGCGAGTTCGGACCCGGCAAGTGAAATCGAGGCGTACTCTACCTTGACACCAAGGCTCCACAAGCGATACCGGTGACGTCGGCCGCCCGATGAAAATGGTGGTGATCCCGCTTGATTCGCTCAACCGTCACCTGCTTGGGGACCACGGATCCCATGAGTTAACGACGCCGAACCTGACTCGCTTCTCCCGCCCTGCTGGAACGATCGCCCCTCTAGGCGTCTATGACGCTGCGAGGGAAATCGCTGGTTGCTTCCGCGTACCACTGGGCTGAGGGCTTGGGCGTGCGCGCGAACGTGGTGCGATCCACGCCCACGATCCCGAACTTCGGACGGTACCCGAAGGACCATTCGAAGTTGTCGAGCAAGGACCACTGAAAGTAGCCGCGTACGTCGATGCCCTCCTCGAGCACGTTGTGTAGACCCTGGAGAGCCCCCTTGAGGTAACGAATCCGCTGGTCGTCGTCGTCAGTACCGATGCCGTTCTCGGTGACGAAGATGGGTAGCGACGAGAGCGCGGCCGCACGACGCACCGTGTACTCGACGCACTGGGGCCAAAAGAGATAGCCCATCTCGGTCTTCTCGCCGGGCGGGTCAAAGACGACGCCGTCGGGCCCCACGACCATCTTCGTGTAGCACTGCACGCCGATGTAATCGTCCTCCTGGGAGGATTGAAGGTACTTGTCCTCCATCTCGGCTCGCATCGAATGCAACCTCTCTTCGCCACCGGGCAACGCCTCGTACTCTTGCATCGACAGCGGCATACCAATGGGGTAGGTACCCGGTCCCGCTCGTAACGCCTCGCGCATCGCGACGTGGGCCTGGCGCATCATCTGGTTCACGGCGACGAATCGGTCGCTGTCGGCGACTTGGGGCGGAAACATGCCGATGAGGTAACCCATCGCCGCGACGATGTTGGGCTCATTGATGGTGCACGCAATGCCGATCAACTCACCGAATTCTTCGCCGACGACCATGGCGTAGTGCGCTAGCCAGCCAACGATCTCGGGGTTTTCAAATCCTCCAGCGTCAGCGACCCACAGCGGGAGTGTGAAATGGTGCAGGGTCACTACCGGCAGGATGGCGCGTGCGTGGCAGGCTTCGAGAACTGCTCGGTAGTGGTCGAGCGCCTCGCTCGAGATGACGCCGTGTTCGGGCTCGATGCGTGCCCATTCGATTGAAAGACGAAAGGAGTTCAAGCCGAATCGCACCAGCAGATCCAGGTCCTCCTCGTAGCGGTGCCACGAATCACAGGCATCCCCACACGTCTCGACCGCTACCGTATCTGGCGCGCGTTCGAAACGCCACCAATCGGTGTTCGTGCCGCCGCCTTCGATCTGATAAGCGGAGGTCGACGTGCCCCACAAGAAAGACGCGGGGAAGTTGACTTCGCGATCTCTCATGGAAAGAATCTAGAGCCTGGCCAGGGCCGTTGCTCGTCGGCTCTATTTATTGATGATGACGATGAAGCCCCACACGACGGTCGCCGCGATGACCAGAGCAACGAGACCCATGGCGGTCACACTTAGACTTCGAAGCGCGACAGAGCTGTCCGCACGGCGGTAGTGCGAGAACGAGTGGACGCCGACTGAGAAGAGGACTACGAGTCCGATGCCCAGGGCGACGCTCGTGTAGAGGACCTGGACAAGGGCGTGCCAGTCGATCAGCGGTGTCGCGGGAGTGACCGTCATACCTTGACGGGTTCCTCCACTGGCTCGAGTGGCTTCTCAAATGCCTCTGAGTGTTCGCCCCACTTGTCGTTGACATTATCCGCGTTGATCTTGTCCTTGCGCGAGTGGTAGTAGATAAACGAGCAGTAGCCGATCAAGATCGCGGTCATCACCACGACACCGAAGGAAACACCGAAGGCCCGCTGACCGTAGAAGGCGAGGGCGCCGCAGACGCCGGCGCAGGGCAGGGTGATGAGCCACGCGGTAGCGACCCGACCGGCCAACTTCCAGCGTACGGTGCGCTTGCGGGTGCCGACCCCTGCGCCGAGGATGGAGCCGGTCGCCACGTACGTGGTCGAAAGGGGCATGCCGAAGTGGCTCGACGTGAGAATGACCACCGACGACGTGATCTGGGCCGTGAAGCCTTGGGTTGGACTCAACTTCGTGAATCCTTGGCCCATAGTGCGGATGATGCGCCAGCCGCCGATCATGGTGCCCGCCGCGATGGCGAGACCACAGATCAGCACGACCCACTTAGGAGTGGCGCTGTTCTGAGCGAGCGTTCCGTTGGCGACGAGCGCCAGGGTGACCACTCCCATGGTCTTTTGGGCGTCGTTCGTGCCGTGCGCGATCGAGAGTAACGACGTCGAACCAATCTGTCCGATGCGCATGCCGGCCGACTTCGTCGCGTCGTCAGACCTCTTCGTGAGGCGACGGGCGAGCGAGGTGGCTATCGCCGCGATGACGAGTGCGAAGATTGGTGCCGCGATTGATGGTGCGAGCACTTTGCCGACGATGCCACTCCAGAGCACGGCACTTGAACCCGCGTGCGCGATCATCGCGCCGATGATGCCACCGATGAGTGCGTGGCTCGACGACGAGGGAATTCCGAAATACCAGGTGGTTACGTTCCACACAATGGCGCCAATCAGTCCGCCGATCACGACCGGCATGATGATGTCGCCCTGGCTCACGATCCCACTCGCCACAGTGGCGGCGACCTTGAGTGAGAGGAACGCGCCAACGAGGTTGAGAGCGCTCGAAAGGATGACGGCCGTGCGAGGCTTCAGGGCTCCGGTGGCGACGGTGGGCGCCACGGCGTTGGCGGTGTCGTGAAAGCCGTTGGTGAAGTCGAAGCCGACGGCGATGAGCACGACGAACACCAGCACGAAAGTGTTATGCACACTCCACTCTTAGCAAGCACCCTCGGCACTTTTAGAGGTAAAAGCCCCTATTTGGCCTACTTTTGGTTCAGATTTCACCTTCGCGTTACTTTGGCGTGGCGTGACTGGCGAGGCAGCAGATCAGTCACCCAAACGAGTGAATGCGACTCGCGAGGTTCGTTCAATGACCGTGGCGCTATTAATTGAATTGATTGGCGTGTGTCTCGTTGGGCCGCGAGCGACTGAGCCCAAACTCGAGATGAATCTTGCGGTCAGTGATCGTGACGAGGACGCGTGGATCCTTAGCGTTTGCCGTCGCGTGGTGCACGCGTCATAGGGAAACCAATCCCCGGGCGAGGTTCGAAATTCGCACGACCATCGCGGCGTTCTTGGAGTTCTCTTCAGGCTCGAGGTCGCTCGACGACCTGCTTAATGTTGATTCATGGCAGATCGTTGGCGACATCGCCTCGCTCGCAAACTTCGTGGACTATCAAGACGTATTCGAATTCTGCTTGGAGATCGTGATGCCTTAGGTGTTGAGGCGACTTATCACGTCGTCGACGACGCCGCTCGTGGTGGACTCACCACCGAGGTCGAAGGTCCGTATCCCGTCGGCGGCGCCTTCGAGAGTGGCCGTACGTAGTCGATCGCCCGCCACCTGGAAATTCGGGTCGTCCAAATGGAGCGCGGCCTGGTCGAGCAACGCTGCTTGGGCGAGCAGCATCGCCATCGGGTTCGCGACGTTCTTTCCCTGCAACGTTGGCGCGGTGCCGTGGGGTGCCTCGGCCATGGCAACTCGAGGATGAAGATTCTCGTCCAGGGCCATGAGCACGGACTCCGCGCCCGCGATCGAGCCGAATATAGCGAGCACGAAGTCACTCAAGCAGTCGCCGTCGCGATTGAGCGAAGGGATGACGAGGGTTTGCTCGTGCACGTCGGTCAGCAGACCTGCGTAGGTCGCGTCAATGAGGATGGGGCGGTAGGTGACGTCGGGATATCGTTTCGCCGCGGCGTCCATCTCTTCTTTGAGCATGCCCTCGTAGGTGGGCGACACTGTCCACTTCGGTCCTCCGTAGACAATGCCGTGGGCTTGAGCGGCGGCCTTGAACGAGTATTCCGAAACGAATCGGCAAACCGAGCGGTCGATTCGTTCGGTACGCCACGCCACTTCGTCGAAACTCCCGGGCGTTCCTTCACGCCCTTCGTCCGCACCATAGGCGTCACCCACCGCCATGCGAATCACGATGATCGGCTTGTTGGTGGCGACGACGGGTGAGACGCCAGGAATGCGACGCCCAGTCCGGACGATCACGGAGCCGCCGATGCCTTCACGCAGGAGCCGGTTGGGCGAGCCGACGCCGCCCATTTCGGGCGGCGTGATGGTGGCTGCCTTGAGCCCGAGTCCGGTCTCGACCATCGCGGCCGCAGCCTCTCGAACGACCTCGTTGTTCGTCGCGCGACGGTTTTCGAGAGAAAGGTCAAAATGTTCGAATTGGAGGCTTACACCAAGCAGATCGCCCGTCATCACCCGGAGTGATTGGTCAAGTAGCTCCTGGCCAGTTTCGTCGCCGTCACAGACGATGACTCTTGCGATCGTGGTCGCCATTGCAACTCCTCAGGGTGAGATGAACCGTGTCGCGCGCGAGAACACTACGGCGTTGCTCAACGTTAATGCAAAGTAAAGTGGCCAGTCGCCGGCAGATGCGTTGGGCTACGCGGCTGAAACTAGAGATTGAGTCGTCATTCTCCCTTTCGTCACTTTCGCACTCCGTGTGCGGCGAGAGTAGTTTGGTCCACTATGAGCGGGGAGCCCATTGTCGAAGCAACGGTGGAACTGGAGGATGTCACAGTCCGGTTCGGTGGACTGCTCGCTCTGGATGAGGTTTCCTTCGACGTTCAGCCGATGGAGATAGTTGGTCTCATAGGTCCTAACGGGGCCGGCAAGACAACGGCGTTCAACGTCATCTGTGGTTTCCAGAAAGCCGATTCGGGCACCGTCCGTTTCCCTGCTTTGGGTCACAACGCCCTTACGACCTCGCAGTTGTGCGCGGCGGGCGTCGCTCGCACGCTGCAGGGAGTAGGACTCTTCACGAACATGAGTGTTTTGGAGAACGTAATGGCTGGCGCTCAGGGACACGTTGGCCGTGGTTTCGCTTCGTCGCTCTTCGGCTTCCCCGCAGGATTCCGTCACGAACTGAAGTTGCGCGACGATGCGATGGCCCAACTGGAACGACTCGGTATCGCGAAATTCGCCTCCGCGCTGCCTTACAGCATCCCGTACGGCATCTCCAAGAAGGTGTCCATCGCTCGGGCCTTGATGGGAAGGCCGTCGTTACTCATGTTGGACGAACCAGCGTCGGGTCTCGACGAGAATGAACTTCAGGAATTGGCTGAGTTGATAGTCCAGTTACGTGAGTCAATGAGTGTCTTACTGGTTGAACACAACATGGATTTCGTTATGCCCTTGGTGCACCGACTCGTCGTCCTCAACTTCGGCAAGGTGATCGCGACCGGAGCACCGGCAACAATAAGCACGGATCCCGAAGTTCTGGCCGCCTACCTCGGAGTCGACTCGTGATTCGAGTTGAAAACCTTACAGTCAACTATGGCGCAATTCGCGCGCTCGACGACGTCAGCGTCCAGGCCAACCCAGGACGGGTGACGGCCATTCTGGGGGCCAATGGCGCCGGCAAGTCAACTCTTCTTCGAACCATTTCGGGGCTCGTCGCGCCCAAGAGCGGGAGGGTCTTTTTTGGCGACCGGTCGATCTTGTCGACGTCCACCGAGAACATCGCGCGGCTTGGTGTGGCGCACGTGCCGGAGGGTCGAGGTGTCATCTACGAGCTCACGGTCGAGGAGAACTTGCGCCTCGGCGCCTTCGCGAGCAAAGTCGATATCCGCGAGGGACTCGAAAAGCAGTACACGCAATTTCCGGTTTTAGGCGAGCGGCGAAAGAAATATTGCGCAACCTTGTCCGGGGGCGAACGTCAGATGCTCGCTATGGCGCGAGCGCTGATAAGTAATCCCCGGGTGCTGCTGTTAGACGAGCCTTCACTTGGGCTGGCGCCCCTAGTGACGTCGGAATTGATGAACTTGATTCTTGAACTCTGTCACGCCAGCGATTTGACGGTCTTGTTGGTGGAGCAGAACGCGAAGAGTGCATTGCGAATCGCCCACGACGCAGTGGTGTTGCACTTAGGGACCGTCGTAGCGAGCGGTGAAGCGGACGTGATCGCCAATGACAAGAATCTCCGTCATTACTACCTTGGCTTGGTTCAATGATGAGCACATTTCTCGCCTCACCAATCATGCACAATATCTTTGCTGGGTTGGCGCAGGGCGTTATCTACTCTTTGGTTGCACTAAGTCTCGTGATCATCTGGCAGTCCACGCACGTCCTCAATTTTGCCCAGGGCGCGATGGCGATGTTCGCCAGCTACATCGGCATGACCGAGATAGACCGAGGACTGAACTACTGGTTCTGTCTCGTTGTGTCCCTCGCTGTTGGGTTTCTCTTCGGAGGGCTAACTGAGCGGATCCTCATCCGCCCCCTCTACGGCAAGCCTGAGATCAATGCCATTGTGGTCACGGTCGGGTTTCTGGGTGTCATCGAGGCGGTGGCCCAGGCTATTTGGACCAGTACCACACGAAATATCGCGACGCCATTGTCGCAGATCTACTTCCACGATCAAGGTCGTGTCGTTCTGCTTTCGCCGTTCGTCCTTTTCCAATTTGGCCTAGCACTGGGAATCATGGCCCTGGTCGCCGTGCTCTTTCGGTTTACGAACCTCGGACTCAAACTCCGCGCATCAGCACTCGCACCTGAAGTCGCGCGCTTGCTTGGTGTTCGGGTCAATCGAATGCTCACGATTGGTTGGATGTTGTCGGCGGGCGTCGGCGTGGTCGCAGCGGTGATCGTCGCGTCGGGGAGTTTCGGGCTCTATCCCAGTGACATGGACGGGATCTTGATCGCAGGATTCATCGCCGCCGTGGTAGGGGGCTTGGATTCTCCCGTGGGCGCGGTCATTGGGGGACTTCTTATCGGTATCGCCGAACAGTTTGTCTTGGCATATTGGTCGGCCGATCTGGCATCGCTTGGGGGACTTATCATCCTCGTCGTCGCGTTAATGATCAGACCACAGGGCATCTTCGCCAAGAGCGTCGGCAGGCGAGTCTGATGAAATGGTTCCGCTCAATCGTTGCTCAAGAGCGAACGACCGCACGTCTTACTGGTGTGTTGGCCGTTACCATACTCACGCTCGCAATTACTTTCGTACTACCTCCCGTGGCGGATTCTCAGCTGGCGGGCGGGGCCGCAATCTCTATCGTCATTCTGGGACTGAGTTGGCTCGTTGGCTGGAGTGGCCAGATCTCGCTCGGCAATTCCGGATTCATGGCCGTAGGCGCATACGCCACCGGAATCTGGGCGGTCCATCATGGATCGACTCCGTTAATCTTTACCTTCTTCTTGGCGACAGTGATCGGTGCCATTAGCGGCTTGATCATCGCAATTCCGTCCACTCGACTTAGCGGGCCCTACTTGGCTGGCATGACCCTCGCTTTTTCAGCGGCGATCTCGCCCATTGCTCAGAACTACACGTCGGTAACGGGAGGCGAAGGTGGCTTGTTCTTCAATACGTTGACCACCCCCCATTGGTTCCTGGGGCTCTTCTCGGGTCAGAACGCCACGATCAATGCGAACGCCCAGTGGACCGCGGACCTCGCCGTGGTGGTGGCAGGCGTAGCCTTCTTCTTTATGGCGAACCTCTTTCACAGTCACACTGGCCGGGCCATGCGCTTGGTGCGTGACAATGACGTTGCGGCCGAATTGGTTGGCATCAACCTGCCTCGTACGAGGACCGTTGCCTTCGTGGTCTCGGCCGCGTTCGCCGGCCTCGGCGGGTCGGTCTACGTACTCATCAACGCCACAGTGAATCCTTCGGCATTCCCGCTCACGTTGTCAATCACCTTGCTGACTTTGATGGTCTTGGGAGGCATAGGTACCTTGAGCGGTGCGGTGATAGGTGGGATCATCTATGCGTTCAGCACAAATTTGATCAGTCACCTCAATTCATTAACTGGAATCAACCCCACTTCCAATCTCGGTGCCAACATGCAGGGGATCATCTTCGGGGTTCTTCTCATCCTGACGATGCTCTTCGCTCCTCACGGCATCGCTGGATTGGGGCGCCGACTTCGTTTTTTTGTGAAATCTGTTCGTCGAGTTGCGTCGGTTTCTACTGGCGAGTAACTTTGCGCTAAGCATCAAATTAAGCATTAACTAATGGGGGGGACAATGAAAATCGGAAAGAGGAATCGTCGTGTCGCCGCGCTGCTGTGCAGTTCGGCTTTGGCATTGGCGACCGCTTCAACGGGACTGATCGGCGCGAGCGCCGGGGCATCGACTTCGACACCGGGTGTGACTGCGACCAGCATCACCATTGGAGCGTCAGTGCCGCTTTCTGGCATCGCTGCGAGCTACGCATCGGTCTCGGCGGCTGCCAACGCGGTGTTTAAGTACATCGACAAGTTGGGTGGCATCAATGGTCGAAAGATCAAGTACATCCGTCTTGATGACTGCTACGGCCTTGCTGCGTACGGTCTTGGCTGCACCGCTGGTGCCAGCACGACACCCTTGAGCAACAATCAGGAGTTGTTGGCTCAAGATCACGTCTTCGCAACCGTGGGGTCGCTCGGCACTGCGGCTGAAATGAGCGTCATGAGCTACCTGAGACAGAATAACGTGCCTCAGCTCTTTGTTAATTCCGGCTCCGTTGAATGGAATCAGCCAAGCTCGTTCCCTGAACTCTTCGGTTACCAGACGAGTTATGTTGCCGAGGGCAAGATCTTTGCCAAGTACATCAAGGCAAACTTCCCCACTGACACCATTGGTTTCATTGGCCAGAACGATGACTTCGGTGCAACGGGACTCGAAGGGCTTAAAGACGGCGGCATCACCATCCCGTCAGCGGACAACCTGACGTACAACGCGGCAGACGCGATTTCTGGTTCGACTAGCGACATCACGGCCGACGTCTCCACATTGGCGCAGAACAAGGTTCCTGTCGTCGTGCTCGATGCCGTGCCTGGTTTCACCTACGGAATCCTCGCTACGGCACACGCACTGGGCTACTCGCCTCAGTGGATCATCTCGTCGGTGGGCTCGGACCCGCTGTCGGTGAACACGCCGCTCGAAGCGGGCGCCGTAACGCTCAGTTACTTCCCTTCAACCACTGACAATGCGGATCCTTGGATTCCTTGGCTCCGCAAGGTTCTCGAGGAAGACCCCGCTGACTTTCCGAAGTTCAATTCATCGTCGGTCATGTCGTTCAACGAGCTCTACGGTGCCGGCTACGCGCTGGCGTTCGCTGAGACACTTCGCGCCGAGGGCAAGAATGTCACGCGAGGCGGGTTCGTGAAGGCGCTGACCTCAATGACGCTTGCCACGCCCGCGATTACTCCGTTGCGTTTCACTGGGGGTAACCACCAGGGCATGCAGGGTGGTGCGATTGCGACAGTGAACTCGAACGGGACTCTCGCGCCAACCAGCGTGACGGTCACGAAGTCGGTGTTCACCACCACTCCGTTTGCGGGTAGCTCTATAAATTCTTCGAACTGGATAATTGCTCCAATTCCGAGCTGGCTTAAGTAAGAACTCGTAAATGACAAGACTGGGCCCCACCCGCAAGGGTGGGGCCCAGTCTTGTTGCTCGGGAGCCAGTCAAGTGAAGGGTGTCTTGGCCCTAACTTCGTGGTTCTTCGGTGTTTTACACTGATTGCGACCGGACACGGTCGCTCGATCAACCGAACGTAAAGTCGTAGGCTTCGAGACCCTTCGAGAAGGAGAGTCCTAGAAGCCCGTTCACGTCGTCTTTGTTCTTGAATAACGTATAGAGACGGGGATAACCCGAGACAGAGACCGTTTGGTAAGCCTTTCCGTTCAAGGTCTCAGTGATCGTGCCGTTACCGCTCATGACGAGATAGACGTCGTTGGCTTGGAAGTTGATGTTGATCTTCGCGTCGGCGACAGCCTTGATCTGCTGAGGGCCTGAGTACCATTCGCCAGCCATGGCGAAATTCCCCACGGGGATGTTCGACGGTGCGTGGTAGACCGCGGCCTGGTTCTGACTCAGTTGACTACCAACTAGGTAGGACTCAGATGCGTAGTCGTAGCCCAAGTATGACTCGGGGCTGGTCTCTTGGGTCGGCGTGCGGTTCGCGACGCTGGTGGGTGGGGGAAGTTTCTCAGTCGGGTTCGCCGCTAGGAGCAATTGTCGGATCAGTGACTCGGTGCCGCTGTAGTCGCCTTCCCCGTAGTCGACGTGACGGATGACGCCCTGTGCGTCGATCAAGTATTCGGCCGGCCAGTAGTTATTCGTGTAGGCAGTCCACGTTGCCAGATTGTTATCCACGGCAATGGGGTATTTCACACCCAGGCTCTTGGCGGCACTCCTCACGTTGCTGATCACGTGTTCGAAGGCGAATTCCGGTGCCTGGACGCCTACGATGTCAAGTCCGTACTTGTGGTATCGCGCGTACCAGGCCTCGACGTGCGGGAGCGAACGTTGACAATTGATGCACGAGTAGGTCCAGAAATCGATGAGTACCACGTGACCGCGAAGTTCGCGGAGAGTCAATGGCGTGTCGCCGGGAGTGTTGAGCCATTTGACGATGCCGGTGAATTCGGGCGCCACGCCACACTTTTGTATCGTAGAGACGGGTTGAGTCGCGGCTGCCGTCTCGCACGAAGCGAGTGAGCCGCTTCCCACCGTGCCGTATTTGAGTTTCTGGAGCGCTTCGTAAGTGGACTTGTTGGCCTCGAGGTGCTGTTGAAGCGCATTCGTGTAGCCCGGGACGAATTTTTGAATACCACTGAAGGCGTTGAAGATGATGCCCAACGCCATCAGGATCAACAACACGCCCGCCACCGGACGCAGTTTTCTTGCACGTTGCGAGAGTTGACGGTTCCTTTCGATTAACCGGTCGCCAGTTAGGGCTATCGCGAAAAGGGGTAGCGCGGCGCCGGCACCGAAAAAGAGGCTCAGCAGCACGCTGTAGAAACTGACGTGGTGGCGCGCGCCGAGTACCGAGATCGCGGCGAGCACCGGGCCGGCGCACGGGACGAAGACCGCGCCAAGTCCGAGACCCAATACGAAGGCGGATCCGTTGCCGCTGGGTGCGCGCGCGCGAATCCGAGCGAAAGGTCGCTCCAGTAGTTGTTCGACCTGGGGAACCAGTAGGCCAATACCGAACAGGATGAGTAGACCAATACCCACGTCGCGCAGAAGATCCTGGGGAAGACCGAGAGCGCTGAGAACGGCCGAACCGGCGGCAATGATCAGGCTGAAGCTGATGATGAGTCCAGCGATGACCGTGGCCGAACGACGCCGACGTGCGCGAAAGGGGTGTTCGACGTCCTCGACCGGAGCGGTCCAGCCCACCAGAACCACGGGCAGCACGGGCAGGATGCAAGGAGAGATACCCGCGATGATCCCCGCCACGAAACCGATGAAGAGTAGACCGATCACTGTTCCCCTTTGCTGACGCAGAGAAACGACGCCACGCGTCGCTTCAGACTAGGGGTGACTAGTTTGACGTCGACCAGAACAGCCACCAGCATTTAGTACCTCGCGGCCCAGGTTTCGTTACAGGGTGTCGGATTTGACTCGAATCATCGGTATTTCTAGGGATACTTCGGATTCGGGCGAGACTAGAGAAGGTGCCGTTCGGTGGCCCAGTTCGTCAACTGGTAGCGATTCGAGAGTTGCAGCTTGCGCAGCACCGCGGACACGTGACTCTCGACGGTCTTTATCGCGATACTGAGTTGTTCTGCGATGTCGCGGTACGAATAACCCCTCGCAATCAGGCGCAGCACTTCGATCTCGCGAGGGGTCAGCTGATCGAGCTCGGGGTCGAGCGACGGCGCAGACAACCCATCCTGCGAGCGGTTGGTGAAAGCATCAAGCACGAAACCCGCGAGACGTCGCGAGAACACCGCGTCGCCAGCCGCGGTGCGCACGATGGCCTCTACAAGTTCTGGTCCCTCGATGTTCTTCGTGACGTAGCCACGCGCACCTGCGCGAACAACGGCAATGACGTCCTCGGCAGCATCCGATACCGACAGTGCGAGAAACTTCACACCGGGCTGTTCCTTGTTCACTGCCCGCAAGACTGCGAGCCCACCGCCGTCTGGCATGTGGACGTCGAGTAAGACGACGTCAGGCGAGCGTTCGAGGATTATCTCGATCGCCGCGGCTACTTCATCCGCCTCGCCGATGACGTTCACGTGACCCGAGAGTTCCGCCCGCAGACCAGCGCGTATTAACGCATGGTCATCGACGAGAAAGACCGTCGGTACTCGTTCCGAGGTCACGTCGAACTAGATGCTCGAGGAAGCCGAAGTTCCACCTCGGTACCGGCGCCGATCGAACTTGTGACGGTGGCGGTGCCACCGTGGCGACGCATTCGCTCGATGATGGATCCGGCGATTCCTTGGCGGTCGGGCGCGACCGCCAAGGGGTCGAAACCAGAACCCTGATCACGCACGAAGAGCGAGACTTGTTTGGCCTCCACTTCGACGTAGATTGCGACGTCTCGAGCACCCGACCACTTCGCTGCGTTCAGTGCTGCTTCGCGACAGGCTGCGACCAACGCGAGTGTCGCATCGTCGAGCGGTATGTCGCCGACCATGATGGCATCCACCGAGATGTCGTAGTTATCTTCGATCTCGCTTTCCACGTCAAGAATCGCTTGGGAAAGGGTGCGAGCCGTTGAAGAATGCGCACCGAACGTCTCAGGATTGGCTAACCAACTTCGCAGATCACGCTCCTGTTGCCTCGCCAAGCGAGTCACTTCGACGGGGTCGTTGGCGGATCTTTGTATTAAGGAAAGTGTTTGCATAACTGAGTCGTGCACGTGTGCCGCCATGTCGGCGCGATCCTGTGCGCGCACACGCGCTCGCCGCTCCATGGACAGGTCTTGGATGGAACGGATCCACCACGGCGCGAACAGGGCGAAGAGACCCAGGACGAGAGCGCTGGCCCCAGCTAAGACGTACGCAGCCGCGCCGTGCTCTCCACTGACGCGAGACATCAGCGAGATTCCCCAGATGACGAAGATCACGCCTAAGCCCGTGCGCAAGGCGACGGCGCGCCAACCGTCGGTGCGCCCGACTCGTGTTTTAGACAGGTTCGAGGAGACCTGGCGCAAGTTCTCTCGCTCGTCTTCTGAGGCGCCTCGCCACACCATGACGGCCTCCAGGCAGGACAACGCGAGGAACCACAACGACACCCCCGGAGGTCCAACACCGATCGTGATGAAAGCGATGAACAAGGTGAGTACCGCAATTAAGACCGCGAAGAGGATCTCCTTATCGCGTCGGTCGTTCATGGTTCTGGTGAAGATGGACGATGATTCGTCTCTTCGGGGCACGAGCATCCAGATCGTCATGTAAGCCGCCAAGCCCAGGGCGAAAAAGAGGGCCAGCAGTACCGTGATGATTCGTACGGTTCGCACTCGCACACCGAAACGACGAGCGAGTCCGCTGCATACGCCGCCGAGCAGAGCACCGTCCGAGTTCCTACGCAGCGGTCGTTGTGGACGACCGGGGGTATCGAGCCGATGCCCCGATGCTATGAGTGGTTGCTGTTCGATGTTTCTGAGTCTGTCATGATGTTCGCCTCGGAACAATGAGGGTAAACCCTTGGTAAAAGGGCGGTTCTTAGGGTTCATCCCGATATCGATGTCTGCGGCCAACTACTTAACATCGCAGTTATGAGTGAAAACGACGTCCTAGGCGATTCGACCAATCCTGATCCGGCTTCAGCACCGGTGAGACTCCACCGTAGCTCGACCAACCGCAAAGTGGCGGGTGTCGCCGGGGGCATCGGCGAAAGATTTGACATCGACGCGAACGTCGTGCGAGTGGTCTTCATCGTACTCACCTTGGCAGCCGGACTAGGTGCAGCGATCTATCTCGCGATGTGGGCTTGCGTGCCCCAGAGTGGTGCTCAGGAAGGGGACGAGGTCGCGAACACTTCGGATGGCGGACACCACTGGAGATTTCGTAGCTTAGTTTTGCTCGCCGGAGCCCTCTGTCTCGGTCTGATTTTCTTGACGGTGGCCCTCAACGGACACAACATAGGTCGAGGTATAGGCCTCTTCTGGCTGGTCTTCCTCGTGGTGCTCGCCGTTGGATCTTTGCGCCGCCCTGGGCGGTTTCGCTTTGTTCGGTTCTTTCTTGGATTACTCATTGCGGTGGTGAGCTTGGCGATTCTCGCGTCCGGTGGTGTTCTGGCCTACGTCGCTGCTACCGGCGTTCCGATGACCGGTGGCGTTGGTCAGAGGATTTACCAGCCGAACTCGGTGGCGGAGGTCCAGCGTCAGTACCGACTCGCCATCGGCTCTATGACCATCGACCTGCGTGGCGTGGGTTTCCGTGATGAATCGATGGCGATCGTGGCGACCGTGGCGGTTGGTCAGCTCACGGTCGAGGTACCACCTGGCGTACAGGTCAATCTCAATGCCCAGAGCGGAACAAGCACGATCGTTTATCCCAACGGCCGCCAGTCGTTCTATCTGTCGGGAACGTCTAAGGCTGCGCCGTCACATTTGAACCTCACGGTACGGGTAGGCATCGGAAGAGTGGAGCTTTATCGATTGGGTCCCGCTGCACCAATCTCGCCGCAACCTCCAATTCCAAAGCCCTAGAGAAGCTGTGGCCAAGTAATTCGTGGCGCGCGTGCTCGTGACTTGCGTCCAGAGATTGTCGTGTGGCTCGTCCTCGAGGTAACTCGTCGTACTCGTTGCGATACGCGCGAGAATGTCTGGGTCTAGATTGCAACGTTTAAACGTACACTCGACCTATGAATACCCGGTCTTCAAAGTACGTCACCTATGGCCAGTGGAATCTCATCGTGTTCGTTCTTCTGTGTCTCAGCATTCATCCCGGTTTCGTTCTCAAGCGAGACGAAGGAGGTTTCAGCAACTACGGGGTCCATATCAGGACGGTGGTCCCCTACACGCTGACGTACCTCGGTTGCGTTATCTTCACACTCCTCGCCGCCAAATATCTCCCAGCGTCGGGGCACATTACGAGGGTTCTGGCAATCGTGCTCCGCTCGTACGCGCTGCTCTGCTTCCTTCTGCTGGTAAGTACGTACGGTTACACGCTCAACGCGCCGCTCAAGGACACTCATGGGGCGATTGGCCTCATCGCCATGTTGTTCGACCCCGCAGCGTCACTATGGCTCTTTCGTCACATGAGAAGATCAGGTTGGAATCGGGCCTTGGTGGGGGTTGAAGTCGTCGGAGTGGTTCTCGGCGTCATCGACATAGTCAACGTGGCGCACGTGCTCTTTGCCGCGCAGGCCGTGATCGCCATTGGATTCGGGTTTCTCCTGGTGCGCGGCACGCACGAAATTGAGAGCCAGGAGGTTCAGCCGTCATGACCGAGAGGCGCATCGGTCTCATCGGGGGCATGTCCTGGGAATCCACGCGGACGTATTATTCACTGCTCAATGAACTCACCGCGGCGTCGCTGGGCCCGTGGCACCAACCGCTGGTTCTCGTAGATTCGTTGGATTTCAGCGAGATCGTGGGTCTGCAGAGGGCTGGTGACTGGGAAGCTACTGGTCGGATCCTGGTGGCGTCCGCTCAACGTCTTGAACGAGGCGGGGCGACGGTCCTGGCCATCACGGCCAACACGATGCACGTCAATGTTGACCAGGTTGTCGCAAACGTTGGCCTCCCCGTGATTGACATTCGCGAGGCGATCGTGGGAGAGCTTCGCGAGCGCGGTGGCACTTCGTTCTCTTTGTTGGGAACGAAATACGTGATGGAAGGCGACGTCTTTACGTCCTATCTGGCGAAAGCTGGCGTGCACGTAGTCGTTCCCGATGAGGGAGAACAACGAGAGCTCCAGCGAATCATCGTTGATGAGCTGACTCAGGGAATTGTTCTGGAGAGTTCGCGCGCGACGTTTCTCGCGATTGCGGAGAATTGTCGACGCAGGGGTGGTGAGGTGGTGGGTCTCTGCTGCACCGAGTTCGGCATGCTCGCCGATGAGTCCACTGCATCGTTTCCGGCCATCGATTCAACCAAGGCGCACGTGCGCGCCTTGTTGGCGTCAACCTAGCGTCGCCCGCCAAGCCCAGAGCCGCGCCGGGGAAACGACGCGGCTCTGGGCTTCACTGCAAGGTCGTCAGCTGATGGCAATTCCCTCTGATGCGGTCGGGATGTCAAAGACTGTGGCGACGGGTGTCAACGCGGCGTTAGGGCCGATCGCGAAGACGTCGATCGTGCCAGCACCACCGCTCTCGACGTACAGGAACTTCTCATCAGGCGACACCACTGAGTCAGTCGTTCCCGCGTGAGTAGTCGCGGCGACGCTGGCGACTATCTGTGGTGCACCAGTACTCGTCTCGTCAAAAGACGTGATGTCGCTGCTCCCGGCGTTCGAGCCGAAGAAGTAGCCGTTGGCCGAGGATACCCAGCACAGCGCCTTCGCGTTGTCACTCACGGTACCGCGTGACGTCAAGGACCCGTCGGTGTTCACCGTGTAGACACTCGCTGAACTCGTGCCGGCTTCAATAGCAAACAGATTGCCGGCGGCATCGAAGTTGAAGTCGTAGGGAACCGGATTGTTCGAAGCGCTGATCACGGGGGCCGCACCCAGGACGCCGCTCGGGCTCACCGAAAAGACGTCATAGGAGTTGGTGGAGTTTTTGGTCGTGACCACCAAGTGCTGGCCATTGGGGGTATAGCCCACCTGGCCAGCACCGTGTACGTAGTCCGGGGGCGTCGTGTTGCTCAGTCCCAGCGAGCGGTTCTCGTTTGCCAGCGTCACGAGCTTGTCGTGGTCCAAGGTGAACTCCTGGACTGCGCCCGCGCCACCTGCGTTGAGGACGGTGACGAGGTTGTTGTGCACGGCGATTGAGTTGGGGAACTGTCCGCCACTTGAAACTTGCTGGACGAGTTTGAGGTGCGTGCCGCTCACGTCAAACACTGAAACCGTGTCGCTTCCTGCGTTGGTGGCGATCAACTTGCCGTTGTTGTCTGCGAGTACCAGACCGTCCTGACTTCCGAGAGGCGCGGCCGAGGAATTGGCACCGGCTCCTCCGGCTCCTCCAGTTGCGTACGAGCCGGCGAGTGAAATGGTCCCATCACTGCCTCGCTGGTAACTGAGGATCGAGTTACCTGCGAGCGAGTCGGTCTCGATGAAGAGTGCGTGAGTGTTCGACGCGGGGAGCGACTGTGCACCAGCTTCGGTGGTGAGCGCTACGCCGCTTGTGATGAGTCCGCCGAACAGTGCAAGTGCACTGAGCAGGCGTAGGTTGTTCGTACTTCGCATGATGTTCTCCTTGGGTTGGATGTGCTACTTGGTAACAGTGCTCGGTTGGCTACGAGGTGTTACAGCGAGATGCGATGTACACACTCAACGAGTGTCGACTAATCGGTCAAGTCGAGTTAGGCAGAACGAAAGAACTCATCATGTCGTCAGTGAGTTGCGGCGGCTTGCACACGAGAGATACAAAAACTCACGTCTACAGTGTCGCTAAACGAAATAATGTTACGAGCCGATGGGCGAACTACCCTAGGTGTATGGAGGACGAAGTTCTGCTCGAGCGAATACTGGGTGGTGATCGCGACGCGTTCACTGATCTCGTAGAGCGCTATCAATCTTCTCTCGTTCGACTTGCGCGATACTACGTGAAGACCGAGTCTTCCGCCGAGGACGTTGCCCAGGACACTTGGATCGCCGTCATGAAGGGCCTCGAAAAGTTTGAAGGTCGCTCGTCCTTCAAGACCTGGCTCTTTCGAATTGCCGCGAATCGTGCACGCAAGACTGGAACACGAGAGTTCCGCGTCGTGAACGTGGACCCGGTAGATCCGGTGTCGAGTGCTCGTTTCAACGAGGCCGGAATGTGGCGCGAGGCTCCGGTGCCCTTTACTGAACTAATAGACGACAAGTTGGCCAATGCCGAAGTCTTGGAGGCGTGCCGAAGCGCAATACGGGATTTACCCGAACCTCAGCAATCGGTTGTAACGCTTCGCGACGTCGAGGGACTATCTACCAGGGAGGTTTCTGAGTTACTTGAAATCTCCGAGGCAAATGCACGCGTTCTGTTGCACCGAGGCCGAGCCAAGATCCGCGAGGCGCTGGAAGGAAAGTTGAAAGGAGGGGACTCATGGCACTGACTAAGGACATCACGTGTCACCAAGCGGTCGCCCTCGTGAGTGACTATCTGGAAGGCGCACTCAGCGGACGCGATCGGCGGCGTCTCGAGCGTCACCTGGAAGCCTGTCAGGCTTGTTCGGCCTACCTCGAACAGATGAGAATCACCATCGCGATCAGCGGATCAGTCGGCCCCGAGGACTTGCCGGCTGAAGCCTTGTCGCGACTTTTGGACGTTTTCGAGAAGTACCAACAGGACAAGTCGAACGAGTAGACGATTAGAGGTCGCGGCGTCACTCAGGTTTCGTCGGCAACAACCACACCCTTGAGCCCATGCCCCACGCGCCCGATGGCCCGTAGAGCTCAGTGAAGATCCGGTGTGTCAGGACCGTCTTAGGGTCGCGGGCACTGAATTGAATCTTCTTTGAATACCACTTACCGTCGTAACACGCCGGAGAACAGCCGTTCCAGGTCAGTGTACCGGTCGCTTCTGCGCTGACCGAGGTCCACGAGCTCCACGTGATGTGCTTGATGTAACGGTCCGAATCGGCGCACGTCAGTACGATGTTGGTCGGTCGCACCTGGAGCAGTGTGCAATTGTAGAGCGAGGTACCCGAAGAGTTTGCCGCTTGGGCCGGTCCTGGGTTCGCGATGAGCATGAAACCAGAGATATTCAGCGTCACTAGTAGCGCGCCGACTAATGTGAAACGTTTCATCACTCTCTACGCCTTGGTGGTGAATATCGTTCCGGTTGGCAGTTCGTCACGGGAGTCGGGGTGCAGTATCCAGGCTGATTGGCGCCCTTGCACGGTCCATTCTTCGGGTCCTCCGATCACGGCGGTGTCCTCGTCAATTCCGAGAATCGTCGCGTTGTCGTCAAAGGGCAGCAAGAAGCGCGTCGCGACGTCGGGCATTCTCTTGGTGAACATGTCGAAATGGGGAATGACGCGGAGGTGGGGCAAAAGGCCCAATCCCGGCGTGCCACCCTTCTTGGGGTGGCGCAGAGAAGGCACCCACGTCGTCATGGCCATAGCGCCAGCGCTGCATCCCGCGAGCGCCGCACCACTTCGCCACGCTCGCACGATGGCGTCCCATACGGGTGTCTCGCGCAAGGTCTCGGCAAGGTACCCAGGGTTGCCACCAGACATGTAGATCAGCCCCGCGCCCGCGACGAGCTCAACGTAGGCCTCGTTCATAGCGTCGTCGCGAACATTCACTGGGATGATCACTGCTTCAGCGCCAATTCGTTCGGCTTGGGTCTTACCGAGATTGTGCCAATGCTCGACGACCTTGGGACCGTCCGGCACCGCGGCGGTCGCAAGCTGCACGTACCGGGGTGGTCGCCCACTCAAAAGTGAGGCCTCGATCGCCGTCATCTGGGGAAGGTACTCACCCGATCCCACGAGGGCGATGGGTCCTGGTGATTGCTCAGTGCTCATGGGTCAAGTCTGCTGTCCAGACCGGCGTGCGAAGCGGCAGAAAAAAAGAAGCTCTTAGGCATTCAGGAGCCTTTCGTTCTCGCGGACGTCCCCAAGATGGTGCTCGCACTCGTGAAGGGCCTGCGCCCCTGCCCAGAGAAGCGTCACCCTGGCATTCGAGATGGGGCTGTAGGTGAAGAGTCGCTCCTCGTAGTCAGGTGGTAAGGCCTCGAAAGTCTTCACAAACAATCGTGACATCGCGCCAAGCTCGATCGCGACGTCTTCGGGTTCGTCGAATTTATAGAAGCCGAGGTCGACTCGTTCGTCTCGGTATATTGGGGAGCCCACTGAATCATCTTCAATTGAGGCTCGTACGATTCGTTCGCGAATCGACATGAAGACGTCGCGCATATGGCCGCCATATTCGAGAATTGACCAGCGGTCGGGCGCCGGGCGGTTGTTGACGAATGGTGCTGACGAGAGTACGACAACGACGAACTGCTCAGTCGCCTCACTCGTGCGGGCAGGTATTTCTGATGCGGTGATTGAACTCCAGCGGAAACCACAGCCCTCGCACGAATCTGATGACACCATCGCCCCAACTTACATGCCGGACTTCTCGTACTGTTCGTGTGGCGCCGGCGGCGCGGACGCGACTCAGTGGGCTCGGAGTTCGCCCTTCGGCTCATGGTTGGCGGCGTGGTCCGCGAGGCAATCCGTACTCTGGTTGTCCGTGGCGCACGTGGCACAGAGCAGAATCAGGGTTCGACATGCCAGATTCGAACAGTTGTAGTACTTGCTGGTTGGTTCGTCGCAGCGTTCGCAAGTACCGAGGACCTTCGATTCTTCACCGAACTCCTGGTTCATCCGTGCGTCAAAGAGGTAGAGCGAACCTTCCCAAAGGCCTCGGTCGCCAAACTCTTGCCCGTAGCGCACGATGCCACCTTGGAGTTGGTAGACCTCCTCGAACCCGCGCGATTTCATCAATGACGAAAGAACTTCGCATCGTATTCCACCGGTGCAGTACGTCACGACGGGCCGAGACTTCAGGTGGTCGAATTTCCCGTTATCGATCTCATGGACAAACTCGCGCGTCGTCTCGACGCTCGGCACCACGGCGTTTTTAAACCTTCCGATCCTCGCCTCGAAGGCGTTTCGAGCGTCGAAGAAGACGACCTCGTCACCTCTCTGTGCGACGAGTTCGTGTACTTGGGTCGGTGTCAAGCGAGTCCCACCTCCGACGATGCCATTCAAGTCGACCTTGATCTCATCGGCTGCTCCAAAGGACACCACTTCGTCGCGAACCCGCACCCGCAGTCGCGGGAAGTCATCGACGGCGCCGTCGGACCACTTGAAGTCGATCGTCTTGAAACCGGAGTAATTCTTCGTCTGATGCACGTATCTCTTGAGAGCAGACATCTCGCCACCCAACGTGCCGTTGATGCCGTGCTTCGAGATCAAGATACGACCCTTGAGACCAAGAGTCCGACAGAGTGTTTCTTGCCAGAGTCGAATAGCTTCGGGATCCTCCAGGGGCGTGAACCCGTAGTACAAGATTACTTTTTGGAGGTCCACATCTTGATTTTATCGATGGCCGCGTGGTCCGAGAAGAGGAAGCACTTAGCCGGGGTTACAGTTGGCCATGGGACAAGGAGCACACGAGCTGGTGAATCGGTCGATTGCTACTTCATGACCGAAGCCCTCCCGACGAGAAGATTCGTGGATGACTGGCTTCGCGCCTGGAACGAACACGATCTTGACGCCATCATGGAACATTTCACGGAGGACGTGGTTTTCGCCTCGCCATTAGCCGCCCAATTGATTCCTTCGAGCAAAGGTGTCGTTCGAGGAAAGCCCGCGCTTCGCGTCTACTGGGCCGAAGGACTGCGGAGGAAACCTGACCTTCACTTCGAACTGAAAGGAATATACGAGGGCGTCGGCATCGTGGTGATCAACTACGTCAACGAATTGGGCGGCCGTGTTTGTGAGGTGTTGGAGTTCACTGGAGAACTCGTCTCGCGAGGCTACGGCACTTACCAGTCATAGAAAAGGGCCCTGTCGGCGAGAATGGGAAATGACCGTCACCCCTTCGATTGTTAGGGCGTTTGCTTCAGGCGGTCGTTTTGGATTCGAAGCGTTGCTAGGTGCGTTCGCTCGGCGCGTCCCTTAAAGTGGCGGGATGTCAGATCACTCAAAAACTACCGACCCGATAATTGTCTATGGTGCGAGCTGGTGTCCCGACTGCCGGCGGGCCAAGCAATTCCTGTCCTCTCATCGAATCCCCTACGAGTGGATCGACCTCGAAGAACACGCTGAGGCGATCGACGAGGTGGAGTCACGTAACGACGGTAAGCGCGTCATACCGACGATCATCTTTCCCGATGGTTCCTTCCTGACTGAACCCACGAATGACGAACTCGCGGACCGCATTGGCCTTACTCGTTCCGCGTCGAATACTGAGTACGACGTTGTCGTGGTGGGCGGCGGTCCCACGGGCCTCACGACGTCCATCTACGCAGCCCGAGAGAACTCCAAGGTCCTCGTGGTTGAGAAATCAGCGCCGGGCGGCCAAGCGGGTGTCACCGAACGGTTCGACAACTATCCGGGCTTTCCCGACGGAGTGTCGGGCGCGGAGTTAGCTGACCGCATCATCCGTCAAGCCGAGCGTTATGGTGTCGAGATCCTTCAAGCTGTTGCGGTGACTGCAATCACGCGCGATGAACCCTTCCTGCGCGTGGACCTCTCGACTGGGGATTCGCTCAGAGCTCGAGCGGTGCTGGTCGCCACGGGGTCGACCTACCGTCGAACCGACGCCGAAGGTGAGGCCGACCTCATTGGTGCTGGTATCCATTTTTGTGCCACGTGCGACGGACCCTTCTATAAAGGCGCAAAGAACGTGACCATTGTTGGTGGTGGAAACAGCGGACTCGAGGAAGGACTTTTTCTTACACAATTTGCCGATCACGTGACCGTCCTACAGGCGATTGACAAATTGACCGCGAGCAAGTTGCTACAGGACAAGGTCTTGAATCACGCCAATATGACCGTGTGGTGTAACGCCAAAGTGCAATCTTTCAACGCGAACTCGTCGGGAAAACTCGAGTCGATCACCGTCAATCGTGACGGAAAGGAGGTCACGCACGATACGTCGGGAGCGTTTGTCTTCATCGGACTTGACCCCAACACTGGATTCCTCAACGGCACGCTCGCGGTCGATGAGCGAGGCTTTCTCACTACTGATCACATGTTCCAAACCAACGTCGAGGGCGTGTTTGCGGCGGGCGACGTTCGAGCTGGTTCGACCAAACAGATCGCCTCGGCGGTTGGCGAAGGTGCGGCGGTAGCGATCCAGATTCGCTACTACCTGGAATCGCTCGCGGCCAAGGTTTAGTTTCCTAGTCGGACGGGGCGGTCTGGACGATCGAACGAGGTGCCTGGGTGGTCCAGGGAATAATGGCCGAAGTGGACTTTTGGTAGAGCGCGTACTCGGGGTAGCGCTCGAGGGTCAGTCGTTCGGTGAAGCTGGTGGAGCCCAGAAACAGCAGGGTGAGCAAGAGGGCGCCAAGGACCGTCCATTCGAGGACCGAACCGGCCGCGACCGCACCAACGAAGAAAAGGATCCACCATTGGGCCTGCTCGTAGAAGTAATTCGGGTGGCGTGAGTATCGAAAGAGGCCCGTCTGAACGAAGCGGATAGCTGGCACTCGTCCGGCCTTGGCTTCGGCGACTTTCCATTGTTGGAAGTTCCACTGCTGTTGGTCGGCGACGGTCTCGGCGAGGGTGCACGCGAGGAAGGCTGCACTGAGTAGTACGTCGAGTGGACGCAGCGGTGTAGCGCGATGCTGGTAGGCCGTTAGCACGGGGAGCACGATGAGCACCAACAGGAAGTTCTGGTAGAGCACTATGAAGAAGAAGTTGAAGAGTTGGAACCGCCATTTGGACATCGATGCGCGCAGCACTGGCCAGCGGTAGTCCTCGAGTCCCGTGTAGCCGCCCCGGCGAGCAAAATTGAACGTAAGTCGAACTCCCCAGATGGTCACCAATGAAGCCATCAAATCGAGGCGGGCATTCACGAGATGACCATACGCCGCGAAGACCCACACGTAGATCACCGGCACGATTGACCAGCTTCGGTCAACCCAGGAGGTGTCGCCGGAGAGAAGTGACGCGATCCACGCGAATGCGCATACGCCGCCGGCGATGAAAACGACGAGGAGAAGGGGAGTCACGGAAAAAGACTACCGTCTCAAGATGAAACCACTTACGCGATCACTCTTGATACAGCACGACTGCGCAATTGGGAACACGGGATCGTTCTGTCGGTGCGCGACCGAACACTTAGGGCTTGGAGAAACCATCACCATTCGTGCCGCACGATAGGACCTTGTCCACGCCGCGAGTAAAGGGTAGCTGCGGATATTGAAAGAGAGTATGGGTGTAGGTCACTGGCTCTGCGTGCGTAACGACGATGGCCAGCAATGCCCCGATAACCACCAGGGTGAACCAGAATCCGAATGTACGTTTCGTAGTTCGACTTTCCCCGAGTCACGTCTGAGGGGTGACACTCCTGTTCAAGGCTATATTTCTTCGGTTACCATCGCGATGAGTCGATCGACGTCGTCATAAGTGGCAAGTGGATTCATGAACGTGAACTTCAGCGCGGCCCGGCCCTTGATTTCGGTGCGCCCAAGTACCATCTCCCCGCGGGCGAGCAGACGTTGTTGAATGCCACGCAGATCGTCACCGTTGGCACCACGGACCTCGAAAACGCACATGACTGAGGCGGGAGGGGCCACCAGTTCGAATTGTGGACTCTCCGCGATACGAGCGCCCGCATAGTTAGTCAGGTCGACGAGATGTTCGAGCATCGAGGCCATGGACTCACGACCCAGCGTGCGAAGGGTCGCGACGACCTTGACCGCGTCAAATCGACGTGAAGTGTCAAGGGAACGACCGACGAGGTTGATCATGCCTTCGATTTCATCGCCACGGTCGAGGTAGTTGGATTTCACCCGTAAGAGTTCGAATTGATCGACGTCGCGCACCACGAGGGCACTGGCGTTGAAGGGTTGCCACCAAAGTTTGTGGAAATCAACGGTGACCGAATCAGCTGTATCGATGCCCTTGAGTTGAGTTCTCAAGTTCTCGGAGAGGAGGAATGCGCCGGCGACTGCGGCGTCGACGTGGAACCACGCTCCATGGTCGCGAGCTCGTCGCCCGACCTCTTCAAGGGGGTCGATCACGCCCAAGTCCGTTGTACCGGCGGTCGCGACGATGGCAATCGGTTCTAAATGCAGCTCCGCGAGATTCGCCAACGTCTGGTCCAGACTATCGATGCTCATGATGCCACTGGCTTCTGAGGTGACGACAATGACGGCGTCGCGACCGAGGCCGAGCTGCGCGGCGGCGCGCTGAACCGAGAAGTGGGCCTGGTCCGAACACAGGATTCGCCACGCGCGCGCTTGCTCGGGCAGTCCAGTCTTCAGCACGTCAAGACCGAGGCGACGGGCCGCCCAGGAGCGCGCGAGGGTCATGGCGAGCACGTTTGAGGCGGTACCGCCAGAAGTCATGATCCCAGAGCCGCTCACCGGCATCCCCATCAAGTCGGCGAGCCAATCCAAGAGGTGCAGTTCGACCTCGGTGCCCGAAGGCGACTGGTCCCAGGAGTCCATGGATTGGTTGGAGGCCGCGATGGCGAGTTCGGTGACGACTGCGGGAACCAGGGTGGGCGGATGTAGGTGGGCGACACAAGCGGGGTCACTTGGCACGACCCCGTGTGACCACACCGTCTGTCCGAGTTCATGGAGAACTTCAGTGAGTTCGCGGCCCGTTTCGGGGCAGATCTCCGTGGACCAAATCAGTTCATGCAGGGCTGCCGGCGTCAGATTCGAACGTGGCCCGCGGGGTCGCGCCAGGCTCTCGACGGCGCAGGTTGCGGCCGAGACCAGCGTTGAGAGTCCTCGTTCGTCGACAGTGACGACGAAATCTCGCCAGTTCGGGTTCAACGCGAGGAAGCGTGTGCGACCGCGTCGCTCAGTCGGTCCAGGCCTTCGCTAAGTTGGTCCTCGTCGATAATCAATGGCGTGAGAAGCTTGACAGTGGTGTCGCCGGCGCCACACGTCTCAACAATGAGGTGTTGGTCAAACGCATTGCGGGCGATGTCGTCGGCGAGTTCGGTGTTGCCCACGTCCAGACCACAGAGCAGGCCGTTGCCTCGAACGACGAAGGAGCCTTCGCCGTAGGTGTCGGCCATCTGGTGGAGCGAGTCTCGAACGATGAGACCGCGCTGCTCGGTGCCCTTTTCCAACTCCGAATCAGTCCAGTACGTCTCGATCATCGCGGCGGAGGTCGCAAAGGCCAGATTGTTGCCGCGGAACGTGCCCGAGAATTCACCGGGTGCCCACGTGTCGAGGCTACGACGTACCAGGTTGATCGCCATTGGAAGCCCGAGGCCGCTGATGGACTTGGACAGGCAAATGATGTCGGGATCGAGTGACGAACCTTCAAAGGAGAAGAACGGACCGGTGCGCCCGACACCCGCCTGGACTTCGTCGGCGATGACGAGGATGCCGAGTTCGCTGCACTGCTCGCGAATCGCCCGTAGGTATGCGGGGTCAAACGGTCGGGCTCCCCCTTCACCTTGCGTGGGTTCGATGATGAGTGCGCCAATCTTCTGGCCGTTGACGCTGGTTCGCAAGGTCTGGGCTAGGAGTTCAAGGTCAGCCTCAGTGACGTTCGCGACGTAAGGCAACGCGACGAAGTCCTTGAGGTGGGCGCTCGTCTCTCGTCCCGCCATGGAAGCAGAGATCGAAGCGGCGCGGTACGTCATGCCGTGGTAGCCGCCCTCGAAACCGACGACGGCGCGGTGACCGGTGATGCGCTGGGCCAACTGGAGTGCGGCCTCCACGGCCGTGGCGCCGGTTGGTCCCACGGTCTGGATCACCATGTCGAGTTGACGAGGCTCAAGAATACGACGCTGCATTGATTCAAGGAAGGCGCGCTTCTCTACGGTGAAAGTGTCAAGGCTGTGCAGTAGCCTGCCCTCGCGCAAGTGCTGGATCGCGACCTCGACAAGCACCGGATTGTTGTGTCCGTAGGAAAGGGCGCCCGCTCCCGCGAAGAAGTCGAGGTACTCAACGCCGTTTTCGTCGACCAAGGTCGCACCATGGGCGCTCGAGAAGACGGCCGGCCAGCGCCGGCAGTAGTAGCGCACGTTGGACTCGAGTTCTTCGAATGGGTTCACCGCGGGTTCCTCTCGATTGGGGAGCGTTCGCGTCGGGCAGACTCGCTCGGAATTTACTTGGGGGTTCAATTATAGCCACCGCCGGGATCGCCAAATCCCGAGCCCCCATCGTACCGACACGACCTTTCTTCACGGTGAATGGGTCGCCATCGTTCCGTGAAGAGGTCTTTCACCTCACAAAACTGGTCTCGAGCAGGCCGTCGGCCGCGAGCTCACGCCAGGGCCGGCCGCAAAGGGCCGACCCTGGACCAGCTCAGTGGACGATGGCGGGTGAGGCGGACTCGGGGATCCTGGGTGCGCCAGAACGCAGGATCAGGCCCGTGAGCACGGCGCCCACGAGGAAGATGATCGCCGAGTAACCGAACGCGGACGTGTAACTGTGCACGTTCGCGAGTTCGACGTTGAGTTTCGTGGGGGCTTTGCCGATCAAGAACGACGTCGCCGCACTCGCCGCCAGCGTGTTCAGGAGTGCCGTACCAATTGAGCCACCAACCTGCTGGGAGGTGTTCACCGACGCCGACGCGACTCCGGCATCGTGTGGTTCGACTCCCGCAGTGGCGGTGTTGATCGCCGGCGCGAAGACGAGGCCGATGCCGAGTCCGAGGAGTACCAGGGCGGGAAACACACTCGAGAGGTACGAACTCGAGACGCCTAAGTGCGTGAGCATCAATAGGGCTCCGGCCGACATCAGCATGCCAACGGGAATGAGTGGGCGCGGTCCGATCTTGGGCAGCAGCACGATGTTTGACAACTGGGCCGTGATTGACAGTGACACGACCATTGGCAGGAACGCGACGCCCGTCAGCACTGCGCTGAATCCGAGTGTCTCTTGCAGGTAGTACGTCAGGAAGAGGAAGACGCCGAACATGCCCGATCCAGCGATGAGCATCGCGATGAGTGAACCACCTCGGTTACGGTCGAGCACCACTCTCGTTGGTAGCAGCGGGAACTTCGCGCGCGTCTGGATCCTGGCAAAAGCGCCAAGGAGCACGACGGCGACGATGAAGCTGCCAATCGTGTAGTGATTGGACCATGATGTCGTCTCGGCGTGCGAGAAGCCGAAGACCAAGGCGAACAGACCAGTGGTGGCCGTAAGCACACCTCGCCAGTCCAGCGGGTCGTGGTCAGTGCCACGGTCATGGCGAAGGAACGCGATCGCTCCGGTCACCGCGACGGCGGCGAAGATCAGATTCACCAAGAGCGTCCAACGCCACGAGGCGTACGAAGTGAGGATGCCGCCGAGTAGGAGCCCCAGCGCACCACCGGCGCCCGCGATGGCGCCGTAGATGCCAAAGGCCTTGCCCCGCTCATCGGGGTTCGTGAAGGTCGTCGTGAGAAGCGAGAGAACCGCCGGTGCCAGGAGCGCTCCAAATGCGCCTTGGACGGTGCGTGCGACAACGAGCATCGTGAAGTTGATGGACGCGGCGCCGAGCGCCGAAGCGAGTGCGAAACCGACGAGTCCGGTAATGAGGGCATTCTTCCTACCGATGTAGTCGGAAATACGTCCACCGAGCAGAAGGAGGCTGCCGAAGGCGAGTGAATACGCGGTAACGATCCACTGGCGGTCGGAGTTGGAGAAATGCAACGCGTGTTGCGCGGTGGGTAGGGCAATGTTGACGATCGTGCCGTCCAGGATCACCATCAGCTGGGCGATACCAATAACGGCGAGTATCCACCACCTGCGCCGGTGGTACTTCTCGTTCGCGGATTCGTTCTCGAGAGTTGGCTCAAGTAGTACGGGTAGTTCTTCGACTGACATTGCGACCTCCAGGGGGGATAAACGGAGAAGGTAACTCCACTTGTCAATTAGTATAGCGATATGTGGAGGGCATCGTTCCATTTATTTCGAAAAGCATGTATCATGGGAAAAGAAGGGATGTAGATGAATAAGACGGCTATGAAATGCCGCCCTCTGAGGGCTGACGCGGTCCGCAATCGCGAGAAGATACTGGCCGCCGCGGCGACCGTTTTCGCTCGGCGAGGTCTGGACGCGACCCTCGACGAAGTCGCCCTCGAGGCGGGTGTCGGGGTTGGCACCGTCTATCGTCGTTTTCCCGACAAAGACACCCTGATAGGCGCTCTTTTCGAAAATGCGGTCGACGAGATTGCGACGCTCGCCCTGAGCGCCTACGAAGCGGAAAACTCCTGGGACGGGCTGGTCTGGTTCTTGGAAGAGGCACTGCAGCGCCAATGCGCGAACCGAGGGCTGCGCGACATCGTCGTTGGCACGCCGTACGCTCGTGAACGCATGGAGAGCGTGAAGTGTCGAATCGCGCCAGCGATCGCTCTGTTGATTGAACGTGCGCAGCGAGACGGCTATCTGCGCGGTGACGTCGTTGGCGCTGATTTTGCGGTACTTGAGATGATGATCAGTTCTCTCAGTTGCATGACCGATAAAGTCTCGCCCGACCTTTGGCGGCGCTATTTGACGATTGTCCTCGACGGCTTAGTTGTCAAGCGGGACAAGCCGACAGTTCTGGCTCAGGACCTTGATGAGAGCATGGCCGACGAGACGCTTCGGATGAAGACCCAGCATTTTCTGCGCGTTCCTTAAGTTCGTAGTAGGCGTGGTTCCTCAGCGCTAGAACCCTCAGGTCCAGCGGTAGTGATGCTTTTCGCAACGTAGTTCCTGCCATGATGGTCCTATGAAACGTCGTCGTCTGATGACGCTGCTGATGGGCGCGTCATTACTCACTGGAGTTGTGACTGCAACTCCTGGCGGAGGTGCAGCGACAATCTCCGCAAGTCGCCCTTGCGGCGGCGTCAGTACAGCGACTTACAGTCACGTGGTATGGATCATGCTCGAGAATGTCGGCTATTCGGTGATCGGCTCGCCGAGCGCACCGTATCTAAACGCGCTGGCAGGTGAGTGCGGACTGGCAACCAATGACCTTGCTATCTCGCATCCAAGTCTGCCGAACTACATTGCGCTCACTTCAGGTTCCACGCAGGGAATCACTGACGACGGCGAGCCGAGCACGCACGTGTTGAAGGTCCCCAGTATCTTCTCGGAACTGAACGGCAACTGGCGCACGTACGCCGAATCGATGCCGTCAACTTGTGATCGGGTTACGAGCGGTGACTACGCGGCCCGCCACAATCCGGCCGTCTATTATTCACCGATCGCTGCAACCTGTGCGCGCAACGACGTGCCACTTGGGTTACCCATGAATATGGCTGCCGCGTTCACGATGATTGTGCCGAACATCTGTGACGACATGCACAGTTGTCCCGTGTCGACAGGTGACCAATGGCTACGTCGCTACGTCCCTTTGATCCTCCAGAGCCCCCAGTACCGGTCAGGCTCGTTGGTACTCTTCATCACCTTTGACGAGAACGACAACCAGGCGGCGAACCGGGTTCCAACCATTGTCGTCGCTCCCTCGGTCCCGTATGGAGAACGGGTGCCAGCGCCCTACACGCATTACTCGTTGTTGCGCACGACCGAGACGCTGCTGAGAGTCCCGCTTCTCGGAGGCGCAAGGACAGCGCCTTCGATGATCAGTCGGTTTCATCTATAGCTTTCGCAGGAGCCATTGGACGGATCTCTTGATGGTGGAAAGGCCACCTCTAGCGCTGTTCTCTCCTCGTCGCAGTGGGCCCGTGCCTCGCTTCGAAAACGAAAGACGTAGCGAGGTACGGGTCCGAATCGACGGGACGCCTAGTCGATTAGCGAAGGATCCTCGCGCCGAGCGGACAGTCGAGTCCGCTGCTTGGTCTTGACGTGATGGAAAGAACGGCGTAGGCGACAGCTCCCGCGACCAGGACAATCCGACCAGCATTCCTCCGCACAATCGTGTCGGTCGGGATCAGCGTGCCGATCAAGAGGAAAACGACACACCCTCGATGAAGGGATCAATTTTCACTGGAGGGCGGTGGGTGCGGTGTCACTGGAGCGAAGTGGTCGCCGCCAGACAAATCGTAGGGCCGTGTAGGTGACGTCAATGGCACAAACCTTGTTATCGACGAGTCCAAGTGGGAGCGCGACATCTCGCACGACGTGGTCATTGAGGCTGGTGACGACACCAGAAGACTTCTTGGGCCACGATAACCAGAGTGATCTGTCGGGATATATCGCGGTGGCCAACTCACTTATTTCTCGCTCGAGGACGTCCACAGAGTGAAAGAACGCGAGAATGACGTCGATATCCTTTCGCGCGCCGCGTCGAATGCGGGCGCCCTCGGGCAAGTCGAGCGTGAAGTCCCTTGGGGAATGGAAGAGGGCCACGCTTGATCCAGGGCTGACACCCAGCTTCTTGGCCAGCGAAGGCACGTCGGTCATAAAGGAAAGTTACACAGTTGTGCGCATCGCCAGCTATTCAGTTGACCCCTGGTCGCCAGCTAAGGACCGTAACGAGATGGGTGGGCGGGCGAGTCGTCGAAAATCACGGCGTTATAGTTTGCGTATGGCGTGCGCGTGCGAACTTGCGGGCGTAGCACGCGGCTCGGGGGTCCCACCGAGGGAGGCGTCAGCGATCCCATCGAGTTCGCGGGTTTCAACGTGAAGTACTCGCTTTGGCGGAGTCACCGAGGCGGTGGGCGCGTAGTCGCCCTTTCAATAGTTCTTGCAACCACGCAGTACCCGTTAGGTGCTCGCGCCGACGTAACCACGACTTCTTTGACAACGACGACCATGACCATTTCTTCGATGACGACGACCACGACGGTTAATTCGGCCACGAAGACGAGAAGTACGACGACTACGACCATTGATCCTGGCCTACTGCCACAGACTTCGACAGAGCCTGCGCTCGGCACCGAGATGGGCAGTCCACTGAATACCCGGATGGTAAATCTTTGGGCCGACATCCTCTCGAACAACACGCGTCAAGCCGATGTGATGCTGTTCCCCGAGGCCGCGTACGAGAAACTGAAGGCCATCCCGTACCCGGAAAGCGATTACGTGAATCGGCTTTTGTATCTCTTTAATCTCGACATCGGCGCGTATCGACAGTTTCTCCTCGCTCGAGGCTCGCCGGTACTCCTGCGTGTCGTGACGAGTCCTCAAGATGCACAGTGGATCCCCGCGGGAGCCTGCTACAACAAGATTGGCTACTGGCATCTCCCCGGAGTGCGCTTTGTCTACCACTACGGATCCACTGTCGATTCGGTGGGCGTCTTGTCCATGATCTCGTGGCGAGGTCTCTGGTACTTCATCCACCTGGGCCAGTACACCGCCACCGGCCACGTGGGTCAGATTTACGACTACGCGCAAGGCCCGGGTGTTCCCGGCCCCCCGGGCAGTTGCTGACATGCCGGTGCATTTCATCCAGACCGGCGCTATCTTTCCTCAATGAGTACAACTCCTTCGTCGAAACCGGTTGCGATCATCACCGGCGCTGGATCCGGCATTGGCGCGGCTGCGGCGAGAGTGCTCGCGGCACGCGACTACTCGGTCGTCCTCGTGGGACGACGTCGAGAGTTGCTCGAAGAAGTCAAACGTGACGTTCTTAAGGTAGGTGGTGCGGCACATCTGGTCGCAATTGATCTCGTGGGCGATGGTTCAGCCGAAGCGATCGTCAACGAGACGATTGCTACTTTTGGCCGCCTCGACGTCCTGGTCAATAATGCTGCGTTCATCCAAACCGGGTCTCTTGACGACGTAAACGCCGAACTCGTGGATGCGCACTATGACGTCAACGTACGAGCACCACTGCTGCTGGCGAAGGCCAGTCTCGATCACTTACGCAAATCGCCGGACGCCTCCATCGTCAACGTGGGTTCATCGCTCGGTTCGATGGTGATGCCCGGCACCATGCTTTATGGATCGACCAAGGCGTCACTGGAGTATCTGACGAGGGCCTGGGCCTATCAGTTGGCGGCCGACCGGATCCGCGTGAACTGCGTCGCTCCTGGTGTTATCGATACGCCGATTCACGCGACCTACAGTGACGACCTCACCGCCACGTACGCAGACCTGGCGCGGAGGGTTCCCATGGGCCGAATGGGCACACCCGAAGAAGTAGCCGAATGGATATGGATCGTGATCTCGCCGTCCACTTCGTGGTCGACGGGAAACGTCATCCACGTCGATGGTGGACACGTCCTTGGCATTCCCGAGACCGCCGGTGGTTAAGGACCTGAGGTGCCCGTCGCTCGTCGGGCCAAGGTAGTACTTTAGGCCAACGCCGCGCGGATTTTGAACGAGGCACCCGAGGGGTCCCGTAGCGCCGCGAGACGACCGTACGGCGAATCGTGGACGTCCTGTTCGACCGAACCGCCAAGGGACTTGGCCGACTTGACCGCCGCGTCGGCGTCGTTGACGTGCCAGTAGACGGACCAATGGTCGCCAACTCCCTCGGGCAGCAAGCTTGTCGCGTCCCCGATGCCGGCCAAATCGCCCTCGCCAGATGGATCGTGCATAACGCTGTAACGGAATTCGTTGGTATCACTGATGGCGTTCATCTTCCAGGAGAAGACCGAACCATAAAAGTCACAAGCTCGGGCGAAGTCGCGAGTGAGGAGTTCGAACCAGCTGGGGCTACCGTGTTCGCCAAGGACGGTGAACCCAGGGAAGGTTCCCGCTTGCCAGGCTCCTAGTGGCGCGCCGTTGGAATCGAGGAGCACGAATTGCTGGCCTAGGTCGGCGACAGGCACCACGGGAGCGAGGACCTGACCACCGGCCTCCTCGGTGGCAACGACGGTTTTGGCGATGTCGGGCGTGTCCAGATAGATCTTCCAGGTGTTGTCCGCCTTCATGTCGCCCATGTCCCCCATGCCACCAGCCACGGGTACGCCGTCTCGGGTGAACATGAAGTAGCCCCCGAACTCGGGACTTGGCTCTTGTGCTTCCCACGAGAAGAGTTCGCTGTAGAACTTTCTGCTGCCTTCGACGTCCGAGGTCCAAAGATCTGTCCAACATGGTGATCCCAAGGGTGCTTTCGAGCGGGTTGCCATAGTTACTCCTTTGGATAGCTCGTCGTAGTCGCGCCCGACGAAATCAGCGCTTCCTGCCTTGCATCCTTCTTGAGTGGTCATTCTGGCACCGCCTACCGTCGAAATCCAGAAGTATTTCCGCGCTCTTCACTCCGTTCGAAACAACCACAGCCTGGCGCGGGAGAGGCGATTCGTTCGATACCGTTGCGTATGGGCGTAGTCACGGTCTTCCGCAGTCGGCTCCGGGCCGGCGTTGAAGCCGAATACGAGCGCGTGGCCGAAGAAATGGAACGTGTTGTTGCGTCAATGGATGGCTTCATCGATCAGAAGTTCTACGTGGCCAGTGACGGTGAGCGCGTTACAATCGTCCGCTTCAGGGATTGGGATAGCCAGAGGCGATGGGCGGAGTTGCCGAGCCATCGCGAGGCGCAGCGCCGTGGGCGCGAAGAGTTCTACTCCTGGTACGACATCCGGGTGTGCGAGGAGCGGTCGGGACACGAGTTCGAACACCCGGAGTCGTCATGACCTCGCAGTGCTGGCGGGCGGCCGTGCCTGTCGCTACGGAACTCGATTGGTTCTTCATGCCGTACCTTGCTCGCCAGAGCGCGAAGCACTAGCGATTCGATCGTTCTATTCGAACTACGAACTCTGCGACGACCTGGACCGGATCTCGGAAGAGACCATCGCTGGGTGGTTGCACGACGACGCATATTGGTCCAAGGAAAGGAGCCGGGAAATGATCGAACGTTCTATCGATCACTCGTTCCTCTATGGAGTACTTCACGTGGAAGGTGGGACCGTGGGATGCGCGAGTGGTTACCGACCAGGCGACGTTCGCATGGATTTGTGACGTCTTCGTTGACGCCTCGCATCGCGGAGAAGGTGTCGTAACGAGGATGGTGGGCGCCGTGGTCGAGCATTGGCGAGGACTTGGCGTGCCGCGCCTCCTTTTGGCGGCTCGCGACGCACACCAAGTTTACGAGAAAATCGGATTCAGCCATTTGGCGAATTCCGATCGGTTCATGGAGGTAGACCTTCGGACCAAGTTCTAGCCGTTGACGCCGCGAGAGGCGGGCCGCGAACTCATCGCGGGCCGGACTCTCGCCCTTCAAAACGCTGATCAACGGGTAAAAATAGCCCGCAGCGTGGCTGCTAAAAAAAGACTTGACAAACGAGTTATAACGATATATCGTTAGTTCATTCAAACTATCGAAAGGATACGGTATGGGATACCGAGATATGGATCAACCGCCCCAGAGGCGGCGTCGCGTCGCAGATTCAGGCGGGCGAAACATCGTTGGGCCGCGCCCTGGTCGACGTCACGAACGTGGCGATGACTTTGGCGGACATCACGAGGGTCATCACAATGACCCTCCGCGACGCGGAGGACGCAGCCGCCGAGGCGACGTTCGCCTGGCGGTGCTGGCCTTACTCGCCGAGCGCCCGATGCATGGCTACGAGATGATGCAAGAATTGGCTGATCGAACAAAAGGCATATGGCGTCCGAGCCCCGGTTCGCTCTACCCGGCACTGCAACTCTTAGAGGACCAAGGTCTCGTGAGTTCAGAGACCGAAGATGGTCGGCGCCAATTCACGCTGACTGAAAAGGGCCGTGAGGAGTTAACGAGTCAATCAAAGAAGTCAGCGCCGTGGGAGACCATGGTACGCGGAGCCAACCAAGACGATTTTGCTCTGCGCGTCGCACTTCGTCAGGTGTCAATTGCCGTCAGCCAGGTGGCCGAGGCAGGGAGCCAAGATCAAAAAGTACGGGCCGAACATCTCATACTCGAGTTGCGTCGACAGATCTACTTAATGCTCGCCGAAAGCATGGAACCGCCGAAGGAATAGCTGGGTCAATGATGCCAACGGCGAATCGGAGTGGGCACTAAGAGTCGGGAAGTTGCCCGATCGAATCGTTGAGCAGATCAATCGAGTCTCCGACAGCTCGTGACGCTAAAGGTAAAGCATCATCATGGGGGGCATTACAGGATTGCGCCGTAACTGGTTGGCGTTTGGGTTCGAACCAAGTAGTGCCCGGGGAGCGTTTCGCTCCCCGGGCACTTAACTTATTGAATGAAAATTGGTCCCTTCGCGGTGTTCCCTGAAACGTGGATCGTTCCAGAGTTGAATTCAACCGTGAAGTTCGCCTTGGTCGAGTTCGTCAGGATCGTCACGCCGCCCGTGTTGAATTGGATGGTGAATGACTGTGTCGAACTGTTTGAATTGGCGGTAACGCCACCGGCATTCGTCTCAAGGGTGAATGGGCCTGAAACGGTGTTGCTATTGGCCGTGACCCCGCCAGAGGAGAGTTGCACGGTAAGAGCATTCGTGACCGTGTTCCCGCTCAATGTCTCACCCCCGCTGTCGCCCGACAATGTGAGTGGCCCTGAGACCGTTGCATTGACTACTTCGGACCCACCAGAGTCGGCCGTCAACGTCAGGGCCGACGAAATCTTGCTGGCGGAACATCCAGCTCCGTCGCCAATGACGACAGCTCCCGTGTCAAAGGAGAGCGTCACCGGGCCCGAGATCGCTGCATTGCAAATACGGACAATGTTCGAGTGCAGTGACGTGATGGGACCGTTCACCTTGGCGCCCTCAATATCGAGTGAACTGCCAATGCCTACGTTGAGGTAGGCGTTGACGGTAGCGCCTGATCCGAAGCACACGCTTGCACCGTTGGGAACGGTGTAGCCGTTGTACGTGCCGGTGAGACAGGCGGATCCGACCGTGAGCACACCGGGCTTAAAGCTGAAGGTGTAGTTCGTCGTCGTGGTCAGTGTGCCAGCAGTGCACGTTATGGGGTACGTGCCGTAGCCACTTGCAGTCGTTGCAGTCGTTGAGCACGTCGCCGTGCCATGGACCACCGACGAGGTGTCACCATTCTGGAATCCGGTCACGGTATAGCTCAAGGCAGGATTCGACGCGCCGAAAGATCGTGACGCATTTACTGCCGTCACCGTCAAGACCGCCGGTGTCACCGTTAAGGGCACGGTGGTGGTCACTGACGAATAATTTGAACTGTTTGGCGTGAAGGTCACTGACAACGTGTGTGGTCCAGCGCCCAACGCGGTGCCTAGGGCTGGTGTGTAGCTGTAAGTCCCCGCGACCGCTGAAGATGCGTAGGTTGCCGACGCGTCGAGCTGGGTAGTACTCAGTTTGGTTCCGTACGAAATGGGGGCCGGGTTCGCCCAAGTGATCGTCGGTGTCACTTGTGTTGCCACGAACTGTACGGCCGGGATGTACCAGGGCGCGCTCGAGTAGGGGGGTGAAGCGCCCCAGCAAGGAGTCGTGCTTGGCGAGTCGAGTCGGAACGTTCCCGATCCTGCCGCACCACTGTCGCAGTAGTCGCCGGCCGTCGACGTGTTCCAGTACACGGTGCCCGGAAGTGGATCTGAACCCACTGAAGGCTGATTGGCCACGGTGAGACCGACGTTGAGCGAGTCGTAGGGACAGTTCCCGGCAATGGCGCACGTGGTGCTGTAACCGTACGGCGTCGCACCGTAACCACTGGTGTTGTACGCCACACCATAGATAATTGACGAGGGTACCAGTACGTTCGGAAGAGTGAAGGTGATATTGGTCGCCAATCCGTTGTAACACTCGCCAGTGGCTGATGAGAACCATTCGCTCGGGGCCGATGGGCAGTCAGTGGGGTCTGAACTTGGCCGGTAGGGAATAGCGAATGTCTGGGTTACCGAGGTGATCAGAGAACCGACTGTGTTGTTGACGCCCACGTTGTAGATGTTCAAGGTGATGGGTTCAGTGAACGTCGCTCCAGGCGTAGTGGTGCACGTGCTCGTCCAAGAGCCCGGCTGACAAGCCCACGAACTCATGGTCACCGTAGCTTGCGAGAGTGCTCGGGCGGAGCCCGCAGTAAAGGTAACTTGGTTCCCGAATTCGGACACTTGGTTCGCTTGGAATCCCACACTGGGCAAGTTGGGGGAAAGCGGAGAAGTCGTCGAATCGTAGATCGCCGCGCTTGAGGACGACGTTGATGCCGGCGTCACCGTGATTGGCACGGTCGCGCTTACGGGTGCGTACAGTGCGCTACTTGGCGTGAACGTCACTGACAACGTGTGCGGGCCGACGCTCAACTCAGTACCGAGAGCAGGCGTGTAGCTGTAAGTCCCCGCGACAGTCGAAGATGCATAGGAAGCGGACGCGTCGAGTTGGGTGTAGCCAAGGTCCGTGCCGTAGCTGATTGAAGCCGGAGCGGGCCACGTGATGGTCGGATTGAGCGGAACCGGGTCAAAGTTGTAGGTGGTGGCGGACGCGGCGGTGCCAATCGTGAAGTTGTCGACGTTCCCCACGAACTGATCGGGGTCACTGCCCTCGCCGACTTCAAGGCCGACGCCGCCTTGGGCGGCCGCGGGAGTAAGACTGAACGGATCGGTTTCGTTCTGGATGTAGGCGTTCGGATACGTCGCCAGGATCTGAGCGATCGACTCAACGCCGGTTCCGGGATTGCCAATGGTGCCTGAGTTAGACCACCAGCATCCGGTAAGCGCGTTCCACGTCTGCCACGTGTCCATCACGGTCGGCCCCTGGTCCGGGCAAGACGAACTTCCCGCGCTAGGCGTCTGGTAGGGAGGTTCGAAGAACAAACTGTCGTCAGCGTTCGGATTACCAGTGCCGTAGTTGATGTGAAGCTCTAAGAACGGGAACTGTGAACCGTTGTTGACCTGGTCGTAAGTTGAGTACGACAGCGCCGTCAGACTCGACAAAGGAACGTTGTTGTAATTGCTGTTTCGAAGGGCAGCCGAACATGTCGCCCCCGTGGTACCGTCACCGGTTGCCAACTGGAGACTGCCTACGCCCAGCGGCGGCGTGCTGGGACCAGCAACGAAGGTCACCTGGTCGCTTGAGAACGTCGGCACAATGGCGTCGTAGCCCTCGTCGTAACACGTTTGCGAAGTGTTCCAACCTGATTGGCCACTACTGTCGACCACGACTGTCGTCGGGCTGGCGCCCGCGATTGTTGCGGGCAGCAACGTGACGGCAAATGGCGCCACGATAAGCACCGCCATTGCCGTTACCGTGGATGGACGGAATTTGAATCTCATGACGAATCCCCTTCTCGTGAGGTCTCGCGGTCACGAGACCTCCTTGTGTACAACGATCATCTTTTGGATAATTGGCTGATACCACAACAAATGCTGTCGCGCGTGCCAGCAGCGCGCTTGCCCGGCACAAAGCTCACGTAGTGGAACGTACCAGTTCCGACAATTTGTATCAATTCAAATTTGGACGCATATCGACAGGTAGGCAGAGTGCATCAAATAGAGGGAATTTCACCGAACCATGCAAACTGCAACCGACGCATTGTCTGTTTATCGCGACACACGTCTTGCTCGTCGATGGAGTCATGTCGACCTACCCTCGTTTCCATTGCGAGTAGCGGTGTTCGCCCGGCTGTACTCGTCTTCTTTAGTGATTCTGCGTCGTCAACGACGATGAAGGACTAGGAGATCGCGTTGCGCGATGGCGTCGCTGTAGCGGCAACTCGTGCGTACTACCTGCCAAGAACCATCCATGTACAAAGAAGCAGCCGTCCCGTGAAGAGAGGGAGCATTGTCAACGCGTTTGATCGCGATCTCGTTGACATCGAAGGAGTGGAATGCGGGACTCGGGCCAAGAGGGGCGGCTCTTCGAACTGCGAGGAAGGTGCCTACCGCCACTTCGAAGTCGGGAGTTTGCGTTAACCCTCGCGAGCGTCGAGATGATGACGAACCATATCCCGGTTGATTTACAGCGCGTGAAGTCACGGTTTTGCCTTATTTGTGGAAGCGACTTCTCGTCAGCGAACCTTCGTGGGGCAAGACGCAGTGAGAATTCGCTGCGTAAGGTCCAACTACGAGACGATCGGGAATCCTGTCGTTGTGAGAAGTTTGCCCCCACTTTCGATGACGAGTCCCTCAAAGTCGTCCAATCGCTCAAGAATGTCGAGGACCTCGGTGCCGCCGACCACGAGCGCCGTCGCCAACGCGTCAGCTAGCCCAAGTTCTGGTCCCACTACGGTCCCCGAGGCCACGCTCGCAGTGAAGATGCCCCGGCGAGGGTCGAACAGATGCTGGCCCCGTTCGTAGGATCCGGATGTCGCGACGGCACCCGGTGATTCGATGATGCACGCGAGAGAACGAGGATTTGCGGGGTTGATAATACCCACGCGGAACTTCTTGTCGGCGGTGGGACCGCCAAAACTCGCGATATCTCCCGCCGCGTTAACGATCGCCCCGTCAATGGCGTCGTGGCGAAGTGCTGCGAGGGCGCGTTGCGCCGCCCAACCTTTGACGAGCCCAGTGGGGTCGACGCCGCTCGGCAGCGCCCAAGGATCAAACCATCCCCCAGAAAGCGAACGAGCGACGCCACACTGCTCCAGTACCTCGCGGATTATCGCAGGCGCCTCATCGACGTCGAGTTCACCTCGTCGAATTCGCGAGATAGGGCTTTCGGGCTTCCAGGTGCTGAAGAGCACGTCGGCGTCGTGCAAGATAGCGATGGCGGCCTCTAGGGATGCTTCGAGTGGCGAATCGTCTGAGCAGTCGCCTCGGTATACGTCAATAGTCACGATGGTGCCCATCACTGACTCTTCGTGGTGCACGATGCTTTCGCGCCTTCGGCTACTGGTCATTGTCACTACAGACCCAATTTCGATAAGGCTGACTGCAAGGACTGGATGAATCCCGCCGAGGTGTAACTCGCCCCTGAGATACTTTGGATGTTGCCACTCTGGGCTTGCATGACTTCTTGTTCCAGCAACGGAATCGCCTGCTGGTCAATTGAAACTGAACGGTAATTCCCACCATCGTTGATCGAGGCAATGGAGACGTTCGTGATCTTAGAGCCGGTCACTTTTACTTGGACCGAGAGGATGCCGAAGTTGTAGTCGACTGAAGGGCCTATCGCGGTGCGTACGCTCGAGGAGACTGTCGTCGTCGTGACGGGAGGTGCTGACGTCGTCGTAGTTGTTGGTGCCGTTCTTGGCGGCGTCGTTACCGTGGAGGTTGCAGTAGTCGGAGGCGGCGAAGAACTCGCGGTCGTTGTCGTCGATGGTGCTGAGGAGGTACCAGATGACGAGCTTGCCAGCGAGCCCAAGGTGAGCTTCGCCGGGGTTGAGTTGAAACTGAGCACGCCGGCTAAACCAGCGACAGTTCCCATCATGACGAGTGGTGCGCGTTTCATCGTGACTCTTTTTCTTTCTTGGATTGGGGGGTTGACTTGTTGCTCATCAGAAGGAGAAGATTTCTTGGTGGATTCGCTCGTCTCTCGCACCAAGGCGCACGACCGCTTTGGTGATGGACTCGTTAAAGTCCGTCGGTCCGCAGACGTAGATATCGGCGTTGTTGACATGTCCTATGAACTTCTTCAACTCGCTTGCGTCCATCCGCACTTCGTGTCGCGAGCCAACGAGCTCGAAGAGACGTCCGTTTCGTTGATTGACCAGCTCGAAGAGCTCCTCACGGTGGACGATGTCATCGTGTGATGAAGCACGCACTACGACAGTGACGTCCACTGAGGTAGGAAGGTCTTCGAGCAGGGCGCGTAACGGCGTGATGCCCACGCCGGCGCCGATGAGCACCACACGGCCAGTCGAACGCGCGTGTCGAGTGAACTTCCCGTAGGGCCCTTCAATAAAGACCCTCGTTCCGGGCTTGAGGCGTGCGACGGCCTTGCTTTGATCGCCAAGTCCCTTGACGGTCACGCGAAGGAATGGAGGTCGTGGAAGTGCCGAGAGCGAGTAGGGATGCGAATGCGCCCAAAGTCCTTTCGACATGAACCGCCACATGAAGAACTGACCGCCCGAAACGTTGAGACGTGACAGATTGCGACCAGAAACGATGACCGAATAGACGCCGGGCGTCTCTTGCTGGACTGCCGCGACGCGGAGTTGGTGTCGAAGATTTCGGGACACCGGGAGAATCACCCGAAAGCCAAGGACTGCGCCCGCGCCGGCAATCCACATGAGTATCCAGACGTCACGGATAAGTGGGTGACCGATGAACATCACGCCGGTGCGAATCTGGTGGGCGAACGCGAGTGACAACGCCAGGTAGATGTAGAGGTGAACCATCCACCACGTCTCGTACTTCATTCGTTGGCGAGCCACTCGAGCTGAAGTCAAGCCCGCCATGACGAGCAGCCCGAAGGCCAGCACTGAAGCGAGGATGTCGGGGTAGTGGATTATGAACGTCCAGAATTGATGAAGGATACTCACACTCGTCATTTGTGCGTAGCCCCACGTGATGAGGCCGATGTGCACGGCGATGAGCGCGATCGGCCAACCACCAATGCGCCGGTGCCACGCCACGAGGCGATCTTGTCCCACGACGCGCTCTAGCCAAGGTAGACGTGAGATCAAGATCACCATGACCAGCATCAAGTAGGTTCCGGCGAGTCCAGCGATTCGCCCACCCAAAGTCACCCAGCCGCCGGCTGAGTTCAGCGAACTAAGTGATTCTCCCCAAAACGCGAAACCAATACTGATGCCAAGCCCGATGCCCCCGATGAGCGCCAACGCGTCGGCGATTCGCGGGACGGGTGAGACCGCGGGTCGATGCCGGGCGACTCGTTGCTGGGCGTGCCACACGATGCGATCAACGTCAATTTTCGTCTTCACTGATTCCATTTCCGCAAAGTAGATGGCTCAGATAAGAGAACGTCAAAGTTAGGATACGAAGTTGCTGTGAATTCTTGAGTGAATGAACTGTCGTTGAGGGAAAGCCCAAGGAAGGCGAACTGAGATTCCCTCATTAGTTACCGGCTGAGGTCGGACTCGTGACGGTCGTCGAAGTGCTTGTTGTCGATGTGTTCGTCGCTGATGAAGGCGAAGCTGACATTGTGATGAAGTCCCGCGTCCACCACGACGCGAAATAGCGACCCGTTGTTCCGGTCATCCCTGACAAAAGCAACGATCCATTGGCGGGTGAGGCAAGACCCGTCGGAGATGATGGCGAGTACGTGGCGAAGTTGACCCAGTCGGTATTGATGTCAAGTTCCATTGCCCGTACTGCACCGGCGCGTACCAGCAGATTGGCCAAGTCGGTGATGTTGAGCCCAGGACCCGCCACGTAAACCAAAGCCCCGTCGGCGGTGATTCCCAGTCCCGAACGCCACACGTACACGGCGTTACCCAGTGTGGCACCCCACTTTGAGGTGTCGCTGGCACTGAGGCCCGACGCCTGGTGGCCGTTCTGTACGAGGAGATCGAGGTTCTGGCGAACCGATGTCACGTCCGACGGCACCTTCGTTCCCGTGGACCACGAGATGATGTTGGATGTTCCGTCCTTGTAGGTGACAAAGGATGCCGCGCCCGTGCGAAGTGGAAGTTCCTCCTTGCCATTCGTGAAGTAGCCGCCGTTTGCGTTGTTCATGAGAAATCCCGCGTTGAAGGCTGCCACGAGAGTTCGGGCCGCTGATGGCAGCACGGGAGCAGTGCGTGGATAAGGCCCTCCGCCGGGAATCCAACTGCCCGAGTACAAGTTCGCGTGCAGCAGTTTGGTGTCCATCCACGCGACGCCCACGACGTAACTGGTATGGGTCTTGTCCGGGCGCAGGGTTGTCTCGTACACCGCCGGAACGCCGTCGACCCTTCGGCCGACCGGTGACCACTGGCCCTCGCCGGGTATGGCTGGCGAGGCGAAAGGCACGATGGGCGCGGGGGGCGTGAGGTGCGGTACCGATGAGTTGAACGTCACGGTTGCGCTCGAAGGCACGCGGATCTCCCCCTTAGGGACCGTGCCTCCAGTCGGTGGTGCGTGGTGGCTATACCATTCGTTCTCTACCCAATTGACAATTCCCGATCCACCGTGCGTTCGGGCCCACTCGGCTAGTCGCGATCCGGCTGAACTTCCGAGCGCGGGATTAAAGAGTGCCCCACCAACCGAGAACGCCATCCACACCAGAGCCACGAAGAACGTCATCGCGATCCCGGTGAGAATTCTTCTACGCCGATAGATTCGACGGCGCTGCGCGCGCCAGCGATTCTCCTGGCGAGTGGGCCGCACGACGTGAACTATTGTCGGACGTTCTCGAAGCGACGTGTCACGGGTCATTCGTCTAGCCGGTTTGTCCGAGCCAGGCCCCGACGTGAGGAATGGTCACCAACGCTAAAAGAAGACCCATCGCCATGCTTAATCCCAGAATGAGGCGCCGTGAACCAGATCCGGCAACCTGGCGACGGGCTCGCGTCGTCCAGTCCTTGGTGGAAAGCCGTGCCGTTTCACCGAGGTGGCTAAGGACGTGGACCGACATGGCGAGGAACCACAGGACGAAACTGGCCTGATGAAGTTCCAGCATCAGAGGCCTCATCGACGCGGGGCCAAGAAGAAGGAGTACGCCCGAGCCGAACATCACCACCGTCAAAATGACGACAAAGGGCCCCAATACCCTTAGCGCGGCGAGTGGGGGACCCTTGCGTCTGTAGTCGCTCGTCCCTCGGTAGTAGTTCGCGAATCGCCAAAGCGTGCTCGCAATCTTCACGAGGACCGGTGGTATGAGTAGCATGCCGACGAACACGTGGGCGGTGAGTAGTGAACGAACCCGCAGGACCGTGATCCCCTCGATGGCGAGGAGTATCAAGAGCACCAGTGCGGTCGTACTGGTGAGTCGAGAATTGGCCTCGACGCCCATGCGCTCGGCGTGGCGGCCTCGAGTGAATGGTTTCTTTCTCTTTCCAGTCGGTGAGAGGACGCCGGTCATCGGAGCGACGTCTCGTCAGATCGCCGAGTTGAAGATGGCCGCGTCCAGCCACGAGGTCGTGGGAAGTCGTGTAGGGGGCTGACGCGATTGACCACGAATTAACGCTACGTAATCGAACCTTACGGACCTATAACAAGGTGCGTATTCTTCACTGTTTTTTATTTTCGAGCCAGGCGAGTGCATAACACCGAGGTGTTCGCACGCTCAGGGGGTGAACTTATGGTGCATTTCTGACGCAAACGACTTCGTAATTCGCGGACTAGGCCTTTGACGCGCGCCACGAGAACTCAAAACGAGCTCCTCCGAGATCGGCGGTGGTGACCGCGTACGAAGCGTTCGTGATTTGAGCGATGGACTCCGCGATTGCCAGTCCGAGGCCCGTTCCCCCTGACGTTGAGTCCGAATGGTGGAATCGTTCGAACACCGTGGTTCGCTCCTCCATGGCAACGCCAGGACCGCTGTCGTCTACCCGCAGTGTTGCGTGGTCGCCGTCGGACGAGACACTGATTTCAACTCGACCCCCGTGACCAGCAAACTTGAGGGCGTTGTCGATCAATACTCCGATTAGACGATCGATCAAATCGTTCGAAGCCAGTATCCAGGGGACGGTTTCGCTGGAATCCTCAAAGGCCATCGAAATGTCGTGTGTTGCCGCGAGCGATTGGAATCGTTGGCAACACAGTGCTGTCACACTCGCCAAATTGATCGATTCGAGCGGAGGTGGACGCCGTTGGTCCTCGTCGGATCGGGCCAGCCACAGGAGGTCTTCGACAATATCCTTCAGGCGGCTGCTCTCGGACTTTATTTGCTCGAGAGTCCTGCGGTAACCGGCCCCGTCGCGATCTCGCGAGAGCGCCAGATCGACCTCTGCTTCAATGACACTCAGCGGGGTGCGTAGTTCGTGTGAGGCATCGGCCACGAACTCGGACTGACGTCGTTTGGCCAAGGAAACGGGTGCGAGTGCTCGAACGCCAACTCCGAAGGCGGCGCCAAACATCAGGATCCCCAAGACGAAGCCGGCGATCAGTTCGGCGAGTTCCAAGGTGTTTTGGAGCCGCTGGACGTCGGCCAGGCTCTCGGCGTCGACGAGCCATCCGGAATTGATGGCGGTGGCGTCAAATCGGAAGGTCGACTGCGCAATGGAAAAAGTGCGGAAACCATTTGACCATCGGAGAGCAGGGAGTGATGGTGTCGGGCTTGAGAGGGCCGACGCCGCGCCGTTCGTTCGCACGCTCCACACGAGGATGGGAGCGTCATCGTCATCCCGGTCGCCAGGGGCAGACGGGATCGTCTCGGTACTGGCAGAGGGATTCTGCTGGAACAGCAACTCAACGATGCTGAGACGTTGACGGAGTCGTTGGTCGACTTGGGAGGTCATTCGATTGACGAGAAACGCGTTTAGGACCAGCACGACGATGACGAAACTGACCATTCCAACGCCGGTGGCGACCCCCGCCACTCGCGCTGCGTGCGACGTGGCGGACTGACCTGACTTCAAGAAGGAACCATTCGATAGCCAAAGCCCCGGACCGTCTCGATCCTGGCCATGCAGTCCTGTATTTTCGACCGTAGGCGGGCAACGTGAACTTCGATGGTGTTCGAGCCGACTGCTACCTTGGCATTTGGCCATACTTGGTTGGCAATCGTGCGTCGGGACACGATTTCGGGACTTCGACGTAGCAACAGCTCCATGAGTAGGCACTCAGTCGTCGTGAGTTCGATCACTTTGCCAGAGCCTTCGAGTCGCCGCGCGGAGGGGTCGTAGAGCAAATCGCCGCACACGATATTCGCCGTGTGCCGAAGTGCGGGACGGCGCTGAAGGGCCCGGAGTCGCGCGACGAGTTCAGCGAATTCGAAGGGCTTCACTAGGTAGTCGTCAGCGCCCGCATTGAGACCCTCCACGCGGTCGCTGGACGTGTCGCGGGCTGTCAGCATGAGAATTGGTGTGTAGACCTCAGCCTTTCGGGCGGCTTCGATCACTTCGAGACCCGTGAGATTGGGCATTCGCCAATCAAGAACGGCGACTTCGTATTCGACGGAGGTCAGATTCGCCAGTGCTTGTTCGCCATCGCTTGCGACGTCGACAACGTAACCTGCCTCGCGTAATCCCCGTTGGAGGACATCGCGTAGGGCTCGGTCATCTTCTGCGACGAGAATTCTCATTGCGTCCACCAATCATTTCCACGTTATAACGCGATGTCGCAATGGTAGTGAGTGTCGAGGATGGCGACCGAAGGACACACTTCGTCCCGAATCCATCCATGTATCCAAAGCGGTCTGAGGACTCAGTCGTGGAGTTTAAGCTCCACGACCGGTATCGTTCGAGTGGTCTTGTCCTGGTACTCGGCGAACCCGGGAAAACGCTTTGCCTGTTCTGCGTAGATGGCGCTGCGTCGAGGCTCGTCGAGAACTTCGGCGGTGGCCGAGATCGTCTCGACGCCAACCTCCACGATGACGTCGTACGGGTTAGCGAGCAGGTTGTAGTACCACGCGGGATTGACGTCCGCTCCCGCGTAGGAGGCGAAAACGTAGACGAGGGTGCTGTCGTGCTCGTCGCCCAAGTACATCACGGGACTCGTGTGCTCCTTGCCGGTCTTGGCGCCCTTGGTCGTGAGCAAGAGGAGAGGTGCGTCACCGAAGGCTGCGGCGCGGCCGCCATTCGCTCGAAACTCTTCGATGATCTTCTCGTTGAAGCTCAAGGTGCTGTCGTCATTGGCCATGGTGTTCCTCTCGTTGGGCGACTAGTGCCACTCTAAGTCGGCACGACTTCGTGGATCGAGCCTCGCTGTCGGGCCGCAAGTCCGACTCAGTCCTGGAGGTGAGACAGGAGACGGGTGCGTATCTGGGACAAGGTCTCGACGCCGAAGACCTCGCCGTCTCGAAAGACGACACGCAACTGGTCTGCCTGAATCCGATCATCACTGGACAGGCCTTCGAACGTCTCGAGCCTTCCGTCGACAGCCGTCACGGCGACGCGACCCCTCGGTGATCGTTTCAAGTGGGCGAGATCGGTGACCGGGTCTTTGAAGATGGCCTTCTCGGTTCCGTCAATTGTGACCGAGGTGGATTTAAAGGCGTGGCCAAAGGTGTCGCGGTTGGTGCGCTGGTACGTGTGCGAACCAATGCCGAAGACCACGTTCGTGCTGGCAAATCCCTTGGCCTTCAGTCGTTCGAGGATCCGCGTTGCGCTCGCGAGACTGATCTTGTCGCCGTAGATGACGCCGACGTGCGGATCGAGCAGTCGGTAGCCCTGGCTCGTGACGGTGCCACCGAACACGTCCCAGAGGGCCTCGACGACGCCACGGTCGGCCAAGGTATTGTCACTCTGCTCTCGACCGGCGACGATGTCGACGGGGTCGCCCGAGTCGGGACGAATGACGACTCGCCCCTCACGCGCGAGAATCTTTTCTCGAAGTCGCGGAAGATAGTCGCCTACGACTCGCCAAAGGTCCCACGTGTCCGACACGATCGAGACCAGACCCGAGGGATAGAGCTCGGTGATCAGGCGTTCGTAAGTCTTGAATTCGTCAATGCCTTCATTCCCGTAGGCGGACATGACACTGTGCTCGGTAGCCGGTATTGAAGCCCCCACAAGTTCTAGGTCGGTGTCCGCGCCGTAGTTCTCTTCGAGGTACAGAATCGCCGGGATAGTGTCGGTGCCAGTGAATGAGAGTAAGTGACCCGCTCCCGATGCGGCCGCCGCTTGCACGCTGCTCATCCCGCGAAACGAGAAGTCGTGCCCCTGAAAAGCAACGGCATCGGAATCTCCGCCGGTCTCCTTGGCGAAACGTTCGAATAACTTGCGGTATTCGAAGGCCAGTGTGGCGCTGGTCGATGGCAGCCAGCACTCCGCGCTGAACAGCGTTTCGACGAAGTTAGTCAGCCAGAAGAATTCGGGTTTTGTATTAACGAACGTTACCGAGGGCACGCGCAGCGGCGCCAACGTACCTTCTCGAAGTGCCCGAACCTCGAGGGGCAGGTAGCCCAGAGTCCATAAAGCCTCGAGGTGATCAGTGGGGGGTTGGGCGATACCGAGGGTGTTTCGGATGAGTCGAACGTATTCGGCAACGATCTGCTCACGAGGACGGTCGAAGAAATTTTCCTTGAAGTAATCAATGAAGTAACGCTTGATGAATGCCTGGACGCCAAAGACCACGACGTGATCAATGTCCTCGATGGTGCTCTCGCGCGCGGTCCAGGTGCTGTAGACCACGGTCGTCGCTAGCGGGTACTGGTCACGGTGACTGATCTTATAGAAGTCGGTGAGCAGCGTCGGCGGAAAGCTCACGGTGCGTGGTCGGCGTGGTCGTAGGTCGAACTTGTCACTAGAGCCCAGAGAGTTTTCGGATGCTCCGAGCGAGGGCGGAATTGTCGTCATCGCCGTGCCCCTGGGCGATGATGCCGTCTTCGAATGCCGCCGCGAGTGCAGTGACTGGCAAGACTGCTCCCACTTCGCGGGCAAGTTCAAGGCCAATTCCGAGGTCCTTTCGGTGAAGGACGATCTTGAAGCCGATTGGGTAGTCGTCATCGATCATTCGACCACTTCGGTTCTCAAGCACCCAAGATCCCGCGGCGCCGCCGGCGAGGGCCTCCATAACCTTGGGGACGTCAAGGCCCGCTTTGATGGCCAGGGTCACGCCCTCGGCCACGCCCAAGTACGTACCAGCAAGAATTACTTGATTCACCGCTTTGGCCCATTGTCCGGCACCGAGTGGTCCGAGGTGGCTGATCTTGCGGCCGACCTTCGCCAGGACGGCACTCGCGCGTTCGAAGTGCTCAGGTGCACCCCCCACCATGATGGTGAGCGTGGCGAGGCGAGCGCCTTCTGATCCACCCGAAACGGGGGCGTCGAGCATGTCGACTCCGATTTCACCCAATTTGTTCGCGAAATCGCGGGCTCGGGTCGGGCTGATGGTCGAACAGTCGACGACGAGCGAGCCTCGGTGGGCACCTTCGGCCACTCCATTTGGGCCAAAGAGAACACTTTCGACTTGGGGAGAGTCGGTCACGCACGTGAAGATGATGTCGCTGGATCGGGCGAGATCGGCGGGGCTGGTCGCCTCGCGTGCGCCGAGCTCGACGAGTTCCTTCGCGCGTCCTGGCGTACGATTCCAAACGGTCATGGGATAACCCGCCCGGGCCAGGTTCGCGGCCATATACGAGCCCATAGTCCCGAGACCGGCGAAGCCCAATCGTTCCATTGAGGTGGTCGTCGTCGAACTCATCTTCCCCTTCTTTGAGTCTTAGCCCGTGACAAGAACGTCGTGCGAGAGCCATCTAATCTCACGGTGCCAATCAGAATACGGCGAACACGTGAAGCCTAGGGGGTATCACGACGACATATTATTGAGCGACTCGTCAGAGGGATGAATTGACGGTCACCGTCGCGCGAGGCGCAAGCCGACAGCGCTAGGCGTTGCTTCGGTGCTGGGCGAGTCGCGCGTTCCTGCGCTCAAGCCACGAACCCATGATGTGGTCTTGCATGGCGAGGAAGGCACCTTCAGGGTCGCGCGCGGCAATTCGTTCGTAGATGGCCACGTGACCCTCATGGGACGCGGCGATCTCCGCTCTCCGCATCTGTGGGTTGTAGCGCGTGCTCGCGCGAGCATAAGGGTGCACGGTGCGGATGATGGAACGACCTAATTTGTTACCAGATGTCCGAAGAATGACGTCGTGGTATTCGATGTCCGCGAGGACGTAGTCATCGGGCCGGTCGAGCAGAGACTCGAGGTGATTGAGGGCCTCGTGAAGCTCTTCAAGTTGTTCGTCGGTGATCTTCTCGACCGCGCGTCGGGTCATGAGACATTCGAGCCCAACGCGAACGTCAACCAGGTCATCGAGAATCTCGAGTTTCTCGTCGAATCGGATAGCCGCCTCCAGCACCATGGGATCGAGGAGATTCCACTGACTCGCTGGGGCCACCGTCGTGCCTTGGCCCTGTCGTACTCGGATCAGTCCCTTTTCCTCCAGCAACTTGAGCGATTCGCGCACGACTGTTCTGCTCACGCCAAAAGCGACGCCAAGCTCGGGATTGGTCGGCAACGTGGTTCCGGGAGCCAATTCGCCGCTGACGATGTTCTCCGTGAGCGTCTGCAACACCGCAACGCCAAGACTCGTTGGTCGCGGTGGCGCTGGATTCGCGACGAGCGACGTCAAACTGGAGGCCAATTTCGGCCCATTCATACGAATATCTGTCACTTGACCCCCGGACCGAGAAACGCCATCAGACTCGTTTTTCCTTATACATATTACCTACCCGTTCGGCTCAGCGAAATCAGCCAAGACAGTCAATGAATAGGGAAGAAATTCCACCAATTCCTCTGGGAGTTCCTTTTGCATTCGTATGTTATCATACGAATGTTGTGCTATGAATAAGCGGTTAGCGGTACGTTCGGGAACTTCCTTTCGAACGAGCATTCCGCAATCGCAGCGTCGAATCAACGTGATCATACGGGGGGATTGTGCGAATAACGAGCGTGGAGAGTTTTAGCGTCTTCTCACCTGGCGCACGGCCTCAGTTCGCGTGGCGCGAAGGACTCCCCGGTGGTCCGGACGACGGCTACGCGTCGGTCCTGCTGATAAAGACCGATGAAGGCGTCGAGGGAGTAGCCATTGCCCCTCGCCCCGGAAGTGGTCCCGTGGTCAGTGATCTGGTGGAGCGCGTCTTGCGCGACGAACTCGTAGGGGCAGATCCTTTGCAGCGCGAATGGCTCTGGCACCGAATGTGGGAGCTCGACCGCGTCTACGAGTTTCCCATCAACGTCCTTGGGTTGGTCGACACCGCCCTGTGGGATCTCGCGGGCAGACTGTACAACGCGCCGACGTGGGAAGTTCTTGGTGGCTATCGCCAAGAGATTGAAGCGTGCGCGTCGACGTCGACCTTCTCGACCCTAGAAGAGTACCTGGACGTTGCGACCCAATGCATCGAACTCGGTTACCCGGCGATCAAAGTTCACGCGTGGGGTGACGCCCGTAAAGACGCCGCGCTCTGTCGTGCCCTTCGTGAGCACGTGGGCGACGAGTATCCATTGATGTACGACGGTTCCGCTGGTTTTGACCTCGTCGACGCAATTTACGTTGGCGAGGCCCTGTCGGAGGCGAATTACCTCTGGTACGAAGAGCCGATGCGTGAGTTCAATATCACGGCGTACAAGTGGCTCGCCCAGCGAGTTCGGGTGCCACTCAACGTCGCCGAGACATCGGACGGCGTTCACATGAACACCGCGGACTTCATCCAGAGCGGATGCGCGACCTTCGTGCGCACCAGCACGGAACTGCGCGGCGGGTTCACCGGGGCGATGCGTATCGCCCACCTCGCTGACGCCTTCAGGCTTCGTGCCGAACCTCACGGCAACACCATCTACGCGCGTCATCTCTGTATGGCGATTCCCAATTGCACCTATTACGAGTCTCTCGTGACGTCGAATCCGGCAAAACGCGAAGTTGGAATCAACGCGAAGGGAATAGTTGGAGCGCCTCGAGGCCCAGGCGTCGGTCTGCCGCCCGGTCTCCACTATCCGCCCGAGTTGGAATCGTACGTTGTTGATCTTGCGGGATCTGCTGTTCCGTAGTCCGGGGTGCGTACGAAGCTGTGAAATTCCTTCAAGCAAGAAAATCCAAACATTAGAAAGAAAGTAGGGGGAAAGTAATGAGTTCACCGATTACTAAGAAATATTGGCGTAGGCCTATTCGACCTAGGCTGCGTGCCTCGGTTATCGCGGTCGTGGCTTCGAGCATGGCAATTGCGACGTTCGGGATCGCTGGCGGCGCCTCGGCTACGTCAAAGCCCAAGCCCAAGCCCACGATTACCGTCTGGGTTGACTCGACGAGAGTCCCTCAGGTCAAGGCGTATGAGAAGGCCCACCCCACCGTGAAGATCTCGATGGTGATCTACAACGGTAATGCGAACGGCTCGGGCGTGCTCCAGTCCAAAATTGCCTTGGATAACAGGGTGCATGGCGGCTGGCCCGACATCGTCTTCAGTGAGGAGAACAACGACGCGGCATCATTAGCTAGTCCTCAGTTCAACTATCCAGCCGTCCTGAGTAACGGTACGGTGTCAAAACCCATCTTGAACGGCTACGCGGCGGGCACGCTCGCGGGCTGCACGGTGAACGGCAAGGTCTACTGCCTGCGTAACGACCTGGCTCAGAACCTATTGTTCTACAACAGCGCACTGATGACCCAGTTTGGTTACACCGTTCCCACAACGTGGCAAGGCTGGCAGACGCTAGGCGAACAAGTAGCGACCCAGCACCCGGGCTACATCGTAGGCAGCGTGGGCGACAACTGGGACGACGACATCTACCTGTGGCCGAGCGAATGCCACGTGAATGATGTGGTGAGGACCGACACCATTGACATCAACGCCAACGACCCCAACTGCACGCGTGCGACGCAACTCATCGACCCGCTGGTCAAGGACGGCGCAGTGACGACGGACAGTGTCTTCTCGTCGACGTTCACGACGGCGTACAACGACAAGATTCTGATGATGGTCGGACCGGCCTGGTACGGCCAGTACCTGTTCCCGGGCATCGTTCCCAAAGGTGACCTTGCTGTCGCTGATCCGTTGAGCTGGGGCAGCGGCCCGACCTACACCGGTGAAGTTGGCGGTGGTCTTTGGTTTATGTCCTCGCACATCTCGGGGACGACCAAGAGTCTTGCGGCCTCGGTACTGACGTGGCTCTCGACGTCCTACGGTAGCCAGGGCATTTCCCCCGGCTACCCGGCGTACGTCGCTGACGAGACGCAGTGGATTGCGGCCCAGCAGGCGTCAGGTCTGTATTCGAACGAGATCGCACCGGTCTTCGCCAAGGCCGCCACCGAAGTGTGGCAGGGTTGGTCGCCGGTGCCGTGGAGCACTGACTCGGTCTTTGGTAGCACGGTAGTCACCGGGCTCAATTCGGGATCGACAATGTCCTCGCAACTTGCCGGCTTTGCTTCGCAACTGGCGGACTTTGCCCAAAGTGATGGCTACACCGTCGTCACGTCTCCGTAGTAGTAGGAAGATTCAATGCAATCGGTCGTGCCAAAAAGAACCTCAGCCCCTCTCGGCGCGACCGATTCATTGAATCCAAAGCTACGACGTAAGCAGAGAAATGGAGTAGCCGGATACGCCTTCGTATCCGGCTACTTCGTTCTGTTAGTGCTCTTCGGGGTGTTACCCGCGGTGTACGCCATTACCTTGGCGTTCACGTCCACGGGTGGACACTTCGTCGGACTCTCGAATTTCGTCAAGACCGGAGAGGACTTTCGGTTTCTTCCCGCTTTCGAGCACGTGGGTGAGTATCTGCTGATCTGGCTCGGGTCGCTCGTCGTTATTGTCGTCGGGCTGGCCCTCATGCTCCACAGCATCTCGAGGCGGGTAAGTTCGGCCTTTCGCTTCATCTTCTACTTGCCGGGAGCGTTGGCCGGTGCGGCCAGCGTCCTGGTGTGGCTCTTCATGCTTGATCCGACCGTGAGTCCGTGGCGCGAGTTCTTGTCCCTCTTTGGATTCAAGAATCTCGGTCAGACAATCTTGCCGGGCCACCTACCCATAATCTTCGCCATCATTGCTTTTTGGGCCGGCGCCGGTGGTTGGATTGTCGTGACCTACGGGGCGCTCAACAACATACCCAATGAACTCATCGAAGCCGCAGAACTCGATGGCGCAGGAGCGATACAGACCGCGCTTCGAGTGAAATTACCCCTCATTAAGAAATGGGTCACCTTCATGTTGATCCTGGCCTTCGCCGCGGGTACGCAATTGTTTGTCGAACCGCAGTTGGTGGGAGAAGCGAGTCTCGGACTGATCAGTCCTACGTGGTCTCCCAATGAGTTGGCCTACTACTTCGCTTTCCAGGACAACAACTTCAATTACGCTGCTGCAATCTCAGTGGATCTGCTCGTCATCGGTCTGCTCTGCGCCGCCGTCCTGGTCTTTCGCACGAAGCTCTTCGAGGTGGAGTGATGCGACTCTTCAATCGAATCTGGTCGCGCACCTTTGCCTACGTCGTTCTTCTGGGTTTTACGGCGTTCTTCGTCGTACCGGTCATTTGGCTTTTGTTGTCACCCACGAAGACGGACCACGAATTGGTGGTGGGCAATCCATTCGCCATCGGAACGCTTCACAACTTGTCCCACGCCATCCACGTCATGTTCACGTTCGAGGACTATGCGCTGTTGAACTGGTTGAAGAATTCGGCGATCTACTCCTTCGGCGGCATCGTGATAGCCCTCGCCTGTTCAATACCCGCCGGGTATGGACTGGCTCACACGCAGTTCATCGGACGAAGGACGCTGCTCGGCGTCACGCTGTTCGTTATGATCATGCCCGCGACTGCCCTGGTTCTGCCACTGTTCCTTGAGGCGAACGCGGTTCACGCCGTGGGCACGCCGTGGTCAGTGATCCTTCCGTTCTCTTTCTTTCCGTTCGGGGTCTACCTGGCCTATATCTTCTATTCATCCTCGGTCCCCAAAGACCTTCTCGCGGCGGCCCGAATAGACGGGTGCAATGAATGGAATGTCTTTCGTAGGGTGGCGTTGCCTCTGGCGCGACCGATCATCGCACTCGTGACGTTCTTCGCCTTTGTCGCTAACTGGAACAACTTCTTTCTCCCGTTCGTCATGCTTCCCAATAGCACCAACTATCCGCTGCCCGTTGGACTCCAAGACCTCCTCGCCGCGACGCCGGCCTTCAATCCTGGACAAGGTGGCCAAGTACCCATCTATCGACCGGAACTTGCCATCGCGACGATTGTCGCCATGGCGCCCGTGCTAATCGTCTTCCTCTTCGCTCAGCGTTCTCTCGTTTCGGGGATGCTCGCGGGTGCGACCAAGGAGTGATGCAATGAGGCGGCGATCGTCCAAAGTAAGTGCGAGTAGGTCGCGGCGAGAGTTCACCGACACGCTCGTGTTGAACCAACGAGCAAAGGTTTCCACGAAAGGAACAGCTGATGTGTCCCGTCACGCTTGAGAAACTGACCAAGGTCTATCCCAATGGTTACGAGGCCGTCCACGAATTCGACCTTGAAGTCGCGGACGGCGAATTCATGGTCTTGGTTGGGCCTTCGGGATGCGGAAAGACGACGGCAATGCGCATGGTCGCCGGTCTGGAACAGATATCGAGCGGCACGCTGCGAATAGGCGATCGAATCATGAACGATGTGTCCCCGCGCGATCGCGACATCGCCATGGTGTTTCAGAACTACGCCCTGTACCCGCACATGACTGTAGGCGAGAACATTGGTTTCGCCTTAAAAATGAAACACACGCCTAAGCAAGAGATCGTCAATAAGGTCCGTGATACCGCGGAGATTCTCGGGTTGACGGAATGGATTGACCGCAAGCCGGGCCAGTTGTCGGGAGGTCAGCGGCAGCGCGTCGCCATGGGGCGCGCGATCGTCCGCGAGCCCAAGGTGTTCTTGATGGACGAGCCCCTTTCCAACCTTGACGCGAAGCTCCGCGTGCAGATGCGAGCGGAAGTCGCCCGTATTCAGAGGCGCTTAGGTGTCGCGACCATCTACGTGACCCACGACCAGGTCGAGGCGATGACCATGGGTGATCGCGTGGCGGTGATGAGGGCGGGAGTACTCCTGCAGTGCGATAAGCCGCAGCGTATCTACGACAGTCCCGTGAATATCTTCGTGGCGGGATTCATGGGGTCACCGTCGATGAATCTCTTCGAGGCGAGTTTGGGCGAAGGTGCGCGATCACTTCGGCTAGGGAGCCAGGAGATCGTCCTACCGGCATCGGTTCTTGCGGCTCGACCCTCGCTCGTGAAGTACGCGAACAACGAGATCGTCATCGGCGTAAGGCCCGAGAGCCTTGCGATGGCGGGACCAAAGCGTTCGGCCAGCGGCAACGAGACCGTACAGTTCGAAGGCGACGTTGATCTGATCGAGGCGCTCGGCTCCGAGATCCTGGTGCACTTTTCCACCGATGCTCACCGTGTGGAGGCGGAGGGAATGTACAGCGACGACGCTGAGGGCTTGGAAGCGGGGTCGATTACCCGACCGGGTGACGGCGTCGCGCGGATGGCGCCGGACACCCAGGTGACGATCGGCAGTCGAATCAAACTTCAGATGAATACGAAGCGTCTCTATTTCTTTGACGCCGTGACGGGACTCTCGATTGAGGAATGAAGACGTGGGCACGAGCGAAGCGACCGCACGATGTTTGAACGTGACCGAGCCCACCAGTCGAGGGATGGTCGACCGCTTCGATCTCAATGGAGTGGATTTTGAGTGAAGGTCGTCTCGATGCCAGAGGAGACTTGAGGCGCGCGGGTTGGGTCATTCAGTTGAAGCCCGGCGCGCGCGAGGAATATCGACGTCTGCACGAGAATGTGTGGCCCGGCGTCCAAGCGAGGCTCCGCGACGGTGGCGTCGAGCGGTACACGATCTTCATGCGCGACAATCTCCTTTTCTCGTACATGGAATATCGAGGCGATTGGCACGACGTGCAATCATTCATTGAAGTCGACGAGGAGACCCAACGGTGGTGGAAACTCACCGAGCCGCTCCAGAATCCACTCGAGAGCGCTGATGTCGATGAGTGGTGGGTCAGAATGGATGAGGTCTTTAACTTGAGTGGGTCACGTGAAGCAGGCGGTGAGGAGAAGGTATGACGCCCAATGAGAAATCGAAGGCCTCGGCGCGGGGCTCGATTGAGTTCGCGGGACTTACCGCGATCGTGACGGGTGGTGCGTCGGGGATCGGACGTGCGACCGTGGACAGACTGTTGGCCGAAGGATGCCGCGTTGCTGTGCTGGACCTTGACGTCACCAGCGTCGACGTCGGAGTTGGGCTCCTGGCCATTGAGTGCGACGTGTCTGACAACGTGAGTGTGTCTCGCGCGGTCACCATCGCCGCGAACGACTTCGGAAGTTTGGACGTAGTGGTCAATAATGCTGGAATCGGCGCCCAAGGGACCGTGGAGGATAACTCTGACGAGGAGTGGCGCAAAGTCTTCGAGGTGAACGTCTTTGGCATGGTGCGCGTCGCGCGAGCCGCCATCCCCTCCCTGCGAAACTCGAAGCATGGCGCAATCGTGAACACGTGTTCGGTCGCCGCGGACATCGGCCTACCTCGCCGCGCCCTCTACAGTGCCAGCAAGGGTGCGGTGCTCGCTCTTACTCGCGCGATGGCGGCTGATCACCTGGCCGATGGGATCCGCGTTAATTGCGTAAATCCTGGAACGGCCGATACTCCTTGGGTGCAGCGACTTCTCAGCCAGGCCGAGGACCCGACAAAAGAACTCGAGGCCCTTTCGGCGCGTCAACCCCACCGTCGCCTGGTGAGCGCCGATGAGGTAGCGGGGGCCATCTGTTATCTCGCGAGTCCACGTTCGGGTTCGACGACCGGCGTCGCGCTTGACGTTGACGGGGGACTTGTCAGCCTTCGCGTGCCGAGCGCTTGACGCGTAACAGCTCGTTGAGACCATGAACTCGTCACCGATCACCTCGCTGGGCGTGGGTTCTGGGGGAGTGCTCAGTCGGTTCATCTTGGGTTGCGCGACCATCGGCAACCTCTCGCACCCAATGAGTGACGATGACGCGACTGAGGTATTGGAGACGGCGTGGAACGCCGGCGTGAGGACTTTCGATACGGCTCCGCACTACGGCGTTGGATTGTCCGAGGAGCGACTTGGCCGATTCCTGTCCGGACGCGACCGCTCACACTTCGTCGTCTCAACCAAGGTCGGACGCCTTCTGGTGCCGAGCGACCAGGACGTTGACGGCGTCGAGGGCTTCTTTGCGACACCTCGACGTGCTCGAATTCGTGATTACTCGCGTGAGGGCGTTCGCAAGAGTATCGAGCAGAGTTGCGAGCGATTGCAGCTCGAACACGTCGACATCGTACTCATCCATGACCCCGACGACTACGAAGAAGTAGCCCTTGACGAGGCCTATCCAGCGCTCGTAGAACTACGCGATGAGGGTGTCGTGCGCGCGATCGGTCTTGGGATGAATCAAGTACCGATGCTCGAACGTTTTGTGGCGAAGACCGACATTGACTGCGTCCTGGTCGCTGGTCGCTACTCTCTCTTGAATTCAGAAGCGGATGCTGGTTTCTTTGAGTTGTGCGCGAGTCGCGGCGTCGCGGTGTTGGTGGGTGGGGTCTTTAACAGCGGCGTCCTGGCCAATCCTTCCGCGGGCCAGTACGGCTACGCGCCACCGAGTGAGGAAGTCCTTCACCGCGTAAGCGAGATCGAGAGCGTCTGTCTGCGCTACGACGTGAGCCTCGCGGCCGTGGCTCTCGACTACGTCCTTCGCAATCCCCGGGTGACGGCCGCGGTCGTCGGTGCTCGCAGTGGTGGGGAGGTGCACGAAAACGTTACGAATCTCTCAGTGGAGGTTCCCGACGCCCTTTTCGTCGAATTACGGGACCGTGGTCTCACAGAAGTACCACGGTGGGCGCCTTCGTGATTCTTGACGCTCACTTTCACGTGTGGGATGCCTCGCAAGGAGGGCACGAGTGGCTCGAGGGTACACCCACCCTGGCGCGTCGTCACACGGTTGGCGAGTACGAGGCGATCGCGCATGCGAACGGTGTCGAAGGTGCCATTTTGGTGCAGGTGAGAAATGATGCTGCCGAAACGTTCGAATTCCTCGATCTGGCGAAGGAGTCGACCATGGTGAGTGGCGTAGTGGGTTGGGTCGATCTCGAAGCGCCGGACGTGGTTGAGCAACTCGCCGCCCTTCGCGAATCCCCGTACGGCCATCTCCTCGTGGGCGTGCGTCACCTCGTGGAAGCCGAGAGCGATCCGCACTACCTCGAACGCGACTCGGTGCGGCGAGGATTGGCCGCGGTCGCCGCGAGTGGTCTCGTCTTTGACTTGCTCGTGCGCCCACGTCAATTGTCTTCGGCGCTTCACGCCGTGCGCAACTGAGAGGGTCTGAAGGTGGTTCTCGATCACGCAGGATTTCCGAACGTCACCGACCTCGATCAAGAGTCGTGGTCTGCGAACGTTCGTGGTCTGGCGCGGACCGGACAGGTGGCGTGCAAGCTTTCGGGATTCGTGACCGAACTCGGTTCACGAGGGAGCGAGGCGCACGTTCTGCGAGCATCGGAATTCCTTGTCGAGATCTTCACGACACGTTCGCTGCTCTTCGGTTCGGACTGGCCGGTCTGCTTGCAGGTGGCGTCATTCGAGGAGGTCCTGCGTCTTGCTCGTGCGAGCCTCGTCAATCTCCTGCCTTCGGAGCTTCATGATGTCTTTGGCGAGAACGCCCGACGGTGGTATCAAATCAATAGTGATGAAGTAAGGAATCGAACGATGGTGCAGCGTTGATGCTGCATCGAGTGAACAAAGGAGATGGAAAGTGCGTTTACTGCGCGTAGGTGAATACGGTAAGGAGCGTCCGGCCGTGCTAATGACGGACGGCCGAGTTCTGGACTGTTCGGAACTCTGTCGTGACTACGATCCCGAGTTCTTTCGGACGAACGGCTTGGCGACCCTCGAAGCACGCGTCGGCGAGTCCAATCTCCCTGAAATCGACGTGTCCTCGCTTCGTATCGGCGCTCCCGTCGCTTCACCGCAAAAAATAGTGTGCGTGGGAATGAATTACATCCTCCACGTTCGAGAGAGCGGCTCTAAGATCCCTGATGAACCCGTACTTTTCATGAAGTCGCCGGGGACATTGGTGGGTCCTAACGATACGGTCCTCATACCGCGTAAATCCACGAAGACCGATTGGGAGGTTGAACTCGCGGTCGTCGTCGGACGCCAAGCGCGGTACATCACTTCACCCAGTGACGCGCTCTCGTACGTCGCCGGCTACGCGATCTCCAACGACGTTTCTGAACGTGAGTTCCAACTCGAACGAGGCGGACAGTGGGATAAGGGTAAGAACTGCGAAACATTCAATCCTCTCGGCCCGTGGTTGGTAACGGCCGACGAGATTACGGACCCTCAAGACTTCGACCTGCAACTTTCGGTGAACGGTGTGTTGCGTCAGAGTGATTCGACCGCCAACATGATTTTCAGTGTCGCTCACGTCATTTGGTACATCAGCCAGTTCATGGTGCTCGAGCCAGGCGACATCATCAATACCGGCACTCCCGCCGGGGTCTCCTTGGGACACGATGACGTGGCGTACCTGAAGTCAGGCGACGTCATGGAGCTCGAGGTGCGCGGACTCGGTCGTCAACGACAATCGGTCGATCACGCTTGAGTCACCTCACGCGTCGGGTCCACGTGAATCTTCGGACCCGGACCCGCGGTCGCCGGTCGTTTGCCGTTCAGCACGTCGCCGACACCTTCAAGTCCAATCGTGGCCCCAATGAGCGGGCGAGGATCAACGTTCCCCGACGCGTAGATCGAGATCGTTTCGGCGAGAGCGGGCGAGGCGCTCAGAATTCCCACCGCGGTAACGTCCTTTAAGGTCATCGCGCGAGTGTCGATTTCGCTCGGTCCCGATCCGAATCCGACGTAGACAACCCGACCCCCGGGTACGACGAGGTCGAGCGCTCTCGCGGGAGAGTCCGCGTCGTTCGATGCGTTGACGACGGCGTCCCACTCGAGTTCGGGGATCTCAGATTGGTCCCAGGCTCCCCCAAATCCCAGCGTGCCTGCGAATTCGATGGTCGGTGCAGTGACGCCAGCCACGTGCACCTCGATGTCGCGTGCCTGGGCAAAGAAGGCCACGAGTAGACCAATGGTTCCGGGCCCCAGCACAAGGAGCCGGCTGCCGGCCCGCAGATCCGCCGCCAACAGCGAGCGAAGTGCGTTGCCGCCGGGCTCGACGAGGGCGCCCGTGGCGTCGTCGACAGAATCGGGCAGAGCATGTAGTGACGTCACAGGTACGACGAGCTGTTCGGCCAACGCCCCGGGAAAGTCGTCGCGGATGCCCACCTCTCGACGTGTTTCACACACGTGCTGATGGCCCGAGCGGCAACGTCGGCAGGTCCCGCAACCGAGCATCGTGTCGCCGGTCACCCGTCGGCCCATCCAGTGGCGCTCGACGCCGTCGCCGACCGCCGTGACCGTGCCCATCCATTCGTGACCGAGGCGCATCGGGAAACTCGCGTGACCGTCGTGCAGGTAGGCCATGTCGCCCCGGAAGAAATCGACGTCGGTGCCACACACGCCAACCCGCTGGACATCAACGACGACCGACCCCGCCTCGGCAACGGGGGGTGTCACTTCGCGGACCTCGACCGCAAAGGGTGCGGTGACGACAAAGGCGCGCATCAGACTACTTGACCGGGTTCGTTGGAACTCGGTTGGTCGAGCCTGGAGAGTTCAACGCATCATCGATGATCATTGGTCATTCTCGTCGCTGCGACCCTCTACAATCGCTCGAATGATCGTCACATCGTCCACGAGCTCGTGCAGTGGCGTTCGGTAGGAGAGCGCACTGATGCTTATCGCGCCACTGGCGACTTGCGGTGATGACAGATAATAGGGCAAGGCAATACAGTTGACGCCTTGTTCGTTCTCCTCGTCATCCACTCCGTAGCCGCGCTCGCGCACGAGTTCGAGCTGGTGATGCAATTCTTCGGCGGTCGTTATGGTGCGCTCGGTGCGTCGAGTGAGCGGACGACTTCCAGCCCACTTTTTGACGTCGCCTAAGGTCGACAACCGTTGCGAGAGCAGGACCTTGCCAATCGCGGTGCAATGGGCCGGGTTGCGACCTCCGATGGTTGAAGTGAGACGAATTGAGCCGCCAGACGGATCGACTTTCGCGCGATAGATGATGTCCGGTCCATCGAGGATGGCGTAGTGAACGGTCTCCTCGTAGCGTTCAGCGAGCTGGCGTAAAATCGGCTGCACGCGAAGATGGTCGGGGCGCGACTCGTGGTGGGAAAAGGCTAAACGCAAGAATTCGTCGCCCAGGATGTAGTGGCCTCGTCCGTCCCGGTTGGCCAGTCCTGCGCGACAGAGCGACGCGAGCGCCCGGTGCACCGTGGTTTTAGGACTCCGCACCGTCTTGGCTATGTCGTCGAGCGTCACTCCATTGGGGCGGTTGGCCAGTTCGATGAGCACGTTGAGAACGCGGTCCGACCCGACGACTCGGCCACCCTTCAGCGAAATATCGATCGCCGAATCAGGAATCGCCGTCACCATATTCCATATAGTAGTCATGTATTTCAAAAAACGGAATGGAGTCTGGGTGGTCGCGAAGCGGAGTGCACAGTGGTACGCAGGTTCCGACCGCAACGCCTACATCCACCGAGCGTGGATGCGCCGCGGGCTTCCCCACAACGCCTTTGACGGTCGGCCCCACATAGCGATCGCCAACTCGGCATCGGACCTGACACCGTGCAACGCGCACCTCAATGAGGTCATGGAGAGCGTCAAGGCCGGTGTCTACGAAGCGGGCGGCATCGCGCTCAACTTGCCCGTGGTGTCCTTGGGCGAAACCCAGGTCCGACCCACCGCCATGCTCTGGCGCAATATGGCGGCGATGGCGACTGAAGAGATGATCCGGGCGAATCCCATTGATGGCGTAGTCCTTCTCGGAGGCTGCGACAAGACGATCCCGTCGTTGTTGATGGCGGCGGCCTCAGTGGACCTGCCCGCCGTCGTCGTGCCGGGCGGCCCCATGAAGACCGGGACGTTTCGCGGCGCTCCGCTGGGTTGTGGTACCGACGTCTGGCGGCTGAGCGAAGAAACGCGCGGAGGTTCACTCAGCGAAGAGGACTTCTTGAGCTCTGAGTCTTCGATGATCAGTAGTCGAGGCCACTGCAACACGATGGGCACCGCTTCGACTATGGCACTGGTCACCGAAGCACTCGGCATGACGCTCCCGGGCGTCGCGGGAACGCCCGCGGTGGACAGTCGCCTGCTCGAGAATTCGTACGAGACGGGACGACTGATCGTGGAACTCGTAGCGAACGAGCGGCGACCGAGCGCGATCATGCGTGAAGGTTCCTTTCGCAACGCGATTGTCGCCCTGGCCGCGATCGGCGGTTCCACCAACGCCGTGGTGCACCTCCTCGCCATAGCGGGACGGCTGGGTGTCGAACTCACCTTGGATGATTTTGATCGCATCGGCTCGCGAGTCCCATTGTTGGTGAACCTGCAGCCGGCCGGCACATACTTGATGGATGACTTCCAGCGCGCGGGAGGTTTCTTGTCAGTCCTGCGCGAAGTGAGGGACCTGCTCGACCCCCAGGCACTTACCGTGACGGGCAAGCCACTGGTCGACTATCTGGACGACGCACGGATCTGGGATCACGAGGTGATCAGGGTTCGCGAGACTCCCATTGAGGCCGAAGCAGGGATCGCGGTGTTACGGGGGAACCTCGCTCCCTCCGGTGCCGTCATCAAACCGGCTGCTGCGTCGGCGCATCTGCTTCAGCACCGCGGCAAGGCGGTGGTCTTTGATTCGATCGAGGAAATGCACGCACGCATCGACGATCCGAATCTCGACGTCGACGCGGATTCGGTCCTGGTGCTACGCGGCTGCGGGCCGCGGGGCTATCCGGGGATGCCGGAGGTCGCGAACATGCCCTTGCCCACGAAGTTGCTCGAACAGGGCGTGCGCGATATGGTGCGGATCTGCGATGGTCGCATGAGCGGCACCGCGTACGGGACCGTGGTCTTGCACGTTGCGCCCGAGGCCGCGGCCCAAGGGCCGCTAGGAATCGTCCAGACGGGTGACTACATCGTCCTCGACGTCGCCGGACGTTCGCTAAACCTGGAGGTCTCCGAAGAGGAGCTCCGGGCGCGCTCGCCCAGCCAAGCAATGATCGAAGCATTTGCCAAGCCGACCCGAGGCTGGGAGCGGCTTTACGTCGAACACGTGATGCAGGCCGACACGGGGGCCGATCTTGACTTCTTGAGGGGTTCGAGTGGCGACCAGGTCTCGCGAGAGTCGCACTAGAACCCGTCTCGAGCACTTCGAGTGTCGAAAGATGCGGGTGCGGCGGCCAAATGGGAAAGGTGATTGAGTGGTGACTTTTGTGCCCGGTGACTACGTCGATCGGGCGAACGTCGACGAGCCGACGCGTCAGCGACTCGAACTCGAGCTGCGCGGTGTAATGAGGGGCGACGTGGAGTTCGACACCTCATCACGCAGTATCTTCGCGACTGACTCGTCGAACTATCGTCAGATCCCCTTGGGTGTTGTGTATCCACTCGATGAGGACGACGTGAGGAACGCAGTCGAGGTCTGTCGACGTTTCAATGCGCCGATACTTGGTCGCGGGGCCGGCACGAGCCTCGCGGGGCAAGCCTGTAATGTTGCGGTCGTCGTCGACATGAGTCGTCACATGAATTCCATCCTCTCCATCGATCCCGAACGGCGTACCGCTCGCGTGCAGCCCGGGGTCGTGCTCGATCAATTGAACGCGTCGGCTCGCGCGCTCGATCTCACTTTTGGACCCGATCCGGCGACGCACGCCTGGTGCACGCTCGGGGGCATGGTTGGGAACAATTCGTGCGGCACCCACGGTCTCTACACGGGTAAGACCGTTGACTGCGTCGACGAGATCGTGGTCATCACCTACGAGTCTGAACGAATCGTCCTGGGTCGGTGCGACGATGCTCGATACGAGGAGTTGACGAGGGAAGGTGGTGACCAGGGGCGAATCGTACGCGAGCTACGAGAGTTGCGAGACGATTTCGCCGACGAACTTCGATCCGGCTTTCCGGCGATTTCGCGGAGGGTCTCTGGTTACAACCTCGATCAGCTCTTACCAGAGAACGGTTTCAATCTGGCGAGGTCCATCGTTGGCAGTGAGTCGACGTGTGGCCTCGTCACAGAAATCTTGGTTTCGCTCGCGCCGTGGCCCAAGCACCGTGTTTTGGTGGTCGTCGGATTTGACGACGTGTACGAAGCCGCGGACCACGTGCCGATGATGCTGGCCAACGACCTCATTGGTCTCGAAGGCTTTGACGTGCGACTCGTCCAACAGATGGCCGCGAAGCGGATGAACCTGGAGAATATCGAGCTGCTCCCACCTGGTGGAGGCTGGTTGCTCGCCGAAGTGGGTGCCGAGACCGACGCGCAGGCGCGCGAGAAGGCGCAGATAGTACTGAACAATCTCCCCCGGCATGCAGGCGCAGTGATTCTCCACGGCGCCACCGATCAGGAAAAGGTCTGGAAGATCCGTGAGTCGGGACTGGGCGCGACGGCGCGACCCGTGGGGGCGGCGGTCAACTACGAAGGGTGGGAAGACGCCGCCGTGGCACCGGAACACCTCGGCCAGTATCTTCGAGGCGTACGCGACCTCTGGACGGAATTCGGTTACGAGGGCGCCTGGTACGGCCATTTCGGCCAGGGCTGCGTGCACACGAGAAACAACTTTGAACTTTCGAGCCACGAAGGTTTGCAGAAGTATCGTTCCTACGTCGAACGCGCCGCGGACCTTTGCGTGAGCCTGGGCGGATCGATCTCGGGTGAACACGGCGACGGACAGAGTCGCGGTGAGCTACTCGCTCGGATGTACAGCCCGCGAATGATGCAGGCGTTTGGACGATTCAAGGCCGCGTGGGACCCCAAGGGCCGGATGAACCCCGGCAAGCTCATCGATCCGTTCCCACTCGATAGCAATATCCGCTACGGACCGAACTATCGTAAGTCGCTGCTCGTGACGTCAAAGTTCGCCTTCGATCACGACGAGGGCTCGATGCAACAGGCCGTCGAACGTTGTGTGGGTGTTGGCAAGTGCCGAAGCGACGTCGCGGGTGTCATGTGCCCTTCGTATCGGGTAACTCGAGACGAACGGCACTCGACGCGCGGAAGGGCGAAGTTGTTCGTCGAGATGTTCCAAGGTGAGGTCACCCCCGAGAGTTGGCGAAACCGCGACGTCTTCGAGTCCCTGGAACTTTGCCTGTCGTGCAAGGGTTGCGTGTCCGAATGTCCGACTCAGGTGGACATGGCAACTTATAAGGCCGAATTCCTTCATCACTACTACACGCACCGGCTTCGACCGATCGCGGCGTACGCGCTCGGACTCATACCGTGGTCCGCCCGCGTCGCGTCGAGATTCCCCCGTCTCGCCAATGGACTGTTCTCGAACCAGGTGACCGCTGGGATCCTCAAGCGCGTCGCGGGCATCAGCTTCCAAAGGTCCATTCCCCGCTTTGCTGCTGAGAGATTTCGCGGGAGTCTTCCGGTCCGTTCCGCGCAGCGTCAACTCGAACCCACCGTCGTCCTCTGGCCCGACACCTTCACGGACGTGTACTTGCCCGAACGCGGAAAGGCCACGATGGAGGTGCTCGAACTGGTGGGCGATACCGTGGTCGTGCCAAAGGACTGGGCATGTTGTGGCCGGCCGCTCTACGACTCGGGGATGCTGGGCCTCGCGCGAGCCACGGCCCTCAAGGTCCTGGATTCACTTGAGAAGTATCTCGATTGTGACCTGCCGGTGATCGTGCCCGAGCCGAGTTGCCTCGCGACTTTTCGCGATGAATTCATTCATCTCCTGCCCGACGACGCACGAGCGGCCAAACTGGCCCAAGTCAGTTGCAGCCTCACCGAGCACCTTCAGCGAACGTCGTGGCGCTACGTTGGCCCGCCACTGAGCGGCCGGGTCAGTATCCACCCCCATTGTCACCAACGAGCGGTGGGTGGAGTGGGCTCGGACGTGGCGGTCCTTTCACAGTTGGGCTACGAGGTGGAGGTGCTCGACCTTGGTTGCTGTGGTCTCGCGGGCTCGTTCGGATTTCAAAAGCAGCACGACGCGATGTCCAGGAAGATCGCCGAGGACCGGTTTCTTCCAATCGTCATTGAAAAGGGACGTGATGGTCTCGTGGTCATGGATGGTTTCAGTTGTCAACTTCAGGCGGGAGAACTCGGGGATGTTGCGACGCTCACCACGGCTCGCGTGCTCGCCGACGCGCTGGGCTCGGTTATGGCTTCGTGACGTCACGAGGCTCCGTAGAGAAAGAACTGTGTCGCCACAAACCCAGGGACTAGTGTCGTCCCGCCAGTGTGTCGACCCGAGCGGGCGCCTCGTGGGACTGGAATGAGATCTTGTCAGCCGACGTGGGTCGGCTGATGTAGTAGCCCTGGGCGATGTCGCACCCCAGATCATTGAGGATCTCGAGAGTCGTGACGTCCTCGATTCCCTCGGCGACCACCCGCAGCCCCATCTCGTGGCCGAGATTGATCGTGGCTCGCACGATTTCAAAGTCACGACTGTTTTCTTGGGTGGCCAGGGACGAGATGAAGGTCCGATCGAGCTTGAGTTCGCCTACGTCCAGGCTCCTCAGATAGGCGAGTGAGGTGAATCCGGCGCCAAAGTCGTCGATGGAGACAAGAACGCCGAGTCGGCGCAGATCGCGAATCACTTCTTGGGACCGGACGAAGTCGGAGATGATCGTGGTTTCGGTGATCTCGATGACGAGGTAGTCGGCCGGCACGTCGTAGCGTGTCAGGAGTTCTTCGACCAGCTCCAAGAAACCGACCTGTAGTAGCTCGGTGGTCGCCACGTTCACCGATACCGCAATGCACTGACCACGGCGGTGCCAGATGGCGCATTGACCGAGCGCCTCATTCAGCACCCACGTGGTCAGGGTCCACATCAGGCCCGCCTTCTCGGCTAATGGAAGGAATTTCATGGGCGGGATGAGTCCGAGCGTGGGGTGAGGCCAGCGAATCAGTGCTTCGACAGCAGTGATCTGTCCGTTACGCATGTCGAGTTGCGGCTGGTAGTGGAGCGTCAGGTCGCCGCTGTTGACCGCGTCGCGCAGTGATTCGCTGAGTGTGACCTGGTCCTCCTCGCCGTCGAGTTGCTGGTCGTAGAAGACGAAAGCTGTGTTTCCCAATTTGGCGCGATACATCGCGACATCCGCGCACCACATGAGGTCTATGGCGCTCTTGGCGTCATGGGGCATGAGCGCAATACCGATACTCGCTCCCACCGTCGCGGTGATCTTGTGCAAGATGAACGGCTTGGTGATCTCGTCGACAATCTGATGAGCAACTTTGGCGGCGGCGGTCGCGTCGGCGTCCATGAGGACCACCGCGAACTCGTCACCACCCATCCGAACCGCCAGACCTTCGCCCTCCAAAGACGCCGCGAGCCGCGGGCCCAGCTGGCGCAGCAGCTCGTCACCGGCGGGGTGGCCGAAGGAGTCGTTGACCTCCTTGAAGCTGTTCAAGTCAACAAAGAGGAAGGCCATCTCCCTGGTTCGGCGCTCGTCTGCGCGTTGTTCGTCAAAGAAGATGTCGAGTACTTGGGCCAGCTGGCGACGATTGCCAAGGCCGGTCAATTCATCGGTATTGGCCTGGCGGTGGCGCTCTTCGGTGATCATGCGAAGCCGCCGTGCTGAGATCGTGAGACGGATGCCGATGACGACGAGCGTGCCGACCGCCAGGCCGATCGCGACGTGGCTGACCTCATTCAACGTCCCACTTACGAGGACGCCCAGGGCCGCCACCGTGGCCAGGGCGGTGATGATGAATCCCTGAAGATGCTGTGGCCGGAGAAGATTCGTAAATCGTCTGGGGGCCCAGACCGAAGCCGACATCAAGAGTATGGCGAGGGGCCACGCGAAAGAGTTGATGTCGCTGCCAAAGCGCGACACCTGACCTGATGCTTGGAAGACGTTGAACGTGTCGCCCACGACGATGACGATCAGGCCAGAGGCCATGAGGAACCATTGCCGGGTGCTGTTGGAAGACAGGACCGCGGAACCGCCGAACACGAAGAGCAACAGCAGGAAGTCGCCAATCGGGTAGGCGAGGTTCACTGTGGTCGACAGGGTGCTGCCTCCAGTGAAGTGATTGATGCTGTGGAACGCGAAGGCCGCGCACAGGGCCGACGCCCCGCCACCAGCGACGATGCCGTCGAGCCAGTTCGGCTTGTTGATTCGATAAGTGCCCCGTTGAAAGAGCAGGACGCAGGCGACGTACGCGAGTGGGTAGAAGAGTAGATAGAAGACATCCGCGACTGACACGGACGGTGCCGTGGACCGACCAATCGATTCGGCGGTGAGCAAGACGTCGCCGATGGACCACATCAACAGGGCTGATCCGAGAGAGAGGGCTACGGGCCGCGAAGATCGGTTTCGTAATCCGCGACTAATGCACAACACCGACGCGGCGAGTTCGAACGCACAGACCATCCATCCGTCCAGCCAGGTCCACTGCTGATCACTTCGGCGCACGACGAGCGAGATGGCGTAAGCGAGCAACAACGCGACGAGCAGCGCGTATGCCATCGCTACCATTGAACTCTCCGACCGAGTTTTCACATCTACCTCTTCGTCACGCTCGACATCCTGGATCACGTTTGTTTCTTCACGTACTTCCCCACCCTGTACCATGTGCTCTCCACGTCTTGGGTTCAATGGCCAATTTGCGCTGTTCTTGTAAGCGTCGGGTCTGATGATTGACGGAAAACGGTTCGGCTGTCAGGCAACGTCATTCAAAATTCTGCCTGAATATTCGAACACAGTCGTGCATTTAGAAAGACATTCTTTCTGACACCGTTAATTGGGATCTATTGGCCGGAAGTTGCTTCCACGCCTATATATCAAATAAGTGGTTGGTCTCGTGGGCGAGAGTCGGACCTAACTCTCGTCATTTCAGTAATCAATCGGAGGTTCGCGAAGAACTGAGTCATCAGCATTCCTTCGTGGTCGTTGAGAGGTCGGTTAGGGACCGGCTCCGCTTTGATGCGATGTCGGACCGATTCGACAATGGTCGAGTACCGCTTGAATCATCCGGTCCCAGGCGCGCAAGAGCGATCAGGCGCGTGCCGCCTTGCAGCGAAGTTGCACTTCTCTGAGAGTGCGCGTGGAGCATCCTTCGAACTGAAGCTGACGCTCAGCAGTGAAGTTTTGCCAGAGGGACGACGTGCAAGTGCGATATCGACGCGCCACTGGACGAATAGACGGTCTGGATCCACAGGAGATCTGACTGGTCAACGCGTACTTCACCGACGGTACCCGACGTTACCTCGACGCCAAACACGTTGGGCACCTGACACCATTTTTGGGCACTCGTTTCGAGGGCGTACAAGGTCTGCTCTGTTCCGGAAGGAGCGGTGACCACCGCGTAGAGGAAACCATTGGGTGCCATCAGCAATGCGTTGCTCATCGGAATCGAATCTGGTCCGTACTGCGCCGCAATGAGAAGTGGAAGCGCGACGTAGGACCAGGTCCGACCTGAATCCGTCGAACGAACCAGTTGGTACTGCGACGAGGGATCGACCAAGAGCAGGTCGTTCGATGACGTGGCGACAAGTTGTTGGGAGAAGCAACTGTTCACTGTCGAGGACCAGAACGTAGTAGCCCAGCGAACATCCGACGAAGCGTGCCCGCTCGCGGGCGCAGTGAGCACCGGCTGTGACTCTCCGTTCATCGCACAGTTTCCCCACTGGACGGGCCCCAGTGTCGTGCACGGGCCAGTTTGGGGGCATCCGAGCGTCGACGTTGACCAAGTGGCGCCGCCGTCCGACGTCTCTTCAACGTTGACGAGGCCGTGGTTGGTCCCGGGGGGATAGAGCCTGCTTGAGTAGTCGCTGTTGACAGCGAAGAGTGCGTCGACGCGATTGCCCTGGGCGGAGAATCCGGCAAAGTCCTCGAGCGACATATGGGCGGGCGTGGGAACCGTGCGCCACGAAGTGCCACCATTCGTCGTGTAGAGACCGGCGACATAAACCGGAGGAGCGGTGTTGTTCTGCGCCGTGTCAAAACCCGCGTAGATGCTCTCGTGGTGAGTGGGATCGAGTTGCACGGACGAACATGCTGGGCCCGTCACGTTTGACGGAAAGAGACTAAGGCCAGTGCCCCGCAGTGCCGAAGCGACAGTGTTCGTCGGAATCTTCACTGAGGCGGGAACGCCTGTAATGTCGATGCCTGACGAGAGGCACCAGGCCGTCAGATTCGAATCGCCGTTGACCTGAATCGTCGAGGGTCCCGAGAACGTTGATGAAAGGTAGGGCACCCGCCCCAAGCTGGCCCACGTGGGACTGGCTGCCACGTGCAACACCCGGGGGGTCAGCACCACGTCGAACCCGCCTCCCTTTAGGTTTCGAGAGTACGAGAGTGGGGGAAAGTGCGTCGTCGAGTTCCCGGCGGTGACCGAGACGGAGAAACTGAAGGGCTGGCCGATGATGGCTTGCAGAGGTGCCCAACCTTTAATGATGATTTCTTGGCCCACGTGAGCGATTGAAGGACTGAGTGACATGGTCTCGCACTGCTTTCCGGGCACGCAGCGAGAGGGTTTGGGTGCAATCAAGTCAATGGGGATCTGAGCTTGCGCCGGGCCAAGCGCACAGCCGGAGATCGAATCGAGGCATTCAACGCCAACTTCGTAGTGCCCCGAAAGTAATGGGTGTACGGAGACGACATCGTTCCGGGTCGTCAACCAGGCGGTTTCGGGGACTACGAGCTTGGTGGAGAACGTCGTGGCCGACGTCCAGCGCACGGCGACTCCTTCTTCTTGGAGACCGGTCTGGCAACCGTCCCAACAGACGTTCACGTGGGTCTCACGCTGCTGGACGGAAGGTGCACCACGTAAGAAGCGCCCAGCAATCGTGACCACTTTCCCGGGTGACGTGCTTCTCGTGCTCAGTGACAACGAGATCTGGCCCTGGGACCTTGAAGGGGCGAGCGTTGTCGTAGGGTTCGTCACCTTCGTTCCCAGAACGTACGACTGGAGCGCCACCACCTCAGAAGAACTGTAAAGGGCAGGTACGCGAAGGCAGTCTTCGAAATCGCCGTTCAATGATTGTTGAACGTAGTCGCCGTTCCCGCCGCACACCGAGCTGGGCGGGATGTCCTGGGTGGCGATTGGAACACTTTGCGAGGAATTGGAAGATGGACCGTTCGAAGTCCCGCATCCCGCAAGAAGCAAAGCCGAAGCCATGATCAATGTTGCTCCGGCAATGAGTTCTTTCCCAATGGGCATCTTGGTAGAAAGCATTGCACGATTCCACTTCACGGGGCTCGAAGCGTGCGAGGCGCCGGGCGATCTCCTCGGAGTCCTCCTTCGAGGGCTCCGAGACCGTTGCTCTTATCTAGGGTCTTCGTCATTGAGGATGCCTCGGCGAGGTCCCGGGACCTCAGTATCCTTGAAAGACCGACCAATCGTCACAGCACGTATTCCGAATCTCGGCCTCGACGAACTTTGGCCGGCGCATGAGAGTTCTAACCGAAACCTCGTGTATTTTCATGACCATGAATAAATCTCCTACGAAGGGTGACACGCCATCGAAATTGATCGACGCCAGGATCAAGGAGTTGAACGACTGGCGCGGAGAGATGCTGTCGCGACTTCGCGCGGTAATCAGGTTGGCTGACCCCAAGATCGTTGAAGAGTGGAAGTGGAACGTCCCGGTCTGGTCGCGTGACGGATTGATCTGTACGGGCGAGTCATACAAGAATGCCGTGAAATTGACATTTGCGAAAGGTGCGTTCTTGGACGACCCCGCGGGTCTCTTCAATTCAAGCCTTGAGGGCAACGTACGTCGAGCCATTGACTTTCACGAAGGCGACAAGGTGAACGCCACGGCGTTGAAGGGTCTCGTCCGCGCCGCTGCGAAATTGAACGCCTCCAAGAGTAAATAGCGAACGTATGGAGCGAACGCACAAGGCATTTGTGCCTCGTAGCGTTGTTCGAAACGTTGGACGTTCCCTCGGTTCTTCTCAGACGATTCACCGGAACTGATCTACCCCCTGCAGTTTGTCGGGATTCAATATCAAGTTGAAGTGGGCGACTTCAGACTCGTGCGCGACACCAGCTCTCACTACGACGAAGTCGCACGGCGCGGCCATTGGCCTTTCCTCTCGTCAATGGATTGACGTCGCTCCTAACTGTCTCGTGACAGTGGGCGCTGAAGCCCGTTCCGTGCAGTCATGGCACCTCGAGCCTGTTCGCGGCGGCACGAACTATTGGCTACGGTGTTTTCCAGGTGTGGAACGTCGGTTTGGCTATGACCGGACGAATTTTGGCGTTCCTACACCATCGTCGCGTCGTCGATGACGAAGTCTCGTTTCAATGCGCAAGGAGACATGGAACTATGGACCTACGAATCTTCTGTGAGCCACAGCAGGGGGCGTCGTACGAGCAGATTCTGGCGCTCGCACTGGCGTCCGAAGAAAGTGGTTTCGATGCTTTCTTTCGTTCCGACCACTACCTCAAGATGGGCGCCGTGAGTGGTCTGCCGGGGCCGAGCGATTCGTGGGTCACCTTGGCCGCCCTGGCCCGGGATACCAAACGAATACGCCTTGGGACCCTTCTCACGTCAGCGACCTTTCGACTTCCCGGACCACTCGCGATCAGCGTCGCTGAGGTCGACGCTCTCAGCGCGGGTCGAGTCGAGCTCGGGCTCGGTGCGGGATGGTTCGAAGAAGAACACCTCGCCTACGGGATCCCCTTTCCTGGTGTAACCGAACGATTCGACAAGCTCGAAGAACAGCTCGCCATCATCACCGGCTTGTGGGAGACGCCGATCGACCGTACGTTCACGTTTTCCGGCGCGCACTACCAACTTAAAGAGAGCCCCGCCCTCCCCAAACCGGTCCAGACACCTCGACCACCGATCATCGTCGGTGGCCACGGCGCCAAGCGAACTCCCCGTCTCGCCGTTCGATTTGCGGACGAGTACAACATTCCCTTTTCCCCCCTTGAGTTTTGCCGGACCCAATTCGGAAGAATCGACGAGGCCTGCCACGAGGTCGGTCGCGAACCCACGTCGCTGCTGCGCTCGGTGGCGCTCGTTGCGTGCTGTGGCCGCGATAATCGAGAAGTTGCTCGGAGGGCGGCTTCGATAGGCCGCGAGGTTGCCGAGCTCAAAGAAAGCGGACTCGCGGGAAGTCCGTCCGAAATTGTCGACAAAATAGGAACTTTCGCGCAGTTGGGTGTCGCCCGCATCTACTTGCAGATCCTTGACATGGAGGACCTCGATCACGTGGGGCTCTTGGCCTCAGATGTGCAGTCGGCCCTGCGATAGGCAATCCTGATTCTTCGGTGGAGTCAAGGTTGACAGTTACTTCGACTACTGGGCGGTCCAACCACCGTCGATCGAGATGGGTGCTCCAGTCATGGTGGTGGCGGCGTCCGAACAGAGAAAGACGACCAAAGAACCTACCGATGCGGGTGACGTGAACGTGAGCATCGGCTGCTTCTCCCTCAACAGCTCTTCGGACTCGTAGTTGACGCTGGTGCCGGCGACACGTGCACGGTCCTCGATCTGGTGCTCAACCAGCGGTGTGAGGACCCAACCTGGACAGATTGCGTTCACCGTGACGCCGTCGTTGGCGAGCTCTAGGGCGGCGACTTTGGTGGCGCCGACGACGGCATGCTTGGCCGCAACGTAGGCGACTTTGTGAGGGCTGGCGACTAGACCGTGCGCCGACGCAATGTTGATGATCCGGCCCCAGCCTTGGGACTTCATCGTGGGAATCGCCGCCCGCATTCCGAGGAAGACGGCGGACAAATTAAGCGCGATGATCTTGTTCCATTGCTCGATCGGGAAGTCCTCGATTGGCGAGACAAACTGCACGCCCGCGTTGTTGACGAGTATGTCCAGCCCACCGAAGGTTTCAATTGCGGAGCGAACGAGTCGCTCGACTTCAGTTGCTTCGGTCAAGTCGGCGTCCACGTAGGCGACGTCGACGGCGAATTCCTCGATCATCGCCTTGCGAAGTCGCTCGATCTCATCGGGATCCCCGAAACCGTTCAACATCACGCGCACGCCCTGCGAGCAAAGCGCCCGCGCCACGCCAAGCCCGATACCACTGGTCGAACCAGTCACCAATGCCCTTTTGCCCTTTAGGGACATAGTTTCACCTCCACATCGAACCTCACTTCGCCGCCGCCATCTTTCGTCGCGCGCGGGCCATACGAAGTCGTAACAGGGCTCCCGCAAGACCGCCGGGCACGAAAAGCACGAAGATGACGAAGATTGCGCCGAGCAGGAACTGAGGTTGGGACAATGGAACTCGCAAGAAGGCCGGCAGCGACGCAAAGGTCGGCTCTGCGGCGACTTTCACCAGGTACTGCTGAAGGTAGATGTAGAGGATGCCGCCGGTCACCGCACCCCAGCGTGACGCCGCGCCGCCGAGGACCACCATTATCACTATTGAGAGCGTCAACGTCGTCGCCGCCACGGCGCTGGGTACCGCGGTGCCGATGAGAAGCACGTACACCACTCCTCCGGCCGACGCAATGAGTGATGAGACGGTATACGCCGCGAGCTTGAAGCCGAACGGTCGCAGACCCAGTACTTCGACCCGTCGTTCGTTGTCGCGGATGGCGACGAACACGTGGCCGGTCGATGATTCCGTGACGACCCAGACGACAACTCCGGTGACCACGAGGAAGCCCAACGCGACCCAGTAGAGGCTGCGCGTGTTCGACACTGCCCCTGAGAGGAACGACGGTAAGCGGTTCGAGAAGAGTGAAAGTCCGTCGTCGCCCCCGGTTAGACCGTGTGGGTTGTCCTCAATGAGGTAGTAGAAGGCCTGGGCAAAGGCGAGGGTCACCATTGTAAATGCGATACCCGAGACCCGAAGTGAGACTGCCCCCACGACCAGGCCGAGGGCCAGGGCGACTGCGGCGGTCCACGAGAGTGCCAAGAACAATGGCCAGTGCCAGAGAGTGAGTGCGATGTCAAAGATGTACACGCCCGCGGCAAAGTGCAGCACCACGCCGAGCGAGAGCAGGCCGGTGTAGCCGAACATCACGTCGTAGCCGAGCGCTACTCCAGCGAAGACGAAGCAGAGCGCGAGCACGTCGAGGGTGCCGGTTGAGTTCACGACGTCGACAACCCCAGGCAAGATCCAGGGGACGTGCAGCCCAATGAAGGGCAGTACCAACGCGAGCAGCGTCGCGCACGCTCCCACGATGAGTCCGATGCGGGGAGTCTTCACAGCGCTCTCCCGAATAGGCCGCGCGGGCGCCACTCAAGGACGACGGCTAGCAAGAGCACCACTGACAGGTTTCCGAACTGGGCCAGACCCGCGTGGGCACCGAGGTAATAGTTCGCAAAATCCTGGACTAGTCCGACGATCAAACCGGCGACGGCTGAGCCACGAATAGAACCCAATCCACCTATAACGACCACGATGAACGCGAAGATCAAAAGACTGTCGCCCTGCAGAGGCGACACCAGGTCACCACTGAACACCACCGAGTACAGCAGACCGGCGAGACCCGCCATGGCGCCGCCGATTACGAAGACGAGTGTGAACGCCCGGCCCACGTCGATGCCAAGAGCGCGCACCATCTCTCGATTCTCCACGCCTGCGCGAATGGTGATGCCGTAACGCGTTCGGCGCAAGAACCATTCGAGCGCGACGACGACCACGATGCCGGCAGCGATCGCGATGAAGTCCGAGTGTGGCAGGATCACGTTGCCGATTCGGCTGGCCTCAATGGACCACAACGGCACGGGCAGCGTGAGGGAATTGCTACCGAAGCCTCCCAAGAGGAGTGCCACCGCCGCAAGGTCCAATCCGATGGTGACCAGTACCTGGGCCAGCGGTCGACCGTAGAGCGGTCGAATCAACACGAGTTCCGTGATCGCCGCAGCCAGAGCGCCCCCCACAACAGCGGCCCCAATCTCGATCACGAGAAGCCAGGCGCCACCCCACGAGATGGGAAGGTGTGTGGCGACGTCCCAGCCGGCATACGCACCAAGAGTCATGAACATTCCGTGTGCGAAATTGAGGACGTCCATCAGGCCGTAGATCAACGAGAGGCCCGACGCCGCGAGGAAGTAAATTGCGCCGAGTGCGACGCCGCTAAAGGCGAGGGAGAGGACGACGCTCACGATGCCCCCGCCACGCCGAGTAGCTGCTGGGTCAACTCGGCGTCTCCCAGATCACTAGCGGCGCCTTGGTGGACGACCTCGCCATGGTCGAGCACAACGATACGCTGCGCGAGTCGCGCGACGACTGCCAGGTTCTGTTCGACTAACAGGATGGTCGCAATATTGGCGATGCGTTCGAGGGTTTCGGCCAGCTCGGTCACGAGTTTCGGCGCGAGCCCCTTTGAAGGTTCGTCCACCAAGAGAAGAGGCCAGCCGTTCAATAAAACACGGGCGATGGAAAGCATTTGTTGCTGTCCGCCCGAAAGAGAGCCAGCGCGTTGGCGCGCACGCGTCCTCAGTTCGGGGAAAAGTGCGTATACCGCGTCATAATCAGGTTCGGAGGAGCGCTCGGCGAGTCGAAGGTTCTCAGCCACGCTTAGGCCGGCGAAGACGTCGCGGTCCTCGGGCACGTAGCCAATACCGAGTCGCACGATGCGGTGCGTCACCATTGTCCGCGTGTCCGTGCCCAGGACGTGTACGTCACCAGTATGGTTCACGAGGCCCAATACCGCTCGCAAGGTCGTCGTCTTACCAACGCCGTTGCGACCGAGCAAGGCCGTCACGCCACCCTCGGGCACTTCGAATGTGATTCCTTTCAAGATGTGGGATCCTGCGATGCTGACGTGCAGGTCGCGTATCTCCAGTGCGTTCGTCACAGTGGCTGTCCTAGGTATGCGCGCTGCACCTCATCATTCGCGACGATCTCGTCGGGAGAGCCTTGGGCGAGCAGTCGCCCAGAATCCAATACCGCAATTGTCTCGACGAGGCCAACCACCACCGCCATGTGGTGTTCAACCATCAGTACAGTGCGTCCGTCGCTGTGTAGCTGACGGATCAGATCAGTCAAACCCGGGACATCTTCGGTGTTCACGCCGGCCATGGGCTCGTCAAGGAGCAAGAGTCGTGCGTCTTGCGCGACGAGGATGGCGAGTTCCAGTTTTCGTTTGTCGCCGTGCGACAGCGACGCGCTCGGCCATTGGGCCAAGTGAGTGAGTCCGACAACTTCGAGCGCGTCTCGAGCAACCGTACTCGCCTCGTCGTCCAGTGAAGGCCGGTGCCAGAATCGTTTGGCTCCGCCCAGTCGAGCTTCGGCGGAAAGTCGGGCATTCTCAAAGACGCTCAAGGTGGCAAACAGGCTGGAGGTCTGAAACGTGCGGCCGACGCCCAATTGAGCTCGACGAAAGGGACCGAGGCCGTTGATCTGCCGACCTTCGAGTTCAATTGTTCCCGCCGTGGGGTGCAGCAGCCCACTCAGGAGATTGAGCAGTGTTGACTTGCCGGCGCCGTTAGGGCCGATGATGCCAAGGAAATGCCCCGAAGGAACCTCAAGGTCGATGTCCTCGAGGATCTCGACACCGCCTACCTGAAAACCCAGACCCCGAACCCGAAGGTCCGGGATCTGGGTTCCAGCTGTAGACGTCACGGGGAGATTATGACGGGTTGCGGGACTAGCTGCCGAAGTGCGCGCTGACGGGTGGCGCCGTGTCCTGGGCTGACAGCGTGGCTAAGGTCACTGGCTGATAGGAACCGGTCACCGTTTGGACCATTTGGACCTGGAACATCGGCTGGAGCATCGCGTGGTCCGCGGCGCGGATGGTCTGGGTTCCCTTAGGCGCCTGGAAGGTCCAACCTTCGAGCCCCTTTATCATCTTGCTCACGTTGGTCCCGCCACCCGTTTGTATGGCCCGTACTACCATCTCGGCCCAGACGAATCCGTCCGCCGAGAAGAGGTCGGGTACCGTGTTGTACTTCTTCTGGGTCTGCTCGATCAAGAAGTTGTTTGCCGAGTTGTGTGGTGACTGGTAGGTGTAGAGCGAGATGTAATTGAACTTCAGACCGGCCGTGCCGTAGAAAGGGTACGTCGCGATGTTGGCGAGTCCCGTGATCACGTGCGACGAGGCGAACACGCCAGCCTGGTCGAGCGCCTGTGCCAACGGTGCACCAGTAAGACCGGCCCACGCGAGAAAGACGATGTCCGGCTTGTCCTGGGCTACCTGCAAGGCGACCGGAGTGAAGTCCGTCGTGGTGAGAGGCACGAGGTCGCTCGTGACGGTGTCACCCAACGCGGTGAATGCCTGGTTTGCGTCAGTGGCGTACGACTGTCCAAAGGCGTAGTCCTGTCCGAGCACCAGAATCGACTTGCCCGTACCCAACGCCTTGACGTAGGACGTCGCCGCTTGGACGTCCTGATAGGCCTGGCGTCCCGATCGGAACGTGTAGCGGTTGATGCCCGTGAGTTCGTCGTCGGCCGCTGCGCCTGAGATGTAAATGACTTTGTTCTGTGCCGCCAATGGCGCCAGCTCGTCGGCGATACCGGAGTCACCGGTGCCACCGATGATTTTGTAGCCGGCTCCCACGAGGCTCTTGAAGTCCGAGGCTGCGGTCGTCGGATTGTCTTGGTCGTCTTGAATGTTCAGTTTGATCTGGTGACCGTTGACCTTGTTGGTGCCTTTGGTAGCCCAGTCCAAACCAATGTTCATTCCCTGGAGCCACTCCGCGATGTAGGCCGAGTAGATTCCTGTTTTTTCGGTCACGATGCCGATCTTGACTGGTGCCGCTGGCTTCGTCGTCGCCGACGAGGCCTGACCAACGCCAAACGTCAAACCGAGCAGCGCAGTGGCAAGAGCCAGCGGCCCCACCACTAAACGCGTCCTCTTCTTCATTGTTTACCCCCTTCAAGCACCGTGCCGCCACGGCGCGCGCTGGGCGAAGTTAAGCAGAATGGAACGAACATGTCAAGTGATTCACCTCTCACTTTTGTAATAGTCTCGAGAGACGCTCGCCGAGGGCGCGTCAGAAGGGGGCACCGTGGAACTGAAATTGGAGGGTGAGCTTGACGAAGTCGGCCTTGATGCCTCACGGATCGGACGTATCCCCGCCTTCTTTGACGATCTGGTGGCGGCGGGACGACTGAGCGGTTGGCTGACGACGATCAATCGCGGTGGCAAACTCGTCTGGGTCGGCCGTGGTGGTCATCGAGACCGCGAACGAGCCCTCAACGTAACCGATGACACCATCTGGCGACTCTTTTCCATGACCAAACCCATCACGGCCGTGGCTGCACTCATGCTTTATGAAGAGGGCAAGTTCGATCTCAACGACGAGGTGGGCCGGTGGATCAGTGAGTTCAAGGAGCCTCGCGTGTACGTGGAGGGTCCCGCAATAGCGATGACGACTCGACCCGCGAGCGAACCCGTTCGGGTACATCACTTGTTCACTCACACGGCGGGCCTCACCTATGGTTTTCAAAGCGTGTCGCCGGTCGACGCGTATTACCGATCAATGGGCTACGACGAACTCTCGTGGAAGTTCCCCGAAGGTGCGGACCTCGCGAGCGCTGTGCATGATTGGTGCTCGGCTCCACTTCTCTTCGATCCGGGTAGCGCGTGGAACTACTCAATCGGCCTAGAGATTCTGGGGAGGTTGATCGAGATCTGGAGCGGACAACGGCTGGATCACTTCATCACCGAGCGCATCCTCAAACCACTCGGCATGACTGACACTGACTGGTACTGCCCTCCCGAAAAGGAAGATCGTCTCGCGATGTTGTACGTGAACTTCAACGGGAGCGCCCTGCCCGTCGAAGAGATCGGCCGCGAGTTCTTGAAAGAACCGACGCTCTTTCTGGGCGGTGGTGGTCTAGTTTCGACTGCCGGCGACTTCCAGAAGTTCATGTCGATGATGCTGGGTCGTGGCTCGTTGAACGGCGCATCATTGCTTGCACCCCGCACGATCGAGATGATGACTCGGAACCATCTGCCAGCCAACGCGACAATCGGCGACCTCGGGCGAGGAGTGTTCAGCAACGACGGACAGGTGGGAAATGGCTACGGATTGGGCGTCGCGGTCACGGTTGACCAGGTTCGCAATAGGAGTCTAATGACCGAAGGGTCCTACTTCTGGGGAGGGGCTGCCTCCACGACGTTTTGGGTCGATCCGAAAGAAGAGCTCAGTGTCGCTTTTTACGCCCAGTTGCTGCCCAGCACCAGCCACACCTGGCGGCGCACCTTGCACCAACTTGTGTATTCGTCGATGCTGTGAGAATTGAGGACTGGACGGGAGATTCACTTCAGGCGCGGCGACCACGCGACTCGTAATGTTGCTGCTATGAAGGCAATCGATCAGCAGCGTCAAAAGGCAGCGCACCCGTGAGCGCGGACCGTGCACTTCGGCCGGGAGCCCTCGAAACGCAGAATCTTGAGTCAGCGGCGATGGACGGTCAGCCCGTCGGCACCCGGCAGAGCAAGGGCGAACGCACGCGTCGCAAGTTGCTCGAAGCGGCCGAAGAAGTCTTCGGCGCCCTTGGTTATCACGACGCATCCATCGTCAAGATCACTGAAGCCGCCGACGTCGCTCAGGGAACGTTCTACCTCTACTTCGAGAGCAAGCGGCAGGTCTTTGATGAAGTCGTGCTTGATCTCAATCAACGGATCCGTCGCGCGATGTCCGAGGCTGCGCGCAAAGCGACCACACGCCTCGAGGCGGAGCGATTGGGCTTCGCCGGCTTCTTTCGCTTCACCGCCGAACACCCCGCCCTCTATCGCGTAATCCGTCAGGCGGAGTTCGTGTCGCCGTGGGTGATGCATCATCATTATGAAACGATCACTGGTAACTACGCGCCGTTCCTGGAAGAGGCGATGAAGACTGGTGAGGTTTCGTCCGGCGACCCGTTGGTGCTCGCCTGGGCGCTCGCCGCAGTCGGCGAGATCATCGGACTTCGGTGGATCCTCTGGAACGAGGAAGGCGAAATGCCACAGGAGGTATTCGAAGAGATGATGGCCATCATCGAACGCATGCTCGGTGGCAAGAACTTCGAGGCGGGCACGTCTAGGATCGGGCTCGAGACCGTCGCCGACAAGTCGAACGGGGAATCGTGACCGCGCCGACGATGACCGGGACTCGCACGGCGTTGAACGACCCGCACACCGTCGGGCAATGGGTCACCGATCGTGCACGACGCCATCCGCACAAGGCGGCAATCATTTTTGACGGGCGTGAGGTCACCTACGGCGAACTCGACGACGCTTCGAATCGTCTGGCGTGTCGACTCCTTGGCGAAGGGCTCGTACCCGGTGATCGCGTCGGCTCACTTTCGCAAAACCAACCTGAACAGGTCGCTCTACTCTTCGCCTGCGCAAAGACTGGACTGATCTTCTTTCCCATGAACTGGCGACTCACCAATGTCGAACTGGCGGGACAGTTGGGACTGATTGCCCCTTCCAGGTGGTTCGTCTCGCGCGCTCAGCGCTCGCGTGTGGACGACGTTCTGACTTCGGTGGTTGGTCCGCCGCTCGACTTGGAGGCGTCCTACGAGGACGAGCAGACGGGCCGCGAGTTCGAACTACCCGACGTCAGCGCCGACAGCGCTCTGGCGATTATCGCAACATCAGGTACGACGGGCGGACCCAAAGGCGTGCTCCTTACCCACGCGAACTTCTTCTGGACCAACCTCAGCCTCGATCTCGTGGTACCAATCACGCAGGACGACGTTGTCTTGCAAGTCCTACCTCAGTTCCACATCGGGGGTTGGAATGTTCAGCCGATGCTCGCCTGGTGGAAGGGCGCGACGGTCGTGTTGGAGTCCACGTTCGAACCTGAACGAGTGCTCGCACTCATAGCGGAGCATCACGTAACCACAATGGCCGGCGTTCCCACGAACTACCAAATGATCGGTCAGCATCCTGACTTTGATCTGGCCGACCTTTCGAGTCTGCGTTCGGCGGTGGTCGGAGGAGCGGCGATGCCCTACACGCTGGTCGAACAATGGCACGCACGAGGAGTCGCGCTCTTCCAGGGTTACGGACTCACCGAAGCGGCTCCGAACGTCTTCTGTCTGGACGACGCCGACGCGCTTAGCCATCCGTGCTCGGTTGGTCGTCCTTACCCCTACGTCGACGTAGCCCTGGCCGAAATAGAGACCAGTGAACTCCTCGAAGGATCGGTTCAAGGGGAACTCTTGGTACGCGGGCCGAGCCTCTTCGCTAGTTACTGGAGCGACCTCGCAGCGACCGCGGCCGCAATGGACGACGGATGGCTGCGAACTGGCGACGTGGCGGCCCGCGACGCCGACGGCTATTACCGCATCGTGGGACGCGTGAAGGAGATGTTCGTCACCGGAGGTGAGAACGTCTACCCCGTCGAGATCGAGAACGTCATCGCGTCCTTCGACGCCGTGCTAAGCGCCGCGGTAGTGAGCGTGCCGGACCCGACGTGGGGTGAATCGGGCGTCGCATTCGTCGAGTGCGCCCATGGTGAGAACGTCGACCTCGTCGCGCTCACCGAGCACTGCCGCGCCCGACTCGCCCACTTCAAAGTCCCAGTGCGTTTTGAAGTTGTTGCCGAGCTGCCGCGCAATACGGTCGGAAAGATTGACAAGGTCGCCTTGCGAACTAGAGCGTTCAGTCGAGTCGGCGCGAAGCCCTAAAGGGAGACCGTCAGTGGTGCTTCGGTGGCGGCTCGTACGTCCTCCACGCTGATTCCCGGCGCCAACTCCACGAGCACCAGACCTTCGGGCTCGACGTCGATGACCGCCAAATCCGTAATGATTCGTTGCACACAGGCCCTACCGGTGAGCGGCAAGCTGCACTGGTTGACAATCTTGGCATCGCCCTCTTTGGACACGTGCTCCATCATGACAATGACTCGTTTGGCGCCGTGGACCAGGTCCATGGCGCCGCCCATTCCTTTGACCATCTTTTCGGGGATCATCCAATTCGCCAGGTCACCGTCGGCAGAGACTTGCATTGCCCCTAAGACGGCAACGTCGACGTGCCCCCCTCTGATCATGGCGAACGAAGTCGCGGAGTCAAAGAAGGACGCTCCTGGAAGCACGGTGACGGTCTCCTTGCCAGCGTTGATGAGGTCGGGGTTGACGTCGTCTTCGCTCGGATACGGCCCGACACCGAGGATTCCGTTCTCTGAGTGGAGCACGACGTGCAGGCCTTCTGGTACGTAGTTCGGCACGAGGGTCGGCAGACCGATGCCGAGGTTGACGTACTGACCATCTCTTAGCTCTTGGGCCACTCTCGCGGCCAATTCGTCACGAGTCAACTTACTCACGATTTCACGGTCCTTCGCTCGATTCGTTTTACGACGTCGGGCGTGTGTACCACGCGCTGGACGAAGATGCCAGGAGTGTGCACGTGCATGGGGTCGATCTCCCCGGGTTCGAGCAGTTCCTCGACTTCGGCAATGGTCACCCGACCAGCCGCCGCACAGAGCGGATTGAAATTCTGCGCACTCATCTCGTAGGTCAGATTGCCGTCACGGTCGCCGTACTTGGCGTGCACCAGGGCGAAGTCGGTACGAATTCCGCGTTCAAGGACGAACGGAGCACCATCAAACTCTCGGGTCTCCTTGGCCGGCGAAAGCAGGGCGATGCCGCCCCGACCGTCGTAGCGCCACGGCAGCCCACCCTCTGCTACCTGCGTACCGACACCAGCAGGGGTATAAAAACCAGGTATTCCCGCCCCGCCGGCGCGTAGACGTTCCGCGAGCGTTCCTTGGGGCACCAACTCGACCTCCAACTCGCCTGAAAGAAACTGTCGTTCAAATTCCTTGTTCTCTCCCACGTACGAACCGGTCGTACGACGGATGCGTTTGGCTGCCAAGAGGATCCCGAGACCCCAGTCATCGACGCCGCAGTTATTGCTCACTGTCTCGAGGTTGGTGGATCCACGCTCGTACAGCGCGTGGATCAACACGTTCGGAATGCCGCACAGTCCGAAGCCGCCGACGGTGACTGACGAACCGTCGACGATGTCCGACACAGCTTCTTCCGCGTTTCCTACCACCTTGCTCATAGATTCCTCTCACACTTCAACCGAACTTTGATCCTGTCTTCGCCCACGCCTCATGCGATTTCGAGTTGACGATGCCAAGCGCTGCATTGCGACACCGTCTCAATGTTCGACACCACTTATAGCATGAGTAACTCGCAGCGCAACACGTGCGCTGGACTGCGCGTGAGTTCGCGACAAGGCACGAGCTCGATGACTACTACCTCACGACACCCATGACGCCGCCTTGACGTCCACATCATGATGGTAGAGAACTTGGAATCAGTCGGCATTGGCTCGGGAGAGGAACTTCACGGGACTTATCTTCAACGAAGTTGTGGTGGTCCGGTTCACGTGTGCGACATTGATGTTTGCGACCTTGCCTGGGTATTCTTCGGCAAGATCGGCCCGAATGCATTGAAAGGTGCGACCATATTTCGAAATACTGCGACGCCACGGTCTTCAAGGTTCCCCTCCGTCGTTCGTGGCGGCACTCGGCATTCACTTTTACGCACAAGGGACTGCTCGCGAGCAGAGAGTTTGATCTGGATTTCTTGCGCAGTCTCGACGTGATTCAAACCTGCACTTTCGCGTCAAAGAGCCAGCAGCTGAGTTGCGGAGGGCTAGGTATCAACCCTGATCAAAGCGAATATCTTATGTAGGCCCCTTCATTCACTAACGCTTTTAATGCACCGCGGGCGTTGACGAGTTCGGGGCGATCTTCTACCACGCACTTCACTCGCTCAGTAGGTGTCGACTCGAGCGACGAGGTACTGGTGCTTCAAGTCAACTCGTGCGTCCGCACTGCATCGCGGGCACGCTGTGGTCGACGACGGAGACGGTCTTGAGCGAGCGCGGCACCGGTGAGGATGAGCATTGCGCCCACAGGTTCGTTCCAACTCAAGGATTCGCCGAGAAATGCAATGCCGACCACGACGGCAAAGACGGGTGTGAGATACGTGACGCTGCTAGCAATCGTCGCTGGCGCGTGACGAACGATGTGAAAATTGAGAATGTAGGCGATGCCGGTGCCGAGGACGCCAAGCGCGCCGAGCGCCAACAATGATGCCAGTGGGCGATGGTCCTTCACGTGGCCGAACGCGAGGGAGAAGGGTAGTAGCTGCAGGGTCCCGCACAAGACTTGGCCCGCCGCGAGGGCAACCGGTTTGTCGGGGAGTCTGCTGAGGTGAGACCGGGCGTACGAGTAACCAAAGCCGTAACAGATGACCGCAACGAGGCAGGCGCCGATACCCAGGAGTTGATTCTTACCAAAACTATTCCAGACTCCGATAACGACCAATACGCCGACGAAACCAATGGCCAGACCACCGACGATCTTGGCGTTGAAAGCTTCCTGGCGGAGTATGAACAGTGTGACGATCACCGTCGCGAGCGGGGTGATGGCATTGATAAGTCCCGCCAACACTGCCGAGATGTGCGTTTCGCCATAGGAGAAGAGGGTGAAAGGGACGCTGTTGATGAGCACCGAGAGAACGAACAGGTGGCCCCACGTTGCCAGTTTGCGAGGTAGAGGCGTGCGGGTGAACATCGCGATCACCAGCAGCGTGGCTGAACCGGCGACGAGTCGCGTGAAGGCGACGTCCACGGGCGACATCGAACGCAACCCGAGTTTGATCCACCAGAACGAGCAACCCCAGATTGCTCCAAGTAATACGAACCACACCTGCCACGCTACGACCACGCGCCCGCGGCCAATACTGACACTTTGCGTGTCGGCCACCTCACTCATGGGCATTGACGGGCGCCTTCGACCTCGAGGAGCGCCTCCTTTACCCCTAACCCCCATCGGTAACCACCAAGTGATCCGTCGAGGCGGACTATTCGGTGACAAGGCACCGCGAGCGCAACGGGGTTCGCCGCGCACGCCGAACCGACGGCCCGAACCGATCTGGGCGCTCCGATTTTTGACGCCAGCTGCGAATACGTGAGCGTCGTGCCGGAGGGGACTGTGCGTAGGGCGTCCCATACGCGCATTTGGAACGCGGTGCCCTTCAGGTCTACGGGCAACAATGCCGCTTCGACTTCACCTCGCACAGCACACTGGAGTACTCGCGCTAACTCGGCGAGTCCGTCGTCGTCGCGCTCGAGGTTCGCGTGAGGAAATTCGGCGGCGAGCTCGTCCTCGAGTGCATCCTCGTAGGTACCGATCCGCACCGCGCAGACGCCCCGGTTGGTGCTTGCCGCGAGAACAAGGCCAATCGACGTTGCGATCAAGGTGAAGGCAATCCTTTCTCCACGTCCGCCGGCCTTGTACTTTCCAGGTGCCATGCCTAGTCGAGGAGCAGCGTGCTCGTAGAAGGCTCGGCTCGACCCGTACCCGGCCCCGTAAATCGCCTCGGTCACGGGTACTCCCGAGTGAAGCGCTCGACGGGCCTGCTCGGCCCGCTGGGATCTGGCGTAACTCGCGACCGGCACTCCCACCACTTCGGTGAACCGCCGACGAAGATGGCGCTCGCTGTAGCCACACTGAGCGGCAAACGCTTTTACGTCAACGACAGTGCCCGACTCCTCGAGCCGACGACAGAGCGAGATCACTGAGGCCAAGGACGGATCAATGACGTGACTCTCGTCCGGTCGGCACCGTCGGCAGGCTCGAAAGCCAGCCATGGCGGCGTCTGACGGTGTGGCGAAGTACTCCACGTTGCGCCGTAGTGGCCTACGCGAGCTGCACCCCGGCTTGCAAAAGACGCCAGTCGAAGTCACGGCGTAGACGAAGACGTCGGCGACGTCGGCGTTACCGCTCTCCACGGCGCGCCACCTGCTTTCGTCGAGATTATTCATAACGCGTAATCTACGAGAGGCATTTCCCTGGCGCTTTCCGTTTTTGGACATGTAATTCCAAGGAAAGTCAGTTCCCGGCAGATTGTGAAGGGGCCGTCATTTCTGGTCATTCCACGTGGAATTGGCAAGATTCACTCATCGATCGCTCCGCACCTTTCGGTGCGTAACGGCCTGGAATCCTGGATCGTGCAGCAACCACCCTGATGAGTTGGCCGCTGTTCTCAAGCGAAGCAGTCATCGAACCTGGTCAAGACTTGCTTTGATAAGTCATGCATTGAAAGATCTCGAACTTTAGCATCCATGGGCAAAATCGAGTCGACGTGAGTTCATGGAACGTCCATCAAATCGAGTCGACATCGCACCTGGGGCTTGATGTTCCCTCACGCATTAGTTCTTTGATTCGCCGAGAATCTGCGCGCACTCTTGAGAGCCGACTTTCCTTGTTACTGAGGAGATACTTGAATTGTTTTGGCGAAATTGGTTAGAAGTTCTGGCTTATTCCGATTAGAGCGGGCCAGCATTTCGTCGAGAGTTTGCTGAATCGTGAAATGCGCGAGTGCGTCGTCCACCGCCTTCTCGGCTGTCGCATAGACGTCGGAGAGGACGGGCCTGATGCTTAAGCCGATGGGACAGTTCTCCGACGGCGTAGAACTATGTAGGGCGAACATTGGACTCTCCTCGAGCGCACTCTTGACGTCCAGAAGCGAGATCGCAGTGGCTGGTCGCGATAATGTCCATCCCGCCGGCGTACCTCGGTGTGACTCGACGAGACCCACTTTACGTAGCCTGCCAAGCAAGCGGCGAATGACGACTGGGTTAGTTCGAACACTCGCGGCGATGCTCTCAGAAGTAGCTGGACCACCGCCAAGTTCTGAGTGGAGTTGAACCCACGCCAGTGCGTGCACCGCGATCGTCAACCTGCTATTTGCGCTCAATCGATCACTTCCTAGGCAATGTAATGGGAGAACCTTTGATCTTCTTCGCTGCACCCCACAAGGAGCCTGGATTGGCCCGGCGAGGGTGACGCCGCAGAACTGCTTCATACAACTCGAGCGCCGTCATGGTGGTGCGTTCCGCTTCAATGAAGTCCGTCAGATACTGAATGGAGTCGTCAACCGTTGCCGGGTCATCCGTACGCCCTGGATATTTGTGCCCGGCGACAACGTTGATCGGATCAAGTGACTTGACCAACTCAAGAGAGGCTATCCATTCCATACGCGACTCGGGAGTCGATTCGGCCATGTACATATGGGTCTCGTTGTAGACAACGTCACCAGCGACGACGAGGCGAATGTCGGGCACCCAAAGAATGGTCGTGCCCTCAGTATCCGTGTGTCCAGTCTGCACAATCTGGAGTTCGTGGCCTTCGAGCATGAAGTGGTCATCCTCGAATACTTCGGGCAGTACGGGTACTGGAATCTGTCCGGGAAATAGTCGCCCCCAAAACCCGTCACGGTATTCTTCGCGAGCTTGAAGACGCGACTCGGCGACGGTCCCCGAGGTTCCAATTGCTCGTGCCGTGGGAAACGCCTCAACCAGTTGGCCGATTCCGTAGACGTGGTCACCGTGACCATGGGTGAGGTACACGTGAGTGAGTCGGCGGTTGTGGTCCTTAACCCATTTAATGAGTTCTTCGTTCTGGGCAACCGTAGTGAAGGTATCGACGAGGACAGCTTCGTGGTCGCCGAAGATCAGTGTGGCTGAGTTGGTCACCCAGCGCAGGTCCTCGTTGTCGCCCTCGGGCAAGTCCCTTGTAAGCCCTTCGCGTCGTATGAGGAGTGATTCGTAGTGAAGATCTGACATTGGTTCCCTTTCGTGATTTTAATGTAACCATAGTAGTTACATCAAGGCATTGCAAGTGAATTTAGCGGAGGCGAGATCCTTAAGGTCACTGGTCGAACGGTCCTGCCTTAGCGAGTTAGTAAATGGAACAGTCGCGACTTAGTGTCAATGACTCGAAGAAGGGCACCATCGATTAGAAAAGATGAATAATCAAGTCTGCGCCAGCAGAATAATTCTGTCATTTCTACACACAAATTCAGAAATGTGAAGACAGTTGCTTCTGCCAGTTGCGACCGCGATCTCTTTTACGGCCAGTTGAGCTGATGTGAAGCACGGCTTGTGAAAAGTCGCTCTGACCCGTCACGAAGGTCCCCAGATCAAGCTTTGAGTAACCCACTGCGTCCACTGAATACCACCTCGTGCGATGGTCAATCTCGTGAACTGATGAATCGCATTCAAGACGACGACCACCGAGCAAAGAGCGATCATGAGAGGCCACGCGTACTTCTTGTCCCGTCTAAAGAAGGTAAATCTCAGAGCATGGATGACGAAGATGACGCCAATGAGCAGAAGTGTCAACGCCAAAATCATGGTGGACACCGTGATGGCGCCCGTCCATAGTGAAACGGCTAGCGACGTAGCCAGTCTCGGGTTGGAATTCCACGAGACCATCGCGCACGACCAGTAGAAAAGTGCAAAGACTGTGAAGAAAGTCGTCAGCACAGTCGAGGTGCTGAGTGCAGTTCTCGACGCGTTCGTAGCGTCCAAGGGCGGACCCATAAATCCAACTTCAGCTACACGCGATTTCAGACTCCTATAAATGATGTTCGCCGTTCGCTTCGGGTTGTGCGGAACTTCATCGATTGATTGCTCCATGAAGTCAATGAATTCTGCTCCGTATCGATCTCGCCATGGTTGCGGATAGAACATCAGTAGTCGTTTGGCCCGGCGACCTGGCGTCATCAAAGAGTTCATGCGAAGGCCCAGCCCTCGGAGAGCCGCGATTGTCCTACTTCGACTACTTGTCGTTGAGCCGCAAGATAGTCAGACAGTGCCTGAGCGCCGACGGCCGTCAGTCGATACGGTCGACGTCGATCTTCGGTCGCAATGGCTTCAATCAAGCCCGATCGCTCGAGTCGAGCAAGCGCCTCATACAAGGTGCCCGGAGGTAATTCAACACCAGAGAATTCAGCGACGTCTTTCACGAGTGCGTATCCACGGGGAGTTGGAAATTCTATGGGCATTAGCAGTCCGAAACTTGAAAACCCAAATGAACATAGTCGGACGACGTTTTACGCACCCTTGGGGCCCATTAATTAACGGGGCAAGTGCGTTTGCATTCCTGTGTGCAACATTGCCTTCAGGAAGTGCCGCGCGAATGAGTCCGTCTCCTTTTCTTGCTAGCGGCTACCGCGACATTCCGGTGTCGTGACCACGGTCGCGATCATCAGGGAACATCTCTTGTAGAAGGAATTGGACCCTAGGAAGAATCTGGTGTTCCGGATAGAACTTCGTGAGTAGGTTCAGCCCCTCTTCAGCGGTGCTCAGTCTGCAAAGCCTGTATAGCTGGCGAATGTCGTCTTGATCTCGTTCAACTCGTGACGCCATCAATTTCATTGCGAGGAGATATTCGGGCGAAGCCGCCGCCACGCTGAGATGGTGGCCCTCGTAGACGCCAATTCGATTCTCATCCTCGCCGGGCATGAACGCCTTTGCACCATCGTTGAGCCAGCCAGGTTCAAGATTCAATCGGTCAGCGACTCGAGAGGCGGCCATGCGTATCTCCTTGGACGGTACGAACACCGCATCGACGTCGCTGGTCGCTCGGCGGGTGTCGTAGGCAATCGCCATGGCGGCTCCGCCGACGATGAACACTTCGCCTCGAACATTAAGGACTTCTAATTCCTCGTCGAGCTCCGCGAGCGCCTCGAGCAACTCTTGACGACCAAGGAGTGGCACTACGCGTATTCCAAAGCGCCCTGAGTGACAAAGACGCCACGACGTGCGAGAGAGATTGGGCTGTGTACGAGAGCGTCAGCGTGGAGCGACGCAATGCCAGAGATGAACCACCACTCACCAAGAAAGTACGACTCATCGTTGACCCATAGTGGTGCCACTACCAGGTGAGACGCGCAAGCAAGTTCGACAATTCCAGCTAGGAGGGCGTCGTAGCGTTCACTGCCCGTGGTGGCCGGTTGATCAACGACGATGCGACTGCGCGTCTCCCAATTGGAGGTCTCGTAACGCTCGAGGAAGCGAAATGCCAGCCGTGTAGCCGCAGTTGGGTCTCCCTTGGCTAGACATGCTGCGATTTCTTCGGCGGTCTCGCATATGGAGTTTTCTTTCCATGTCACGGTCACATCGTAGGACGCTTCAGTGACAGGCGGCGCCCTCCGAGGTATGTGAGCACGAGGCCCGTACTGAGATGGTGGTCGCTTGCTGCATCACCAAACTCATAGCGAAAAAGGTTTCAACATAATTTTCAGAGCACCCCAAGAGCACCCCCAACTGACCTGTGTCCCATTTGGTGGACCACTTATGTGACATCTTGGCCTTGATCGGGAAGGAGCCCGACATGCCCAAGCATTACTCCGTTGAAGTCCGACGAAAATGATTTCTAAAAGTCGTCTCGAAAGTTCCCGATTACGATTTCTCGCGTTGATGAGGTTTTAATTAACAACGTCGATGCGCTCAAAGGCCGACCCCATTCTTAGTTTTGCTGGGATCACATCAACCTCAATATTTCCGGCGAGGGGGTCCGATGAAATTTCCGGTACTCACAGGACAAGAATCACCGACAGGTGTCAACCTTGGTGGGATTAATGATATCATATATGATACTATCCAGGCATGGGGAATGTGGAAAAAATTTTGGCAAAAATGGCCGAATCTCCGAACAACATCCGTTATGACGATTTGAAGAAGGTGTGTATCGACTCTTTTGGTGATCCTCGACAAGAAAGTACGAGCCACGCGGTCTTCAAGACCCCCTGGCCGGGTGACCCTCGAGTCAACATTCAAAAGGCAAAGAATGGCCAAGCGAAGCCCAATCAGGTTCGTCAAGTATTGAGCGCCGTGGAGAAAATGAAGGAGGAGACAAATGACGGAGAGTGAAGTCGTGTCGCACTACACGTACCGAGTGAGTTGGTCAGAAGAGGACAATGAGTATGTAGCAACGTGCGTTGAATTTCCATCGCTCTCGTGGCTAGACGAATCACATGGCGCCGCACTCGATGGAATCGTTGCCCTAGTCGCTGACGTCATACGCGACATGGAACAGGCAGACGAAAGAATTCCTAAACCACTTGCCGATAGATTCTTCAGCGGCAAATTTATTGTTCGTACGTCTCCCGAACTTCATGCACGATTAGTCAGGGAAGCCGCCGAACAGCACGTATCACTGAATCAATTGGCGTTACAAAAGCTTTCGAGTTCGTAATTCGTCATGCTTCGTCTTGTCAAGGCAATTCCCATCCTCGCCATTCTGATTTTCATATGTGCGGAACTCAACTTTGGTGACGCGCAACCCCTCGTGTCCGCCGCGTCGGCCACCGGCTACGGACAGGTTGTTGGCGACGTGCAACCCTGCACGGCGAAGAGATTTGACGAATGGGCGTCTGAACCGCTCATCGTAATCTTGACGAAGAACCGCAAGACGTATGACACGTACAACGTGTCCGCTGACGTGGGGACCACGAGCTTTCACTTTGACGTGCTTCATGGTCGCTACACAATGAGCACAACGTGGTGGGGGGCAAAGGACTACGCCGTAACAGTGAGGACCGGACGGACCTCGAGGATTAACATCGTCGTGTCCTGTGGCGAATTCACCGATTGATAGTTATGCGGCTATTTGATATTCGTGCACAACACCACCCACGCGCTCCGATTTCCTGAGTCGATGGGGATCGACTGAGGCTGAAACAATTCTCGGTGGCTCCGATTGCAGCGGCGAACATTGATTGAGCGAGCGATGGGGACGATGGGTGTTGTAGTGCAGCGTGAACTCACCCACGATCAACTCGAGATGTCGGAGGCTGAAGACCAGTAACCGGTCGAAGCATTCTCGACGAGCCGTGCCAATGAAGCGCTCGGCGAAGGCGTTGGCCTGGGGCGAGCGAGCCGGCGTACGGATGACCCGAATGCCTTCGGAGTGGAAGACTTCGTCAAAGCTGGGGGAGAACTTGACGTCGCCGTCACGAATCAAGAACTTGACGGCGACCGCTCTTTGGTCCAATCGTGAAGTGAGGTTGCGAGCTTGTTGGATGACCCACTCCCTCGTCGGAATCTTGGTCACTCCGCTGATGTACACGCGGCGGGTTTCGAGCTCGATGAAGAAGAACACGTAGAGGCGACGAAGCAACACGGTGTCGACGTGGAAGAAGTCACACGCCAAGGTCGATTTCGCTTGGCTTCGTAAGAAGTCACCCCACGTGAGACCATTTCGTTGTGGTGCGGGTTCCACGCCGTGTCGCTGAAGAATTTTCCAGACCGTCGACGCAGCGAGTTTGATACCCATCGTGGCCAACTCCCCGTGGATACGTCGGTAACCCCAGGTCGAGTTCTCGCGCGCAAGGCGAAGAATGACCGCAACGACGCCGTCGGGCATGCCAGGACGACCCTTACGAGCCGGACGGTGTGGCTGCGTCCAGCGTCGTTTCACCAGATCGCGATGCCACCGCAGAAGTGTCGCGGGTTGGACGAAGAATCGGTCCCGCTTGTCGCGTGAGAGGAGCCGGCTCAGTGCAGCAAAAAGGGCTCGGTCTCGGGGTTCCAAATCAGGTCGCGCGACTTGGCGACGAAGCACTGCCACCTCGTGACGGAGCATTACGACCTCGACAGCTAAATCATCGCTATCGCGATGGCGAAGCCGGAGGAGTTGCAGGAGTCGGAGTACCGCGAGGTAGAAGAACGAGAGAGCCATCTGACAGTTTGGTCCGGGCAATCACAGTTTCAAAATCCCAGGTGAGGAGCAGTGGATGACACTTTCGGCACCCACAAGATAATCAATCGGGCCTCTGACACGAAGGCTGGAGCCTGAACCTGCAGGACAGGATGCAAGCGTCAGCCGGCGAACCGGTTAGTAATCCAGCGTGTGTGCAACGAAGTCCCTGAGGTTCGAGCGAATGTCGCTGTGGCTCATGCCTTCTCCTTTGACCAGGTGGCCAAGGAGGTCGGCCCGAATGTTCGCCAGGAGTGAATGGGCGATCCAACTCGCTCGGCTCTTTCCGATCTTGCCAGCGACGAGGTCACGCAAGAGACCATGGACGGCCACGTAATCGGCTGACTCGTAGAGGCCATTCGTTGGTCCGCTGCCTTCTTCGAGGGCCAACATGAGATGGGCATTATCGAGTTTGACGACAGCGATTGCATCGATAATTGCTGAGACGCGTTCCCGGGGCGGGGTGTCAGGACCGAGCGGCGGCGGCCCTGACTCGATCTGCTCTCGAAGTGGCGCTAGCCGAACGGCATAGACCTGTTGGATCAGGTTGCGCCGGTCACCGAAGCGCCGAAAGAGCGTGCCCTTGCCTACCCCCGCGGCACGGGCAATGTCGTCCATGGACACCTCGCTAGGACTGTCCGAGGCCGCGAAGAGGTCATCGGCGGCCTCCAGGATCGCCTTGCGGTTCCGTGCTGCATCGGCTCGTTCTTCTTGCATGACGTGCCAGCGTCTCCTCTTGACAGTCGGACTATCAGTCCGTATTCTGAACACTAACCGGACCGCTGGTCCGAATACTACCGACAGTCTCAACTTGACGACCAGTTTCTTGTCGTCACACTCGAAAGGTGACGGGCCCATGACCGACGACGAAAGTATTCGACATGAGACCCTGACCTTGATGCAGCAGTACCAAAGACTTCTCACCGAGGCGCGCTTCGGTGAGTGGATCGAACTGTGGGCTGATGACGGAGTATGCGAGTTTCCCTTTGCGAGTCCTGGACGTCCGAGACTTCTTCAGGGTAAAGAGCAAATACTCGCCTACATGACGACCTATCCCTCTCGCATCTTCATTGAAGGGGTGGACAAACTGCGCGTCCACCCCGCTCTTGACCCCCACGTCGTGGTCGTCGAGATGACAATCAAGGGACGGGCCGTCGAGACGGACAAGCCCTACAACCAGCAATACGTCATAGTGGCCGAGACGCGTGACGGCAAACTGACCCATTACCGGGAATATTGGAA
>Ga0302147_10000017_pt1 | contig 77478 bp, 65 predicted proteins | sample I_Bog_E3_2_FD_192438 | JGI IMG/M metagenome (GOLD analysis project Ga0302147, IMG submission 192438) | Peat permafrost microbial communities from Stordalen Mire near Abisko, Sweden - I_Bog_E3_2 | ecosystem: Environmental > Terrestrial > Soil > Wetlands > Peat | place: Sweden: Abisko, Stordalen...
CGCCATGCAGGCCGGCGTGAAGATCGCCATGGGCACCGATGCGGCCGTCTATCCGCACGGCCTCAATGCGCATGAACTGGATGTCTACGTGAACCAACTCGGCATGGCTCCGTTGACCGCTCTGCAAACCGCAACTCTGAACGCCGCCGACCTGATGGGCTGGACCGCGAAAACCGGCAGCCTGGAACCCGGCAAGTGGGCCGACATCATCGCCGTCGAGAGGAACCCGGTGGACGATGTGAAGGTGTTGCAGGATGTAAAGTTCGTGATGAAAAGCGGCGTCGTCTACAAAGTAACGGGAAGCAGGGAATAGAAACGGGAACTCTATTACCTCGTCGACGCGCATTTGACAAACGTACAGAAATCCTGTACGTTTGCCTCCTGAGGGCATCGACATGGCTGTGGAGACGACCTATACCGCATTGCGTGAGAAGCTGGCCGGGTTCCTGGATAAGGTAACGGACGATCGTGAAGTGGTTTTTGTTCGCCGTCGCGGAGCCCGGGATGTGGCGATTGTGGCCGCAGATGAGCTATCGAGCCTGATGGAGACGGCCTACCTGCTGCGGTCTCCGAAGAACGCGGAGCGGCTGTTTGAGTCTTTGCGCGAGCTTGATCGGGGCGGTGGAGAAGTGATGACCCTGGATGAGCTTCGCCGTTCGGTTGGTTTGGACAAAGCGAGCTGACCGAGTCCATGAGCAAGCCAACGGATCGCATCGCGGTAATTTCAAGTCAGTTTCAGGACGATCTACGGTATTGGATTGAGACGGATCGCAAAGCCGCGCTTCGCGTCCTGGACTTGATGGCAGCGATCCTCGCCGATCCATTCGCGGGAATCGGCAAGCCTGAGCCACTAAGATTTGCGCTGGCCGGTTGCTGGAGCCGGCGAATTACTCAGGAGCACCGGCTGGTCTATCGAGTTACCGCCGACCGGATCGAATTTCACCAAGCACGGTACCACTATGAGTAGGGATTGGCTTGACAGGGAGTCAGGCGGACACGAGATGTCTGCGCAAGTGGTTGAAATTGAGCGCCTCAAGCCCTGACTCATTCATCTTTTTGACCAGTCGTGCATCGTCGGTCACGATAAGATACTGATCGGAGACGATTGCAAGGCCACTGTCAGTCAGGCCGAGAAATGGGAACTCGTGTCTCTGGGCCGCGTCGAGGCTGGGTATTGTTAGCTCGTCGATCTCGACAAAGGTCTCGTAGAACTTCCTCAGGCATTCGGCTTTTGTCCACTCCGGCAGATCGTTGGCAAGGTTGCTTACTTCCGTCAGGACGTGGGGCGTTGTCACGGCCTTCTTGAATTCCTTTTTGAGCCTGATTAGCAGGCGGTAGTCGTCTGTGCTGTAGTTCGATAGCTTATTGTATTTCCCATCGCCGATCAGCCGCAGATCGTAGCTGCCGACAAGGTATAGGAGCGCCAGATTCGCATCGATAAGTACACCCTTCGATTTATATCTTTCGATCAGCGCTTCTGCATATGTGCTCATCGCCCCCAGGTCCCCATCGAGCTTGGTAAACCGCTTTGAGAGTCGATGTGAACCTCCCTGTAAAGACGCGGATCTCCGCCCATGACCTCTGATATCGTTGGAGGCTCTCCAAGCTTGAAGGAAATGACCACTTTCCAGAACGGGTGCTTTGCCTTAATAAGCGTCGGACCACGGGAAGCACCTTCCGGCCCTTTGGCGACCTTGCGTCCTTCCTCAAGTCCAATTTCTTCGAGCAGAATGTCGTTGGCCTTTGGAAAGTACTCCTTAATGAAGTCAATAGCCGCATTGACCGCGCTCTTCATGCCGGCCATGCCCGTCATACTGGAAATCGGTTCTTGCGTCTCCGCAACTCTTTTCCGATTTGAATTCGTCACAGCCATGCCCATTCTCCCGGAATCTGCTCAATCATAGCGCATTTGCAGATTTTCTCCGGCACCAGAAATCAAAGCTGTCTTTACATCCCGCCCTGCCCCTGCCACACTAGGGAGTGGACACCCAAACCATTGTTATCCTCGATTTTGGTTCGCAGTATACGCAGCTCATTGCCCGGCGTATCCGCGAACTGAACGTCTTCTCCGTGGTCCTTCCCTGCACTGCCCCTCTCGCAGAAATCCAGGCACACAAGCCGCTCGGCGTGATCCTCTCCGGCGGACCCTCGTCTGTGTATGACGCGGACGCTCCGGCGGCCGACGCCAACGTGCTCGAGATGGGCGTGCCCACACTCGGCATCTGTTATGGGTTGCACTTCATCGTGCACCACCTCGGCGGCAAGGTGAAGTCGGCGCCGCTGCGCGAATATGGCCACGCCGAAGTCATCATTGAAGACGGTGCGACTGCCCTGTTCGGCGGACTGCCGGCGACGATCCAAGTCTGGATGAGCCACGGCGACGAGGCAGAAACTCTGCCGCCCGGATTCCATCGCACTGCCGTCACGTCAAACGCGCTGGCCGCCATCGCCAACGAAGAACGCCGCATCTGGGCCGTGCAGTTTCATCCCGAGGTGCACCACACACCGCTTGGGCCGCAGCTCATCAAGAACTTCGTCTTCAACATCTGCGGCGCGGCAGGCGACTGGACGCCCGCCCACTTCATTGAAACCACCGTCGCCGGAATTCGTGAAAAAGTGGGCGCGGGACACGTCATCTGCGGTCTCTCCGGCGGCGTGGATTCGTCGGTCGCCGCAGTGCTGGTCCACAAGGCCATCGGCAGCCAGTTGACCTGCATCTTCGTCAACAATGGCGTCCTGCGCAAGAATGAATTTGTCAGCGTCCAAAAGAACCTGCGCGAGAAACTCGGCCTCAACATCGTGGCCGTGGACGCGAGCGAGCGCTTCCTCAATCAATTGGTCGGCGTCACCGATCCGGAGACCAAGCGCAAACGCATCGGCGCGGAATTCATCGCAGTCTTCGACGACGAAGCAACGCGGATTGCCAAGGAATCCGGCGGTGTTGACTGGCTTGTGCAAGGCACCTTGTATCCCGACGTCATCGAGTCTTCAAGCGTAAAGGGCCCCAGCCAGACCATCAAGAGCCATCACAACGTCGGTGGCCTGCCGTTGGGCATGAAGCTCAAGCTGATTGAGCCACTGCGCGACCTGTTCAAAGACGAAGTCCGCCGCATCGGCCGCGACCTGGGCATGCCCGACGATATTCTCGGCCGCCAGCCCTTCCCCGGCCCCGGTCTGGCCGTGCGCATCCTGGGCGAAGTGACCCCGGAGCGCGTTGCACTGCTGCAGGAGGCCGACGAGATCGTAGTCGCGGAGATCAAGGCCGCCGGGCTCTATAACAAGATCTGGCAAAGCTTTGCCGTGCTGCTTCCCGTCATGAGCGTCGGCGTCATGGGCGATCAGCGCACCTACGCCTATACCTGCGCCGTGCGCGCCGTGCACTCGGAAGACGGCATGACCGCCGACTGGACCCCGCTGCCCTACGAAGTGCTCAAGCGCATCTCCAGCCGGATTGTGAACGAGGTCCGCGGCATCAACCGCGTGGTCTACGACATCACCTCAAAGCCCCCCGGCACCATCGAGTGGGAATAGGACTGGCCGTCCAGGCAGACGCGGCTTCGCCGCATAGGACCAGCAGTTCAACGAGGACGATGTCCAATGAGGTGGATGCTCAACGAGTTCTTGCACGATGACCCGGCTCACCACCTCCTGGCGTTTTGTCTAATTTGGTGGATTCCGCTTTTGCTGATTCCCGTTGCCTGGTGGGGAACTTCGCGCATTTGGCGCCATTTGAAAGCACCCGCAAAATGGGCGCTCGTCATCGCATTCTGCTCTCCTGTTTTCCTGTCGGCCATGCAGCTGAAAACCGACTGGTATCTAGCGGGGTATTGGGCGCCATTGATCGTGTACCCATTTGCGGTTGTCGGATACACCTGCTTGATTTCCCTGCTGTGGTCCTCGTTCACGCGATGGTTTTTTCGGGTAGTTTGGGCGACACTCCTGCTTCCCACCGCCGCGGCCGTGTATCTCAGCTTTTCAAGCTGGATCATGCTGCTCGGGATGTTCGCGTTTCCTCATAATTCCGACCGCTTAAGCCCGACCGTAACCTGGCGAACCGACTGGACGAGCATGTCCTTTACCAGCGATTGGGTTGCATACGAGATCTACACCAATCCCAAATGGTTCCCGTTACTGAAGCACAAGGCCTTGGATGATCGCTTCTTTACCAGCGAAATCGTGGATGGCAACCCGGCGTTTCGCATTTCTCCAGATGGTAAGAGCGTGATCGTCTCCTGTCGCCAAGAGAATGGGAAACTTGATGAGAAATCTATTCGAATCCAATAGCCCTGCTTTCCCGTTGGCGAAATTTGGCCTGTTACGGGGTTACTTGGTCGGTTTCGTCGCTGCTGTCGAAACCCAGAATCACCAAATTCATGCCACAATAGCCGCGAGCCATCAGATGGAAACAGGCACGATGACTCTCGATTCAGACGGCGGGTGCTTCCTCCCTGTGGACATCCTTCAGGAAGTTGGCTGGCAGTTGGGCGAAAAGCTCACAGTGGAATCCGTTGGCGGTATCATTCATGTCGTCCGTGCCGATTCGCTGATTGGTGAATCGCCAGACGTAGCCATAACCGAGCTCGACCAAGGGGATGCTCAGTTCGAGAAATAGCCGGTGCCAGGCTTTCCGCAGTCCTCCATGGAGTTTTGGAAAAAGCCACTTGGGCTTGGGGCTTCTTTCCCTTCAAAGGCCGACTGGCGAACACCTAAAGGTTTCAGACCCGAGCCACGGAGATTTTCGGCCGGCTATACCAGCCAAACGCAGCCGTGCCAACGGAGATCAGCCCCAGCATGGCGATCCAAGCCAGCAGAGCCAATTGGCCCACCAGGTGTTCGCGGCTTTCTACCTCGCGCATGTTGCGGCCGGCCAGCACAAAGCCTCCCGGCGCGCTCCCTGACGGCGCAACTCTCTCGACAACCGCGGCAATCCGCACACCATGCTCTGTCCCCCGGACTGGCTGCCAGCTCAGCCGGTCCTGGCCGTGCTGGCGGACGTAGTCGAACACGCCGCTGGGGGGAGCGGGGATCGCGCCGTCCAGCCGCGCCTGCGAAGCCAGTGGATGCCCCTGATCGTCGTAGGCAATCACAAACGGCGTGAGGCTGCGGGCAATATCGATGGAGCCCGGAGAAACCGCGTCCGCCGGCGCAATTCCCTGCTCCAGTTTGGCTGCGAGGTCGTCAGCGAGGGCGATCTGCGGGTCGTTGGCGCCCAGACGCAGAACCTGCTGCGGGATGGTGTAGAGTGCCTGGGCAAGCACCGTGGCCAGCGCGGCCAGAACCAGCGCATTGAAGATCAGGGCGGGGCGTCCAAACGTGTCACGCAGCATGGCAAGATGCTCCTTTGCAAGAGATAAGGCAAGGTCGCGCAGAACCAGCGGAATAAGCGCGCGGCGAGAGAGAGTGCGATCGTCGAGTGCGTCGCGGAAGGTCTGACGCAGCGATGCCCCATACACCTCTCGAAACGCCCGTGGATAGAGGCGGACGGCCATCGCATAAAGACTCATCAGCCGGTCAGTGGAATCAACAGGCCGGCTCATGAGCGTCCTCCCTGCGGGATCAGCCCAAGTGAGCGAGCCGAGGAAACAGCCGCATCCAATCGGCCCAATTCGGCGGCAAGCACGGATTGGCCCCAGGTCGTCAGACGGTAGTAGCGGCGGCGCGCGTCGTCGGAGGCGCCCGACTCCTCCACCAGCCCGTCGCGCATCATGCGTTCAATCGAGCCGTAGAGGGTTCCGGGACCCATCTGGATGCCGCCGCCCTGGGGCCTGCGTGCGTCCGTCATGATCAGATAGCCGTGTTTGCCACCCCATCGGCCAGGACCTGTCGATGGAGACCCGGTTTTTTCTCCTTCAGCCAGGGAGAGCAGAATGGCGAAAACCGCCGGTGAAAGGGGCGCTGCGGGTACGGTTCCAGTAGCCATGCCAGAAATATATATCCGCTACAGATATATCTGCAACAGAAATATTCGCACTATTTTTCTGCTGCCTCCGGCCGCCGGATTACGACGCTCAAGCCTGCCCTCGCAACACCGCCACTTCGCGGCCCAGAGCATCCAGCCGCGCCAGCAGTTCATCGTGCCGCTTGTCGGCCACGGACGGGTCAAAGGCTTCCACATAAAAGGTGCCATTGGGTTCGAGCTGGCATTTGCGCACCTTGTCGAAGTCCTCAAACCCCTGCTTGTGGATGACGGCGAGCAGTTCCTCGCGGGTGAGCGATTCGCGTTGAAGCGCCTTCAGGTCGATCTGGCCGTTGAGGACCAGAATCGAGGCCCGGCCCTCCAGCACGCGCGTCAGGCGCTTTGAGCTGAAGAGCACGCGCACCACCAGCCAGTTGATGGCCAGCAGGCCAAAGGCGCCGATCACCCCGCCGGTCACCGAGTTGTCGTCGCCGATGATGGCGTTCTGAACGGTATTGGAGAGCGAGAGCAGCACCACCAGGTCAAAGGGATTGAGCTGCGCCAGTTCCCGCTTGCCGAAGACGCGCAGCAGCGCCACGAGGACCAGGTAGACGATGACCGGGCGCGCCAGCTTCTCCAGGATGGGAAGCGGCAGGTGAAACATGCTGTCAAACATGGACGAAGAGAACATGCAATTCAGCATAGAACGGTTTCGAGAACCGTCAAAGAACGAAAAGCACTCGCTCACTCGCGTGGATCCGCGCATCGAGGCGCAAACGCCTGTCACAGGGCCGGCCAGCACGATAAAGTGGAGTTGAAGCCGCAGATTGTTGGCGGTCCTTTCTTTCCCAAGGATGGAGGCAAACTGAATGGCGTTATTCGAACCGTCTTCGCTCTCCCCTCTGGCCCCGTTTCGCATCGAGCCCCACTTCGATGTCCGGGTGTGGGGGTTCATGGATCTGCGCCCCTGGTATGACAAGGTGGCCGACAAAGATCCGCTGGGCGAAGTCTGGCTCACCGGCGACGACTGCATTGTGGCCACCGGCCCCTGCGCCGGAAAGAAACTGAGCAGCGTGTTTGCCGAGCATCCCCTGGTCATGCTGGGCAACAACGCGCCCGACGGCGCATCGCCGCTGCTGATCAAGGTGATTCTCGCCAAGGAAAAGCTGAGCGTCCAGGTGCATCCGGACGACAAGATGGCGCAGAAGTACGGCGATCCGCGCGGCAAAACCGAGTGCTGGTACGTGCTGGCGGCCGACCAGGGAGCGCAGGTCGCCGCCGGTCTCAAGCCGGGCGTGACTCTGGAACAAGTAAGGGAAGAGATTCACGCCGGCACCCTCGAACAGAGCCTCCACATGGTGGATATCAACGCCGGCGACATGGTTTTTGTGGATGCGGGAACGGTCCACGCCATCGTGCCGGGCTCAATCCTGCTGGAGACGCAGCAAAACTGCGACCTGACCTATCGGATGTTCGACTACGGACGCCCGCGCGAACTGCACATTGAAAAATCCCTTGAAGCAACACGGCTCGTCACCCGCGCCGGCAAGATTGCGCCCAGGGTGCTCGACGACCGCACCCTTCTGATCGATGTGGAGTACTTTCGCGTGGAGCGAATTCCGGTAAACGTCAGCCGGGCCAGCGCGAGCCTGTCTGATAAGGACCGTCCGGAGCCGGGCCTGGCCTACCTGTTTGCCGCAGCGGGGACAGCGAGAATCACCGGTCCTGACTTTGAGCCGGTCGATCTGCCCACGCGCGGCATGGTGGCCGTGCCTGCCGCCTCGCCGGCCTTCACGTTGGAGGACACGGGCGGCCTGGACCTGATCCGCATGACGCCTAACTGGCCGGCCGCGACACGATGAACGCTGCGTGGCGGGCGTCGGTCATTGAATATATCCGTGCCGAGGCGCTGCCGGCGGACAAGTTCGGCCATCAGCCGCGCCTCTACACATTGGCGGCAAAGCTCGGCGAGGGAACGCCGTTTGACGACGACATTCTCTTTGCCGCCGCCTGGATGCACGATCTGGGAGTCTTTCTTGGGCATCGTCCCCAGGACCCGGCGGAGTTGGCGCGCTGGGATCATGTGCCCTACACGATTGCGCGGTCGCGTGAGCTGCTGCCGGGCTGGGGATTTCCCGCCGAGAAGCTTGACGGCGTCGCCGAGGCCATCCGCACCCACCAGCCACATGATGAGCCGGTCACGATCGAGGCGGTTCTGCTGCGCGATGCCGACATTCTGGAGCAGTTGGGTGCCATTGGAGCCCTGCGCGCCCTGGTGAAGGTGGGACGCGACACCCGCTATCCCTCCTATTCGTCTGTGCTTCCCGTCCTCCAAAAAGCGGTCGAGCGCCTTCCCCGCCTGATCCGCCTGGACAGTGCGCGCCAACTGGCCAAACCGCGCGTCGAAGTACTGCGCAACTTGATTGCAGCTATCGAAACCGAGGCCGATGGAAAGCTGTTCTAAGGGTATGAAGTGCGCACCATCCTGGCGCCTGGACCGCAGATTTGTCCCCGGATTCCCTCAAAGTTGTGCCAAACTCGTCGTAAAGCTGCGGAACTTTTTCTTCGCGGCGGGGTTAATGCCTGTGACGGCTTCCCCCAGACCTCGTCTAACGGTCTGAAGCGGAAGCGAAAGCTTCAAGCGTCTTTCCAGGCTGTGCGGCATCCAACAGCCGTTGGAAGAATGCTTCAGGCAGAGGAGACAGATCACCATGAATCGGACCTTGCTCAAGAGAGTTTTCCCCCAGACCCCGGCCTGGGTCGCGGTGGTTTTGCTGTGCGGCCTGTTTGCGCTGCCCCAGGCTGCGCTGGCCCAGGACGCAAACACCCCGCCCGCGGCTCCCAGCGCGGGACAGCGGACCGACGGGCAGATCGAGATGGACGTGGTGCACGCCCTCGACGGCTCCAAGGCGCTCAAGAACGACCTGATCACGGCCGCAACCATCCAGGGCGAGGTTACGCTCTCGGGAACCGTTTCAACCGCAGCCTCGAGCGAGCTGGCTGAGTCGATCGCCGGCCGGGTAGCCGGTGTCATCAAGGTTCAGAACAATCTGACCGTCGGCGACCCGCAGGCCTCCCCCGCCGGCGACCCCGGCGCGCAGCAGATGGCAGACAACCAGCCGGACGATGCGGCAGCCCCGCCGCCGGACAACTCCGGCGCAGGCCCGAACCAGCCCCAGGGACCCTATCCCCCGGCGCGGCCTCAGTACGCACCTATGCCGCCCCCTCAAGCGCGCTATGCGGCGCCCCAAGCTCCGGTCTACGAGCCCGCCAAGGGCCCGGTGACAATCCCTCAGGGAACGCTTTTGCAGTTGCGCACCAACGAGACCGTGGTCAGCAAGCGCGCCAAGGACGGCGAGCCGGTTCAATTCACCGTGATTCAGGATGTGGCCTACGGCAACGTGCTGGCGATCCCGCGCGGCGCAGTCGTTCATGGCGTGGTGAGCGAAGTCAAGAAGGCCGGCGACCTGGGCGGCAGCCCCGAGCTGGCACTCAAGCTCACCTCGCTTGACCTGGGCGGCCAGAGCTACCCGCTCGATTCCGACCAGTTCAAGGTAAGGGGCCCAAGCAAGACCGGACGCACCGTTGGAAATGCCGTAAGCGGCGGAATTCTGGGCACCATCATCGGCTGCGCTGTCGGCCGTGGCGTAGGATGCGCGGTCGGCGCAGGAGCAGGCGTGGCGGCTGGCACTGCCGCTTCCGCGGCCACTCCCGGACCGAACGCGTGGATTCCCGCCGAGGCGCTGGTGACCTTCCACCTGAAGACGCCGCTCACGGTCAACCCGGTGAGCCCGCAGGAAGCGGCACGGCTGTCCCAGGGACTCTTTCAAGGCGGCCCGTCGCTCTATCGCCGTGGCTATTATCCCTATGGCTCACCCTACGGAGGCGGCGCCTACGCAACAGCGGGACCGTACTACGGAGGATATCCTCCGGTCTACTATCGTCCGTACTACATGGCCGGCGGCTACTACTACTGGCGCTAAGAGCAGTGAAAAAGTGAACGAGTGAAGCAGTGAGGCCGAGGGGACTCGGAACTCAAACATAGCGGGCATTCCGGTCGCCGGGATGCCCGCGGTGTTTTGGGGCGGGCTGTTCCAAGCTCGACGCTACGGCAAGCGCCAGGACAAACGCATCCGAATCTTGCGGTAAGGTCCCGGCAGAAAATGGGATTGACCTTGCCTTGGTTTGCCGTTTCGGAAGGAGCAGGGGCATTTATGCCCCTGAAACCATGCCTAAAGCGAAGGGGCTTTAGCCCCGGGCCTCTATTTTCCAGCCGGGGAAATACCGGTGCCTAAAGGCAACTCCCTGAACAGCATTCTTCAGGGGTATAAATGCCCCTGCTCCCTCCAAAAACAAAACTCGCGAGGGAACTCCGGCCCTGACTGCCATTGCCCCGAGAATTAGATACGTTTGCCATGCCGCAACCTGGAGGGTTTGGGCGCGCGGCGCTCCTGCTCGTCTATAATGTCAATGAATCGCGTCAATCAAGAATTGCGCGAGAATTGCGCAACAGTGGGAGATTCCCGCAGCCGGGCAATATTCGGCCAGGGGAAACTTCACGACCGCGCGTAGAGAGTTGAAGGTTCAAGTCCATTCATGATTCGCTTCCTGCAGCAAAAAGATAATCGCATTACCAAGGCGATCTTCGTGGTCATCATCGGCGTCGTCTCGGTGGGCATGGTGGTGTACCTGATTCCAGGCCTCACCGGTATGGGCGCAACGTCCAATGACACGTATGCCATGGTTTACCCCCACTGGTATAGCCGCTTTGTGGGCGGGGGCGAGCCGGTTACGCAGCAGCGCGTGGAGCAGTTGGCGCGCCAGCAGTTGACCCAGCAGCGCTACCCCGACAACCCCATGATCCTGAACCTGTTTGAGCAGCGCATCGGCCAGCAGTTGGTGCAGCAGCAGGTTCTGCTGGTTGAGGCCGACCGGCTGGGCATTCACGCCACTGAAGACGATGTGCGCCAGTACCTGCAGACCGGCCAGGCCGGCCAGGTTCTCTTCCCCGGCGGCAAGTTCATTGGCGAAGAGCAGTACGCCAGCATGATCGCCACGCGCTTCAATCTCTCGGTGAAGGATTTTGAAGACGATGTCCGTCACGACATCATCATGCACCGCCTGCAGGCGCTCATCACCGCCGGAGTTACGGTCAGCGACAAGGAAGTCACCGACGCGTATCGCAAGGACAACATCAAGGTCAAGTTCGACTACGCGGTCCTCTCGGCGGACGACGTGCGCAAGACCATCAATCCTTCCGACTCCGACCTCGAAGCATTCTTCAAGAAGAACGCCGCGCGCTACGCCGCGGGGGTTCCTGAAGAGCGCAAGATCAGCTACTTTGCGTTTACGCCCGACCAGTTGCCCGGCGGCGTGCCGCAGCCCAGCCAGCAGGAGATCCAGAAGTACTTCACCGATCACCAGTCGGAGTACAAGGTGCCCGACCAGGCACGCTCGCGGCACATCCTGATCAAGGTGGATGCCGGCGCGGACGCCAAGACGGACGCCGCTGCGAAAGCCAAGGCCGAGGACATTGTCAAGCAGCTCAAGGGCGGCGCCAACTTTGCCGACCTGGCCAAAAAGTACTCCGACGACCCCGGCAGCAAGGACGCGGGCGGCGAACTGGGCTTTGCCCAGAAGGGCCGCATGGTGCCGGAGTTCGACAACGCCATCTTCAACCAGAAGGTCGGCGATACAGCGATTGTGAAGAGCCAGTTCGGCTATCACATTGTGCAGGTGGAAGAGCGCCAGACAGCGCATCCACAGGCAATCAACGAAGTGCTGCCCACCATCCAGGCAACGCTGATCCGCGAGAATACCGCGAAGGCCGAAGACAGCTACGCGAAGGCGCTGACTGCCGAGGCCGTCAAGACCGGCCTGGACAAGACCGCTGCGGCTCATCGTCTGAACCTGGTCACCACACCCCCCACCGGCCAGCGCGGAGTGATCTCCGCTCTTCCCGATGGATCGCAGTTGCTTGCCAAGGCATTCCAGGCCAAGCAGGGTGACCCCGCGCAGTACGCACCCACCGGCGAAGGCTACGCCATCTTCCAGGTCGCAGGCATCTCGCCGGCGCATGCGCCCACATTTGCCGACTGGAAGAGCCATGTGCTGGACGACTACCGCGATCAGCAACTGGCCGCCCTGCTCAGCCAGAAAACCAAAGAGCTCGCGGACAAGGCCAAGGCTGGGAACGATCTGGCCAAGGCCGCCAAGGAAGTGGGCGCGACCGTCAAGACCAGTGACCTGGTGGGCGCAACCGGCCAGGTTCCCGACCTCGGCCAGTTGGAGCAGGTGGCTCCGCAACTGCTCGACATGAAGGTGGGCGACATCAGCGGTCCCATCAGCACCGCGCGCACCGGCGTGGTGGCAAAGATTGTGGACAAGCAGGAGCCGACCGCCGACGAAATCGCCAAGAACCTCGACCAGGCGCGCGACCAGATGCTGGAACAGCGCCGCAACGATGCCTTCGGCGTCTTCATGAGCTCCGTGATGGACAGCTACAAAAAGAGCAAGCGCATCCAGATCAACGCCAAGGAAAAGACCCCGGAAGTTCCGGGCCTGTAAGCCGGCTCAACCGAGCCAACCAACTGAGAGGCCGCCTTCCGAACAGAGGCGGCCTTTTCCGTTGCCGCAATGGTATGTATAAATGACTCATGGCAATAACTTTTGCCCCAACGGTTGGGATGATTCTGATTTGCGACTTCAAGGACTCAGTACCTCCAGAGATGAATAAGAAGAGGCACGTAGTCGTGGTGTCGCCTCGGAGACGCCGAAACCACGGATCGTGTTTGGTGGTTCCCTTCAGCACCGTCGCACCGAATCCTGTGGAGAGATAGCATCACAGGATTCCAGCAAACACCTACAGCTTCTTCAAAGAGGATACAGATTGCTGGGCAAAAGGAGATATGGTCACACACGTCTCGGTCGCAAGACTTGATAGAGTGATCGACAATGGGAAGTGGGGTACTCCGATCTTGGATCCAAAGGATACTCTTTGCATTCAACGGCTGGTGTGGGAAGCGATGGGCGCTCCTGTCCTTTTCGCCTAGCACGCTTGCGAAGTCAGAAAGTCAGTCAGTCTAGTCTTTTCGTTATTCCTGATGATTTGGTAAGATCGGAATGTTCCCGTTAAATCGGGCTTGTTGAACGTCACGCCCCGTCAGCCTCCAAAAGCTGGCGGGGCGTTTGTATTTTGAGTGTCAACGGTCGGGGAAGCCCCCCGTTTATTCCCGCATACTTGCGTACCTTGAGTGGCGATCTCACCGGCGGCCCTCGCACTCCCTGAGCAGGCGATAATCAATGCATGGAGTTTCAGCGTTCCTCCGGCATTCTTCTCCACGTCAGTTCCCTGCCCTCGTATGGCGGCATCGGCGATCTCGGCCCGGCGGCCCACGAGTTTGTAGCATTCCTCGCCAAAGCCAAGCAGCACGTCTGGCAGGTGTTGCCGCTCGGCCCCACCGGCTACGGCAACTCACCCTACGCAGGCTCCTCGGCGTTTGCCGGCAATCCTTACCTCATCAGCCTCGAATTCCTCTCTGACTGGGGCTGGATCGGCGGCGACCGCATCGCCGGCCTGGCCGGACGCAGTGGCAACGCCGACTTCGAATCTGTGGAAACGCGCAAGCTTCCGCTGCTGTATGAAGCCGCCGGCAACTTCCTTGACCGCGGCCCGCACGATGAAACGCTCGCGGAGCAATGGAAAGAGTTCGAAGAGTTTTGCAGTGCCGAATCCAGCTGGCTGGTCGATTACGCCTTCTACGCAGAGCTCCGCCGCCAGTTCTCGACCGGCGCGTGGACCGCATGGCCTGAGCCGGTGCGCCGCCGCAATCCCCAGGCACTGGCGCAGATCGCCGCCAAGCATGGCCGCGCCCTGGCGCAGGAACAGGTATTGCAATTCGCCTTCTCAAAGCAGTGGAGCGACCTCCGCAAGGCTGCGGCGGAGCACGAAATAAGGATCCTCGGCGACGTGGCCATCTTCGTCAACATGGACTCGGCCGACGTGTGGGTTCACCCCGACATTTTCGATCTGGATAAGGACCTTCAGCCCATTCGCATCGCCGGCGTCCCGCCCGACTACTTTTCCCCCACCGGCCAGCGCTGGGGCAATCCGCTCTATCGCTGGGACGTGCTCGAAGAGCGGGGATTCGACTGGTGGATCGACCGCATCCGCCGCGCCTGCCAGTTGTATGACGTCGTCCGCCTCGACCACTTCCGGGGCTTCGAGGCCTACTGGTCGATTCCCGCCGAAGAAGAGACGGCAGTGAACGGCGAGTGGGTCAAAGCGCCCGGCCAGGAGCTCTTCCACGCGCTTGAGGCCGCATTGGGGCCGCTGCCGCTGGTGGCCGAGGACCTGGGCGTCATCACTCCGGAAGTGGACGCACTGCGCCTCAACAACAACATGCCGGGCATGCGCGTGCTGCAATTCGGCTTTGGCGGCAAGGCGGCACACAACCATCTGCCGCACCGCTTTGTGCCCGCCACCGTGGCCTACACCGGCACCCACGACAACGACACCACGCAGGGCTGGTGGAACGCCGCCGGCAGCTTTGAGCGCAGTGCAGTCGAGGCCTACGTGGGGCCCGTGACTCAGCGCCCCGTGTGGCCGCTGATTCGCGCCGCCGAGACCAGCGTGGCCCAGCTCGCCGTGGTTCCCGCGCAGGACCTGCTCGAACTCGGCTCGGAGGCTCGCATGAACACCCCCGCCGTGCCCTCCGGCAACTGGAGCTGGCGTGCGCCGGAGGCCTGCTGGACGCCAGGACTCGCCGACCTCCTGGCCGGGCTGGTGGAAGTGACTGACCGCGACAACGACCCGCTTGGCCCGCCGAAGAAAGACGAAGAAGCCTGACGCTTCATTCGCGCTTCCCTGAGTCCTGGAAACGCGATCCATACAGGATTCTGACCAAGCGCACATTCGATCAGTTTTCGAAGGCTCGCGTCCGCAGCCCCCATCCGTCCCCGCAAATCGCAACGAATGCACTTTTCTTCCCTGTATTTTCTCCGTACGCTCCGTGTCAAAAAGACCTTTCTTTTGCGTGATTTAAATCACATTACGCCCAAAACTCTGCAAATCTTGGACTTACAACTGTGACGCAGCGCACAGCGTGCCGTTATTTGCGATGGGTACTTTCGCATCTGTCATTCGGGGAAATCCAAGAGGCTATTTCAAAGGTTCTTCCGCCTTGAGGAACTTCGCCGAAACATGCACAGAGCGAGGTAGGCATGGGTCAGTCAATTTGGAATTCGATGCAACAGAAGGGCTACAGCCGCAGAGACTTTCTTCAGTTCTGCGCCGCGGCCGCGACGGTGGCTGGGCTGGGTCAAACCGGCATGGGGCAGGTCGTCTCGGCTTTTGAGAAGAAAGACAGACCGGCTGTCATCTGGATGCACTTTCAAGAGTGCACCTGTTGCAGCGAGTCGTTTATCCGGGCATCGCATCCCATCGTTCTCGATGTGCTGCTCAATGTCCTCGATCTGAATTACACAGAAACCTTGATGGCCGCCAGCGGATTCCAGGCGGAAAAAAGCCTGAACGACACCATCGAGAAGAACAAGGGCAAGTACATCGTTCTGGTGGAAGGCGCTGTGCCCACCGGCGACGACGGAGTCTACTGCATGATCGGCGGCAAGACTGCCGAGTCGATTCTGCAGACCGTCGCCAAGGACGCCGCGGCGGTGGTCGCCTGGGGCAGTTGCGCTTCCAACGGATGCGTGCAGGCCGCCAAGCCGAATCCCACCGGCGCCACCCCGATTCACAAGCTGGTCAACAAGCCGGTCATCAACGTTCCCGGCTGCCCGCCTATCGCCGACGTCATGATGGGCGTCGTGACCCACCTGCTGGTGCTCGGGCAGACGCCCGCGCTCGACAGCCAGGGCCGGCCCAAGGAGTTCTACGGGCGCCGCGTTCACGACACCTGCTATCGCCGCCCCAACTACGACGCCGGGCTCTTCGTCGAGTCGTTCGACGACGAGAACGCGCGCAAGGGCTATTGCCTTTACAAGATGGGCTGCCGCGGGCCGGTTACTTACAACGCCTGCTCCGTGGTCAAGTGGAACGAAGGCACCAGCTATCCCATTCAATCCGGCCATGGCTGCATCGGCTGCAGTGAAGAGGGCTTCTGGGACAACGGTCCGTTCTACCAGCATCTCGCCTCGTTCCCCGGCTTCGGCATCGAGAGCACCGCGGACACCGTCGGCACCGTCGTGGGAGTCGCCACGCTGGCCGGAGTCGCCGCCCACGCGGTAGTCACCAACATTCGCAAGCGGCCCGTGATTGCAGAAGTCCACGCCGATGATCAAAAGGAGATTTAAGAGACCATGACACGCATCGTCGTCGATCCCGTAACTCGCATTGAAGGCCACCTGCGCATTGAGGCGGTGGTTGAAAACGGCGTCATCACCGACGCATTCAGCTCAGGAACCATGGTGCGCGGCCTGGAGAAGATTCTCATCGGCCGCGACCCCAGGGATGCCTGGGCCATCACCGAGCGCGTATGCGGCGTCTGCACCACCGTGCATGCTCTCACCAGCGTGCGCGCCGTGGAAGACGCGCTGGGCATCGCCGTTCCACCTACCGCTGAAATCATTCGCAATATCATGATGACCACGCAGTACGTGCAGGACCACGTGGTGCACTTCTATCACCTGCATGCGCTGGACTGGGTGGACATCGTCAACGCGCTCAAGGCCGACCCCAAGAAGGCATCGGAGCTGGCGCAGTCCTACTCCAAGTGGGACAAGAACACGACCGCCTATTTCGCCGGCGTGCAGGATAAGATCAAGACCTTCGCCGCCAACGGCCTGGGTATCTTCGCCAACGGCTATTGGGGTCACCCGGCCTACAAGCTGCCGCCTGAAGTGAACCTGATCGCCGTCGCTCACTATCTCGACGCGCTCGAATGGCAGAAGGAGATCGTCAAGATCCACGCGGTATTCGGCGGCAAGAACCCGCATCCGAATTACCTCGTCGGCGGCGTTCCCTGCTCCATCAACATGAATGAAGTGGCCGCCATCAACTCCGAGCGCCTCAACCTGGTCTCGCGCCTCATCGACCAGGCCGACGAATTCATCAACCAGGTCTACATTCCCGATGTGCTCACCGTTGCCTCGTTCTACAAGGACTGGGCAGGGTACGGCGGCGGCCTTTCGAACTACCTCAGCTACGGCGAGTTCCCCACCCAGGGATACGCCAGAACTGACACCTTCAAGTATCCGCGCGGCGTGGTGCTCAACCGCGACCTCTCGACCGTTCATCCCGTCAATCCACGCGATTCCCAGGAGATCAAGGAATACATTGCGCACTCCTGGTACGACTACAAGGGCGGCGACAGCCAGGGAATCCATCCCTGGGCCGGTGAGACCAATATTCATTACACGGGCCCCAAACCTCCCTTTGAAACACTCGAGGGCTCCGAGAAGTATTCGTTCCTGAAGACCCCGCGCTGGAAAGAACAGCCCATGGAAGTGGGTCCGCTGGCGCGCCTGATCGTCGCCTTCGCCTCCGGGCGCACCGACGTGAAGGAAGTTGTTACGGGTACGCTTGGCAAGCTCAACGTGCCGGTGGGCGCGCTCTTCTCCACCCTGGGCCGCGTGGCTGCTCGCGCACTCGACGCCGACCTGGCCATGATCTGGCTCAAGGAGTACTTTGGCCAGTTGATGCAACAAGTGAAGATCAACGAAGTCTCCACCTTCAACGGCGAGTTCTGGGAACCCAAGAGCTGGCCCAAGGATGCGGAGGGCGTTGGCCTCACCGAGGCTCCTCGCGGCGCGCTCGCGCACTATATCAAGATTCACGACGGCGCCATCGCAAATTATCAGCTCGTGGTGCCCACCACCTGGAACGGTTCGCCGCGCGACGCCAAGCAGCAGCGCTCGTCCTTTGAGCAGGCGCTGATCGGCACGCCGGTGGCAAAGATCGACGAGCCCGTCGAGATTCTGCGCACCATTCATTCCTTTGACCCGTGTCTGGCCTGCGCCGTGCATCTGTACGATCCGCAGGGACGGCACCTTCACCAGGTTTCCTTCGAGTGATGCCCATGAGTACTCCAGTTATCGCTACAGGCAGTGGTTTATCGGCCGGTTCCAAGCGTCCGGCCGATTACCGGCGGATCTATGTTTGGGAACTGCCGGTGCGCGTCTACCATTGGATCAACGCGGTCGTCCTCGTAACGCTGCTCGTCACCGGCTACCTGATCGGCGCCCCATCCAGCCCGTTCTACGCGGCTGAAGCTTATCAGCAGTACTGGTTCGGCTGGGTCCGCTTCATCCACTTCGTGGCCGCATTCGTTTACGTATTCAACTTCCTGGCCCGCCTGTATTGGGGATTCGTCGGCAACAAGTACGCCAGGTGGTATGCGTTCTTTCCGCTCAAGCGCAAGCAGCAATTGGAGATTGTCGACGTCATCAAGGCAGACGTTCTTGAGACCAAGCTGCACGGGCCCATCTCCACCGGTCACAACGCGCTGGCCGGTGTAATTTACTTCGGTACCTTCCTGGCGTTCGTATTCCAGACCATCACCGGCTTCGCTCTCTACTCCAGCATGAGCAACTCCTGGCTGCCGCGCATGTTCACCTGGATCGTTCCGCTGATGGGCGGCGAGTTCGGTGTACGTTTCTGGCACCATACGTTCCTGTGGTTCTTCGTCACGTTCGTCATCGTTCACATTTACCTTGCCTTCTATCACGACTACATCGAGGGCCGCGGCACGGTTTCCTCGATCATCGGCGGATGGAAGTTCGAGCGGGATAATCGTGACAAATAGCCAAAACAAAACGTTGGTTCTGGGCCTCGGCAACGTCCTCATGGGCGACGAAGGTATCGGCGTCTATGTAGTGCGGGCGATCGAGCAGGAACTGGCAACGCATGCGCCACTTGAAGGCGTTGAATGCCTCGACGGCGGCACGGGCGGCTTTACGCTGCTCGAGCCGCTGGAAAATGCCGAGCGCATCATTCTTATTGACGCCGCGGGGGACGAGAATCCCATCGGAACGGTGACCCGCACCACGCCGCGTTTTTCGCGCGACTACCCACCTACCCTCACGGCCCACGATGTCGGCATGAAAGATCTGCTCGACATGTTTTATATCCAGAGCGGGCAGCACGAGATCGTCCTCTACGCCATCACCATCGATCCGCGGCAGCCCATCCGCATGAGCCTGTCGGAAGATGGCAAAGCCGCCGCCCAGGTGGCTGTCTATCAGATTTTGTCTGAACTCCGCGAGCTCCCTGCCAAGGAAGAGTTGGCGCACGCAACCGCGTGAATTAAAGCCGCGTTCAAGACCTGTCAGCCACGCTGAGCCTTGCTCCCGCCGCTGAACCGCGAACGAGAATCGTGCTATCGTTCAAGTGTATGGCTACCACTTTTCCAATCCTGCTGCGCGAGTACCTCGCTACCGTCTATCGGCCGGACCGTGAGTACGTGGATGGAGAAATCAGGGAGCGCAACGTGGGCAAGTACGAGCATGCGCGCATTCAAGCATTACTGGCAGCTTGGTTTATTCAGCATGAAAGCGAATGGGGCGCTCAAGTCGTTACTGAACAACGCGTTCAGGTTTCGAAAACTCGGGTCCGGATTCCAGATGTCGCTCTGCTCCCGCTCGGCGCTCAACCCGATGTAATCGCCGATCCGCCACTGCTCGTCATCGAAATCCTGTCTCCCGACGACACGTATTCCGACACCCAGGAGCGCGCCCGGGACTATCAGGCGATGGGCGTGGAAACGATCTGGATCATCGACCCAAAGACGCGTTCAGGCCGCATGTGCACTGGTAAGGAATGGGTTGAAGCTTCGCGCCTTGAAGTGAGGAGCACTCCACTTTACCTCAGCCTCACCGATCTCTTCAGTCAGTTGACTTCTGCCTGAGCGGCTCGCGCCGCTGCACAGATTTGCATTTCCCCCACCCCGCCGCTACCATATCCTCATGCAGGACCGCCTTTGTTGTCGCCTCTGTACCTCGCTTCGCGAGCACAGGGTGACCTCGGTCTGAAATAGTTCTTCCGTAAACCAAGGTTTCTGAAAAGCCCGCGACCCAGCCAAGCTGCCGCGGGTTTTCTGTTTCTGCCCACAAAAAGGAAATCATGACTCAACCCTCTGAAGTAAAAGAGACAAAAGCGCGGCGCGCCGAACGCCTCAAGCGCGAGAAGAACCCCTGGCTGGCCTTCGATGAGGTGCGCGCATTCGCCCGTGAAGGCCGCTCCAGCGTCGTCCCCGAGTGGGCCGGCATGTACTTCAAGTGGTGGGGCATCTACACCCAGGGCGACGGCGCAGGCGTTACCGGCGGCAAGGGTGGCGAAGGTCTTGTCTCCGACTACTTCATGATGCGCATCGGCATCCCCAACGGCATCCTGACGTCTTCGCAATTGCGCGTCATCGGCGGCCTCACCCGCAAGCACGCGCGCAACCTCGCCGACATCACCGTCCGCCAGAACATCCAGCTACACTGGCTCACCATCGAGTCGCTGCCCGAAGTTGTCGACGCGCTTACCGCCATCGGCCTCTCGCCCAAAGGCGCATGCGGCGACGTGGTCCGCAACGTCACCGGCTGCCCGCTCGCCGGTGTTGCCGCCGATGAGATCCTCGACGCTTCGCCCATCGCACGCGAGGTCGCGCACCTTCTCACCGCCAACCCTGAGTTCTACAACCTGCCGCGCAAATTCAAAATCTCCATCACCGGCTGCCCCTCCTGGTGTTCTTATCCCGAGATCAACGACATCGGCCTCACGCCCGTAAAGCACGATGGCGAAGTCGGCTTCTCGCTGCGCGTCGGCGGCGGCCTCTCCAACGAGCCGCATCTCGCCGTGCGACTCGACGCCTTCGTTCTTCCCCATCAGGCCGTGCCTGTCGTACGCGCCATCGCTGAGATCTTCCGCGACCAGCAGGGCCTGCGCGAAAGCCGCGAACGCGCCCGCCTGAAATACCTCTTCATGAAAGAGGGATGGACCGCCGAATCCTTCCTCGCCGAGCTCCAGTCGCGCCTCGACTTCACAATGCTCAAAGGCGTGCCCGAAAAGGTGCCCGATGACGTTCTTCGCGACCACGCCGGCATCCATCCCCAGCGCAAGCCGGGCCTCAGTTACGTGGGCCCGTCTGTCCTGCGCGGCCGCCTCACCGGTGAACAGCTTGAGGCCGCAGCAGACCTCGCCGAGCGCTACGGCAGCGGCAACCTGCGCACCACCGTCTCGCAGAATCTTGTCTTCATCGACATTCCCAATCACGACGTCGCCGCACTCGCCGCTGAACTCGGCCAGATCGGCCTGTACGTGGAAGGCTCGTCCTTCTGGCGCGGCGCCGTGGCCTGCACCGGCACCGAGTTCTGCAAGCTGGCCATCACGGAGACCAAGGGCTTCACCCGCTGGCTTGTCGGCGAACTCGAAGAGCGATTGCCGCAATTCGATCAGCAGCTTCGCCTCCACGTCACTGGATGTCCAAATAGCTGCGGCCAGCACTGGATCGCCGACATCGGCATCGAAGGCAAGAAGATCAAGCACGAGGGCAAGCTTACGGACGCGTACTACTTCTGCCTCGGCGGGTCGGTAGGACAGCACGCCGCTGTCGCGCGTCCCGTCGGCTACCGCTGCCTTGCCACGCATGTTCCGGATTCGATCGAGCGATTGCTGCGCCGCTATCTGCTCACGCGCCAGCCGGATGAGAATCTGCGCGCGTGGTTCAGCCGCCACTCCAACGAAGAACTGCACGTGTATCTCAGCGGTAAAAAACTGGAAGTTGTCGAGCGCGATCTGCCCACCGGCCATGTGCCGCACGCGGTAGCTGAATGAGCGCCATTGAAAGGGCACGACTTTACAGCTTGGTGAAATACTCAGCTTTGGATGCGCTTTGTAATAAGGGCACGAGTTTACTCGGGCCGCGCGCCGTTTAGATTGAGAGAAAGGGCTTTAGCCCCTGCGTCACTTTTTCCAATTTTCAGGAAGACCAGGACTTTTTCACCAACCTGTTTAGTCGTGCCGTAAATGGATCGGATGAACTGTGGGCTTTAGCCCCTGAGGGAATGTCTTCATGCCGATGTTGCCAATCTTCCTCAAGCTCGAAGGCCGCCGCTGCCTCCTCGTCGGCGCGGGAAACGTCGCCCTCGAAAAGATAAACAGCCTGATGAAGACCGGGGTCCCCGGCGACAAGTCTTCGTCGCCGGGGTGGAAGACGGGCCTTCAACTCCGCGTCGTCGCGCCCGATGCGCGTCCTGAGATTGAACGGCTCGCCCGCGAAGGCCAGCTCGAATGGATCCAGCGCGCCTTCGAACCTTCCGACCTCGACGGCAACTCGCTGGTCATCGCCGCCACCGATTTACCTGAGGTCAACGCCGCAGTCTATCGCGAGTCGGTCGCGCGCGGCATCCTCGCCAACAGCGTCGACGACATCCCCAACTGTGATTTCTTCTTCGGCTCGGTCGTCAGCCGCGGGAGTCTGCAGATCGCCATTTCCACCGCCGGCGAAAGCCCCGCCATGGCTCAGCGTCTGCGCCGCGAAATCGACGCACAGCTCCCCGCCGACCTCGGCCCCTGGCTTCAGAACCTGGGCGAGCTCCGCCGCGAAGTCCTCGCCACTCATCTCCGCGGCGAAGCGCGCAAGCTGCTTCTCCATCAACTGGCCCAACGCGAGCTCTGCGAATCCACAACCTGCCCATCGCGACAGCTCGCTCAAATCAACCACGCTGCACTCTCCGCAGAAGCTGTCATCCTGAGCGACCAAAGCAATGCGAACGGAGTCGAAGGACCTGCGGTTGCTCTTGCTTCTGCTTCTTCCATTTCTTCCGGCCACGTCTACCTCGTCGGCGCCGGCCCCGGCGATCCCGATCTGCTCACCGTCAAAGCATTGCGTCTGATCCAATCCGCCCAGGTCATCCTCCACGACGACCTGGTCGTCAAAGCAATACTTGATCTTGCGCCGCCCCACGCAGTGGTCGTCAACGTCGGCAAGCGCTGCGGCAACAAGACCATCACGCAGGACGAAATCAACGCGCTGATGATCCATCACGCGCACGCCGGCCAAAGCGTCGTCCGCCTCAAGTCCGGCGACCCGCTCCTCTTCGGTCGCGCCACTGAAGAGATGGCCGCCCTCGCCGCAGCGGAAATCCCTTACGAAGTCGTACCCGGCATCACCGCCGCTTTCGCCGCAGCCGCAGCCATCGGATGCTCGCTCACTGATCGCAACAGCGCGTCGAGCGTCATCTTCTCCACCGGCCACCACGCCAGCTCGCACAACCAGTCGCCGCTGCCGGAAGTCGAAAGCGCCACCCGCGTCGTCTACATGCCCGGCCGCAACTTGTACCTGCTGGCCGAGGAATGGCTCCAGCAAGGCCTTCCGCCCGACTTCCCCTGCGCCGTCGTCTCCCGCGCCGCGCAGCCTGGCCAGCAGGTGCGGTGTACCACCCTGGCCGCCCTCGGCAATGCCACGCACACCGCCGCGCCCAGCCTGCTCATCGCCGGCTGGGCTGTCCGGGACATCGCTGCAATCCACAAGGAAGCAGCCGTCGGCGTTTCAGTCACAGCCTGAAATTGAACTCGGCGCCCCATCGTTCCGCGGCCTGCCGTTCCAGAAAAAGATAAACTGGAATCATGCTGGATTATGAGATTTCGCCGGGCGAGGCCGCGGCGCTTTTAAGCGAGGACAAGGCGAGGCTGATCGATGTGCGCGAGCCATGGGAGTTCGAGACGGCGCATGTTACGAATAGCGTGGCCATGCCCATGGGCGACGTGCCCGCGCGCGCGCACCAGGAGCTTGATCCCGATGAACGGCTGATGGTCCTCTGCCATCACGGTATGCGTTCAATGAACGTGACCGTATGGCTGCGCAACCAGGGCTTCGAACATGCGCAAAGCGTGCGCGGCGGCATTGATGCCTGGTCCGCCGAGGTGGATCCTGGCCTGCCTCGCTACTAGAAAAAACCGTACACAATAGAGTGGTTCGTTACACATGGTGCGCATGGACCACGAATCTCTGCGGCGCTGGGCCTACGAAGTAGAACGGATAACAGGTCACAAGCGTAATGCCGGGGACGGCCGTGGGCGCAAGCACGGCAATGTCGTTCAGCTCAACAATCTGAACGCGGTCCACCAGGTAATGGCTGGGCCCGGTTGCGGTTTGAATGCCGATCTCGTCGCCGCTTCGAATGTCTTTGAGAGCACGAAAGTAGCTATCGCGATGACCCGCGATGCCGATGTTACCGGGCTCGCCGGGAAAAGCGGTGCCCGCGATGTGACCGACGCCGAGACGCAGCGTCCGCGACGACGTTCCTTCAAGAATCACGATACTCATCCCCAACCGGGAGATCTCCATGCGGCCAAGAACTTCGCCCTCCTTGACGATTGCGCGGGGCAGGTTCGCCGGAAGTTGCGATGCGGCCTGTATTTGCGCGGGCTGGATCTGTGCGGACTGGATTTGTGCGGCCCGCACCTGCGCGTCCAGTGCGCTCCCTGCGCTCTGCTGGTAAAGCCGTGCCTGAAACAAGCTGAGCGCCACCCACGCCAGGGTGACGGCGCCCGCAATGAACAGGAACCAATGTGTCCAGCGCAGAAACACCCGGCCGCGCAGGCTGAACGACTGCTGCTCCATCTGGGGATTCATGGCTGCGTGCGCGGTTGCGCATTGTCGTCCGGGTTGAGCGGGACGGCGTAGCCGGTGCGGGTGCGGACAAACATCCGTCCGTGGCCCGCCGCAGCCGCCTTCACATCGATGGACCGGTACTTTCCATCCTGCGACGGAATCGTCGGTGCGTAGGTCAGTGTGTATTGGTTGCGAATATCCCGCGCGATACCCTCGCAGATGGCGGGGATTTCCTTCGGCGATTCCGGAAAGAAAGCTTCACCGCCGGTCTCCTTTGCAAAGTGCCGCAGCACGTCGGGATTTTGATCGCCGTCCTGCTCATCGAAGATGCCGATGGTGTAAATAATGGCAGTGGACTGCTTGGCCATGTCGATGACCTGCGCCAGGGTGTGTTTGCTGGCGTTGTCGCCGCCATCGCTGATCAGGATCAGGACTTTCTTGTCGCGATCGCCATCCTTGAGATGATCGAGCGCCGCCGCGATGCCGTCGTAAAGAGAGGTCATGCCGATGGTGCGAATTGAAGACAGGGCTCGCTCCAGTTGATCGCGCCGATCGGTAAACGGGATGTCGCGCGGAAGCCCAAATGAAACGTGGTCATTGAAATTGACCACGAACATCTGGTCCTGGGGATTGCTGGAGCCGGCGAAGGCCAGCGCTGCCGCAATCACGTCGGCGCGTTTCGGCCCCATGCTGCCGCTGTTGTCCACCACAATGCCCGCGGCTACAGGAATATCTTCGTGGCTGAAATGTCTGATCTGCTGAAGAACGCCGTCTTCATAGATCCGGAAATCGTCCTGGCTGAGGCCTGAGACCAGCGCATTGTGGCGATCGAGAACAGTTGCGCTCAGAATCACCATGTTGGCATTCAGCTTGAGGGTGTAATCGGCGTGCGGAGCGCTCTGCGCGCCGGAGACAAAACGCACGACAACGAGGCCGATGAGTGCGATCAGGCATCGGTGCAGCCAGCGCTTGGAGGTCGTAGATCGCGGAGTTGCGGGGCAGGACTCAGTTGTTGTCTGCGCGCGATTGAGGATTGCGGTCATCCCAGTCAACGGTCCATTCCGAGAATGCATTTTGAATCGGACAAAGTCGATGAAGCGGTGCTCGTGTCCCTGCGTGTGACCAGAGCGGGCACGGAGAGCGATACGCACCGCGCTCCCCGTGTCCGGCTGTTCATGGTGAATGTGGGGTGTTCGCACACCCCATTGGTTTATGCGTGCAGCTTCGTGAAGCCGAGCACGACAATTCCGCCGCCAAGCATCGCCAAACCGGCCAATCCGATAAGAGGCAGGTTGCTTGCAGTCTTGGGAAGGTTTTCGGCAACCGCGGGTTCCGGTGAGGCCACAGGAGTGGCAGCAACAACGGGAGGCGTATCGACAACTGTTGCTGTCTCTACCGTGTCTCCGCTGGGGCTGACTGCCTCGACGGGCGCCGTGTTCAGAACATCGGCGGTTGAGGATGCCAGCACCGCCGGCGTGGAGAGAACCGCTTCATTCGATTCCGTCGCCAGTTGCATCGCCCTGGACCGCTCATACACAAACTGATCGCCGTATTCACGGCCGGGATAGAACCATGCCTTCAGCGCTTCAGGCTCGCCGGCGGGACGTTCACGAAACGTCATGACCGTCTTGTCCGTTGTCCTCAGGCGAAAGTTGGGAATCGCGAGGATGGTAGCGAAGACATGGGTTCCGTCCTCGCTGAAGATTTGAACGATGTGGCGATCAGCGGGCGAGTCCATGAGTTTGAAAACATAGGTGCCCGCCGGCAGAAGATGCTGGCCGACGCCGGGAACTTCAAACGGTTCGCTGAAGGTGACCGTGGTTTTCTGATTCCATTCGTCTGCCTTCGCTTTGGGCGCAATGAGCAGGCAGAGCACGGTGAGGGACAGTCCAGTTCCAATTCCTTTGAGCAGTTTCATGTTTCTCCGGTTTTCTCTCCGACTCACTCGCACGGCGGTTATCATGCAACCTCGTTATGTTGTCGGTATCACTTGAGGTTGCACGCCGGAGAATCCGGCGGCCTGGGGTCCGTGGCGTGTTCTTCCACAACCAGTGTTTCGCGTCTGCCTTGAGATTGATGGTTCGTATTGACCGGAGCTCTCGCTTCCATCGAACCGGCGGTTTGGAAGGGACCGCTTGTTTCCTGCCACAGGGCGTAAACGCCTATACTGCTTCTTGGCCAAATCCGCGAAAGAGAGTACCCCGATGTCCTTATCCGCTCAAGAATTTGCCCGCCAGAACCACCCCCGCTTCCTGGAAGACCTGAAGTCCCTGCTGCGCATTCCATCGGTGTCCACGCTGCCGGAACACGCGGGCGATTGCCGCCACGCCGCCGAAACGCTGGCCGCGGAGCTGAAGCGGATCGGCATGGAGAACGTGCGGCTCATCGAAACCGAAGGACATCCGCTGGTGTATGCCGACTGGCTTCACGCCGCCGGGAAGCCTACCGTGCTGGTTTACGGCCATTACGACGTGCAGCCGCCCGATCCGCTGGACGAGTGGCTTTCTCCGCCCTTCGAGCCCACCGAGCGCAACGGCAACCTCTACGCCCGAGGCGCGGTCGACGACAAGGGCCAGGTGGTGGCCCAGGTGAAGGCTCTTGAAAGCCTGCTGGCTGCGACAGGAAAACTGCCCCTGAACGTGCGCGTGATTCTTGAGGGCGAGGAAGAAGTCGGCGGCGAGGGCATTGCGAATTTTGTCGCCTCGAAGCCGCCGGAGCTGAAGGCGGACTTCGCGCTGGTGTCGGATACCGAACTGTTTGCGCCCGGTCTGCCGACGCTCTGCGTGGGCCTGCGCGGCATGATCTATACCGAGCTTGAAGTGCGTGGAGCCAGGACCGATCTGCACTCCGGCATGTACGGCGGCGCGGCGCCAAACCCATTCGTCTCACTGGCCCAGATCCTCGCGCAGCTCAAGGACGAGCACGGCCACATCCTGATTCCCGGCTTCTACGACGAAATCATTCCGCCCAGCGCCGAGGAGCTGGCGGCGTGGAGCAGCCTGCCCTTCGACGAGGAAGAATACCGGATCAAGGAAGTGGGCGCGCGGCAACTGGTGGGTGAAGAGGGATTCAGCGTGCTGGAGCGCACCTGGGCGCGGCCGACGCTGGATGTGCACGGGATTCCCGGCGGGTTTACCGGCGCGGGCGCAAAAACCGTGATTCCGGCCAAGGCGGTTGCCAAGGTCTCCATGCGGCTGGTTCCAGGCATGACGCCGGCCAAGGCGTTTCAGCTCTACAAGAGCTATGTCGAAAAGATTGTCCCCAAGGGCGTGGACGTGGAAGTGCGCCTGATTCACTCCGGCGACCCCTGCCTGATTCCCGTGGACAACCCCTACATTCGCGCCGCCACCGAGGCCTTGCACGAGGTGTGGGGCAAGGACACGGTCTTTATCCGCTCCGGCGGCTCCATTCCAATTGTGGGCGACTTTGCGAAGCACCTGAACCTGCCCAGCGTGATGATGGGCTTCGGGCTTCCGGACGATGGCCTCCACGCGCCCAACGAAAAGTTCAACCTGAAGAACTTTGAGCTGGGCATCCAGTCGCTGATTCGCTTCCTGGAGATTGCAGGGCGTTGAGCCCAAAGCAAGACCTGGCAGGGCCGCCGCGGCCGGACGCGGCCGGATTTGTGCTGGCCGGCGGCCGATCCAGCCGCATGGGCGAGGACAAGGCGCTGGTCCGGTTTGCGGGCAAACCCCTGGTCGAACGAGCCCTCGAAACTCTGCGCCAAGCCGACCTGGAACCGTCGATCGCCGGCGCGCGATCTTCAGTCGCATTCCAATCTCTGAAAGCGTTTGCTCCGGTGGTGGAGGATGCGGAGGCCGGCCTCGGCCCCCTGAGCGGCATCTGCGCGGCCCTGGAATCGACCGACGCTCGATGGAGCGTGTTTCTCCCCGTAGATCTGCCCCTTTTACCTGCAACGCTTGTTGCATTTCTGCTGAACCACGCCAGGATCACGGGCCACGCCGTCACATTATCCTCGGTAAACGGTTTCGCGCAAAGCTTTCCGGCGGTGGTGGACCGTGCGGCATTGCCGGCGTTGCGCACGGCACTCGAAGCCGGGCGCGGAGGCTGTTTTGCGGCGTTTCAAGCGTCCTGTGCCGCGCTGAACCAGTCCATGGCCATCCTGCAGGTCGAATCCCTGATCCAGGCCGGCCAGGTTGCCCATCCGGGCCGGCTGATCCCGGCGCGCTGGTTCCTCAACGTGAACCAGCCGCGGGATCTTTGCCGTGCCGAGACTTGCTTCACGGGGAGAATCGCGTAAGCTGAAGGCAACCCGATGTCGGATACCCTCCCCAACCCGGAGATTTTCGAGACGCTGATCCCCGAGCTCTCTGAAACCCTGCCCGCGCTCCCTGACTCCGAGCGGCCGGAAGTGCCGATCGAGACGCCGATTATCTCCTTCCAGCACGTCTCCATGTGGTTTGGCGATCGCCGGATCCTGGACGATGTGAGTTTTACCGTCATGCGCGGACAAACCCTTTGCATTCTTGGCCGTAGCGGCGTGGGAAAGTCGGTGGCGCTGCGCATCCTGATGGGCTTTCTGAAGCCCCAGGTGGGATCCATCAGCGTGGAAGGCGAAGAGATCAACGCCTTGAGCGAAGAGGGAATGCGGGCGATTCGCAAGCGCGTGACCATGGTCTTTCAGAACGGGGCGCTGTTTGACTCGCTCAGCGTGCGCGAGAACGTGGCGTTTCCGCTGCGCGAACACGGTGGCCTCGACGAAGACCAGATTCAGCAGATTGTGGACCGGCTCATCAAGATGGTGGGCGCAGAAGACGTGGCCGAAGCCTATCCAGCCAGCCTTTCCACCGGACGCAAGCGCGCAGTGGCCATTGCCCGTGCTCTGGCTGCGCAGCCTGAGGTGGTGCTCTACGACGAGCCAACCACCATGGTGGATCCGATCATTGCCCGGCGCATGGCGACCCTGATCCAGCGGTTGCAGATGCAACTGGGGTTCACCAGCATTGTCGTGACCCACGATATGCGTTTTGCCGAACGGCTGGCCGACGAGGTGCTGTTCCTGGACGAGGGCAAGGCGCGGTTCTTCGGGCCGCTCAAGGAGTTCACAGCCTCCACCGACCCGCATATCCGGCAATTCCTGGCTCTGGACGCGTATGTATTACCCTCGGAATGAGTTGTTTAGAGTTTAGTAACCTCTCATTCATAAGATTTTCCTTGCCATGACGGGCCACTTCGAGCGATGCTGGAATGGTAGGGATTCGCTGAGGCTTGACGGAGCAGTCGCCGGTCAAGTAACGGTTGCAAGCAGGCTGCTCGGCTTGGGATAGCTGGGCAAGTGTTCACCCCCAACGGCACTATTTGCAGAGTCTCATCTTTTGTAGGTTGCATTCATACCGCAGGTCGAAAACGCTCTCGGCCGCATCTGTTCGCTGTTACCCACTGGCCGCAAGCTCTTTTTCCGATTGGCCTGGGTCCAACAATGAGGAATGAAAAAATGAATATCCTGATACGGCTGGACGAGGCCGCCGGGATGTATTGCAGTTCTTAAGAATGTTCTGCATCGAACGCGGGCAACCCAAACCCAAAAGAGACGCTCAAATCATCAGCCCCGTTTTAGTCGTCAACAACAACTGTTTCATTGTCACGGTTCCTTGCATGGTTCCTTTGTGGGAAGACGTTCCCCACTTATTCCCGATGTAATGAACTTTTGAGGTCTGCGGAACGCATATGGCTACATCCGAATTCTGGCAACGAGTTTCAGCGTCCGTGTCTTCAGCCCCGGATTGGGCGGAAGGAGCGGCGTCAAATTCCACGCGCAGCGCACGGGGTACGACCAAACTGTGGATGGTTCTGGACGGGATAACGGTCCTGGGCTCCGCGGTGCTTGCCACTCTCTATGAGTTCCATACCGGTCCGGTGACCGGAGCAAAGAGTTTCTGGCGCGGGACGCTGATTCACGGCTGGTCCATGGGCATCCTGCTGGCCTTATTGTGCGGATTCACCTTTACCCTCATCCTCACCAGCCGTCGCCTTCATTTGTATGCCCCCAAGCGCCTGACCAGCTTCCTGCATGAGCAGAGGCTCAGCGTGCAGGCCTGCTTTACCTCGGGACTGCTTTTGACCGGCACACTCTACCTGGTGCACGCAGAGGAAATTCCGCGCACCATCGTCATCGTCACGCTGGCTCTGGTAACCATCACACTGAGCCTGCGTCGCCTGGTTTACCGCGTCCTGATCTACCGGCGCTTTGAGCGCGGAGTGGGCACCCGTAACGTGCTGATTGTGGGCACCGGGCCTGAGGCGCACGCGCTTCGCCATCACCTGGAGAGCATCCGCCACCTGGGATACACATTCAGGGGCTTCATTGATTTTGCCGGAGGCGGAACGAACTTTTCAGCCGCCTCGGGCGACGTGGTTGGCACACTGGAGACCATGTTTGCGCACGCACGCAAGCAGTTTGTGGACGAGATCTTCTTCACCACGCCCTGCGACCGCGGGATTGTGCAGAATGTGCTGGAAGAAGCCCGCGTGCAGGGAGTGGACCTGAGAATGGTCCCCGACATGTACGACGGCCTGCTGTGGAACAGCCCCATCGAATACATCGGCCAGTTCCCCACCATCCCGTTGCACCGCGGCCATGTGCCGGAAATCGGCCTGATGTTCAAGCGGGTGCTGGACATTCTCTTCTCCGCACTGGCGCTGGCCATTCTTTCGCCGGTGCTGCTGGCCATCGCCATCGCCGTCAAGCTGGATTCACGCGGCCCCGTTTTCTATTCTTCCGAACGCATCGGCAAAAAGGGCATTGTCTTCCGCTGCTCCAAGTTCCGCACCATGGTGCGCGACGCGGAAAAGCGCCGCGGCGATGTCATGCACATGAATGAGCGGGACGGTGTGCTGTTCAAGATCTCCAACGACCCCCGCATCACCAAGCTCGGCCGCTTCCTGCGCAAGTACTCTCTGGATGAATTGCCTCAGTTCATCAACGTGCTGCGCGGCGACATGAGCATCGTGGGCCCTCGCCCGCCGATCGCCAGCGAGGTGAAGGAATACAAGCTCAACCACCTGCGCCGCCTCGACGTGACCCCGGGAATCACCGGCCTCTGGCAGGTGCAGGCGCGCCAGGATCCCTCGTTTGACCACTACATCTCACTGGACGTGGCCTACATCGAGAACTGGAGCCTCTGGCTCGATCTCAAGATCATCGCCCGCACGATCGGCGTGGTCTTCGCGGGAACGGGGTCCTAAAAACAGCCTCAAGCTGCTAGCTTCTAGCTCTTAGCTTTGACGTTGCGGCATTCGGCCTTTTGCTTCCGATCTGGTTCGTACTCGGACCGCTATCGGGTGCGGAAGGCCGTTATGATTTCGCCGGCTTTTCCTGATTCAAAATCGCCCCATCCCGCCGCATCCGATTTCTTCAGCGGGCAGCATGTGGAAGCTAGAAGCTAGAGGCTGCCTTCGATGCATTAAACTGTGTGTGTGAAGATCGCACTCGCGCAGATCAATCCTACGGTTGGGGACTTCAGCGGAAATCTTGAAAAGATGATTGCCGCCAGTCAGCGCGCGGCCAGGTTGGGTGCGCGTCTGACCGTCTTCTCTGAGTTGGTCATCTGCGGCTATCCTCCTGCCGACTTCCTTGAAAAACCAAGCTTTCTGGCGCGCTGCCGCTCGGCTGTGAATGAACTGGCGGAGGCCACGCGCGCACTGCCCACCGCGGTGCTGGCGGGCGTTGCGCTGCCGGCCACAGGCGTCACCGGCAAGCCGGCGGTGAATGCCGCTGTTCTGCTCGACCAGGGGCAGTTGCTCCTGGAACAGCACAAGCGGCTGCTTCCCTTCTACGACGTCTTCGACGAGCAGCGCTACTTTGCGGCGGCTCTGAAGCAGAGCGTGGTGGAACTGGACGACCATCGCCTGGCAATCACCATCTGCGAAGACGCGTGGAACGACAAGAACTACTGGCCGCGACGGCTCTACAAGGTCGACCCGATGGAAGAGCTGATGCATCAGCAGCCGGCGATTCACATCAATCTCTCCTCGTCGCCGTACTGGCACAAGAAGCGCGCCATCCGGCGTGAGATGCTGGCGGCCATTGCGCGGCGGGACGGCGTGCCGGTGCTGATGTCGAACCAGGTGGGCGGCAATGACAGCCTCATCTTCGACGGCTCCTCGCTGGCCCTCAATGCGCACGGGGAGTTGATTGCGCAGGCTCGCTCGTTTGAAGAGGACCTCGTCGTGGTTGACCCCTTCGACGCCCCCGCAATTCCGGTGGATGAAGTGGACGAGGATGCGGCGGCCTACCAGGCGCTGGTGCTGGGCACGCGCGATTACGTGCGCAAGTGCGGGTTCGGTAAAGTGCTGGTGGGCCTCAGCGGCGGCATCGATTCGGCGCTGGTGGCTTCGATCGCGAAAGATGCGGTGGGTGCCGAAAACGTGCATGCCATCGGCATGCCCAGCCCGTATTCCTCACAAGGCTCCATCGACGACAGCCGCAAACTGGCGGCAAACCTGGGCATTCGCTACGATGTCATCGGCATCAGCGAGCTGTTCGGCGAGTACACGCGCGCCCTCCAGCCGCTGTTTGCCGGGACCAAAGCAGACACCACCGAGGAAAACATTCAGTCGCGCATTCGCGGCTGCCTCCTGATGGCGTTGTCCAACAAGTTTTCCGCGCTCGTGCTCACCACCGGCAACAAGTCGGAGATGGCCGTGGGCTACTGCACGCTCTACGGCGACATGGTGGGCGCGCTGGCGGTCATCGGCGACCTGGTGAAGACCCGCGTCTATGCCGTCTGCCGCTGGCTCAACCGCGAGGTCGAGGTGATTCCCGCGGCGATCCTCGAAAAGGCCCCCTCTGCCGAGCTGCGGCCCGACCAGAAAGACACCGACTCGCTGCCCCCGTATGAGGTTCTCGATCCCATTCTTGAAGCGTATGTGGAGCGCTACGAGACCCCCGAGCAGATTGCCGCCGCACACGGTTTCCCTCTCGATCTCGTCAAACAGGTGGTGCGTCTCGTGGAGCGCTCCGAATACAAGCGCCAGCAGGCTGCCCCAGTCTTGAAGGTGACCTCAAAATCCTTTGGCCTGGGACGCAGATTTCCCGTAGCCGTCAAGGTGCAGGTATAAGCTCCCCGCCAACGGGGTATAAGCTAGAAGTTCGGGAGATTTCCCGTGAAACAAGGAGAATTCGCTTGATTCGTTTGTCAAACCGTCTTGCCAGCGCCTCCGTCGCGCGTGTTGCCGCCCTGGCATTGCTTTCATTGTCCGTTTTGCATGCCGCCGCACAGGAACAGGTTCCGCCCGCGCCCGCAACCGCCTCGCCTGCGTTCCAGGACCCATCGGCCCCGGCGCCCGCGCAGGCCCCCACATTTCCCAAACCCGATCCAGCCAACTTTACCGCCGCATCGCCCACCAAGGAGACGGTCAACGCATTTCTTGAGAACAGTTGGGGCTACGATGAGTCGCGCGTCTGGCAGGTCCAGGCCATCCTCAAGACTGCCTCCGAGGGCGTGAGCAAAGTCATCATCTATGTGGGAGACAAGGCTGGCAAGCAGAAGCCAGGCGGAATTGAGTTCTTTGTTCTGCCCGACGGCAAACACATCATCGCCGGCGAAGACGTGATTCCTTTTGGCCCGCATCCTTACGCAGAGGGCCGCGCAACGGCACAGGCGAGAGCCGACGGTCCGTATAAAAATGCGGCCACGAAAGATCTGGAGATCGTGGAGTTTGCCGATTTCCAATGCCCGCATTGCAAGGAAGCCGAGGCCAACATGGACAAGCTGGCTGTCGACTTCCCCAAGGCGCGCATCGTGTTTGAGAACTACCCGCTGCCGCAGCATCCCGCGGCGGCCGGCGCGGCAGCCCATGGTGTCTGCGTGGCCAAGGAGGGCGGCAGCAACGCCTTCTTCACCTTCGCCTCGGCCGTATTTGAGGGCCAGGACGGATTGGCGACGCCGGACGGCGCAACCCTGACACTGAACAGCGCGGTCACCAAGGCCGGCCTCGATCCCGCAAAGATTGCAGCCTGCGCCGACCTACCCGCAACCAAGGCAACCGTGGATGCATCCGTGAAGCTGGCCAAGGACCTGGACATCAACCAGACCCCTACGCTGATCATCAACGGCCGCAGCATCTCTGCCACCGTACCGTACGAGACGCTGAAGCAGATCGTCGAGTACCAGGCCAAGCTGGACGGCGTGGCGACACGCTAAGAAGCATTTCTCACTCGCGCGGAAAATTGTAGCGCCGATCTCCCGATCGGCTGTCCTGAGGGCCTCCAGGCCCTCAGAGCCTTCGCCAAATACCGAATTTGGGGCTCGCTCGTCGTCTGTGAAAAATACAGGCTAATGCGCTGTCGTGCTCTTGTCGATGCGCAGCATCGGCGTGTGGCCCGCGGCCTGTGTGCCGCGAATCACGTGCGGCGTAATCACGATCAGCAGCGTCGAGCCGTTCTTCTGCACATTCTTGTCGGTCAGGTTGTTCAGGCCCGGAATCTCGCTCAGGCCCGGCGTGCCGCTGATGGCGCGGGATTCCTGGGCGTCAAGTTCGCTGGCGATGACCGCGCCCTGCCCTTCAGGAAGGGTGACGACCCCCGTATAGACGCGGCTGTCGAGGATCGGATTCCCGTTAATCGAGCTGCCGGCGAGAGCGTCGATCTTCAAGTCAATGGTGAGCGCGACGTCGTTGTTGCGCAGCACCTTCGGCGTCGTCTTGAGGGTCATGCCCAAGTCCTGATACTGCACCTGCGGAATGTTGGGCACGCTCGAACTCAATCCGGCGAGCAGCGACGAGAGAGCGCTGGAACTGCCTGCGCCGGTCAGGCCGGGGATGTTGGGAACGCTGGCCGACAGGCTTGAAAACGAAGAGGTCTGGATGGGGTACTTGGTGCCCGATCGCACCGTCCCCGCTTCACCGTCGCCCAACCGCAATTGCAACTGGTCGAGTTCGCGCGAGTCAGACGAGTTGAGGTCAATGCTGGCCTTGATTCCGCCCGGAGAAAGCGCGGACAGCGTCTTGCCGCCGCCGAAGATTGCGAGTCCGCTGGAAAATAGAGAGTTTGAAACCTGGCCCGAGGCGGCCAGGATGAGGAGGATCGCCAGCGGATCGTTGGGGGATGCGAGCCCGGAAGAGATGATCTGCTGCACCAGCGCCTGGTTCGCGTTGAGGATAGATTGTTCTTCGGCGTAGACGTTGTAGGCAGACACGGTTTGCGGCGGCGTGATGCCGGTGTTGCGGGTGCTGGTGTGCGCCAGTTGAATAATCCGCACTTCAAGCATCACCTGGCTGTGCCCGTCCAGCAGGTCGCGCAGCGTGGCGTTGAATGCGTTCACCGTGGTCTCGGATCCGCGCACGGTAATGGTTCCCGCGTTGTGCTCGAGATTTGCACTCTGGATCTCAAAAACATTCTTGGCCAGAGCGGCCACTTCGTCCATGTCCGCCGTGTTCATGCCCGGCAGGTAGACGGTTTCCATCACCTGGCGCGTGAAGCGCTTGCGATTGTCGGGCGTGTCGCTGGCCACCACCACGCGATGCGGATCGAGTGGAACGTAGAAGGTGTTGCTCAGCAGGTTGAGCACCTTCATCGCCTGCTCGAAGCTGGCGTCGTCCATGTCCAGACGGATATTGGCGGCGCGCACGCTCTCGTCCAGAGTGCATTCGAGGCCCCAGGCTTTGAAGACCTGCGGAATGACCTGGCGCGCGCTCGTGTGCAGGTGAAAACTGTGCACACCGGCCGCTGGAACCAGCTCGACTGCTTCCCCAATTCTGCTGGCGCCCTCCTCGTACCGGGGCTTTGCCTCGCCGCGAATCGCATCCTCGGCCAGCTCGTGCAGGTGCTCGGTGACTTCGATGTTGCGTGGGTCGAGTTCGAGCGCGCCAGCCAGTGCGGCGCGCTCGCCGGCCGCATCGCCGCGAATCCTGGCCTTGGCCGCGGCTTGAATCAATGCGGTGACGGCGTGGCTGTTGGCAACGTCCACGGCCAGCGTGTAGTCGTTGTTGGTCGGGTCCAGCGCCGCAGCCTGCTTATACGCGGCCATCGCCTCTTCAAACTGCTCCTTCTCAAAGAGCTTGCTGGCTTCAAGGAAAAGTTTGACGGCCCTGCGCCGCTCGCTGCGGGTGGGCTGTTTGGAGTCCTTGGCGGCATCGTCCGAAGCTGCGGTTGGCTGGGCCTTCGCGGTGGGTGCGTCCGCGGTTTGATTTGCGGCAGCCGGATTGGTCTGGGTCTGCGCAGCGCATGCGATGGACGCGAGAAGCAAGCCCACCAAGGCCGTGCAGAGTTGGCGCGCAGAATACGGTGCGGCACGGTGATGGCCCATAGGGACTGAATAGGCCGCGGGAAGACTCCCGCGAACAGTTGTCGGTGTCGTTGTTTTGAAAGGGCACGATTTTAATCGTGCCATAAGTGCAGCAGGGTAAAAGCCGGCTTTACATGCCGCGGAAAAACTCGCTCGTGCGGTAGGCCGGGGATTTATCTCCGGTATAAAGCCGCTCAACTCAACGTGGGCTTCACAGGCTGCGGAAAAACTCCAGCTTGGCAGTAGATGTGCGAAGGGGCACGACTTCAGTCGTGCCATAAGTTGTTTAAAATGAGAGAATGGGGCTTTAGCCCCTGCAAAGCGCGGGCTGATACGACCCCAGAAGTGCCCTTTTTCCGCAGCCCGTAACAACCATGTCAATCCTGGCGCCTTCTCGGCACGACTGAAGTCGTGCCCTTTCAAAACGTCTCTGCACATCTTGGGAGGATTGAGTGCCTCCGCCATCAGGCAGGCCGGGTTGGCTCGATGCGGGTTCACTGTGCGTTCCGTGTAAACGCCAACAGATCCGCCAGCGACGAGGCGCACACCTCGGGCTGATACGCGAGCAGCTCCTCGAAGGTGTATTTGCCCGTGGCCACGGCGATGACCGAAAGAAAATTGGCGCGCGCAGCTTCAATGTCCCGCGGCGTGTCGCCCACCACGCAGATGCTCGCGCCGCGTCCGGCCAATTCACGGGCCTTCTGCGCGGCCTGGCCAATGAGCTCCGAGCGGATGGGAAAGTGGTCGCTGAATCCGCCGAAGCGGAACCACTCGCGCAGCCCGGCCTGCTCCACCTTGATCCAGCCGATCATTTCAAGGTTGCCCGTGGCCACGCCCAGCAGGGCTCCGCGGCGCGCCAGGTGGTCCAGAGTCTGCTCCACGCCAGGCATGCGGACCAGATCGAGCTCGTGGCGCCGCTCGGCTACCGAGTTGCGCATGGCCTCAAGAATGGCCTCCGTGCGCGATTCCAGCACTTCGGCAGGAACGCCGGCCTGTTTGCACGCTTCCCGCAGGATGGCCGTATCCGTGCTCCCGTGCAGCAAAATGCCGGCCAGCGTGACTTCAAAGCCGGTGACGCGATGCACGCTCGACACGAAAGAGTCCACGTGGACGCGGTCGCGGCTGCGCAAGAGCGTGCCGTCGATGTCAAACAGATAGGCGTCCTGCGCGTCCCAGGTGAAGTCCGGCTCAATGGCAATGCGCGCTTCGGAGGTAGGTTCAAATGTCAGCATGGATTGGGAACAACAATCAGCCTTGGCGGTAAGTCGGTCGCACCGCGCTGAATACAGGACGTTCGCTGCGCGGCGGACGCTTGACCCCGGCGCGTACTTCCGCCAGATCCAGGTCCAGTTCCGCCATGGCGCGGCTCAGCGTGTTGCGATGTATCCCCAACTCTTCAGCCGCCTTGCACTGGTTTCCCCGGTGTGCCACCAAAACTTCGCGCAGATACTGCCTTTTGAAATCGCGCACGGCATCTTCGTAACGAATGCCGTTGGAGTGCATCTGCGACACCAGGATATCCAGTTCTCGTCTCACGTTCACCTCTTGCTGCTCTATTAGTTTGCCCTATTGCGGCATGTTTTTCTATTGCTGCATTGCAGGATCTGCGGGGCCCGGTGCTGTGTTTCATGATCCGGACGGTTTGAGATTGATCAACTCGTGCGAATCGTGTTCCAGAATTTTCAATCCATCGCGCACGCGGTGCGCCAACTCCCCCGGGCTCACATGAGTACTCAGATGACAGGCTCCGAAGAAAAGTTTGGGCAGCCGTGCATTTTCAAGCCACTGCGTATCCGGAAAGAAAGCCGCGAGTGCGAGGATTCCTAACGTTACCAGAATAACGCCCTGAAAGAATCCAAAAATTGCGCCGGCCAGTGAATCCAGGCATCCCAGCCCGATTAGACGAAAAGCTTTGGCCAGAATTGCGCCAAGGATGCCAAAAATCGCCATCACAAGCAGCGCGACCAGCAGGAATCCGATCGCGTCGGCCACCGCATGCAGCTTGACCAACGGCAGAAAGATTTTCGCCACCCGGCCGTAGTTCCAGGAAGCGACCGCGAGCCCGATAAGCAGGCCGGCAAGGCCGCAGGCGGAGCGGAAGAATCCCTGGGACATGCCGCCGATCATGGCCGCAGCCATGATGATCACGATGACCCAGTCGATCCATTGCATATCGCGCTCCGTTTACAGGTTGAGATCGCGCCCAGGTAGTTCGTGCCCGGTCAAGCGGCGAAAAGCCTCAAGATACTTGGCCTGTGTGCGCTCCACCACATCGTCCGGGAGCGCGGGCGCGGGCGCCTGCTTGTTCCAGTGGATCGATTCCAGGTAGTCGCGCACAAACTGCTTGTCGAACGAGGGCTGCGGGCCGCCCGGCTTCCACGCCGACCCCTCCCAGAAACGCGAGGAATCCGGCGTGAGCACCTCATCGGCAAGAATAATCCCATCGCCGGTTCTGCCAAACTCAAATTTTGTGTCGGCCAAAATCAGGCCGCGGGACTCGGCATGTTCAGAGGCGCGACTGTAGATCGCCAGCGTGAGACGGCGCAGTTCAGCCGCGTCCGCAGCGCCAAGCAAGCTCTCTGTGGCGGCGAAGGAGATGTTCTCGTCGTGCGCGCCGTCCTGGCTTTTGGTGGCGGGCGTAAAGAGCGGTTCAGGCAGCCGCGAACCATCCAGCAACCCCGCGGGAAGCGGAATGCCGCAGACTGCGCTGGTCGCCTGGTATTCCTTCCAGCCGCTGCCGGCCAGGTAGCCGCGCGCCACGCATTCCACGGGAAACATGGTCGCGCGCTTCACCAGCATGGAGCGGCCTTCCAACTGGTCCGCGAAAGGCTGCAAGTCCGCGGGATACTCGCTCACATTCGCGGAAATGATGTGGTTAGGGACGATGCCTTTGAGCAAATCGAACCAGAACAATGAAATCTGCGTCAGGATCTTGCCCTTGCCGGCAATGCCGGTGGCGAGCACGTGATCGAAGGCGGAGATGCGGTCGGTCGCCACCAGCAGCAGCGCGCCATCCACGGCATAGAGATCGCGGACCTTGCCCCGTCCGATGAGAGGAATGGTACCCAGATTGGTTGTCAGGAGAGCTGTCACGGAAGGCCTGCCTCGGTGGGACTGAATCTTCGATTTTCGAGTGCGCGGCGGCGTTTGTCAAACCGCGAACAGGGATGAGAAGTGGTCCCGATTGATCAGACGGATGGAGGGGGTCGGGTGATCGAATGCGATCAGCGATCTGGTGTGGAAAATTTCGATCACCCGTGTGACGGCCATCACGGAACGGACCGTGAACATGGGAGACACTCCAGTTGTCAACATGGTTCGGAAGGCGAGCAAGAATAGCCTTCTTAGAGCCGGGCGACACGAGGCAGCTGTGGAAAGGGGAAGCCGCTGCTAGCTTCGTTAGTGCAGGGATCACCAGTAGCCGCGTGCTACCGACCTCCAGTGCCGGCTACTGGTCCCCGTTTTTAACTTGTGTCAAAGCAAGCGCCTCCGAAGCGACGAGTTCCTTCGGGGGTGATTTTTTTTGGCGCAGAGATCAGTTGTCACAGATCAAAGATCAGTCAAGAGCAAAGAAAAAGCACAGATGCTGAAAGCCCACCTTCATTTTGTGGCGACTAGCCGCACCACTGAAACCGCGCCGTTCTAGAGCAATCAATCCTGTTCAAGCCGACCTACGCCGTAGCGCGCTGCTGCTCATGGTGCCCCAGCCGCACGCTCACCACTTTCGACACGCCCGGCTCCTGCATGGTCACGCCGTAGATCATGTCCGCGGCCTGCATCATGCGCTTGGAGTGCGTCACCAGCAGGAACTGCGTGTCCTTGCTGAGCGAGTGCAGCAGCTCGGCCAGGCGGCCGACGTTGGTCTCATCCAGCGGCGCGTCCACTTCGTCGAGCACGCAAAAGGGGCTCGGCTGGAACTGGAAGATGCCCACCAGCAGCGCCAGCGCCGTCAGCGCCTTTTCTCCGCCTGAGAGCAGCAGCACGTTCTGCAGCTTCTTGCCCGGAGGCGAAGCCACAATCTCCAGACCGCTCTCCGCCTGGTTCTCCGCATCGGTGAGCCGCAGGAAGGCCTGACCGCCCTGAAAGAGCCGTGAGAAGACGAGGGCGAAGTTCTCGTTGATCCTGGCGAACGCCTCGTCGAACCTGGTGCGCGAAATCTGGTCGATCTCCTTGATGGTCTCCTGCGTGTTCTCGATCGATTCGATCAGGTCCTTGCGCTGCGTATCCAGGAAGCTGTGCCGGTCCGCCGTCTCCTTGTACTCTTCCAGGGCCATCATGTTCACCGGGCCCATCTGCTCGATGCGCTGGCGCAACGCCTGGCAGGTTTCTTCCTCGGCGGCCAGAAGCTCATCCGCAAGCCGCTCGATGGCTTCATCGGCGCGCACCAATGCAGCTTCCAGATTGATCTCGCTCACGCAGGCCGCTTCCTGGTGCTCCAGGTCGGAACCCAGCTTGGCTTGCTGGCTGGCGCGGCTGGCGCGGTCTTCGCGCAACTGATCCAGCGCGGCGCGGCCGGTCTTGAGCTGCGTCTCCATGGTTGTCAACTGCTGCCGTAAAGCGTGTGCCTGAGCCGCGAGCGATTGCGCGAGCGCCAGCGCCTCGGCACGCACATCGGCCAGATCCTTCTGCTTGCCCGCAAGCGCGGCGCTGTCGGAGATGCGCTGTTCGCGTTCCTGAGTCGCGTTCGCCCGCTGCTGCTCGATGGCTGTCACGCGACGATCGAGATCCGCATAGAGCCGGTCGATGCGCTGGAAGGCAGCTTCCGCGCCGCGGCGCCGCTCCTCCAGGCCGGCCAGCTCGGCAGTCACCTGCGCGGCCTCCTGCTGCAAGCCCTCGCGGCTTTGGCGCAAGGTCGCGAGCTGAGCCTGCAGTTCGTCGAGAGCTGCTTCAGCCTTGGCATGTTCCGCTTCAAGCCGCTGCGTCTCGTTGCGGTTCAGCTCGATCGATGCAGCCTTGGCTTCGCGCGCATCCTTGTTCCGAGCGGCCTGGGTCAGCCATTCCTGCAAGCGCCGCTCAATGCGCTGCGCTTCGCTTTCCATCTGGCGCAGAGCCGCGCCCTGGTTCGCGGTGTCCGTCTCTGTCTGACGGCGCTCCTGGCTGCGCGCTTCAAGCTGCGCGGTCAGTTCTTCAATCGTGCGCGTCAGCGCAGCGGCTTCGGTCTCCGCCTGAGCAACGTTGGTTTCGAGCTTGGCGAGCTTGGTTTCCGTCTCGCGCAGTTCGCGCTTGAGGGCCAGCGGGCCTTCCGACGCCGGTTTGCCCCCGGTGACCGTCGCGTTGTGGAAGCACTCCCCTTCCGGCGTGAGGAAGTAGGCGTGCGCGTGCCGCGCGGCCAGGCTGCGCGCTTCGCCGGAATTCTCCACCAGGTAGCCGTCGCGGAGCTTGGGCAGAATCGATTCAAGCGAACGGCCAAAGCCATTGAGCACGCGAATCGAATCCTTGAGAGGAGTCAGTCCGGGCAGCGGAACGATCCCGGCGCTGCCGATTGCGTCGCCAGTCTCTGCCGCTTGATCGGCCTGCGCGTCAGCGGGATGAATCAGGAACGTGGCCCGCCCATCCACGCCGGACTTGAGCAGCCGAATCCCTTCTTCTGCCGCGCCCCAGCTTTCGACAACAACGTAGTTCAGCTCCTCGCGCAGAAACTCGTCGACCACCGCCTCATGCGTGCTGTTGACCTCAAGAAAATCAGCCAGCGTACCAATGGGCGCGAGATGAGCGCCTAGCGCGCCGGGCTTCAGCAGCCGCCGCACGGTGTCGGTCGAGTAGCTGTGATTGCGAATCAGCGCTTCCAGCGAATTGCGCCGCCCGGCTACGGTGGCCTGCTCGCTGCGCAACTGGTTGGCGCGGGCTCGCTGCGCATTCTCCTCGGCGCGGCGTGCCAGCAAGCCCTCGCGCAGGGCTGCAATTTCGCCCTCAAGGCGCTTCAGCGCGTCGGCAGCGGACTCGAAGCGCACACGGACCTGCCCACTCTGCACACCCAGGTTTTCAAGCTCGTTGCGCGCCTGGCCCATCTCGGCCTCAAGCCGGCCAGACTCGCGTTCCAGCGCGGCCAGGCTCTCTTCCGCCTGCGCCGTGTGGTTGCGCGCGTTGCCTGCCTGCGTCAGCACGTGCATGGCGTGGCGCCGGCCCGTTTCCAACTGGCGCTCGGCGCTGAAGACGGCGTCCGCCGCGGTACGCGCTTCCTGCTGGCGCGATTCCACCTGCTGGCGAAACGCCTTTGCCTCACCCGCTGCCGATTCAAGAAAAGTGCGCTGCTGTTCGCGCTCTTCGGCGATGCCGGCCAGTTGCGTCTTCGTCTGCTCCAGCTCGGCGCCGGCAGCCGCGATCCGCGTCTCCAGCTCGCCGATGCGCTCCGCGTTGCCGCGTTCGCGGGCCGTAGCGCGTTCCAGTTCAACCGCGGCTTCGCTGGCGCGGTTCTGCGCCTCCTGGCCCTGGTGGTCGAGCTCGTAGCCGCGCTCGGTCAGCGAATGTTGACTCGTTTCGAGCGTCTCAATCTCCGCGGCCGAGCTGTCGATCCGCCCGGTCAGCGCGCCAATCTCCTCCTCCAGCCGCGCCTGCTCCGCATCCATCAGCGCGATGCGGCTCGCCAGAACCACGCGCAGTCTTCCGCGCAGCTCGTCGCGCACCGCGGCAAAGCGCTCTGCCTTGGCGGCCTGCCGCTTCAGGCTGTTCATCTGCCGCGTGATTTCTTCAAAGATGTCGTCCACGCGAGCCAGGTTCTGCTTCGCACTCTCCAGGCGCAGCTCCGCGAGGCGCTTCTTGGTCTTGAAGCGGGTAATGCCGGCGGCCTCTTCAATGATGGCGCGCCGATCGTGCGGCTTGGAGCTGAGCAGTTGCCCGATGCGCTCCTGGCCGATGATCGCGTAGCTCTCCGGCCCCAGGCCCGTGCCCATGAAGATGTCCTGAATATCGCGCAGGCGGCAGAGCTTGCCATTCAGCAAGTACTCGCTCTCGCCGGTGCGGAACAGGCGGCGCGTAATCACCACTTCGCCCTTCTGCGGCGTGCGCTGGAACTTGCGCCGCCGGATCTTGAGCACCACCGCCTGTGGTCCGCCCTCGGTGCCTGACGCCTGCGGTGCGGTGGCTTGCTGGCCATCCTCTTCTTCAAGAACCTGCCCCGGCTGCTCGGTGGCCATGATCTCCTCGGCCTCCTCGGCACGCGCGCGGCGCATGGCATCTTCGTCCCAGTCGGTGGGGCCGTCGTGGTCGATTGAAACTTCCGGCTCCACCGGGATTGGGCCTTCGTAAGCCTCGGGATCGACCATGGTCAGCGTAACTTCCGCCATGCCCAACGCCTTGCGTTCCCGCGTCCCGGCAAAGATCACGTCCTGCATGTGCGTGCCGCGCAACGACTTGGCGCTCTGCTCGCCCAGCACCCAGCTCACCCCGTCCAGGATGTTCGACTTTCCGCACCCATTGGGGCCCACCACCACGGCTATGCCTGTTCCCGGCACGGTCAGTTCCGTGCGGTCGCAAAAGCTTTTGAAGCCGAGGATGTGGATCTTTTTCAGTTTCAGCATGTTGACTCCGAATTCAGGGGTGCATTGCGTAAATTTCCGATCGTTCGCTGCAAGCTTCTTTCCAGGCCGAACGGGCGGGGAAATATTGCCGTCCGATTACAGACTCTACGGAGCCGAGCGGGTGGGGTCAACGGCGGGAGGGCCGGTTTATGTGGATAAGGGCGGCCGGAATTGATGTTTATTTTTCAACGCAATTGAGTTATATCTGGGTATAATATTTGTTGGAGGGCGCGATGCTCACTACCAACCTACGCAAAGTCGGCGGATCCGTGATGTTGGCGGTTCCGCGCGCTGTTTTAGACATGATGCGCTTGGAGGCAGGGGCTACGGTCCAACTTGCTATGGACGGTGAACGTCTGATCATTGAGCCTCAAAAGAGGCCACGCTATTCACTCGACGAACTTCTGGACCAGTGCCGGGAGGGCGTTGATGCAATAGCACAACAAGATGAAGACCGCGCGTGGGTTAACTTGGCCCCAGTGGGGAGGGAACTTTGAACTGGGCACGCCCTGAGCCAGGGAGACTCCCTTTTATCATTTTGATTCTAGATAATTTAGTCGATAAATTGGAGCACGACAATGAACGCAAGGCGAGGTGATATTTACCTGGTTTCACTCGATCCAACCCAGGGACACGAACAACAGGGAACACGGCCCGTGCTGGTTGTTTCTCCAGACCGTTTCAATGCCTTAACCGGTGTCCCTCTCGTCGTTCCCATAACAACAGGGGGCGCATTTGCGCGGAATCAGGGGTTCACCGTTGCCCTGACCGGCGCGGGAACACAAACCACCGGAGTCATCCGCTGCGACCAACCCCGCCCCGTCGACCTGGAAGCCCGTCGTGCCCGCAGGCTTGAGTCAGTTCCTGAAATGATCATTGAAGAAGTTCTGGCGAAGCTGGCGACTCTGTTTTCCTAGGCTGTGCCCCGACTTCAAATCCAGACTCTATGGTCTCGCCACCGGCACTGCTTTCCGAATTACTTTCTCCAGCGCGCGCAGCGCCTGCGGCCGCGGAAAGCCTGGCCGGCTCGCCAGCCGTATGGTGCGCGACGACTTGCCCGCCAGCGGGCGCAGGACAATGCCGCGCTGGCCGAGCGTGGCCGCCGCGAGAGCCGGGATGAGCGTGGCCCCATAGCCTGCTGCCACCAGATTGACCAGCGTCTCCAGCGTGGCTGCCTGCATCGAGCTTTGAATGCCGGCTTGGGGAAGCCCGTTGCGCGGCAGGGCGCGTTTGCCGCCGCACGCAGCCAGGGCGTGGGTAGCCAGGCAGTGCCCGTCGGCCAGCACCATCAGCTCATCGGCCAGCGCTTCTTCTGAGACGGATTTGGATTTGGACAGCCGGTGCTCGAGCGGCAGCGCGGCCAGCAGAGGCTCGTCAAAGAGGGCAATCTCGGTAATCTCGGGCGATTCGGCCGCCGTAGCCAGCAGCGCTGCGTCGAGCCGGTGGTTGCGCAGCCCGTCGATCAGCGAACGCGTCTGGTCTTCCCATAGCTCAATCGTCAGCCCTGGATAGGCCTGCTGCATTGGCTTCAGAATCAGCGGCATCAGGTACGGCGCGAGCGTGGGAATCACCCCCAGCCTGAGCGGCCCCACCAGCGGGTCGCGAGCGGCGCGGGCCACGGCCTCCATCTGCCCTGCCTCGGCCAACGCCCGCTGCGCGTGAATCAGTATCAGGCTGCCCACCGGCGTCATCTCCACCCGCTTGTTGGTGCGCTCAATGAGCATCACGCCCAGCTCTTCCTCAAGCTTGCGAATCTGGCTGGACAGCGTCGGCTGGCTCACGTTGCAGGCCTGGGCCGCGCGGCCAAAGTGGCGAAGCTCGGCCACGGCCACGAGATAGCGGAGTTCCTGGAGGTTCATAAGAGGACCTGTGTATGCCTGCTTTCATCATAGAGTAGAAGAATCGTGATCGTAGAAACAATTGATTTTACTTATCAAAGTGAGCAGACTAGGTTAAAAGAGCAAGCGTATTATTACGGCGGCGGAGATTGCGCTGTAGCGATTGCGCCGCAGTTGTGGAATCCCACCCTGGCCGCAAAAACAAAGACGCGGCGAAGGCGGGGCACCCGGTTGAATTTCGCATTTTTCCCGCGCGCTGCGGGATCAACAACAGAATTGCAACACGAAAGCCAAGGAGACTTACCCATGTCTGACAACCAGACAAAGACCCCCGGACCACCGATAGTCGACGATCAAAACGCCAAGTCGGGCGATGCAAAATGCCCGTTCTTGAACGGCGCCCGCAAGCACACCGTGGGCGGAGCCCAGGTGAACGCAAACTGGTGGCCCGATCAACTGAACCTGAAGATCCTGCACCAGCACTCGCAACTCTCCAATCCCATGGGAGAGGACTTCAATTACGCAGAAGAGTTCAAGAGCCTCGACCTCGATGCCGTCATCAAGGACCTGAAGGAGCTGATGACCGCCTCGCAGGCCTGGTGGCCAGCCGACTACGGCCACTATGGGCCGTTCTTCATTCGTATGGCGTGGCACAGCGCGGGCACCTATCGCATCGCCGATGGCCGCGGCGGCGCCGGAGCCGGAGCGCAGCGGTTTGCTCCGCTCAACAGTTGGCCTGACAATGTGAGCCTCGACAAGGCGCGCCGCTTGATCTGGCCCATCAAGCAGAAGTACGGCCGCAAACTCTCCTGGGCTGACCTGATCGTTCTCACCGGCAACGTGGCGCTGGAGTCGATGGGATTGAAGACCTTCGGTTTTGGCGGTGGGCGCGCCGATATCTGGGAGCCGGAAGAGGACATTTACTGGGGACCTGAGACCAAGTGGCTGGGCGACGAACGCTACAAGGGCGACCGTCAGCTCGACAATCCTCTCGGCGCCGTGCAGATGGGCCTGATCTATGTGAATCCGGAAGGACCCAATGGCAACCCGGATCCAGTCGCGGCGGCAACCGATATTCGCGAGACCTTCGCGCGCATGGCCATGAACGACGAGGAGACAGTTGCCCTCATCGCCGGCGGACACACCTTCGGCAAAGCGCATGGCGCTGCCGATCCGGTGAAGTATGTCGGCCGGGAACCTGAAGCTGCCCCCATTGAAGAACAGGGCCTGGGCTGGGCAAACAGTTTTGGCAGCGGCAACGGCGTAGATACCATCTCCAGCGGCCTCGAGGGCGCATGGACCACCAACCCGGTGAAGTGGGACAGCAATTTCTTCGAAAACCTCTTCAACTATGAATGGGAACTCACCAAGAGCCCTGCCGGCGCTCAGCAATGGACGCCAAAGGGCGGAGCTGCCGCGGGTACCGTGCCCGATGCGCACGACCCGGCAAAGAAGCACGCACCCAACATGTTCACAACCGACCTCGCTCTCAAAATCGACCCGGGCTACGAGAAGATTTCGCGGCATTTCCAGGAGAATCCACAGGAGTTCGCAGACGCCTTCGCCAGGGCCTGGTTCAAGCTGACGCACCGCGACATGGGGCCGATCGCGCGCTATCTCGGCCCGCTTGTTCCCAAAGAGCACCTGCTGTGGCAGGATCCGATTCCCGCAGTGGATCATGCATTGATCGGGGAGCAGGATATTGCCGCCCTGAAGGCGAAGATCCTCGCATCAGGACTTTCCACCCCCCAACTGGTCACCACGGCCTGGGCTTCCGCCTCAACCTTCCGCGGCAGCGACAAGCGCGGCGGGGCCAACGGCGCGCGCATTCGCCTGGAGCCGCAAAAGGATTGGGAAGTCAACCAGCCGGCCGAGCTGGCCAAGGTCCTTCAGACTTTGGAAACAATCCAGAAGGAATTCAACGCCGCGCAATCCGGTGGGAAAAAGGTTTCGCTGGCTGACCTCATCGTTCTGGGCGGCTCCGCAGCCGTCGAGGAAGCGGCGAAGAAGGCCGGCCACGACGTGAAGGTGGGCTTCTCGCCGGGTCGCACCGATGCGTCGCAGGAGCAAACCGATGTTGCCTCGTTCGCAGTATTGGAGCCGGTCGCCGACGGGTTCCGCAACTACCTCCGCAAGGAACACGAAGGCTCAGCGGCGGAGTTGCTCGTCGATCGCGCAAACCTGCTCACCCTCACTGCTCCCGAACTGACGGTTCTCGTCGGCGGCCTGCGTGCGCTGAATGCGAACGTCGGGCAGTCGAAGCACGGCGTTTTCACCAAGCGGCCTGAAACGTTGACCAACGACTTCTTCGTCAACCTCCTCGACATGAGCACCAAGTGGCAGAAGTCGGTTACGGACGGAGCCGTGTTGGAAGGGCGCGATCGGGACACCGGCGAGCTGAAGTGGACCGGCACCGTAGCCGATCTTGTCTTCGGTTCGAACTCTCAGCTCCGGGCCCTCGCTGAAGTCTATGCCAGCGCCGACGCGCAGCAGGTGTTCGTGCGTGACTTTGTGGCTGCATGGACCAAGGTGATGAACCTTGACCGCTTCGACCTCAAGTAATCTCCGGGCAAACCTCCCAGGGCCTTCCACCAGAAGGCCCTGGGTCCTCAATCCTCAACTCGATTCCCCACCCGGTAATTCCCCGCCCCCAAACGCACCAAAGCCCCCCGTTTCCGGGAGGCTTCCGGCTGTTTTCGTGAGAGAGCAAGTCCGCAACAAGCGAGCCTTTCAGCTCAAAGAAAGAATTTGGGGCCAGGAACGAATTCATTGAGGGAACAGATTCAGGCTCATCCGTATTTCAAGAAACCGCATCGTCTGGCCGCTTTGGCGCACTGCATGAAGGGAAAGACTTAGCCTTCGCCGTCAGCCTATGATGTCGTGCTGGATAAGGAAGGGCAGGTTGGTCATGATCTTCTGCGCCCTTCCCGAGATCTCTTTCGTCCAGTAGAACGACAATGTGCCGTTTTCCACGTTCACATTGGTCGGCTCCATGTACGTGATCGGATCCCCGTTGGGTTTGTAGAGCGTAATCGTTGTCAAGACAACTCCTTCCTCCATCATCATATTGAAGCCGGGCGACCGGGTAGGGCGATACGTCTTTTGGGGTACGATTCCGGGTCGCTTTTGAGCCCATGAAAACTCCTGAGCCCTTTGCGACGTGCCCATTGATACGGACTGCCGCGGCGCAACACAGTACTCTTGAAGAGATGCCTCCTATTCTAAACGCGCAGTCGGTCACCAAACAATTTGGCGCAACTCCCCTTTTTCGCAATATCAGCCTCACCGTGGAAGACGGCGACCGCATCGGCCTCATCGGCCCCAATGGCGCCGGCAAGTCCACCCTGCTCGCCATCCTAGCCGGCCAGGTCGAGCCCGACTCCGGAGAACTCGCCGTCCGCAAGCGCGCCCGCGCCGCCTATGTGCCGCAGGACTCGCGCTTCGCCGCCGGCCTCACCATCCGCCAGGTGCTTGAGAAAGCTCTCGCCGCGGCGCATGTCAACCAGTCGGAACGCGAGGGGCGTCTCCGCGAATTAACCGGCCGCGCCGGATTTACCGATCTCGACGCTGAAGCCGCCGCGCTCTCCGGCGGTTGGCGCAAGCGTCTTGCCATCACTGAAGCCATGGTCATCGAGCCGGAAGTGATGCTGCTCGACGAGCCCACCAACCACCTCGACCTGGCCGGCATCGAATGGCTTGAAGAACTGCTCCGCGCCTCGTCCTTCGCCGCCGTCACCGTCAGCCACGACCGCTACTTCCTTGAATCCACCTCCAGCCAGATCGTCGAGCTCAACCGCGTCTTCGCCGACGGCCTCTTCCGCGTCAAAGGCACCTTCAGCCGCTTCCTTGAAGAAAAACAGGCCTATCTCGAGTCGCAGAGCAAACAGCAGGAGAGCCTCCGCAACCAGGTCAAGACCGAGATTGAATGGCTCCGCCGCGGCCCCAAGGCACGCACCACCAAGTCCAAGGCCCGCATTGACACAGCCAACGAAATGATCGGCCAGCTCAAGGCCATGGACTCCCGCACCACCGTCAACTCCGCCGGCATCGACTTTGAAGCCAGCCAGCGCAAAACCAAGCGCCTGGTCGAATTCAACGACGTTGCCTGCGACATTCCCGCCACGTCTGAAAGGGCTGCGGAAACAGCCGTGCAGGCGGTAGGTCCGGGCCGAGCGGTAGGTCCGGGCCGGGCGGTAGGTCCGGGCTTTAGCCCGGACATTAAGCCTGGTCAATCGGACGGGGCTTTAGCCCCTGCGGCGCGGCGCCTCTTCACCGGTCTCAACTTCATCCTCACCGCCGGCATGAAAGTCGGCCTCGTCGGCCCCAACGGCAGCGGCAAAACCACCCTGCTGCGCCTGCTGCGTGGAGAAATCGAGCCGGCGGCCGGCTCCATTCGCCGCGCCGAATCCCTCCGCCTGGTCTACTTCAGCCAGATGCGCGAACTCGATGACAGCCTCACCCTCCGCCGCGCCCTCGCCCCGGAAAGCGATGCCGTCGTCTACCAGGGTCGCACCGTGCACGTCGCAAGCTGGGCCGCCCGGTTCCTGTTCACCAGCGAGCAGCTCAACCAGCCCGTTCGCAATCTCTCCGGCGGTGAAAGAGCCCGCGTGCTCATCGCCAAGCTCATGCTCGAACCCGCCGACGTGCTCCTGCTCGACGAGCCCACCAACGACCTCGACATCCCCACCCTCGAAATCCTCGAAGAAAATCTCCTCGACTTCCCCGGCGCGCTGGTCCTCGTCACCCACGACCGCTATCTGCTCAACCGCGTCGCCTCCACCGTGCTCGGCCTCGATGGCCGCGGCCACACCGGCCAGTTCGCCGACTACGCCCAGTGGGAAGACTGGCTCGTGGAGCAGGACGATAAAGAACAAGACAGCCAGAAGCAGGACAAGTCTGCCCGCCGCTCGGATGGCTCAGGCGCCCCGCAGCCAACCGGTGCCAACTCCCCCAGCTCCGCCAAGAAAAAGCTGTCCTATCTCGAAGCACGCGAGTTCGCCGCCATCGAGCATCGCGTCGAAATCTCCGACGCCCGTCTCGCCGCCGCGCGCGACCATGTCGAACACCCGGACGTTGCCACCAACTCGACCGCCCTCCAGGAAGCCCTGAAGGAACTCGACACCGCCCAGCACGAAAACGACGCCCTCTACGCGCGCTGGGCCGAACTCACCGAAAAATCCAGTTAGACAATCGTCTAGAAAGTTCGTACCAGAAAGAAACTGTCATCCTGAGCGACCGAAGCAACGCGAAGGGAGTCGAAGGGCCTGCGGTTGCACTTCCGTCGCTAATGCAGGAAGCAACACACCCTGTGCGAGCGAGTAGCGAGCGTCTGCCCCATCGCAGGTGGTCACTGCGCAAACAGACTCAGCGGAATCGACTCGCCCATCGCTTTGTACCCCGCTGGCGAAGGATGCAAATGATCTCCGCAATCGAATCCCGCCGGCAGACGGTCGGGATGCTGCGGGTCGCGCACCACGCTATCGAAATCAATCACTCCGTCAAAGTGCCCGGCCGCGCGAATCCACGCATTCACCGCCTGCCGGTCCGCCTCGCTCAGCGCGCCGGCATGGTAGTAGTCCGACCCCACATACGGCGTGATGGTAGCGCCCATCACGCGCAACCCATGGGCATGTCCGCGCAGAATCATCTGCTCGTACGCTGCGAGCACACGCTTCACCAGCGCAGCGTGCTCATCGGGTGTCACCTCGCCGTTGCGCGCCAATCCACCCAGATCGTTCACGCCCTCAAACACAATCACCCATCGCACGCCCGCCACCGCCAGCACATCGCGATCGAAGCGCGCCAGCGCATTGGGTCCCAGCCCATCGGTCAGCAGGTGATTTCCGCCAATCCCCTGGTTTGAAACTCCAACGCCGCGCGTACTCGGCAGTGCCTGCAACCGCGCCGCCAGCACATCCGTCCAGCGATCGTTTCCGTTGGTGGTCGCTCCATGCCCATCGGTGATCGAGTCCCCCAGCACCGCAATTGAAGCCGCAGGCCCAGTCGAGAGCACATCGATCCCCGCCACTTGATACCAGTGGTCCACGTGCTTCGCGTCCGGCAGGTCCCGCGCCGCAACAAAATCCCCATGAACAAAATGAGAAGTCGCGCGCGAGCCCGGATGCCCCGTCTGCCTCGCCGGCGCCGCATCCACATGGAACGTCACTGCAACATCGGACAGCGCCGTCACAGGACCATCCAGCGCATCCGACACAAACTCGGCTCCCGGCGGCACCGTCACCTCATTGTTCCCCGCAAACGTCAGCGCCCTGTCCGTTGCCGGGTCGATTGCAGACGACGCGGCAGAAACCGGCCGCGCAATATGCACCGCGGTAAAGCGCAGCGCCTCCGTTCCGAAGGCATTGCTCACATGAACCCGCAGCGCCGTGCCGCCCACCGAAAGATGGAAGATCTGCCGCACCGTCGCATCGCGCAGATCGTCCGTCGCCATCGCATTCCGCGGCTCAGGAATCTGTTGCGACGCGCCCCAGCTGGCAACCCAAACCTGCGGCCTCACTTGCGCATTCGAAAGCGTCCCAACGCAACCCAGCGCCAAACTCGCCGCAATCGCCACTCGAATTTTCAGTGCATCTTTCATATGCGAAGGTTTATGATGATTTCCCTAAGTAAATCGTTTTGTCAAAGCGCAGCCAGAATACCATCCCAGGAAGGTCAATGTGCAATTGCCGCTGAAGTTTTTCGCCCTTTCACTTTCTTCCATCTGCGCCGCCGCCACGCTCGCCCAAAGCGCACCAACTGTTTCCACCGCGCCGCCTCCGGTCACCTTCACCGCGGACCAGGACCATCGGAACATGATGGACCAGCTCGGCATCAAGGGGCTGCGCCCCGGCCCGAGCGGCAATGAAAAAGCCTCCAACCACGCCAATTACGATGAGTCGAAGGCCAATATCTATCCCGATCTCCCCGACCCGCTCAAGCTCAACAACGGCCAGCCCGTCACCACGCCGCAGATGTGGTGGGACCAGCGCCGTCCCGAGATCGTCGACCTGTACGAGAAATACGTCTACGGCCGCGTTCCCAAAAACGTGCCCAGCGTCAAGTGGACCGTCACCGCCATCGACCACGAGATGATCGGATTCAACCGCGTCATCGCCAAAGACCTCATCGGCGAAGTCGACAACGCGTCCTATCCCGCAATCACCGTCAAGATCCACATGACCGTCGTCACGCCTGAAAACGCCGCCGGTCCCGTCCCGCTCCTGATCATGTTTGGCCGTGCCGGCTTCCCTAATCCAAAGGAGCCCGCGGGCGAAGACCTCGACCGCATCAACGCCGCGTGGAAGGCCCTGCTCATCCAGCAGGACCCTTCGCTGAAAAACGTGATCGCCGATCACCCCGCGTGGGATCCGATCAAGGCCACGCCCTTCCAGCTCCCACAGCTCAACGCCGATGGCGACCCGCCCAACACCTGGCAACTCATCGCCGCGGGCTGGGGATTTGCGCTCCTCGACCCCGCCAGCATTCAGGCCGACGACGGCGCAGGCATCACCCGCGGCATCATCGGCCTGGTCAACAAAGGCCAGCCGCGCAAACCGGAAGACTGGGGCGCGCTGCGTGCCTGGGCCTGGGGCGCGGGCCGCGCATTCGACGATCTCAGCACCGACCCTGCAATCGACGCGAAACACATTGGCATTGAAGGCGTCTCGCGCTATGGCAAAGCCGCGCTGGTCACCATGGCATTCGATCGGCGCTTCGACCTGGTCCTCGTCGGCTCGTCCGGCAAGGGCGGAGCCACGCTGTTGCGCCGCAACTTCGGAGAAGCCGTGGAGAGCCTCACCGGTGGCGAGTACTACTGGATGGCCGGCAACTTCATCAGGTACGGCGCGTCGGAAGCCTCCTTCGGCAGTAGCAACCCCGGCGACATTCCCGTCGACTCCAACGAGCTCATCGCTCTCTGCGCGCCCCGCCTCACCTTCATCAGCTATGGCATCCCCGAGAAGGGCGACGCGCACTGGCTCGATCATGAAGGCAGCTTCATGGCCACCATCGATGCCAACCGCGTCTTCACGCTGCTTGGCGCAAAGGGCCTCGATATCCCGGGCGACTATCGCACCGCCAAGATGCCACCCGTGAATGAAGGCCATCTCGACGGCCAGCTTGCCTGGCGTCAACACGACGGCGGCCACACCGACGCGCCCAACATGAAGTACTTCATCCAGTGGGCCGACAAGTTCATCGGCCACACCCCGCCGCAATAGTAAAGCGGGTGCGCCATCCATCGAGCGTTTTTGGCTCGATGGGTGGGAGACCACAAATGCAAACCATCGGCCATCGGGTCTTTCCACGCGCAGATCACCCCAAACCAGCCTGCCTCACTTTCCCATGGTAGAAAGGTAAGCAGGCCGTTTCTATGTCCAGCACCGTCAAAGTCTTAATCGTTGAAGACGAACCCCACGCCCTCACCGGCCTGGCCGAGCTCATCTCCGGATGGGGCTATCGCACGGAGACCGCCTCGGACGGCATCGAAGGCTGGGAAAAAGCTCTCGCCTGGAATCCCGACATCGTCGTCACCGACCTCAAGATGCCGCGCATGGACGGCATCGGCCTGCTCAACAAACTCTCAGAGGAAGGCTCGGGCCTCAAGGCCAATCTAGCCGTCATCGTGCTCACCGCCATGGGCTCCATCCAGCTCGCCGTGGACGCCATGAAGATGGGCGCATACGACTTCCTGCAGAAGCCCGTCGACGCCACGCGCCTGCGCACCATCCTGGCCAACGCCACCCGCCAGCAGGAGACCCAGATCGAGCTTGAAGTGGCCCGCCGCCGCCTGCGCGAAACCGGAGTCCTCGGCGCACTGGTCGGCAACTCCAAGGTCATGCGCGACATCTTCTCCACCATCGAGCAGATCGCGCCCTCCAACGTCTCCGTGCTCATCACCGGTGAAAGCGGCACCGGCAAGGAACTCGTGGCCCGCACGCTCCACGACCTCAGTCCTCGCAAGAATCGCCCCTTCGTCGCCGTCAACTGCGCCGCCATTCCTGAGACTCTCATCGAGAGCGAAATCTTCGGCCATGAAAAAGGCGCGTTCACCGGCGCATTCGAGCGACGCGCCGGCTGCTTCGAATTGGCCTCAGGCGGCACGCTGCTGCTGGACGAGCTCGGCGAAATGCCCATCGCCACCCAGGCCAAACTTCTGCGCGTGCTTGAGGAGCGCAAGCTGCGCCGCCTGGGCGCGCGCACTGAGCAGGACGTGGACGTGCGCGTGCTCGCCGCCACCAACCGCGATCCCAGCCAGGCCGTCGCCCATGGCCATCTGCGCCCCGACCTCTTCTACCGTCTCAGCGTCTTCAACATCGTCATGCCGCCACTGCGTGAGCATCTTGAAGACGTGCCCGCCATGGCCGAAGCCATGCTCAGCGAGATGAATCAGAAGCACGGCCGCCGCGTCTCCGGCGTGGGCCCGTCCATGATCCTGCGCATGATCACCTACGACTGGCCCGGCAACGCCCGCGAACTGCGCAACACCATCGAGCGCGCCGTGATTCTCTGCCCTGACGGTGCGCCCCTCGATGCCGGCCATCTGCCTCCCGGCTTCGGCAAAGCCCAGTTGCTCGCCGCCCAGGCCTTCGATGACAGCGTCGTCCCCGTCCGCGTCGGAACAACGGTCGATGAAGCCGAACGCCTGCTGATTCTGCGCACCCTTGAAGCCACCGGCCAGAACAAAACCCGCGCCGCCGAAATCCTCGCCATCAGCCTCAAGACCCTCCACAACAAGCTCAAAGAGTACAACCGCGCTCCAGACGAATAGATTCGTTCAACCGGAATCGCAGAAGAACAGAAGTTCCCTTCGGTCTCGGACAACCTCGCCAGCTCCTCAAGCCGTTCGCCAGGCAAGCCGAAGCTGAAAGCTGGAAGCTAAAAGCTGCCTTTCCTCCGACCCCCAAGTTGCTTTTTCCTCACAAAAGGGCAACCATGGACTATTCTTCTCTATCGGTAGACACGCCTCCCCATGCGTCTGAAAACCAAACTCGTGCTGGCCATCACCTCCCTGGTGTTCTTCATTACCGGGACCGTTTCGCTGGTCTACGTCAGCCAACTGCTTCACTCCGCCGTCCAGCAGTCCTACGACACCAATCGCATGGTGGCCGACCAGATCCAGTTCGCCCTCCGCAACGCTCTTGAGACCGGCCTCCGCGACCGCAAGGTCGATCCCGACAACCCCGCCCAGTTGCGCGAGCTGGCCACCGCCGCCGTTCGCGACAATGCCGCCCTCCAGGCCGTGGTCGATTCCGTAAACCGTTATTCGCTCACCGTCTACGACATCAACATCGGCGACAGCCAGTCCAACACCATCCTCAGCACCAATCCCGACAATGAAGACAAGCCGCTGCCCAACCGTCCCAACCTCAAACAGTTGCTCGACGCGAATCAGATCGACCTGATTTCGGAGGTCTTCGGATCTCCAAAAGTCTTTGACGTGGTAGTGCCCCTCGACCGCAACGGCGAGCCCTTTGCCACCGTCCACATCGGCGTGCGCACCACGCTGTTGCGCGCCGTCTACGCGCCCTGGCTTGAAGAAGCGCTCACCCTCATGGGTTTTGCGCTGATTGCCGCGCTGGTTACCGCCTTCCTGCTCGGTGATCGCGCGCTTCGCCCCATGGAAGAGATCAGCATGCAGCTCGACTACTGGACCGCGGCCAGCGAAGCCGCAGACGAGGAGCAAGCCCCCAGCCAGGACATGGCCGCCCAGGTCTCCAACAAGATCGAGATCATCGGCCAGCGCATGCGTAACGTCGAAGAAGTCTTCTCCGCCCTCAAGGAAAACCTCGATCAGATTCTCGGCAACCTTCAGGACGGCATTCTGCTCTTCACCGGGGACGGTCGCGCCGTGCTTGTTTCCGAGGCCGCGCGGCGCTTCCTCAACGTGGAACGCGATAGCATCCTCGGCCTGCACGCGCGCGACATCTTTGACCGCGCCACCGTGCTCGGACACACCCTCCGCGAGGCCTTCGACGGCGGCATCACCCTGGTGCAGGAAGAGATCCTCACCGAAACCGGCCGTCGCATTCAAGCCTCGCTCGACTTCATCCACGACGACGACACCCGCCAGGGACTCGGCGCGCTCGTCACCCTCCACGACCTCGAGTCCGCCGAAGAGATCGAGTCGGAACTGGAGCTCTCCCGCCGCATGGCCGCCATCGGCCGCCTCACCTCCGGCGTCGGCCACGAGGTCAAGAACCCTATCAACGCTATCGTCGTCCACCTTGAACTGCTCAAGACCAAGCTGGGCGACGCCAGCGCTCCCGCGGTCCGTCATCTTGACGTGATCGACGCGGAAATCCACCGTCTAGACCGAGTGGTGCAGATGCTCGTCGACTTCTCACGTCCCGTCGAATTGCAGCTCCGCGAGCAGGACCTGCGCGGGGTCATCGGCGAGGTGCTTGCCCTTTCCGCCGAGGAGCTCTCCACGCACAACGTCACCCTGGTCAGCCGCCTGCCCTCCTCGCCGCTCATGGCCAACTTTGACGCCGACCTGCTCAAGCAAGCCCTGCTCAACGTGATTCAGAACGGCGCCCAGGCCATGCCGGAGGGTGGCACGCTCGAAGTGGTTCTCGAAGAAGACTGGGATTCAGCGCGAACATCCGGCTCGTCAAGGCAAAGTCGCAACAGCGCCCAGCGCCCGCCCGCCTCGTCCGCCGGATTGCGCTACGCTGTATTGCGCATCACCGATGAGGGCCCCGGAATCCCCGAAGATATCCGGGAGAAGATTTTCGACCTTTACTTCACTACAAAAAGCGGCGGAAGCGGTATTGGTCTAGCCATGACCTATCGAATTCTCCAGTTGCATCACGGCAGCGTGGAAGTACAATCAAGGGAAGGGCGTGGCACGGAGTTCCTTCTGCGAATTCCACTCGCCGCCACGGAATGGGGTCGCCGGCATCTCCAGCCGGCGAGTATTGACGAGAAGGGACTTTTGGGATGAGAACACCTGCCAGGATTGTCGCGTGGCTGCTGCCGCTATTGCTGGTGGGGTGCACTCACAACACGACCCAGGTTCAGCCGCTTGCGCCCCCGATTGTGGACGCGCCGCTGCCCCAGCCCTCGACTGCTCCCAAGGATTTACCGCCGCCCGTGGTCTCGGTTCCCGCTCAACCCGCACCCGTCACAAACACCACGGCCACTGCGCAGACTGAGCCCCCGCCCAAGCCTCCGGCTAAACACAAAAAGCCGGCACCCCCCCAGCCCACGCAGCAGGCATCCACTGAAAGCTCCGGCGTAAGCGCCATTGGACAGCTCTCCTCCCCCGCACCCTCTGACCTGCGCCAGCAAACCTCGTCCTCGATCGCAGCCACGGAGCGCGGCCTCAACGGCATTACCCGCCCGCTCAGCGACCAGGAACAGAAGACCGCCACGCAGATCAGGGAGTTCCTCAAGCAGGCCCGCGAAGCGCTCAACCTGAGCGATGTGGATGGAGCCCAGACCCTGGCCATCAAGGCCAAAGTGCTCCTGAGCGAACTGACGCAATAGCTCGCAGCCCGGCCTCCACCCCATCATTTTTCGTAAGAAGATTTTCTACCGCTCGCCCCAGCTGAGCTTGCTGCGCAGCGCCTCAAAGAAGCTGCCCTCGCTCATTCGCACCAGCTTCACCGTGTGGCTCGAACGCCGGCACCGCACCTCGTCGCCGCGCCTGAGTTCAACTGCCAACTGTCCATCCACGGTCAGCAGCGCCACGCTCGGGATACCTTCCACGCGCACCGTCAACGACGCGTCTCCGCGCACCACAATGGGCCGCAGCGTCAGCAGGTGCGGGCAGATCGGCGTCACCACCATCGCGTCCACGTCCGGCGTCAGGATGGGCCCATTCGCGGCAAGCGTATAAGCTGTCGAACCGGTCGGTGTGGAAACGATCACGCCATCGGCGCGGAACCGGGCCACCATCTTGCCGTCCAGTTCCACCGTGAACTCGCCCATGCGCGCAATGTCGCCCTTTGACACCACCACGTCGTTCAGCGCATCGTAGCCCGCAATCGCCTCGCCCTCGCGCCACAATGCGGCATGCAGCATGGCGCGCTCGTCCACCTGGTGGCAATCGTCGCACCAGCCTTCCAGCGTCGAATAGAGATCGGCCAGCCGCACCTCGGTCAGGAATCCCAGGAAGCCAAGATTCACGCTCAGAATCGGCGTCCCGGTCGCCGCAAAGATCCGCGCCACCGACAGCAGCGTCCCATCTCCGCCCAGAACGATCACCAGCGCCGGCTTCAGCCCAGGCAACTCCGTCCGGTCAACGGACGGCTCCTCTGGAACATACTTGCCGCTCTCCAGATCCAGCAGCGGCTCAAAGTTGTGCGCGCGCAGCCACACGATCAGCTCCGGCAGCAGCCGGGCCAGTTCTTCCTTCTGCGGTTTACAAACGATCGCGACGCGCATCATGCACTCCCAGTGTACCGCCCATTGCATGGAGCGGGCGGCACTTGCAGTGCGGCAGTCGCTCGCGGGCACCTGCGGTGCGGCAGACGCTCGCGGGAAGCTCGCACTGGCTTGGTTACTCCCCGCCCTTACGACAAAAATCGCAAGGATGGGGTACCCGGCGCTAACACGCGCGAAGCGCGGCTAACTCGCTAATTCTTCCCCCGCCGCGCGTACAGCAAAAACTCCTTGTTCCCTTCCGTCCCGGTAATCGGCGAATCGATCGTCTCCACCACGCCCCATCCCAGCCCGCGCACGCAATCGGCCACCTTATCAACCGCCAACTGGTGCGCCTCCGGGTCGCGCACGATCCCTCCCTTGCCCACATGCCCGCGCCCCGCCTCAAACTGCGGCTTCACCAGGATCACCGCCTCCGTCAGCCGCGGCGCCGCGGCCAGCACCGGTCCCAGCAGCAGTGTCGCCGAGATGAACGCCACGTCCATCACCAGCAGCGTCAGCGGCGGTTCGTCGCGGCCCTCTTCCAGCGCCCCAGCGGCAAGAAAACGCGCATTGGTGCGCTCCAGCAGCCGTACCCGCGGATCGTTGCGCAGCTTCATCGCAATCTGCCCAAACCCGGTGTCAACAGCAGTCACATGCACTGCCCCGCGCTGCAACAGGCAGTCGGTAAACCCGCCCGTCGATGCGCCCACGTCCACGCAAGCGCGCCCCGCAACCTCGATCGGCCAATGCTCCAGCGCGCCCTTCAGCTTCAAACCGCCCCGGCTCACGTACGGCGGATCGTCTCCCAATAAGCGAACCGGCGCATCGGCAGGAACCGTCGTGCCGGGCTTGTCCACCTTCTGCTCCCGCACCAGCACCCGCCCGGCCAGAATCAGCGCGCGCGCCCGCTCCCTGCTGGGAACCAGCCCGCGCTCCACCAGCAGCAGGTCCACTCGTATTTTTCCGCCTTCGCTCATCGCTTTCATCGTTTCACACTGCCCTGCGTTTCATATTGCCGCAAAAACCAATCAGCCAGAAAGGCATCTCCCCGTGGGGAGGCCCTCCTGGCTGACTCGATTTTTGCTGATTCAGGCTTTCTGTTACGGCAACTCCTGGCAGGCTTCGAGCAGTGTCTGCGTGCCCGTTGGCGCCGGGGTTGGGTTGGCGGTGGTGGGAGGCTGATTGCAGGGCTGCCCCCAGCCCGGAATGCGACTGAAGTAGTTGCTGTTGCCGGGGTTGCCATTCTGCGTAGTCACCCGCACATCCACAATGTTGCCTTCCACCAGGATCGTCGTGTCCACGGTGTCAGGGCTCGTCCCGCCGGTCTGAATCACCGTGAGGAAGGGGCTGTTCGGGGAAGCTGCATAGACCTTGCCGTACTCCGAGTTCTGGGTGGACACCACCGTGCGCGGTATACCCGTCACGTTGATCGTCTTTTCCAGCGTATGGCTGCCCAGTTCAACCACGGAAACGGTGCCGTTCGGCGATGTGGCGCAGTCCGGCGTGCAGTCACCCTGGTTGGCGGTGTACGCGCGGCTGCCGTCGGCCAATACGGTCACGCTGGCTGGATACGGCGTCGCAGTTTGTCCCACTGGAACCGTATAGGTGGTCCCGAAGGTCGCGCTGTCGTTCCCGTACTCGTCCAGGCTCACATCGATCACGCTGATCGTTCCGCCCACGTAATCCGCGACTACGATTTCGGAAAGGGCTGTGTTGAACTCCGCATAAACCGGTCCGGCAGTGGCGGGCATCCCGCAGGTGGGGGTCGTCACAATATTGCAATTGGATGGAGGAACGACGCCCGGCAACGCCAGAGCCGCCTGCGAAAGCGGCAGCAGCGGATGAGTGTAATAAGTAGCCCCGGCCTGGTTCTTGCAGCCCGATGGGCACTGGTTATCCAGCGTGTCGTCCTGGCTGTTGATCACTGTGATCGTATCGTCCCCGCGGTTGAGGACATACAACCGGCGGCCATCCGAACTCTCCACCGCGTATACCGGGCATTTGCCCAGCGGGAGCTTCGAGGAAACCGTGTTGCTGCTGGTCAGAATCCCATCGGCCTGGCCGGCAGGCTCCGCTGATGGAGTCACGTTGCATTCCACACCCGAGGGCGTACCCGCAATCTGCTGGCTGACAGCATAAAGGCGCTGCCCGCCTGATCCGGCGCCGGCAATCAGCACCGGCGTCTGCGCCACCGGAACGGCCAGCCTGAATGCCTCAGGCCCGCCGCTGAAGATATCTGCATCGTTCCCCTGCAAGTCCGCGGCCCAAAGCCCGCTGGACGGCGAAAACAGATTCACCGGCTCCGCATTGGGAGGCAGAGTGGTATAGGTGATCTGCTTCTCCTGCAGTTGCGGAGATATCTGGAAATTGGTCAAAGTGCCGTCGGAGTTGATCGTATAGCCGTTGCCGCCGATTGCATCGATGGTGAACGCGCTCGGGCCGGGGCCGATGGGCGCAAAAGCCAGCACCGAATCCCCTGAATAATCAATGATGGTGGCCACACCGGGCGTGGACGGCGATGGAGCGGAAACGACCGCGACGTACGAGGTCGGCTGCGGGGATGGGCCGCTGCTGGGTATGGGCGTAACAACCGACCGGTATGTGCTGCCACAACCGGCAATCAGAGCCGCAGCCGCTAGGACCGAGCCCGCCTGAACCAACCGCGCGCGCGCCTGGCCTGCATTCATGGGAAAAAGCCTCATTCAGTTCTTTTCCTGCTTACCAAGTGATTGTAAATCAGTGACCCTGAGCTTTAGACGTTGCCGGAGCATGGAAGGGTGTTGCCCTGTGTACAACTATCCCCATGGCCGTTTTCCCTGGGTTGAGGCATCTCCACAAGAGGCCGCAATTCAGTGCACCACATCCACAATCGCGCTGTCCGGCCCCGCCCAGGCAGCAGCTCCCTCGTGGGTCAGTCGGCCCTTGGCCTCATCCCAGTGCAGCTTGGTCACCGAGCCCGCGCCCTTTTCATAGGCGTAGGTAGTGCCGTCGTCTGAAAACAGCGTGAAGCTCCCCTCCGCTCCCGGATACACCCGCACCTTCTGGATGGCCTGCGTCTCATGCGTGCTTTCCACGGGCGCTCCCAGCGGAACAATCGACCCCGCCCGCACAAACAGGGGCAGCGTCTCAATCGGCGCCTGCACCGTAATCGTCTGCCCGCCCTTCACCCGCTCGTTTGTCCAGTAGTTGTACCAGTCGCTTCCCGCCGGCAGATACACTTCCCTGCTGGTCGCGCCCTGCTCGGTCACCGGAGCCACCAGGAACGCCGGCCCGAACATGTATTCGTCCCTCAGATCGGCCACCTTGGGATCATCCGGGAAATCCAGCGGCAACGCCCGGAGAAACGGCGCACCCGTCAGCCACGTGTTGTACCCGAGCGAGTAGATATACGGCATCAGTTGATAGCGCAGCCGCAGATACTTCTCCAGAATCGGCTCAGCCTCTTTTCCGTACGACCATACCTCGTTTGAAACCCTGCTCCCGTGCGCCCGCATGATCGGCAAAAACGTCGCGTACTGGAACCAGCGCGTATAAAGCTCCGGATAATCGTCATACCCACCCACGTTGGCACGTGCATCCGAAGGATCCAGCAGCGGCTTGTGCGCGGGATGGTGCTCCTTGGGCAGATACTCCCAGCCGCCTGTGTCGTTGGACCAGTACGTCAGCCCCGATGCGGCAAAATCCAGCCCCGTGGGAATCTGCCGCTTGAGCGTGTCCCAGGTAGGCTGAATGTCAGAAGACCAGAAGAAAGCGCCATTGGCCTGCGCGCCCGTGTACGCGTCCCGCGACAGGATCAGCGCCCGCTTCTCCGGCTCATCCTTGCGGAAGCCGTTATAAAGCGCGGCCGTGTGGAACAGCGGGTAGACATTGAAAAACTGCGTGCCCGGCCCGATGTGGAAGTAAGACCCATTGGGAGGCAGGTCGGGCTCAGTCTGGTCGGCCCAGAGAGCATCGAACCCCAGGCTGAGGATATTTTCGTGGATTGTCTTCCACCACCACGCGGCGGCCTCGGGATTGGTGGTGTCGATGTCCGATCCGGCGCGGTCATAAGGCATTCCGTCGATGGGCGTGCCGTCCGCCAGGTGGGTGAGCCAGCCATTCTTGCGCAGCATCGCGTAGTAGCGATCCTCGGGCACAAAGCGCGGCCAGACGCTGATCATGGTCTCAAAGCCCATGGCGTGGAGTTGCTTGTTCATGGCGACCGGGTCGGGCCAGTCCCTTCGATCCATGTCGATCTGGCCCATCTTTGTGTAGTGGAACCAGTCCACCACCATCACGTCAGCGGGCAAATGGCGATCGCGATAGCCTTGCGCTGCGGCTAACAACTCCTTCTGGTCGAGATAGCGCTGCTTGCACTGAATGTACCCGTACGCTGCTTTCGGCAGCATGTGCGTCGGCCCGGTCAGCAGCTTGTAGCCCGCATAAATCTCGTCGGCTGTGTCACCGGCAATTACAAAGAACGATACCCGGTCGCCAACCTCCGAAGTCCACTTGGTGCGCTCGTTGAAGCCGGTCTCGATGGTGGTCTTTGAGGGATTGTCCCACAGCAGGCCGTAGCCCTTGTTGGTGATCAGGAACGGCACGCAGGTGCTCGGAGCAGCGGCGGCAAGGTAGTCATTCCAGCAGCGCACGGTATGACCCCGATGATCGAGAAAACCTTCCTGATTCTCGCCGAGGCCGTAGTAGTGTTCATCGTCGGGAGCGGCAAAAGTGGCGCCGACGGTATAAAACTCGGCGTCGGTGGGCCGGCGATCCCTGAGGATTGCCGCGGTTCCGTCCTTGATGTTGGGATCGGCCTGGGACCAGCCTTTGAGTTCCAGCAGGGTCTGCCCCCCGGGAGTGCGCAGCGTAATGTTCGCGCCCGGCGTGGAGCCGTTGAAATACTTGGCTATGTCCACCTGCGTCTGCAACGGCGGTTCGGTTTTGAGCAGGTCTTTGTCCACCGTGGCCACCATGCGGCTGGATTGATAAACATCGGCTCTCGGCGTTTCGCTTGCGCTCCAGTCCGCGGCAGCAGGAGTCCCGATGATCCCGTACCCCGGTGCGGCCTCCGCGGGCCCCCGCTTGAGGCTCAGCGTCACGCGCAGAATATTGGGCGCATACGGCTCCAGCACAATGGTCTCCCCCTTGCGATCAAGCTCCAGCCGCTGGCTGACGGGCTGCGCCGGAGCCGTCGTTTGGGATGAAAGGTGAGCAGCCGAAAGAACCAATCCAGCCGAAACTGCCAGCACAATTGAAAACCCACGCATGAGAACTCCATCGCACAAGAAAAAGCGTCGCGAAATGAGTGTAAACCGATTAAGCAGAGCTGTCCCGCCAAAATCTCCCTCTCCGCAAATCCACTGTGCCCCATTCATTGCGCGTTCTTTGCGAAATGAGTGGGAATCCGCGACCCTCAGAACATCGGCCGGGCGATACGATTGAACAGTGGATCAAATAAGCCCAACGCCGCAATCGAAGCTCCACTGGCAATCGAAGCTGGTGCTGCTGCTCATCCTGCCCTTTGTGGCCATCGATGTCGTGCTGCAAACACACTTCTTTGTTCGGACACTGCCGCACGTCGCTGTCTGGACCCTGGGCCTCAGCCTGCTGCTCGGCCTCGTCGTCCTCAAGCTCCGGGCCGCCACTCCTGCCGGCGCCGCAACCGGCGTCCTCCTCACCGCCGGCCTCATGTTCTCAACGGTGACGTTCCCCTACCAGCCCTGGAATACCGCCCTCGTCCCGGTGCTAGCCGTCTCACTGCTCGCCCACTTTGCCACCCGCATGGGCCGCGCGCAGAAAGAACGCCTCGGCACCGCCGAAGAGCGCCACGGCCGCGCCGCATCGCAGGTAGCCGCCAATCTCGGTATTGCGGCCGTCGTACTCACGCAAAACGTCCAGTCTTGGCTAATCGACTCCCACCGTTTCTCGCCCGGCGGCCTGGCGCCCCTTCCGATCTTTGCCGTCGGCCTGGCTGCACTGGCAGAGGCCGCTGCCGACACCGTTTCGTCGGAGATCGGCCAGGTGCTCGGCGGTCGTCCCCGCATGATCACCACCCTGCGCACCGCCGACCCCGGCGCCGACGGGGCCATCAGCGTCGCGGGGACCCTCGCCGGCATCGCCGCCGGGATGACTGTCGCCTTAGCTGGAACCCTGGCCCTGCGCGGCGACTTGGCCCTCTTCTGGATCAGCAGCGCCGGCGCCGTCTTCGGCCTCTTCTTCGACAGCCTGCTCGGCGCAACCCTCGAGCGCCGAGGCTGGCTCAACAACGACGCCGTCAACTTTCTTTCGACAGCCAGCGCCGCAGCCTTTGCGTTAGCCGTGCTGGCGATCGTTCCCCACCCCGGCGTCGGCTGATCTCCGCATGCACCCGCTGTCTTGCAGTCTCGCTCCTTCACACCTTCTTGAACCCCATCATCTTCCGCAACCCCGCGGTAATCCGATCCTGAATGCTTCCGAACGGCATGTCCGTAGTGAGATACGTCCACGTCGCGCCGCGCTGCGCCGGATCGATGCCCGTTTCCTCCGCCTGCGCCAGCCGCTTGGGAATCTCCTCTTCCACGGCTGCCTGCATCGCGCGAAACATCCGGTCGATGTCCTTCAAATATTCATGCAGCGGATCGTGATTCGCCCACGACGTCCATTGCGTCGCCTCCCGCAGCCCTGAAATTCCCGCCAGATGCTCCGCCCACAGATCGTCAATCGTCGCCAGCGAAACCAGCCGCTCCAGCTCCGATGCGCATGGCTCTGCGCCGGTGAGCAGCTCCTGGCGCCGTTCCTGCACCGCCTGCCGCTGCCCCTCCACCACCCCTTCATACTTCGTGAGGAACTGGCGAATCTGCATGTTCTGGCCTTCAATCTCCCGCTGGATCTTTGCCGGCGCGTCGGGCGAATTCAATTGATCCACGCCGTACTTCACCAGCAGATCGTCCTCGAGAGAAACAAAGAACTGCGAACTGCCCGGATCGCCCTGCCGTCCTGCCCGTCCACGCAACTGGTGGTCGATGCGCCGGCTTTCATGCCGGTTCAAGCCCAGCACATGCAGCCCGCCCAACTCCGCCACACCATCGCCAAGGCGAATATCCACTCCCCGCCCGGCCATGTTGGTTGAAACCGTCACCGCGCCGCGCTCGCCGGCCCGGGCAACGATCGCCGCTTCCTCCTCCTCATTGCGCGCATTCAAGACCGTGTGCGCAAGCGCGCCCATCGCCGCAGGCATGACCGCACTCATCGCCGCGCTCAGGCTCTCTGACTCTTCCACGCTCGCCGTCCCAATCAGCACCGGCCGCCCCGTCTCGTGAATGCGCAGAATCTCGCCCAACGCCGCCTGCTCCTTTTCCTTCTTTGTCTGAAAGAGCCGGTCGGGAAGATCCTCGCGAATCACCGGACGATTGGTCGCAATCACCTCTACGTCGACGCCATAGACAGAGTGAAACTCCTGCGCCTGCGTCGCCGCCGTGCCCGTCATGCCGCACGCATGCGGATAAAGCGCAAGCAGATTCTGCACCGTGATCGATCCAAGAATCCTTCCCTGCGCCTTGGCCGCCACGCCCTCCTTGGCTTCCACCGCGTTATGCAATCCCGCAGGCCATCGCCGGTCAGGCACAATGCGCCCTTTGAACTCGTCGACTGACTCAATCGCGCCGTTCTTCACCAGGTAGTCCACATCCCGCCGCAGCAGCCCATGCGCATGCAGCGAATCTTGAACCGCGGTGAACAGCGGCAAGTTGCCCACCGAAAAAAGATTCCTGCAGCCGAACGCCTTCTCCACAGCGTGAATGCCCGCGTCCGTCAGCGATGCGTTGCGCCCGTACTGATCGAGCACATACTCCCGGCCGAGCCGGAAGTGGCGCGTGACCAGATCGACCCTAAACACAAGCGCGGAATCGCCCGCTTCGCCACCGGCCAACACCAGCGGAATGCGCGCCTCATCGATCAAGATCGAATCGGCCTCGTCAATGACCGCAGACGCAAACGGCCGATGCACCTGCTCCGCCGGATTGAGCGCAATCTGATCGCGCAGAAAATCGAAGCCGATCTCGTTGGCCGTGGCATACGTGACGTCGCAGTTGTACGCCCGCTTGCGTTCTTCGCTGCTCATGCCCTGTTGAATGCAGCCCACCGACAGCCCGAAAAACTCGTAGATCGGGCCCATCCATCGCGCATCGCGGCGGGCCAGGTAGTCGTTCACCGTCATCACGTGAACGCCCTCGCCCGCCATTGCCTGCCACGCAATCGCCGGCACCGCGGCCAGCGTTTTCCCTTCGCCCGTCTGCATCTCGGCGATCTTTCCATCGGCCAGCGCAAGCGAGCCCTGAAGCTGCACGTCAAACATCTCCAGCCCCAGCAACCGTTCCGCGGCCACCGCCGCAACGGCAACCGTCTCCGCCAGGGTTGCAGCACTCTTCGCAGTGATTTTCAATTCACCTTCGGATTGAAACCGAAGCTCCGCCCTCCGCTCATTGATCGCGGTAATCACTTTGCTGCGATGCGTCGGCGAGCCGGGCCGTACAAGCAAATTTCGAAAAAAGTCGCGCACAAGGCACTCTCCTATCCAGCCTGCGATTCACCGGCGATAACCAGCGCCGGTGAGATCGAGTGATCCAGTCATCCATTGATTTGTTGTTGTGAAGGAATCGGGCTGTGTTCAGAGATTTTGCGTAGGAGGACGCTGATAGCTTGCCGGCCATTCAAAGCGAGGCGCCTGAGGCGCCTGGTAGTTCAGCGAAACCTGTGCCGGCGCGCCTTCCGCATGCGCCTGCGGCTTGCGCCCCATCTGCTTCTGTTCGCAATGCTGCTCCGCGCGGCTTGCAATTGCGCAAACTTCCGCACCTCGTTGAGCGCATGCGCCCGGCACAACGCAGGCAGTTCCCAGCGCCATCACCGCGGCCAGCAGCCAGATTGTGCGGCGATTCAGCATGTGCCAAAAGTATGACACAAGAATAGAAGCTTGTCCGCTGAGTTGCATCCGGGCTAGTGGTGTCCGCCGCACAGATTGTCGTTTATGTTTTGCAAGGGCGGGACTGCACAGCTCGCTGAAAAACTCATTTCTGGACGAGCTTTGTAACAGGGCCTGACTTTAGGGCCGCAAGCTCTTTAAATTGAGAGAGGGGGCTTTAGCCCCTGCGCCGATTCATCGAGTTGCAAGGTTCCAGGCAATTCGATGCGAATTTGAAGCCGTTTGAAGATGGCCCTATTTGCGGCGGCCTATGCTAGCTCCGCTAACCCCGCCAACTCCGCTGCAATTCAATGCAGGTGCATGCGCCACAGCGTATAGCTGAGAATCTCGTGCTCCAGGCGCTCAAATTCGCCCACGACCACATTGTCTTCGCTCTCGACGGCCACGCGCGGCCTGGGCGACGTCAGCACATTCAGACCGTCCGCGGCGCAGATCTCGTGGATGCGGAACAGGTGCGTTCCGTCGCTGACGATCACCAGTTTGCGGAAGCCGTTGGCGCGGGCGATCACCGCGATGCGCCGCGCCGAGTCCTCTGTGTTGCGGCTCTCCGTCTCGGCAATAATGGCTTCCTCGGGAACGCCCTGGCCCATCAGGTACTCGCGCCCCACCGCGCCCTCGGAATACTCGTCGCCGCCAGCGCCCCCCAGGGTAATGATCAGCGGTGCAATCCCCCGCCTGTAGAGTTCCAGCGCGTGGTCCAGCCGCGCACGGTAGACCGGCGAAGGCTTCCCGTCGTACTCCGCCGCGCCGAACACGCCAATCGCATCCGACGGCGCTGCCTGGTCCTGGCTCGCGTAGCTCTCAATCTGCACATACACCCAGCGCGTCCACCACAGCGCCCCGGCAACCAGCGCCAGCAGAACCAGCAGCGCCCCGCGCAGCCCCCAGTTCGCTCGTTTTGGCTTGGCTTTACGGCTCATGGAAAACCTTAAATGCAGTGGTCAGTGGTCAGAGATCAGAAGAGCACTGGGTCAGCGGAACAGTAACTGAACTCCGATAATCAGGTGCAGTCCGCGGATCACCTAAAACTGATCTCGGACCCCTGATCTCTGTTACCGTTGCAGCACCATCACGATTTCGTGCGTAGGAATCGCGCCCTCGCGCAGAATCTCCCAGCGGCCCGGTCCCAGCGAGAGGTCGACGATCGTTGTCGGCAGCGCGTGGCCCGTGGGACCACCGTCGATGATCAGCGGAATGCGGTCCCCAATCTGGTCGCGCACGCAGGCTGCGTGGGTACACTCCTGCGCTCCCTGCAGATTGGCTGAAGTGGCCGTGATGGGCAGACCGAAACGCTCCACCACCGCCCTCGGAATCGCCGCATCCGGCACCCTCAGCGCCACGTTGCCCGTGTTCGCAGTCGATCGCAGCGGCAGCTTCGTCCCCGCCCGCACAATGACGGTCAGCGGTCCCGGCCAGAAGCGGTCTGCGAGCTTATCGAGTAAAGGATCGGTGTCGCGCGCCAGCGTGTAGGCCTGCGCCAACCCTGAAATCAGCAGCGACAGCGGCTTATGCTTCTGCCGGGTCTTGATCTTGTAAATCTGTTCAACCGCATGCAGGTTGACCGGGTCCACTGCCAGCCCATAGAAGGTATCGGTGGGCAGCGCAACTACGTCGCCCTTGCGCAGGCAGGAGACAATGTAGTCAATCCGGTCCGGTTGGGGCTCATCGGGATGGACGCGCAGGATCTCCGCGGACAAGTCGTTCTACCTCAGTTCCCCGAAATCAGATGCCGTAAAGTCGGAAACTATCACAGCGCCTGTTGGGTTGCAAGTCGTCCCCGTCACCGTCACCCGATCCTCTGCCCCAAAAACGGCTTAGAATCGGCTATGTGCAACAACGGTTCTCTAACCATGCCTCTTCGCATTGTACAGAGTAAGCAGAACGCCCGCCTGAAGGAGCTCCGCAAGGCGCTGGCCAGCCCCTCGCGCCTGTCTTCATCCGAGGCCGGCCACGCGCCCGCCCTTGCCGGAATCGAAGGCCCCAATCTGCTTGAAGAGGCCATCCGCGCGGGTCTGCGCATCGCCTGCGTCTTTGTCGCCCAGGGCTTTCAAGCCCAACTGGAACCCCTCGACCTGCCGCCTGAAACCGAAATCCTGCTGCTGCCCCGCGATCTGCTCAACGCCGCGCTCACCACCGAGACTCCGCAGCCCATCGCCGCTTTAGTCGAACCCTTCACCTTCATCTGGCGCGATCTGCTCAAAGGCGGCATCGACGGCTCCAGCAATTCCACCCCCCTGATTCTCATCCTCGCCGGCCTCCAGGACCCTGGCAACCTCGGCGCCATCCTGCGCTCCGCCGAGGCTTTTGGAGCGAGCGGCATCCTCACCCTCCCCGGCACCGTCAGCCCCTGGAACCCCAAAGCCGTGCGCGCCTCCGCCGGCAGCGTCTTCCGGCTTCCGCTGCTTGCCGTCAGCGTAGAAGACTGCTTTGAGCATCTCCGCGCAGCCGGCATCAAAATCTGGACCACCACCGTCCACGCCGCCGAGCCTGCCGACAGGGTCAACCTCGCCGGCCCCGTCGCAATCCTCATCGGCAACGAAGGCAACGGCGTCCCCGCTGAAATTGCCGCGAGAGCCGGCGGCGCGCTCACCATCCCCTGCCCCGGCCCCGTCGAAAGCCTCAATGCCTCCATCGCCGCTTCGGTGCTGCTTTACGAAGCCGCACGCCAGCGATCCGTGCACTCTGCGCCACTGGGCAAGCGAGGCAGCGCCCAATGAGCCTCTTCGATCACGAACCCGAAGGTCCGAGAGGCACAGTCCGCACCGCGCCTTTGGCCGAACGAATGCGCCCCCGCACCCTCGAGGAATACAGCGGACAGGAGCACCTGCTCGGCCCCGGCAAGCCGTTGCGCGTGCAGATCGAGCGCGACAGACTCGAAGACTCAGGGTCCGGCTCCATGATCCTCTGGGGTCCGCCCGGCGTGGGCAAAACCACGCTCGCCAAGATCATCGCCGAGACCACGCAAGCCAGCGCCGGGGTCCCCGGCGACAGGTCTTCGTCGCTGGGGTGGAACTTCATTGAGTTCTCCGCCGTCATGAGCGGCATCAAGGAGATCAAGCAGGTGATGACGGCCGCAGCGCAGGCCTCCGAGATGCACTCGCGCACCATCCTCTTCGTCGATGAGATTCACCGCTTCAACAAGGCGCAGCAGGACGCGTTCCTACCCTACGTGGAGCGCGGCGTCATCCGACTCATTGGCGCTACGACGGAAAATCCATCGTTTGAGATCATCTCCGCGCTGCTCTCGCGTTGCCGCGTCTATGTCCTCGAACCGCTGAGCGAAGCGCGCATCACAACCTTGCTCCGCAAAGCTCTCGAAGACCGCGAACGAGGCCTGGGCGCACAGGAGATCACAGCCGACGACGATGCGTTGCAGCTCATCGCCAGCTACTCCAGCGGCGACTGCCGCAGCGCCTACAACACCCTCGAAGTCGCCGCGCAGTTGGCCAGCGAAGGCGCCAGACACATCGACCGCCCCATCGCCGTAGAAGCCGTGCAGCAGCGCGTGCTCATGTACGACAAGTCGGGCGAGGAGCATTACAACCTGATCTCCGCACTGCACAAGAGCGTGCGCAACTCCGACCCCGACGCCGCGCTCTACTGGCTGGCCCGCATGTTCGCCGCCGGCGAAGATCCGCTTTATCTCGCCCGCCGCGTCGTTCGCATGGCCGTCGAAGACATCGGCCTGGCCGCGCCCGAGGCGCTCAACCTCTGCCTCAGCGCCAAGCTGGCCATGGAGTTTCTCGGCTCGCCGGAAGGCGACCTGGCCCTCGCCGAAGCGGTGGTCTATCTCGCCCTCGCGCCCAAGTCGAACTCCGTTTACACCGCGTGGGGTGCAGTGCAGGGCGAGATCGAACATACGCGTCAGGAGCCCGTTCCCATGCACCTGCGCAACGCGCCCACCAAGCTGATGAAAGAGCTCGACTACGGCAAGGGCTACCTCTACGCGCACGATGAAGAAGGCAAGGTTGCGAATATGGATTGCCTGCCCGGCTCCCTCAAAGGCCGCAGCTACTACCAGCCCACGCAGGAAGGCCGCGAAAAATTGTTAGCCCAGCGCATGGAAGAGATTCGCCGCATTCGCGCCGCCAAACATCCCAAAGCCTGATCGCACCCGGCCTCATGCTTCCGAGGCCGCATTTGCCAACTGGCAACGGCGCGCAGAGACTTTGCATCCAACCACGCCAGTCCCTCCAAGTCTGCGGACGAAAGGAAAATCAATGCCCTTTGTGAGGAAATCCTGCTTGTGCTTGTTGGGCGCCGCATTGGCGACCTCTGTCTTGACCACCGGCTGCCAGCCGGCCCAACCGGCCCAGACCGCCGCCCAACCGGCGCAACCGGCGCAGGACGAGACCGTGGTTTACAACAAGTGGGAGGTCGAAACCCACCGCGACCACAAGGATGTTAATCAGCGGCCCCCAGCGGAGCAGAAAGAGTACCACGACTGGCGGCAGAAGCAACCCGACCATCACTAGCCAGATGCCCAAAGCCCGCTACTCCCTAAGCTTCCCACGGATTCACAACCGAAGCCGCAATATCCTCGAAGTGCTTCACGTTCCGCGTGGCTAGTTTCGCGCGCGAGGCAAGCACGATGCCAGCGATCATGGTGTCGCGCACGTCAACCGGACGGCCTCGCCTGCGGCGATCGGCGCATAACTCTGCTGCTCGAATGGCCGAATCGGAATCGAAATACAGTATCCTGCCTTGAAGCGCGCTTTGAAGAAGATGCTCGAATTTCAGTTCGAGCGCGGCGCGCCTTTTCCCGGCTGGCATTGCGAAGAGGCCGGAGCGAATCTCATATGCATTGATCGAGGTCGTCCAAACCGAAGAGCGGGGTTGGAGGTCCAGCCAGTGTGCAACCTGGTGTTCAGGGGCAGGCCCCATGAACTCCGAGATCACGTTCGTGTCGAGCAGGATCATGACTCAAAGTCCGGAATCTCCATACGCATGTCACGAATCTCGGCAATCGGTTCGTCGAGATACGCGCCGCTGCCGCTGAACAACGCCACCATCTCGGTCCCCAAACCGCATGCAGGCTTGCCTTCTTCCTTGAGCGCATCGCGCAGAATCTCGCGCGCTTCTTCTTCCATGCTGCGCCCATGCTGCTTGGCGCGCCGCTGCAGGCGAGCCTTCAGCCGATCTTCGAGATTGCGAACCAGAATCTGAGCCATGCCTGCCTCTATTGCTATCATGATAGCACTGGCTTAATAAACGCGGGAACCGGCGATACTCAATTCCCGGTCTTCGGCAACTTCGCCAACGCGTCGGTCACAATTCCCGGCGTCAGCGCCTCGGGCAGCAGCTCCGGCTCGCTCTGGCCGGGGATGTAGAGCGCATACGCCGGAACCCCGCTGCGACCCATCGCCGTCAGCGCCTGCGTAATCGCATCGTCGCCGCGCGTCCAGTCGGCCCTGAGCAGCGCCACGTTAGCATCTTTGAACGCCTGCTGCACCTGCGGCTGCTGGAGGGCCACGCGCTCATTTACCTGGCAGCTCAGGCACCAGCTCGCCGTGAAGTCGACAAAAACCGGACGGCCCTGTGCCTGGTAGCGGGAAACCGCTTCGGCGGACCATGGCTGCCAGCCGCCCGTGTTAATCCCCGCCGTTAAAACGTGACGCGCATCGAATACCGGCTCAACCAGTCTCTTGGGAGCCAATGCGTCCACCGCAATCACCCCCAGCACAATCAGCGCAGCAACGACAGTTGCCCAGCGCGTTGCCGGCCAGCGGCCCAGAAACCATCCCGCAACGGCCAGCAGCAACAGGCTGCATAGCAGCGACACCAGCAGACCCGCGCCGTAACCACGCGTCAACGCCCAAGCCAGCCAGATCACGGTGGCAAAGATCGGCACCGCGACTGCCTGGCGCAGCACTTCCATCCACGCGCCGGGCTTGGGCAGCAGGCGCGTCCACGCCGGGTGCAGCGTGAGCGCGACGTAAGGCGCGGCCAGCCCGAGTGCCAGAGCCGTGAAAACCGCAAACGTCACCGCCGCCGACTGCGCCAGCGCATAGCCCACCGCAGCGCCCATAAACGGCGCCGTGCAGGGCGTAGCCACCACCACCGCCAGAACACCAGTGAAGAAGCTGCCTGAGTAGCCCTGTTTCTGAGCTAATGAGCCGCCCGCGCTGGTCAGCGTGAGCCCAATTTCAAACTGGCCGGCTAATGAGAGGCCCAGGAAGAACAGCAGCCCCGCCATCAGCGCCAGAAATACCGGCGACTGGAACTGGAATCCCCAGCCCAGCGTCGCTCCCGCGGCCCGCAAGCCGAGCAGCGCGCCCACCAGCGCCCAGAACGAAACCAGGATGCCCAGCGCGTAGACCAACCCATGCGTCCGCAGGTTGTGCAGTTGCTTGTGGCCGGTATGCACCAGCGCCAGCCCCTTCAAAAACAGGACCGGAAACACGCACGGCATCAGGTTCAGCAGCAGCCCGCCCAGAAACGCCAGTCCCGTGGCGCGCACCAGCAATCCCCAGGCAAGCGACGGCGCTCCGCCCGCGGCTGCGCTGGAAACCGTTCCTGGAATAGCCGCAATGTCATACGCACGTCCGCCAGAGAGTTCAAGAACTCCTTTTAATTGTGCAGGATTCGCGGAAAGGTTCGCGTCCTTTTTGAGGTCCAGCACAAAGCCCTTCGCCGTCGGCGTCAGCTTTTGCGGAGCGGGATTGTCGACAATGTCCTGGTCGGCGGGAAAGAACTCCGCGGAGGTTTCACGCTGACCGGTTTCGACCGCGAGTCGGAAGCCTGATTGCGTCGCAGCGAAAATGGCCTTTGCGGTGGAGGGCAAAGGCTGCGGCAATCGACCGATGAGTCGACTGTAGATCTCCGCATCCGGGCCTGGGCGCGGTACATCTTTCAGCAGGTGGTCGATAACGAACGCGTCTCTTTGAAGTTCGGCTTTGCCTGGAATGCATACCTCGCGGCAAACCAGCCAATCAGCCTTTGCAATCAGTTGCGCGTGGCCTGCCTTTGCGGTCTTGTTTGTCGAAAACGTCAAGGGAAACAAAACTTCGTCTTCGTATCCAAAATCCATCAACGGCCCAAGCGGCAACCGCTTCGGCGCAGGAAACTGCAATGGTCCCGCCGTAATTCCTTCAGGCAGCGTCCACTTGATGCGCGGCGCCTCGCCCGAATCGCCTGCGTTTTTCCAATAGACATGCCAGCCCGGTTCAAGCTTGAAGTAAAGACCGGCTTCCGTCGGGCTCCCTGCCATGAAGATGCCTTCGGGCACAACCAGTTGCACATGCACATGCGGCCCATCGGCGGAGTTTGACGCAGCGCGCACCGGCAACCCAACCGCAACCAGGCAGAAAAACACGACAATCAAACGGCCCATGCGCATCACGATTCGATTCCAGCTCCTGCTGATTGGACTCACCCTAACCAACCTTAGTTACAACAAGTTCTATTCCAGCGGGCTCTGCTTGTGGCCCTGCCGGTCGGCGCGCGCCGCATGTTCCCTGAAGATGCAATCGTTCTCGACGCACTTGACGCCCGCCGCACGCGCGCGCGCCACAGCTTCGTCGTCGATGACATCGTCCTGCAGCCATAGATACTTGACGCCCAGCCGGATTACGTCGTCCACAATCCCAGAAACAAACTCCGAAGCCCGAAACACATCCACCAGGTCAATGCCCGCGCCCGTCTCCTCGCGCGCCGCAGTCTCGGCCGCATCCAGATCCGGATAACACTTCAGCCCCAGCACCTCGCTCAGCGCCGGATTCACCGGGAGCACGCGATACCCAACGCTGACAAGATAGCGCCCGATGTTATGGCTCGCGCGCCAGGTCTTGTCGCTCATGCCCACCACGGCGATGGTCTTCGCCGTACGCAGCATCTCGTCGATGATCGTGGGATCGTTACTCATCAATTTCCTTGGTTACAAGCATGCGCATCCTTCGAGTCCCCAGTCCCTCAGTCCCTAGTCCCTAGTCCCTTAGTCCCTGTTCCCTTCCCTACACGTCCAAATCATCATCCCCATCCGCCGCAACCGCCGTCCCGCGCCGCTTGGCCAGCAGATACCCGCGCAGGAACGGCTCAAGATACCCGTCCAGCACCTTGTCCACATCGCCCACTTCCACCTTGGTGCGATGATCCTTGGCAATGCGATACGGCTGCAAGACATACGAACGAATCTGCGACCCGAAGTTAATCTCCAGCTTCGAGTCTTCAACCTTCCTGCTGACCGCACGCTTCTTTTCAAGCTCGTACTCGTAGAGTCGCGAGCGCAGCATCTTCATCGCCTTCTCGCGATTCTTGTGCTGCGAGCGCTCGTTCTGGCACTGCACCACGATTCCCGTGGGCAGATGAGTCATTCGCACGGCCGAGTCGGTGGTGTTCACGTGCTGGCCGCCCTTGCCGCCGGAGCGGTAGGTGTCAATGCGCAGATCGTCGAGCTTCAGATCCACATGAATGGTTTCGTCGATCTCCGGCGAAACATACACCGACGCAAACGACGTGTGCCTGCGCTTGGCCTGGTCGAAAGGAGAAATCCGCACCAGCCGGTGCACGCCGCTCTCGCCTGCCAGTTGGCCGAAGGCGTACTCGCCGATGATGGTGAAGGTGGCGGATTTGATGCCCGCCTCTTCGCCGTCCTGGTAGTCGTTCATTTCGGTTTTGAAGCCCTGCTGCTCAGCCCAGCGCAGGTACATGCGCATCAGCATCTCGGCCCAGTCCTGGCTCTCGGTGCCGCCGGCGCCGGGGTGCACGGTGACAATGGCGTTGAGCGGATCGGCCTCGCCATTCAGCATGGTGCGGGCTTCGAGCTCTTCGTTGAACGTGACCAGCGACTTGATGTCGCGATCAAGATCGGCGAGCACGTCTTCGCCCTCGCGCGCCAGTTCAAAGTAGGCCTCGATGTCCCCTGTGCGGCGAAGCATCTCCTCATCGTCGGCGACCATGGTCTCGAGGCGCTTGCGTTCGCGCATCAGCGGCTTGGTGGCGTTGGGATCGTTCCAAAGAGCCGGATCGGCCAGCCTGGTTTCTATGTCGGCGAGTTCCCTGCGGATGCGAGCCGGGTCAAAGATACTCCCGCAGGTCGCGCACTTGATCGCGCACGGGAGCATATGCGAATTCGAGATCGTTCAACGATGACATATTTTGCTCTTATGACCTGACTT
>Ga0302147_10000021_pt1 | contig 73928 bp, 71 predicted proteins | sample I_Bog_E3_2_FD_192438 | JGI IMG/M metagenome (GOLD analysis project Ga0302147, IMG submission 192438) | Peat permafrost microbial communities from Stordalen Mire near Abisko, Sweden - I_Bog_E3_2 | ecosystem: Environmental > Terrestrial > Soil > Wetlands > Peat | place: Sweden: Abisko, Stordalen...
TGCCGGGCAACGTACGCGTCGCCAAGGGCGAAGCCGGAATGACCCGTGAATCCGTGGCAAATGTGACGGCACTCGTGACGCTCGATAAGAGCGAACTCGGCCGACGCACGGGCCGCGTACGGCCACCCACGCTAGAGCGCGTTGACGAAGGTCTCCGAACAGTTCTGGGTTTGTGAGTACCTTCTCACTCAGGTTTCATTGGACGTTCGATTGAAGTCATAATTGAAGCGAGGCAATACCTTCGACTCAGTAGGTTCCTGTACGGGTTCGAGTCGGGCCTCTGACGCCGGAGGGAGAAAGGCTCACGACCTCACTAGATTCGCTACATGGGTCATAGCGGAATCTCCATTCGGCAAGCACGAGTCGATGATGAACTTTCTGTCAAGTCGTTGGCTCGTTTACTCGCGACGACGTTCTCAATTGAAGATGATGTCTTCAAGAAACTCTTCAATCAAATCATTGACAATGACGACGCTCGGATTCACGTTTCAACGGACGAACTCGGGGCGATCAATGGCTACTTACTGGGCTTTGTGCACGACGCATTCTTCGCGAACGGCACGGTTGCGTGGATAGAAGAGATGTATGTGAGCGAGACGGCGCGACGCAACGGCATCGGCCTCGCCCTCGAGAGAGAGTTTGAGGCATGGGCAAGAGATCGAGACGTAAAGTTGATTGCCCTTGCCACGCGGAGGGCTGTTTCCTTTTATTCGGCCGTCGGCTACGAAGAATCTGCTGTCTACTTAAGAAGGATTCTGTAATCGGCGTTTACTGATTCTCCTGAAATGATTGAATCTTCGTGTCGTCGCCCGGTGGGCGCGACAGTTGGGATACAAGAGATCGTAGAGTTTGACTACTTTGGTGCGCCGGCCGGGACTTGAACCCGGAACCTGTTGATTAAGAGTAGTTTGCCACCTGTTTTGATGTGTCGGTTTGGTCGTTGTAGTCCTTTATTGGTAAGGAATCTTGTCCGTTCCAGTCGGTTTGGTAGTTCTAATTAGTTCTGGTTTGTGGTGTTTTCTGTGGTGTTGGATTTGACGAAACTGACGTGGGCGTGATCTTCCCTTTCTCAAAACTGCGGTACTGAACTTGACCTTCCACGCTTTTTGATCAGTTTTGGTTTGCCGTCGTGACGAAAATGGAGGTATCACCCAGCAAAACGGCCTACCTATGACTTGTACAAGTGTGGGCATTGTCAGCGGAGACCGAACCGGTTTCGTTCAAAAGGGAGAATTGGTCTTCGTGGAGTCCTTCGACGCGTGGTACAGCCGTGAGCATGATCGATTGATTGCCACGTTGGTGTTGACGACCGGCGATATCGATCTTGCGGTCGAGGGCGTGGACGAGGCGTGTTCGCGAGCGCTCGAACGGTGGGAACGGGTGGGCGCCATGGACTCGCCTTCGGGTTGGGTCTACCGCGTAGCCATTAATCACGCGAGGCGTGTGGCCCGACGAAGAACCATGGAACAGAAGTTCTTTCAAAAATCTGTACCTAAGCCTGACCTTCCCGCTCCCGCCGGAGAACTCTGGGATCTCGTGGCATCGCTGACAGTACGGCAACGGCAAGTCGTGATCTTGCGCCACGTCGCTGAACTGAAAGAGACCGAGATTGGCGCCGTGCTGGGGATAAGTCGAGGGACGGTATCCAGCACATTGCACGATGCCCACCAACGGCTTGGTCGTCTGCTCGATGACGACAACGAATCTTAGGAGATAATAAATGTCAGAACTTACCCGTCGCTCGCAAGCTCTTATCGACGTGCCGCTCGTTCCATCGCCGCCCCTGGAGTATCTGCAATCGCGCAGCCGCCAGCGTCATCACCGTCGGCGCGCGATCACCGTTGGTCTGCTCGGTCTCTGTGTCATCGCAGCGTTCAGCATCGCCAAGATTGGTAATTCGACCCCGTCACTATCAGCTAAATCGAAAACCAGCAACACCGACGTCCAACTCGTGTCGTACTACAAGGCTGCCGTGACCGTTAGCAACTCCACGCTTGCGGCCGTTGGACTGCCGGCCAACGTAGAAATACCGACGAAGGTTGTCCCGTCGTTGTCAACCGTGGGCACCAACGGAGTCGTCTCCTACGTGGGCGCCGAATACTGTCCATTTTGTGCCATCCAGCGCTGGGCGTTGCTCGTAGCGCTCTCCAAGTTCGGCACCTTTACCAGTCTCGATAAACAAGTATTTTCTTCGTCGAGTGACGTCTACCCTCGTCTTGCGAGTTGGAGCTTTGTTGGCGCGAAGTACTCGAGCCCGTTCTTCACTTTTCAACCCACGGAATTGAGTTCATCAACTCCAAACAATGCCGGTGGTTACCGGTCACTTGAGAAGATGTCCTCAGCGCAACGACGTGCCTTCAATAAATACAATCGACAAGGCGGGCTTTCTTTCGTGGATATCGGCAACCACTACGTCACGCTCGGTGCAAGCGCGTCGCCCGCTGTCCTAGAGGGCTTGACCCTGGGCAACATAGGCAACGAGTTGGGGGACCCGAAGAGTCCAGTCGCCCAGGCTATCGACGGCACTGCAAACTATCTGATCGCTGCTATGTGCACCATGGCGCAGAAGACGGCTCCGTCTATCTGCTCGTCACCGACTACGCGCGAGGCCGCGAAAGCTCTTGGTCTTGGGGTGTCGCCGACATCCGAGATCTCTGGTGGAAAGTCCGCTCCAACGCAACCGCCCACGAACGCGCCGTTGTCCGTGTGGAAGAAGTGGAGCGGCGCGGAGCATAAGTACTTGTTGGTGGCAGCCGCAAACTTTCGCAATCCCAATCCCGCGTGCACCATACTGAAGATCTCCGTAAATGGGACGAGGTTAACGAGGCCTGTCCTGGGGATTCCGAAGGGAGTAACTGACTGGGCAATCAGCATTATGGGCAAATGCGGGCCGAAGTAGGAGGGGAACTGAGATAGAGGTGTAAGCGAAAAGCCATTTCGCCTTTGGCCAATACAGCACAGAGATCCAGGTCGTCCTGAATTGGTCTAGGTATTCCGGAGGCTTTGACGCTTGGTTCTCTCACGTCGCGATGACCTGAGGTTTGTTACGATACATCGACTCGACGTGTTTGGCTCTTGCCGAAGCGATTCGAGATAATTTGAGAGTAAACGCTCGATCTTCGAGCAACAACACGAAACGCAGATTGCGGCTCTTTCGAAACCCTTGCGCGCGATTGTCGGCTGAACTTTTTTTCGAGAGGGAGAGGTGTAGCAGTCCCGTTAGCAAGCTAGTAAGTAGGCAGCGCGAGCAAGTTGTCAGTCCACACGCCGTCCGCGAAAGTTCGAATATACGGAGGCGTAGCCTTCACTACCTTCACCGGGACGTAGGACTGACCCTTTGTAACTCGCGCGTCTCCATCTTCGTCGAACCATTTGACCATTTCGGCTCGAGACGACTTCCCGGTCGCTCCGGTCGTGCGATTTTCCCACTTGACTTCCGATATGTGTTCATACTTAGTGCCACCAACCATGTGGCGGGTGGTGACATAAAATGGCTTAGTCCTCCTACGAACATTTGTTCGAATTTATATGTACCTCGCCAATTTTGCAATGAAAAGTATCAGTCCATTATGATAGACTGATATAAGTGAAAGTTCGAGATCTAAGAGGAATTCTTCGACGTGCTGGCTGTGTCGAAGTACGTCAGTCCGGATCCCACCTCATCGTGAGGTGCGGTACCTGCCAGACCGTCGTCCCCGTTCATGGGGGAGATCTTCCGAAAGGACTGCTTCGAGCGATTGATCGAGACCTTGCACCGTGCCTAGGAGAGGAATGGCTACGAAATGACTAATACCCAACTGACGACCACTCGCTATCACGCGACGTTCGAACTCGATGAGTTCGGGAACTGGATTGCACAAGTTACAGAAATCCCGCAGGTTCACACCTTCGGGCGTACTCTCGGTAAAGCCCGAGAGTACCTAGTGGACGCCCTCGCTCTTTGGCTGAGCGTCCCGATTGACACCGTCAAGGACTCCATCGACTTCCAACCAGTGACGTTGCCCGCCGAAGTTCAGAACGTCGTGTACGAAGCGAATTCCGCAAGAGCAATAGCTGAAGCAGCCAATGGGGCCATGAGTGGATTTATGTCCGCTGCAGCAGTGGCACTCACTGAAGATGCACGGCTATCTCTTCGCGACGCGGCAGAACTCCTTGGTGTCTCTCATCAAAGAGTCCAGCAACTCGTCGCCCAAGGAAAAGTGGAGAGCGTCCCGGTAATTGGAAGTGGGATCCAGGGCGTCGCCCAAGACATTGCGAGAAATCTCAAGGAGTTTCTTCCAGGTGGATCAAAAGAGAACCTTGGCGCACTGGCGATTGCAGTGACACTGGGATTTACGATCGCCTGGGCCCAAGCACAGGAATAAGACGCACAATACGAAACTTGGAAAAGAGAAGATATGGGTATTTTCGCAACGAAGAGTTTCACGGCATCAACCTCGAAGAAGGGTCTAAGGGTCACGCCCAAGAGAAGGTCGGCCGCGAAAAAGCGGATAAAGAAGTCTCGCTAGGCACGTAACGTACATTCATTCTCGAATGAGATACGGCCGTTAGGATTCATGACAGCGATTAAGCGGTAGTTGGCGTCTTACAACTAAATCGACAGTTGTCCTAGATTTATTTTTACGTAATCCCTTTCGATTTTTCGAGTCGGCTGCGACCGTTGGGATCTGTGAGCAACGATTCGGTGGTTTTTCCCGTGCAGTATTCAACGAAAAAGACAGCCGACCGTCGAGCCGGATTAGTCTAAAAATGAGTCGTGATCAGTATTTTTAAGCAGTGCGTTACTATGGTGCGCCGGCCGGGACTTGAACCCGGAACCTGTTGATTAAGAGTAGGTTGCCACCTGCATTGATGTGTCGGTATGGTCGATCCAGCCCTGTGTTCGTACGGGATCTCCGTTCGTTCTAGTTGGTTTGGTATTTCCCGTTGGTTGTGGTCTGTGGTGTTTTTTGTGGTGTTGGAACTGATGAAACTGATGTCCTCTCCGAAGCAGTAGTGACATTCTTGCGCGAACGTATCAAGGGACAAGATTTCCCTCGCTGGCGTTAGGTCACGAGCTTTAATCACAGTAATGCAGGTTTACTGCTATACTCTCTAATAGAGGAGGTGGAAGTGGCCCACATTCACGAATATGTTTCGCTCCAGAAGAGCGGTGTCCTACGACTGCCAGGCAACGTGCGCGAGAAGTTGCGCCTTGACGAACCCGGCGCCCAGGTCGAGATCGAGGAAACCGAGGATGGACGCTTTGAACTTCGCGGAGTTCTGCCCATCGCAGCCGACCAGCAGTGGTTCTGGACCGAACGCTGGCAGAAGATGGAACGTGAGGCCGACGCGGACGTCTTGATGGGGCGCACGCTCACTACGTCATCCGTCGCAGAGTTCCTCGACGAGCTTGACGCGTAAGCAGACTCGATCGTGCGTTTCGAGCGAACCGAGTCCTTCAAGGCAGACTTTCGCCAACTCACTAAAGAGGAACAGGAGATGTTCCGTACTGCGGCCCTGGAGTTTTCTGCCGCATGTGATCGCCATGTAAATAGTCGTGCAGCGGTTCCTGGAAAGTTTCGCGCAAGGGACGTGGAGGGCGCCAAGGGCATACTCGAGATGACGTGGTCGTTCGCCGGTCCGGACGGTCGCGCTACGTGGGAGTGGACGACCGTGACTGTCGACGGCGTGACTCACCCTGCCGTGATGTGGCGTCGAGTCGGCTCGCACAGAATATTTTCGAATCCATGATCGCGTCACACCGATGGAACTCACCATAATCTTCACCTCCTCGTAAGTCACAGCCACGCCAGCGTCGGTTGACTCAAGTTCGTTCTGCCGCCGTCGTTCTTTTTGATGTGCGTTTGCTCTCAGATTTCGTCTCGGCAGTCCCTGCACGATTAGCCTCGAAATCGGTCAGCGTGCGGGTTCACGTCGGGCCAGCGATGTCGCGCTGGACCAGCAAGGTTCATAACGTAGGCGCAAGCCGCATTGCGTTGCCCACGCCAAGAAGTCGGGAAGGTCAGTGCAGGGTTAATACGAAAATGAAGAAGATCAACACCACGATTCCTGCGATGACCCACACCAGACGCATGTTCGTACTCATTGATGGTCCGCGTCTCGCCAACCGAATACCACGATTGTTCGATGCATCATCGTACCCACGAGACAACACCGAACCGAGTCGGAAGCTTGTGAAGAAGGGCGCCGCCACCATCACAAAAGCGGCCAAGAACTGGAGTGCGCGCGGAAGGACCAGCAAATTCCCGTGGTGGACGCAAGTCATGGTTGGCGTGGTCTGTCCGGCACCTTGAAATCCCGAACAGGCAGTGCTGCTCGCAGAAGCACCGAAGAGGTAGAGGGTGCCGAGTAATCCGCCAGGCCACACAAACGTGCCGAGCAACTTGTCCCAGATACGCCACCTTCTAGAGGACCAGAGACCATATAGGCCAACCAGCCAACCAAACCCGAAAGCGAACCCCCCAAGCATTATCAGCCACGGCGTTGCTCGGTCCATGGTGCTGATGCTGCGCGACGGCTCGGTCTCTTGGAGTTCGCTGGCGAGCGCCACTGGCGAGCCGATTCTCTCGAGTAGGTTTCGCAGCCCCACCTCGTCACCAGGTTCGAGGGTCGCCCTGCCCTCAGCGATGTGCTGTTCAATTTCGGCGACGAACTCTCTGGCGGAGTTTGGACTGAGGGACTGAAGCGCGTCTCTCAGATCGCTCAGGTACTGCTCAACGATCTGGTCTGACGTTGTGTGCTCGTTCATTCCTACCTTCCCTTGCTCAAAATATCGTCCACAGAATCACGAAATCGACCCCACTGGTCGATGAAAGAACTCAGTGCGCGCTTCCCGTTGGTTGTAATCCGGTAGTAGCGACGAGGCGGCCCTTCGGTGGACTCCTGCCAGTAGGTGTCAACCAGTCCGTCGTTGCGAAGTCGCGTCAAGAGCGGGTAGACCGTGCCCTCACTCGTCACCAGCCCGTCGGCGTTGGACAGCTCGCGGGTGATCTCGAATCCGTAGCGATCTTCTGAAAGAAGAAGGGCCAACACGCAGTATTCAATGGCGCCCCGACGCATCTGGGTCAATAACTTATCTGTGCCACCTACTACCATGTGTTGCATTGTACTGCATTTCCCCTTCCCGGCCGCTGACAGAGCCTCGAATTCTTTGATGGCTAGGACACGCGCCAGTGAGAGGTTGCACTTCTATTGCGTCGGGCCTTCGACAGGGAACATGAATAGGCATGTTCCGATTGGGTGGGAAGATTGAGTTGTGAAACGTGCACTCATCGATTGGGACTTCGCCGCCAGTGGTATCTGGATCATCAACTCTCCAATCGATGATGCTCCTGGTCCGGCAGAGAGCCCTCGCGGCCGCTGGGGTAGTACACCTCCCGACAACTTTCAGCAAATCCGACCTTGGAGTGACCTTTTGGGCTCTTCTCTCTTGGACGGTTTGCAGCGCTGGAACGATCGAGGCTGTTCATTGGCGAGACCATCCGGTGCGACTCAGTCCAGTCAACGCGATTGGGAATCTTTCTACCGTGACGGACGAAGACTGGCTGAGGCGACTCAGTCGGAACTTGGCGGCGAATGGCAAGTTCTCTGGGCCGCGGATGGCGCCTGGCACTTCGTACGATTCCCTTAGCTAGTTGCGATATTGTCCAATCCACTTAGTCGCCAGTGAAAGGTTGCATTCCTGTCGCGACGGACCACCGTCTCGAACCCACACGGTGCAAGATACGTAGTTAGGGTTTCGCGTTTACTGATGATCCTGAAAATGTTTGAATCTTCGTGTCGTTGCCCGGTAGGCGCGACAGTTGGGATACATGAGTCGCGAACTTGACCACTTTGGTGCGCCGGCCGGGGCTTGAACCCGGAACCTGTTGATTAAGAGGTCTAGGTTGCACGTTTTGAAGTTACGTGAAACGTGGTAAACCCCTGTGGTTTCAAGGAAGTTGGCTGTGCAAACGTCTATATCGTCTCACTGTGTTTTGGAAAATTGAGGGATGTATTGAGGGATGTTCCCGTCCTAAACGGCATTTCATTAAGAGCAAGTTCCATAGTGTTTGGCAGTGTCGTTCTGGTTGCGTATGTCTTTGAAAATCAAGGATTCGTGTTGTTCTGAGTCGGTCTGGTTTATCTCCATAGTTCTGGTGTGTGTGATTTTTCGTGGGATTTTCTCGGTGAAGAAAATGGAGTGTCGTCCAATCAATTGCACGAATTCTCGCTCACCAAGATCACTGCCTTCGTCATCGTCATCGTCATCGTCATGATCGTCGCCGCCGGTTCCAATTGCAGGCGTCGTCGAGTAACACGACGACACTGCCGAGATCTGTCAGGTCCATCACCTGCTCGCGCGGGCGAGTTGCGCGCGGATCGAATTGAGCACGGACTCATCGCCGCTTGTCTTGGCGATTGACGCGCTCACTGCGTCGAACACTTCTGTGACGCACTCCTCAGACGACTTGCGTCTGAGCCCCCACTTTGTCGCCTCCGAAATGATGGCGGCTTTCGAGACTTTCAGGATGTCCGCCTGCGCGTTTACTTCTTGACCCATTGTGGTACTAGCTCCCACCATGATGCCGTCGGCATTGGGGCGCTTGTCAAGCGAGATTGTCGAGAGCACGTCGTATACAGGAGCAAGTGTTATCGACAAGCCGTCGGGGCCATGAAGAAATGAGAAGTTCTTGGCGTGAGCGTCGGCGTTGCCGACCGCGACGTTGAACGCGACTCTTTGCAGCAATTCCCTCATCGCATCAACGTCACCGTGGTCGCGTAACACGATGGCGAGATCTTTTAGCGATGGTCCGCCTGCGTATTCGTACTTCTGCATGGGCGGTGTACCGGTCGCTTGACATCCGTCCTCTTGGTGAATGCGTGAGATCGGCGAATCTACCTCCGTGCGGTCGTACCTGCGGATGGCCAAGATCTTGGTGCCGTTCAAATCCAGAAGCTCCACGTCGGGAACGGTTAGTCCGCAATTTGCAGCAAGCCTGAGACACGTCACCTCATTTTCGGCCATTCGATGTTCTCGGTCGGGTTTTAAAATCCACGTAGATGGCGCACCATTAGTTGGTCTTGTCCACTGTCCATCGGACAAACGTCCGAGAACAATTTTCCCTTGGTACCCGGGCAAGGACGGTGTCCATCCGCGTCCGAGATCCGCTCCGAAGGGTGTGGTCGGAAGAGCATCGATAAGAGCCATGAGATCGTGCGTCGATACATTCTCACTACCCCAAAGCGAGCTGTCGAGCGGCATTTCTCCCTCTGGCAGTAAGACCACCGCACCAGCGCATTCCGAACCGAACGTCGTAAGGAGCCCGAACGTGTCGAGCGGCGACACACCCGCCAATTGCGCCATCGCGATCAAGACGGGTCCGTCGGGTAGAAGGTTTGAAAAGAAGTCGAGCGCGCGGTCGTCGCGCGAACTCGTGGGAGATCCAAGAGGTAGCGAAACTGACAAGACTCGGCTGCCGAGACCCCATCGATCAATGCCGTGTTGCTCCCAATCAAAGACGATGCGATTGTTGAGCGCGGACGTCAGCGACAGGACAGGCGTACCGTACAGCCACGCAACGAGACGATCAACCATTCGAGGACGCTCGTCGAACTACCACTTCGCAGCCAAGCAGTCGAAGCAATCGAAGCGCGTGGTTCAGCGAGGAACCGAACTTCCCCGATTCGAGGTTTGAGAGATATGGCTGACTCACTCCCTCCCACTCCGCGGCCTCCATCTGGCTCACATTGTTCTGCGTGCGGAAGTGCCGCAGTGCCGTACCTAGGTCTTCCGGAACCGAGACTCTGTAATCGCCATTCTTCGATATAACCATAGAGTTATTATACCACCTTATAAGTCTATGGTTATAACTTACTGCGGACCAGGAAAATCAGCAAGGCGGGGCATACCTCACTCGCCCAAACCAGGCGTCCCCGGATTCCCGCAGTCGGTACCCGTCCAAAATCTCGGTCGCTTCCGCGTCAATCAACGCCTGATAGAGAAAAGTAACCATCTGGCGAACGAGATCACCACTCTCGTCGCTCTTGAGTTGCTCAAGTACTTTGGACAGATCAAAATCATTGTGGGTCACCGGAGTTTTCCTTTCGTGTCTAGCCGGACACATAAAGAAATACTCCGGTGGCCCGTCTTCAGCAAAAGGCCAAGAAATTACACCACTTCAGGGGACGTCAACTGGTAGTTCCCATTAGTTGTGGTCTGTGGTGTTGGAACTGATGAAACTGACGCGGGCACAATCGAGATGTGGTCCGGGTCAAGTGCGACTGAGGGGACCTCCATCCGGCGTCGTCTTGTCTCCAGATTCGAACAAATTAGGACTTGTCTGAAAAATGGGTATGACTGGTTATACTCATCGTATGAGCAAGTCCAGTCATTTCGTGAAGACGACTATCTCCGTTCCCAATGAGGTCTATGTTCGCGCGACGCGTCGAGCGAAGGAACTCGGTACGAGTCGCTCAGCACTCTTTGCTCGGGCTGTCGAAAAGGAACTCGACGAAGAGGAGTCGTCGGTCGACGTCATTGATCGAATCAACGCCGTCGTGGATGCCGTGAAGGATGACACTCGCGAATTTACCTCGACGGCGGCTCGCCGTGTCTTGGCGAAGGATGACAACGCGAAGTGGTAATCCAACGTGGCGAGGTGTATTGGGTGGATCTTGGTGATCCAAAGGGGTCCCGACGAGCGAAGCGTCGACCAGTATTGATCGTTTCCGATGACTTCTATAACTCAAGTCGTTTGGCAACCATCGTTGCCGTTACCCTTACCACAACACTTCGCCTCGGCGACTTGCCGGGCAACGTACGCGTCGCCAAGGGCGAAGCCGGAATGACCCGTGAATCCGTGGCAAATGTGACGGCACTCGTGACGCTCGATAAGAGCGAACTCGGCCGACGCACGGGTCGCATACGGCCACCCACGCTAGAGCGCGTTGACGAAGGTCTCCGAACAGTTCTGTGTTTGTGAGTACCTTCTCAATTAGGTTTCATTGGACGTTCGATTGAAGTCGTATTTGACGCGAGACAATGGCATCGACTCAGTTGGTTCCTGTACGGGTTCGAGTCGGGCCTCCGACACGAGCCAATGCACGATGACGGCGAGAGTCAGTTACTGGCCGTGTCGCTAAAGTCAGGCGCTTGCCGGTCAGGCATTGCAGGATCCACGGAAGAGCCAAAGCGTCATGTCGTTGGTCCCCTGGGAGATTCCGAGTGAGAATTGACTGGTAGGCGTTGCGAAGTATCGTGACTGGCATGTCCTTGTCAGCACCCACGCTGCACACCGATCGCCTGCGCCTACGGCCCTTCAACGAATCGGATGCGGACGCCCTCTTCGCGCTGCACAGCAATGCCCATGTCCTGCGCTACTGGGACGCACCGCCCTGGAGCGAACGCAAGCGCGCCGAGAGGTTCATAGCCGCTTGCCGCGAGATCGAGGAGGCAGGCACCGGGACACGGCTGGCTGTGGAGCGTGTTTCAGACGGGGTCTTCATTGGCTGGTGCAGTCTGAACCGATGGAACCCGGACTATCGCAGCGCATCGATGGGCTACTGCTTCGATGATGGTGTGTGGGGACATGGCTACGCGACTGAGGCCGCTCGGTCTCTGCTGCAGTGGGCGTTCAACACGCTGGATGTGAATCGGGTCCAAGCTGAGACCGACACGCGCAACACTGCATCTGCTCGAGTCCTAGAGAAACTCGGATTCGTGCGTGAAGGGAAGTTGCGCGAAGACTGCGTCGTGAATGGCGAGGTATCAGATTCGTGGGTGTACGGGTTGATCAGGCGGGAGTGGCAGCCGTGAGCGCGTCCGACGTTGCTGCCTAAGTCACAGCTAGAAGAACACCTACGTTGACGGCAGGCTTGCGACCTTCGATACGAATCGCCAGTGCAAGGTTGCGGAACTGTCGTGTCGGGCCTCCGACACCAGCGATCTCCGGTACCTTAAGTCCACTTCAATCGGTTGGGACGTAACCTGGCCAGATGTTGCGTCGCCTGTTCACGTGGAGGATGAATCTGTACCGACTAATTGTTGGCGCCTTAGTCCTGGCCATAGTGATCCCAGCGTGGGTACTCGGAGGTCCCGCGACGTGGCTCGTTGTTATCATGTGCGTTCTCGTCGTCGTTGGCGCAGTCGTCGTTGGAACGCGCGTGCCGTCACTCCGGGGATGGTTGCGTCGTTGATTGGAGTCGCTTACGCATTTTCGGATTGATGTTCAAATTCGCCAAATGCAGTTTGCGGGTGCTGTGATACAGGGAACGCACCCGGTAAGTTCGCCAGTGTGAAGGATGAGATAGTCGATCCACTGATGGCTGACTTCACGGGCCCAGAACCGACCGAGCCTGACCATCTCACGCCCGGGAGCTATTGGCGCTTACGACCTGGAGAGTCCATGGACGAGGTGCCGGAACTCCCACGGCATCACAGCTCCCAACCTTCCATCTTCATCGGAGGCACGAGCATTGAGTTGGTCATCGACGGCGACGGTGGCCGTCATCATTTGAGCGTACCGAAGAGACACGGAGCACAGCTAACCGAGAATGTTGCGCGTCGGATGGTTTTGATATACGTGCAACGGCGAGCAACCGGCCACATCAGTGAACCCGACCGTTTTATCGAAGTTCTGAACGGTGCAGGGGCGCAGCTTGCACGTATCGACGACTCGGATACCTGGGAACTGCGTGTCGACAGCATCCAGCGTATTTGTGATCTGGCTGGCATCGACTTTGCGATGGAGCACTACGACTCTGAAGCGGATTTGCTTGAAGCCCGTCCAGATTGGACTCCCGCGCATATTGCACTCGAAGTTAAACACCCAGTCGAAACTGACTTGCGCGATCTCGGCATGGCACTCTGGTACGGCACGGCGATTTCATTCGCACTTTTGGCTGCTGGCGGCATGCAATTCATCTTTGGAACACCAGTGCGGTACGCCGTGCTGACCTTGGCCGTTGGCGGGCTCGCCGGGGCGACATTGATTTCATTGTGGGCACGATTTCGCTGGGGAATGAAGCGTAAAGGACGCTAACGATCACGACTATTGAAGAGCCCACAAATCAATTCGCCAGTCGGAGATTGTGGACGTCGGCCCACCGACTTGAAAGATAATCGACCGAGCATCAAGGAACGCAATCACCCAAGCCTTGGCCGCAAGTCACAAAATACAAGTCCATTGCGCTCAACGGCACTGATCACACGTGGGCGGCACTGGCTGGTTACTAGGGGTCGTCATATCATCAGTGTCGTCCCGTCGGATGGTAATAACGCCACGCGTTTCGTTTATTCTGGGCGAAGAAGGTGAAGTTCACTTCACACGTCGAGCGCAGGAGGTGCCACGATGGCCTGGTCCAAGACGACGTTCGCGCGTAACGGTGCCCCGTGCAGTAGTTGCGGGGGAATGGTGCAGAAGGGTGCCGAGGGCTGGACGGACGCATCCCAGCCCAAGGGACAGCGTGTGCACTGTTTGGGGTGCGGGCCCGCAGAGACGGTCATGCCTACGCCACCAGCGGATCCGGTAGCGGGCTCTTCGGCGTTACGCCAAGACAAGCGCTACCGCGGTGACAACAACTTAAAGGGTGCCCAGGGGGAGTACCTAATGGGCACGTACCTGGCCGCGGACCTCGCAGCGGGAGCCCACGTCCTCACCGACCGAAAGGTGCCCGGCGACTCTGAGGCGAACATTGATCACGTCGTCGTCGCCTCCACTGGGGTGTGGATAATCGACTCGAAGAAATGGACCGGGGAGATCAGGTACCGCAGCCCCGGGTTTCCGAGCACCGACCCGCGCAAGTGCCTCACGGTGGACGGGATGGACAGGACCTCGGATATCGCCAAGATCTACCGGCTCGTGATCCCCGTGGCCCAGGTCATCGGGGATACCAAAGTTCTGGTGCACCCGGTGCTGGCGTTCGTTGAGGCCACGTGGGGTGTCAAGGAAGGCCTGCACTTCAAGAGGGGTAAGGGGCCCTATGAGCACGAGGGCGTCCTCATCTCTGGTGGGCACAGCTTCATCGGACTCATCAACGCGACCGGACCCCTGACACCCGATGCCGTGGAGTCACTCTGGCGAAGGCTGGACGCGGCAATGCTCCCTCGTTAGCGGGGGCCACCCGGCCAACTCGGTTCTGATTTTGAATCCCGCTTCATCCTTGGAGCCCGGCTAGAACGTGTCCTAACTTGTTCTCTCCAGCATGATCAACAACTTTCCACATCGATCCCGGCACCTTGAGTGTGTTTCCAGAACGTCCAGGGACGTTTCTCAGCGTCCAAATATTCTGGCCAGCAGAAGTGCAATGTCCACCAACGTCCACTGAAGTCCTCTCACGTTTGACCTCGTGGCTAGACAATTGGCTAGACCAAAGTTCGTTTCAAGGTCAAGTCACTATTCAATTTCGAAGGACCGATGTTGAGTGGTTTGAGCTGCGGCTGCGGGAAGAGTAGACAATTTCCCAGACGATCTTGTGACCAACAGACCCGGCACGATTCACTTTGGGACAAAGCGTGACATTAGGAATGTCTGGACAACAAGAGATCTCGAGCACCATTCAGCCAGGGATACTTGGAACTCAAGGGCGAGTCCTGGACATGATGTATTCGTGAGGCGTGATTTCGACGGTGTCCCCGATGAGCAACTTTGGCTGCTCGCTAGTCGTCATGACGGCGCTGCATTTGGAGAGCTATTCGAGCGCCACTCCGCTGATGTGTATAACCACTGCTTTCGGCGAACTGGCTCGTGGTCAGTGGCCCAAGATCTCACCAGCGTCGTCTTCCTCCAAGCGTGGCGCCGAAGAAGGGATGTCAGACTTAATGGCGACTCGATACTTCCTTGGTTACTGGCAGTGGCGAACAACGCGGCCCGAAACTCCGATCGGTCGATTCGTCGCTATAACCGGCTCCTATCCAAGCTACCGAAGTCAGAGTTGACGTCAAGTTTGGATGATGACGTGAATAAGAGAATCGATGATGAGCGCGCGATGGGGGTGATCCTCGACAAGTTGAACTCGCTGAACTTGCAGGATCGAGAGATCATCGCACTTTGCGACTGGTCAAATTTGAGTTACGCCGAAGCCGCGGTTGCCTTAGATATTCCGATTGGTACCGTGCGATCTCGATTGTCGCGTGCACGAGATCATCTTCGAGTACTTCTGGATCAGGAAGGCTTCGCGCACGAACCGACGAATCACGTCGCAGACTTGACGTTCCCAAAGGAGAACCATGACCCTGCTTGACCAACTTCCGCCCTCACGTCCCATGCCTGCCGTCCGAAGCCAAGCCGCTCGACGACAGCTCGAGACAGTCGTCAACGGTTACCTGCGACCGTGGTGGCGTCTGAGTCGGACCACCACGGTGGCAATAGGAATTGGTCTTGTCGTTGCCGGTAGTGCGACGGCTGGTGTGCTGCTCCAAACCAAAGGGCCGCTTCCTGTCGCTGTCAATGGAACGCTTCCGTGGAACCTGGTCCCCGATTACATCTCTGTGACTGGACCGAATGGAAAGGTAGTTGGTTACACGCCGCGCTCGGACGTGCTCCTTCCGCCTTCGCTGGTCGGAGAACCGATACCGAACAACTTTGGTTCGTGGCCAAAGCCCGTGTACGCGAGCAACCTCACCACACTGGTTGGTCACCTGTATCCCAACGGCGTTGGCTACGTTCCGCTGGGAAAGTCGCCTTCTTCATTGGTGTGCATACCTAAGTACGTGTACAACGGATCGAAAACCCAGAGTTTTCCGTGCCCCTCGGTTTTGGTGACATTACCCAATCTCGTTGGCGTAAGCACGCCAACGGCTGCTGGTGAAATTTCGAGCCTGGGCATATACGTGCACGTCATCAACAATTCGTCGAGCAGTGCGCCCAAGGGCACCGTCATCTCGATGTCACCCGGGCCGGGATCAGTCGTTCACGCACGGTCGGTCGTGACGATTCGGAACTCCTCAAGATAATGCGGGCTTATACGCTCCGTACAGTGAATCACACATTCTCGGTGCGAAACTTGCGGTGTCAGTGTGGAGTAGCGCGCCTATCGAGTCGGGCCTCCGAGAAACGCCATAAATCCTCCTGCTGAGATTTCCAGTTTCTGTTCTCCTGGTACTTTGCCCGTAAGCCCGTAGAACCTGAGGTCTAACCCATGACCGAATTACAAAAGAGAATTCGATTCCCGGGTCGAGGTTTAGCTTCGACAATGCTGATGTTGAGTGTCTTTGGACTCTCCGTGACGTCAAGCTCGTCGGACGCCTCCGCGTCTAGCGAAGTGTCGTTCTGCGCCGCTAGTCAGTTGGCTGTGGCAGTCGTGTCTTCGAGTGGTGCCTATTTCGCTGCCGGTAGTGTGGGTATCCCTTTTGTCATAGTCAACATCAGCAAAGTTACCTGCGCTTTAGAGGGATACCCAAGGCTCACTACTTATCCCGGTGCTTTTGAGAACAACAGAGTCAAGGTGGTCGACGGAGGTGGAATGATTTTCGTAGCAGTGCGACCCAAGGTCGTGACAATCGGTCCAGGGGCCACCGCCTCTTTTGGACTCGACTACGGTGACGCCTACAATCAGCAGGATCCCAATGCCGGTCCCTGCCTGACAAAACAAATGATGGTCTTCTTGCCGACGCGACCGCATCCATTCGAACAGCCATACACAACAACCGTCAACATCAACTTCTGCTACGCGGGCTTTAAGTTCGACATCACTTCCATTCAACGTGGTCCAATTGCAAAAAAAGCTTAGGGTCCGTGTGCAGTCAGCGGTAAAATTCGCGGATGGAAGATTCTCCGCCAGTCACCAGTGCCTGAATGCAGACCTGTTGCGTCGCACCGCCGTTTCGAATCCACACGTTGCAACGTGAATGACGATGGATTTCGCGTTACTGATGTTCCTGAAAGTGTTTGAATCTTCGTGTCGTTACCCGGAGGGCGCGACAGTTGGGATGCATGAGTCCGTAGAGCCTGACTACTTTGGTGCGCTACTTTGGTGCGCCGGCCGGGACTTGAACCCGGAACCTGTTGATTAAGAGTCAAATGCTCTGCCAATTGAGCTACCGGCGCGAGACGAGTCTATACCGACGCGCACCGGCGACTTGACTGGTTAGTTGTGCTGTATGGCCTTTACTTCGAGGAACTCTTCGAAGCCATGCTGTCCGAGTTCACGTCCGATACCCGACTGCTTGTATCCACCGAATGGGGCGATGACGTTGAAACTTCCTCCGTTGATCTCCACTTGACCCGTACGAATCTTTCGTGCCACTTCGAAAGCCTTCTCATCGGTCGCGGCCCAGACGCCTCCCGCGAGTCCGTAGTTGGAGTCATTCGCAATGGCGATCGCCTCTTCTTCGGTGTCGTAGGGAATGATCGAAAGCACCGGACCAAAGATCTCTTCTTGGGCGATGGTCATGTCGTTGGTGACGTCAGAGAAGATTGTCGGTTCGATGTAGTAACCCATTTCGAGTCCCTCGGGGGGGTTCACGCCGCCACAGATGATGCGCGCTCCTTCGTCGATTCCCTTGTTGATGTAGTCGCGCACGCGCTGCTGCTGGGTGGCGCTGACGAGGGGGCCGAGCAGGCTTGATCCGGTGATCGGGTCCGCGGGTGCGAACGACGAAGCGGTGGCCACTGCGATGTCCTCGATCTCGGCGAGTTTTGATCGCGGCACCACCATGCGAGTGAGTGCTGAGCACGTTTGTCCCGAATTGAGATAGCACTTGAACACGCCGTCGGCGACCGCCTTGGGAATGTCGGCGCCCTCGAGGATGATGTTCGCGGACTTGCCGCCGAGCTCGAGTGAGACGCGCTTTACCATCTCGGCGGCGATTTGCATGACGCGCTTGCCGGCACGAGTCGAACCGGTGAAGGAGACCATGTCGGTCTTGGGGTGGGCCACGATGGCTTCGCCGACCACCGGTCCCAAACCAGTCACCATATTGAAGACGCCCTTGGGCAAGCCCACTTCGTGAATGATGTCGGCCAGGATGTAGGCGTTGATGGGCGCGACTTCGCTGGGCTTGACGACGATGGTGCAGCCGGCCGCCAGGGATGCCGCGACCTTGTTGGCGATCTGATGTAGCGGGTAGTTCCAGGGCGTGATCGCGGCCACTACGCCGACTGGCTCGCGCACGAGCGTCGAGTTGCCGACTTCTTCTTCCCAGGTGAACTCCGCTGCTCGCTTGGCATTATCGGCGAAGGTCATGGTAGGGATGCCAGCTTGGATGCCCTTGGCGAGCATGAGCGGCATGCCAACCTCGTGGGCGATGTCGAGGGCGATCTCGTCAGATCGTTCCGCCAACTTCTCTGAGATTCGAACGAGAAACTCGCCGCGCTCCTTGGGACTCGTGTTGGACCACGCGGTAAACGCTGCGGCGGCGGCCTCGATCGCCGAATTCGCCTCCTCGACCGTTCCCGCGGGAATGGTCGCGTAGTGCTCGCCGGTACCCGATGACGTCACGTCGAGGGTCTCGCTAGACGTGGCCTTGACCCACTCGCCATTGATGTAAAAAGAGTCGCGAACTATTGCCATTGTTTCCCCCTTCGAACTCCCGTGGAGTTACCTGAGCGAAATCTACTCGCCAAAACCAAAGTCACGTCGCGAGGCCCAGTGTGGCATTTGGGTGCGTTACTCGACGACGTTGGGGTGAGCGACGGGGGTCGAACCCGCGACCTCCAGGACCACAACCTGGCGCTCTAACCAACTGAGCTACGCCCACCAAGACTTCTAAGTATTGCACAAGGCTTGGTGGTGGTCTCGTCGCCGACCGCGCGGTTAGTACCATTGTTGCGAGCCCCTGTAGCTCAATTGGATAGAGCAGACGGTTTCTACCCGTCAGGCTGCGGGTTCGACTCCTGCCGGGGGCGCCATAGGCCGAACGTGGTGGTGCTCGTGCACGGCTTAATTTTCAACATCGAACCTGTGCTTTTTCATCTCAAAATCATCGTTTGCCGTTGGAATTGTTCCACCCGAAGGGCTAGGTTTCCATTCAAAGTTTAAGGGGATGGGGAACCGTGGCACTGATCGTTGAACCTGCCAACCGAGCGCAGGAGAAGGGTCTCAAGACCGGCGCGCTCGGTTTGATATCAAGCACCGTCATCGGAATCGCGTCCACCGCGCCGGCGTACAGCCTGGCGGCGACACTCGGCTTCGTGGTCGTGGCGATTGGTGTGCAAGCACCTATCGTGACGATCCTGGCGTTCGTGCCGATGTTCTTCGTCTCGCTCGCGTTCCAGCAGATGAACAAGGCGGATCCGGATTGCGGCGCGTCCTTCACCTGGGGTACGCGTGCGTTCACGCCCCGCGTTGGCTGGATGGGTGGCTGGGGTGTGCTCATGGCGGACATCATCGTCATGGCGAGCCTCGCGCAGATCGCCGGTCAGTACGTCTTTGACTTGTTTAACGCGAAGGGCATCGGTGGCGACGCTTCCAGTCCATGGGTGTTGCTCGTCGGGATCGCTTGGATTGTCTTTATGACGTGGATTTGTTACGTCGGTATTGAAGTCTCCGCCAACTTCCAAAAGGCGCTACTGGGTATCGAACTCACTATGTTGACGGTGCTGTCGGTCTGGGCTCTGGTCAGGGTCGGCAATGGTACTGCTCCGGTTGGACATATCACGCCCGCACTCAGCTGGTTCAATCCATTTAAGGTAAAGCACTTCAATGACTTCGTGGTTGGTCTGGCGGACATGCTCTTCATCTATTGGGGATGGGACACCGCGCTCAACCTCAACGAGGAGACCGAGGACGCCGAAACTGTGCCGGGCAAGGCTGGTGTCATCTCGACGTTCGTGCTGCTCGGTATCTACGCGCTCGTAATCCTCGCGGTGCAGTCCTTCGCTGGGATTGGTACCTCGGGTATAGGCCTCGGAAACTCCGCTCACACCAATGACGTCCTCTCGATCCTTGGTCCGGCGATCTTTGGGACTTCGACGTTCGCGTCTGTCCTTACGCACTTGTTGTTGCTGATGGTGCTGTCGTCGGCCGCCGCGTCGACCCAGACGACGATTCTTCCGACTGCTCGCACCGTACTCTCGATGGCGGTGCACAAGGCGATTCCCTCGGTGTTCGCGAAGATGCACAAGCGGTTTCTCACGCCGACGGTGGCCACGGTTGCATTTGGATTCGTGTCGATAGTGCTCTACATCATCATGAACTTCCTGTCGGCCGGTCACGTGATTTCCGATTCGGTCGACGCGCTGGGTGTGATGATCGCCTTCTACTACGGGCTCACCGGGTTCGCGTGCTTCTGGTACTACCGTCACAACTTGACCTCGAGTGTGAAGAACTTCTTCGTCCAGGGCGTCATGCCCCTGGTGGGCGGCCTCATCTTGTACTTCATCCTTGGCTGGTCGTTCTGGTACTACTGGAATCCTGACAACAGCACCACGCACTTAGACGTTTTTGGACGCCAGATCGGTGGCACGTTCACCCTCGACGTCGGAGGATTGATACTAGGCATCATCCTGATGTTCACCACGCAGGCTTTCATGCCGGCCTTCTTCCGTGGTGAAGTACTAAATCGCAACACGCCAACCCTGGTGACCGAGTCTCACGGTGGTACTCATGTCTAAGCGAACTAGTTTGAGAGGGCTTCGCGTTCCTGTAAGCATTTCCGACCAAGGAGTTGGTACTCAATGACCGACGTTCGCTCTGCTCCACTCATCGTCGTCGGCGTCGACGGCTCGTCACTGGCCGAGACCGCTCTCGAGTACGCCATCGAAGAGGCGCGTCTTCGCAAGGCTCACCTGCACGTGACGTATGCCTACCCGGTCCTAGCGTCCGGACTGACGGGGTCTACCGGCAACGACTACTACCAACAGGTGGAAGAGTCGGCAAAGACGTTCTTGCAGGAGGTCGTCGCAAAAGCACCTTCGACCGAGGGTCTTAACATCGAATGGTTGGCTGTCCCGGGCAACCCATCCGAAGTGCTCATCGAAGCAAGTCGCGAGGCCACGTTGTTGGTCGTTGGCTCAAGGGGTGTTGGAGGATTCATGGGACTCTTGATGGGTTCGACCTCAACCCAGTGTGTCCACTACTCGCACTGTCCCGTGCTGGTGGTGCGCGAAGAGCACTGAGGGTTCGTCGATCGCGTTTCACTCACGTCGCAGATGGCTTCGCCGCTCGTTCGGCGTGACCTTATTTCGTCCGTCGACGAAGGGTGGCCGCGCCCACGCCGAGTCCGCCGAAAATGAAGCCGACCAGAATTGCGAACTGGCCCGCGTAATACGACGTTGATTGGAAATTCGAGATTGCGTGGATCGCCGCGGTCATCGGTAGGACGTCGGCGACGAGCCGCAGGGCAACGGGCAGTTGGCCTACGGGCACGAAGAGACCGCACAGCAACAATTGGGGCAGGATGAACGCGGGCATGAACTGAACGGCTTGAAACTCCGTGTGCGCGACAGCGCTGAGCGCGAGTCCGAAGGCAGTACCGAGCAATCCTGCGCACAGGGCCACGAGACTGATTCGCCACGGCACACCCTGGTGGGCGAGGCCGTACCAAGTGTACGAAAGCGTGGCGACGAGAATGCTCTGGAGAATGGCGAGCAGGGCGAATGCGAGGGCGTAGCCAGTGATGAATTCCCCTTTGGTGAGAGGCAGTGTGAAGAGGCGTTCGAGCGTGCCAACCGTGCGTTCGCGTAACGTGATTACCGAAGTGACCAGGAACATCACGATGAGGGGAAACACGCCCAATAATTGGGGCCCAATGGTTTGAAAGGTGCCCGGGCGCCCGGACAGCGTCCACGCCAAGAGGCCCGTAAGGGCCGAGGGCACCAGCAAGAGCAGGCCAATCGTGCGCGGGTCGTGGCGCAATTGCTGGAGGATTCGTTGCGTCGTGAACAAGATCCGTCGGGGATTCACGATTGGCTCTCAATGAGGCGCTCGAAGGCCTCGTCGTACGAGGACGACTTCGCAGCGGCGAGAAGTTTCGCGGGTGAGTCGTCAAAGAGGAGCCGACCGTCGCGCAGCAAGAGCAGGCGCGCGCAGTGCGCCGCTTCATCCATGACGTGACTTGATACCACCACCGTCGTGCCCGACTTGGCCAATTCGTCGAACGTTCGCCAGAGGTCGCGTCGTAGGATCGGGTCGAGTCCGACCGTGGGTTCGTCGAGCACGAGTATCGGTGGAGATCCGAGCAGAGCGGTGGCGAGTGAAACGCGCGTACGCTCGCCACCCGACAGCGACGAGACCACGCGACCGGCCAGGGTCGTTAGTGACACCACTGCGAGAACCCGTCCCACTTCAGAGCGGGGTTCGTGGAGGATGCCGGCGAAGTAACGCAGGTTTTCTTCTACGGTGAGATCGAGGTACACCGAAGAGCTCTGCGCCACGTAGCCGAGTGCGCCACGCAATGATGCTGAGCCCGCCGGTCGCTCCAGTATCTGCAGTGTGCCGCCGCTCAACATTTGGACGCCGAGCAAGGAGCGCATGAGCGTGCTCTTTCCACTGCCACTTGGTCCCAGCAATCCGATCAGCTCACCGGCGCCTGCGCGAAATGAAAGCTCGTGAAGGATCTCGTTGCCCTGGCGGATGACGCGAAGGTCCTTCACGTCGATCATCGTTACCGGTGTCTGCACTCGCGAAGCCTACAGAAGAGGGTGTTCGTGATGAGTTGGCTCCATCGGGTGTCCTTCGTCGTCGACACCTTAAGCCTCTTAAGGTGTCGACCGAAGAATCGAAGCTACTCTCAGCCCCCTTAAGTCGAGGTGGCAACGCGACTTGTAACTGAGAGGCCGTCCACGCTGGCAGATGGGTTGTCAAGGCTGTGTTGCAGAAGGAAATCGAGACGCCCGCCCGATCGCCTCGCCAATCTGCTGTTTGAGTCTCAGGCCGGGTCGCTTGAAGCATTATTCAGCCGAAACCGATGGATCGAGATAAAATCAAGTAACCCGAGTGGATTTGTTAGGAATCGTTCTCGCAACCTAAGTTGGTCGACTATGGCTGACAAATTTCAGGGAAGAATAGGCAGGACCTTTGCGGAGTCACAGAGTTGGTGGCCACCCCTGAAGAGCGCTCCCGACAACGCACCCAACGTTGTCGTGGTCCTCCTGGACGACGTGGGCTACGCCCAATTCGGTGCGTACGGTTCGGACATCGCCACGCCGACCTTTGATCGATTGGCCTCGCGTGGCCTGCGCTACGCGAACTATCACACGACGGCACTGTGCTCGCCGACCCGGGCGTGCCTGCTCACCGGTCGCAATCATCACTCGAACGGTATGGCTCGTGTCGTGGAACTCGCGTCTGGCTTTCCTGGCTACAACGCGACGATTCCCAAAGAGAACGGATTCCTTTCCGAGATCCTGCGTGAGGCTGGTTACGCCACGTTCGCCGTGGGCAAGTGGCACGTGACGCCCGCGACCGAGATGTCAGCGGGTAGTCCGCGTGATAAGTGGCCACTCGGTCGAGGATTCGACCGTTATTACGGTTTCATGGGCGGCGAGACCGATCAGTACCATCCCGAACTTGTGCGAGACAATTCTCCGATAGACCCCCCTCGATCACCCGAAGAGGGCTACCACCTGACCGAGGATCTCGCCGAAAACGCGATTCGTTTCATCTCAGATCTTCGGGGGACGTCACCTTCGACGCCGTTCTTGTTGTGGTTCGCCCCAGGGGCGTGCCACGCCCCGCATCAAGCACCTGACTCGTTCATCGAACAGTACCGGGGCCGGTTCGATCAGGGTTGGGACCAATGGCGCGCCGACGTCTTCGATCGCCAACTTGCCTCGGGCCTCCTGAAGCCCGGAACCGAGCTTTCCGAACGTCCGTCGTGGGTACCTGAGTGGTCAACGCTGAGCGCGGATGAGCAACGACTCGCGGCGCGTTTGATGGAGGTATTCGCGGGATTCCTTACTCACACCGACGCCCAAGTTGCCCGCGTCCTTGACTTCATCGAACAGCTGGACGAGACCGACAACACGATCGTCGTGGTGATGAGCGACAACGGCGCGTCGGCCGAAGGAGGCGTGAAGGGTTCGTTCAACGAACAGTACTTCTTCAATTTTATACCCGAAAGTCTCGAGGAGAACCTGGCCAGAATCGATGACCTGGGCACGCCACGGGCCAACAACCACTACCCGTGGGGGTGGGCGTGGGCAGGCAACACGCCGCTCAAGCGCTTCAAGCGTGACACGCACGAAGGTGGGGTCGCCGACCCTCTGATCATTCACTGGCCCAATCGCATCGGCACGCAGGGAGCCACCCGCCATCAGTACGTGCACGCCATCGATATCCTGCCCACGCTGCTCGACGTGATCGGCATCGAACCGCTCCAGAGCATCAATGGCGTCGAACAGTCGCCCATAGAAGGCACGAGCTTTGCGTCGACCCTCGAGGATCCTCACGCCGGCGAAACGCACCCGACGCAGTATTACGAGATGCTCGGTTCGCGCGCCCTTTATCACGATGGCTGGAAGGCGGTGGTATTCCACACTCCACGGTTCATTGCCTACGACGGCTCCGACACCACCAAGCCGTTCGACGAGGACGTCTGGGAGCTGTACCACGTCGCCGAGGATTTCTCGGAAGTCCACGACCTCGCAACAGAGAGGCCGGAGAAACTCGAGGAGCTGAAGACACTCTGGTGGAGCGAGGCGGAGAAGTTCCAAGTTCTCCCGCTCAATAATCAACCAGGCTTCTTCGGTGATCCGCGCTACGTACGCGATTGCCAGGAGTTCCTCGGTCACGTGGGTCCGATTCCCGAGGCGCTCGCACCCAATCTCAAGAATCGTTCTTTCGTCATTACCGCAGAAATCTTCCCCGGGACCAAGACGATCACGAACAGCGTGATCGTGGCTCACGGTGGTCACGCGGGTGGGTACGCCGTCTTCATCGATGACGATCGGTTGCACTTCACCTATAACTACGTGGCCACTGAAATTACGACGGTCGTCGCCGAAGTTCGTTTGCCCGATGAACCTGTCGTCGTCAAGGTCTCGTTCACTCGAACGGGTCCAGGAGGCGACGTCGAATTATCGTACGGCGACGTCCCCGTTGGTCGAGGATCAATCGCGCGAACGACGCCTCTCACCTACGGCACCCCGGGTTTCGCCGTGGGCTTTCAGCCAGCGGGACCTGTTGACGGTCGCCTTCACGGCCGAGCAGAATTCGCTCCCGAGTTGCTGGGCCGAGTCATCGTCGAAGGCACGGGGAAAAACCCGGTTCGCGACCTGCTTTTGAATTCACGCGTCGATCTGGCCACCCAGTGACCATCTCGACTGCTCAGGTGGTCGCGAATCGAGACGATGCACTCGTCGATGGACGCCAGGGCGGTCGGGAAGGCGGTGTGTGAGTTCATTGGATAGTGGACGGGCGCAGTCAGGGAGTCAACGCAACGAGTTCGGCGAGTTTCTCCACTGGCATCCTATAACCGAGTGTGGCTCGCGGTCTTCCGTTGAGGCTTCGCTGAATTCTCATGAGGTCTTCCTCTGAGTATTTCGAGAGGTCGGTGCTCTTCGGCATGTACTGGCGAAGGAGTCCGTTTGTGTTCTCGTTCGATCCGCGCTGCCAGGGTGAGTGGGGATCGCAGAAGTAGATTGGCACGCCGGTCGCCACGGTGATCGAGCGATGGTTGGTCATCTCGGTGCCTTGATCCCACGTGACACTTCGCATGAGTTCGTCGGGCAGTGTGGCAATGGCTTTGCGCATGGCTTCCTCGACCGCCTTGGCGCTGTAGTCCTTTCCCAGGTGCAGCAACATCACGAAGCGCGTGGAGCGCTCCACCAGGGTGCCCACGGCACTGGCGTGGTTCTCACCAATGATGAGGTCACCTTCCCAGTGGCCAGGCACGGCTCGATCCTCGATTTCGGCGGGACGTTCACTGATCATGACCATATCGGCGATCTTGCCGCGTTTTTCCACGTAGCCCAGGGGACGCCGCTTGGTTCGACCCGAGCGCAGACACCGCGTCAGTTCTCGACGCAGTTCGCCGCGGCCCTGCACGAAGAGTGCCTGATAAATGCTCTCGTGGCTGATGCGCATTGAAGGGTCGTCGGGGAAATCCAAAACCAGTCGCCTCGCGATCTCCTTAGGGGACCAGAACTCTTCGAGCCATTGGGTCACTTTGGCACACAACACGGGCTCAGCGAGCTTGGACGCTTTAGGACGTTTGGTGCACTCGCGAGCTCGTTGATGGGACCGCCAAATACGGTAGTCGTCTCTACCACCATTGTTCTTCACCTCGCGGGTGACCGTCGAAGGACTTCGGCCGATCTCACGAGCGATCGAACTCATCGAATGGCCACTTCTTAGGCCGAAGGAAATTGCTTCTCGATCGTCCATCGTGAGTCGACCAGAACGCGGTGTCCAAGGGTCATTTGGTGGCACCCGACTTTGACCCTTAAGAATGACCTGGATGTGCGACGCGCTGGCGCAACTTATCTGCTTGCAGATCTCTCGAAGTGACGCACCCCTCGCCCGAAGTCTTCGAGCGAGGACACGTTGATCCTCTGTGAAATGAGCGGCCATTGAATCTCCTTGGTTGTCAACTATTTAAGGTTGACTCACCTAGCGTTGCGGTGACCCCTTGAAACCGCCACGCGATGTGTCGCGTCATAGTGGACACTCTCCTAGGGGGTGTTTCCTATGGTGTTGCGCCAAATGGTGGTTGACGCGGTGGTGCTCGAAGGTCGCTCGATCAGGGAGGTTGCCCGCTCGTTCGGGGTGTCCAAGTCCTGGGTCTATGAACTGGTCCGCCGTTACCGCGAAGGCGGTGAGCGAGCCCTCGAGGAACGCTCCAAGGCCCATCACACCAATCCTCGCCAGATGAGTGCGGCGACGGAAGAAGAACTCCTACGCCTGCGAAAAGAACTCCTCGACCTGGGCGCCGACCACGGGGCCGCCACGTTGCAGTGGCACCTCGCCCAGCGCGAGGACACCACGCCCTCGGTGTCGGCGATCTACCGGATGCTCAAGCGTCGCGGGTTCATCACGCCCGAACCTCGCAAACGACCCAAGGGTTCTTATATACGCTTCGAGGCGTCACTGCCCAACGAGTGCTGGCAGTCCGACATGACCCACTGGCATCTCGATAGCGGCGCCGAGGTGGAGATCCTCACCTTCCTCGACGACTACTCGCGTCTGGTGCTCGCCTGTGAGGTGTTTCCAACCGTCAAGGCCTCGAACGTTCGCGCGACCTTCAAGAACGCCTGTGCCTACTGGGGAATTCCCGCCTCGGTGCTGACCGACAACGGGGCGATCTTTAACGCCGGCTCGCGCAAGGGTCGCACCGGTTTCGAGAGCGACCTGTTGGACCTCGGCGTGCTCTATAAGCACTCGCGTCCCTACCACCCTCAGACCTGTGGCAAGGTCGAGCGCTGGCACGCGACTTTGAAGGGGTTCCTCGAGAAGCACCCCTGCGACACGATTGAAGATCTCCAGCTCGTGCTGCTCAAGATCGTTCGCTACTACAACGAGGAGCGACCGCACCGCGCACGCGGGTCGGTGACGCCCCGCCACGCTTACGCCAAGCGCGACAAGGCGCTTGCCGGCACGTTGATCAATGAACCGCACCTGCGCATTCGCTACGACACGCTCGACTCGCGCGGCAAGGTGACGCTTCGCTACCTGGGCGATTTTCGACACATCTACGTTGGCTACGCGCACCGCGGCGAACGAGTGCGTCTCTACGTCATCGACGCGCACGTGCGCGTCGTGAGTGAGGACGGCGAACTGCTCAGCGAACTCCAGATCGACCCGACCAAGCGCTATCAGAAAATGAGCACACCAAGCAGCGACTAATGTTTGGGTTCAAAGTTCCACGATGACGGGACTCATCACAGCGGTCGGGAAGGCGGGATTCGAACCCGCGGCCTCCTGGTCCCAAACCAGGCGCGCTAACCAAGCTGCGCTACTTCCCGTCGTTACATCGTTACACATATCGCCTCGTGTCACTATTGACTCAGCCGCGTTCCTAGGCTGCGGCCGGGTCGTGACAGGAGGACTATGGCATACGAATGGATTACTGACGCACTGGACGAGACGTGGACGGCGATTGATCGTCTTTTGCGAGATCAGCCTGCGTCGGCCTACGAAGCACCCACCCCTTGTCCAGGTTGGAGCGTGCGCGACGTGCTGAGCCACCTGCTCGGATTCGAACTTATGCTGCACGGCACACCGGTTCCATCCTTTGACGGACCATGGCCGAGTCACGTGCGCAACCCGATCGGCGAGATCAATGAGGCCTTCGTCCAATCCCATCGCCACGAACCGGGTATTCAAGTACTCGATGAGTTTCGCGACGCCGCACGGCGGTCACTCGCGGCTCTTCGCACGTTGAGCGAAGAGGAGTGGGACAAGATCGGCTGGAGCCCCGAGGGTGATCGGCCGTATCACCGATTCCAGGAAACGCGGGTGCTCGACAGTTGGATCCACTTACAGGACATCCGCGACGCCTTGCTGCAGCCCGAAGACGACCACGGGGCCGGCGAGGAGATAGTCGTCAATCGTTTTGAGTCCGCGTTGCCCTACGTCTTCGCCAAGAAGATGCGCAGCCCGGACGGTACCTCCTTGCAGGTGAACCTGATCGGTCGTCAGGCTCGGACCATATTCTTGGAGGTCCGTGACGGTCGCGCGAGTGCTCTGACCTCACTGTCGGGTTCCGCGACGCTCGAGGTCACGACTCCCGTGGCCCTCTTTTGGCGTCGGTGTGCGGGCCGGATCAGTGCCGAGGCATTCCTAAGCGCCTCGGCGACTGACATTCGAGGGGATCGGGACCTGGCTCAATCGTTCGCCGAGCACGTGAGGATCATGATTTAGGTGTCGCACAACTCCCGGTAGGCTGGATCTCCTTATGCGCGCCACACCGACAGTCCTTGAAAACAACCGAATCAAACTCGTCGTCGAGGTAGACGAAGCCGAGATGGCCGAAGCCCTCGACGAGACTGCGGCGTCGTTGGCCAAGCAGGTCAGCATCAAGGGATTCCGCAAGGGCAAGGTCCCCAAGAACGTTCTGATCGCCCACCTCGGTGGGCTCGAGGCGCTTCGTTCTCAAGCGATCCGTGAGTCGATGCCCGACTTTTACGCCCGGGCCGTCGCCGATACGCTGAGTGATCCGATTGGACAGCCCGACATCAACATCGTGGCTGGTGAGAGCGAGGGACCGCTGACCTTCGAGGCTGAAGTGGAGATTCGTCCCGAGATCCAGATCGATGGCCAAGGCGACTTGCGCGTGACGATTCCTTCGCCCAATGTGCTCGATAGTGAAGTGGACGCCCAGATCGACCGTTTCCGCGAAACCGACGCGACCTTGCGCGACGTTGAGCGTCCAATCCAAACGGGTGACCTCGTCACCATGGACCTGCACGTTCAACAGATCGCTACCGACGTCGAGCCGCTCGAGATGAGTGACTACATGTATACCGTCGGCTCGGGCACCATCACCGGTGGCGTCGACGAGTTGATCCTTGGACTGAAGGCCGGCGAGGAACTTAAGTTGAACGGCGGTCTCGGCGAAGGGGTCGTTGCGACGTACACCATGCAGCTCAAGCAGGTAAAAGAGCGAGTGCTACCCGAACTCACCGACGAGTGGGTGGAAGAGAACACGGAGTGGAAGGACGTCGAGGAGATGCGCGAAGCGATCCTCACTCAGATGCGTCGCCGAAAGATCGTTGAAGCGCAACTGTCCCAGCGTGATGCCATGTTGTTGGCGCTCGGTGACCTCGTAAGTGTTGACCTCGTGCCCGACGTGCTCGTCGACTCCGAGACCAACGAGAGATTGCACGATCTAGGTCACCGACTCTCCGAACAGAAGATGAATCTCGAGATGTTCTTGCAAGTCACGAACCAGTCGCCCGACCAGTTGCTGGCCACGCTGCGTGAGGACGCGCTGCGAGCGGTGCGGATCGATCTGGCCATGCGTGCCCTGGTCAAGGCCGAACACTTGGACCCGAGCCAAGAAGAGATTGACGATGAGCTGGAATCCACCGCGAAGGCAATGAACACCGAGGCGGATGTATTGCGAGAGAATCTTCGCAATACTGGCCGTGTCGTGTCCTTTAACGCAGAAGTGGCCAAGATGAAGGCGTCGCGATGGCTGAGTGAAAACGTGACCTTCATCGATCCCGACGGGGTCGAAATAGACCGGGAAATGTTGCGTGAGGATCAGTCTCACCAGGACGAGGCCGAGAGCGCGGAAAATGTCGGCGAATCGGAGTCGACGGATCAGTCCGCGGGCGTCGACGCCTAGGCTGGGCCCGTGAACGAACACTTTCGAGCCCAGAACTACCTCGTACCGACGGTCGTCGAGTCGTCGAACCGCGGCGAACGTGCCTACGACCTCTACAGCCGACTGTTGCGCGAGAGGATCATCTTTCTCGGTACGCCCATTGACGATACGATCGCGAACTTGATTTGTGCGCAGATGCTCTTCCTCGAGTCCGAGGACCCCGACAAGGATATAAGTCTGTACATCAACTCGCCCGGTGGGGACATCACCGGGCTGCTGGCCGTCTACGACACCATGAAATACATCAAGCCCGACGTGTCGACGTTTTGCTTCGGACAAGCGGCTTCGGCCGCGGCGGTGTTGCTCGCCGCGGGAACCAAAGGCAAGCGCTTCGCGTTGCCCCACGCGCGCGTGCTCCTTCACCAGCCTTGGGGTGGCGTCGGGGGCCAGGCTTCGGACATTGAGATCCAAGCCCGTGAGATCCTTCGCATGAAGGACATGCTCAATTCCATGCTCGCATCTGACACTGGTCAAACGGTCGAACGGATCACGAAGGACACGGACCGTGACTACATCATCAGTGCACAAGAAGCCGTGGAATATGGCCTCATTGACGACGTCCTGTCCGCCCGACCGTAGGTACCGTTTTTTGCTGTTTGCGCCTCCTAGGATGGTCGAGCGGAGGTCGTGTCGGAGGTTAGCGGTGTCAAAGTTGGTTGAATTAGACGACCTAGTGCGGTGCAGTTTCTGCTCAAAGGATCAAGAGCACGTGAAGACTATTGTCGCGGGTCCCGATGTCTACATTTGCGACGAGTGCGTCTCGCTGAGCGCCCAGATCATCGCGGAGCAACATCGTGGCTAAATTCGGCGAGAACAACGACCTCATCAAGTGCAGTTTCTGCGCCAAGGGTCAAAAGCAGGTGAAGAAACTCATCGCCGGCCCGAGTGTGTACATCTGCGACGAATGCATCGACCTCTGTAACGACATCATTGCTGACGAATTCGGGGATCGTCCGGAGTTCGTCCTCGAGGACCTTCCGACGCCGCGTGAAATCTCATCGTTCCTCGACGATTTCGTCATCGGACAAATCGACGCGAAGAAAATCTTGTCGGTGGCGGTCTACAACCATTACAAGCGGATACAGACCGGACCCCTGCACGACGAAGACGTCGAGGTCGCCAAGTCCAACGTCTTGCTGCTCGGACCTACCGGTTGCGGCAAGACGTTCCTGGCCCAGACGCTCGCTCGGTTGCTCAACGTCCCTTTCGCCATCGCTGACGCGACCGCGCTCACCGAGGCTGGTTACGTGGGCGAGGATGTCGAGAACATTCTCTTGAAACTTCTGTCGGCGGCCGATTTCGACGTAAAGCGCGCCGAGCGCGGGATCATCTATATCGACGAGATTGACAAGATCGCTCGCAAGGCGGAGAACCCTTCGATCACCCGCGACGTCTCGGGTGAAGGTGTTCAACAAGCCTTGCTGAAGATCCTCGAAGGCACCGTAGCCAGTGTGCCGCCCCAGGGAGGTCGCAAGCATCCGCACCAGGAGTTCATCACGATCGACACGTCGAACATCTTGTTCATTTGTGGTGGTGCCTTCTCGGGCCTCGAAGAGATCATCGAACGCCGACTCGGAAAGAAGTCGATGGGCTTCAATCAGCCCGTCGAATCCAAGCGCAAGGGTGACGTCGAATTATTTCGCCACGCCTTGCCCGAGGATCTGGTCAAATTCGGTCTTATTCCCGAGTTCATTGGACGGCTTCCCATCGTGGGCGCGGTCCAGCAGCTCGACTTGCACATGTTGATCAGTGTGCTCACCGAACCGAAGAACTCGCTCGTCAAACAGTTCCAACAGGTCCTTGCCATGGACGGCGTCGAGCTGGTGATCGAACCGGACGCGCTCGAAGCGATCGCCGAACTGGCGCTCGAGCGCCAGACCGGGGCGAGGGGGCTGCGCTCGATTCTCGAAAGCGTGCTCCTCGAGGCGATGTACGACGTGCCGGGGCGTTCTGACGTGCATCGCTGCATCGTCACCGCCGAGAGCGTACGAGAGAAGACCGCGCCTACCTACGAAATGCGAAAGGCGACGCGAACCCGTCGCGCAAGCTAACCCGTGCGCTTTCGGACGTACGTCGAAGCGCTGACCTGGCTGGAAACCCACGTCGACTTCGAGCGTCTCGCCCCGAACCGACAACCCGTACCCACGCTCCAGCCCATTAAGGACACGCTGGCCCTGCTCGCCGATCCCCAGTTCGACTACCCGACTGTTCACGTCACAGGCACCAACGGCAAGGGCACGACGACGACGCTCACCAGTGCCCTCCTCTCGGCGACGGGTTTGCGCGTGGGCACCTTCACGAGTCCCGACCTGCACGCCATCAACGAGAGGATTGCGGTCAACGGCGAACCAGTTGACGACGAAAGCCTCATCGCCCTGCTTTCTCGTCTCGCCGACGTCGAATCAGTGAGCGGTGTCGCGCTGACGAGGTTCGAGCTGCTCACGGTGGCGGCACTGTTGCACTTCTCGGACGAGGGCGTGGACGTGGCCGTCATCGAAGTCGGCATGGGTGGCACGTGGGACTCGACCAACGTCATTGACTCCAAGGTTGCCGTGCTCACCAACGTCGACTTGGATCACACGGCAGTACTTGGTCCCACCATCAGCGCGATCGCCAACGACAAAGTTGGAATCTTCCGTCCCGCTTCGATAGCGATTGTCGCCACGACCAACGTGGTCGTCGTTGAGATCGCCCAACGAAAGGCGAATGAACTCGACACCGAACTCTGGCTGTTGGATGACTCGTTCGTACTCGAACGCAACGAACTCGCCCTGGGTGGAAGGGCCATCACGGTCCAGACTCCCTTCGAGCGCTACGAGGAGGTGCTCGTGTCCTTGCATGGGATCCACCAAGGTATAAACGCGGCAACCGCGATCGTCGCCGCTGAGGCATTTCTCGGTCGCGCGCTCGGCGGCGACGTCGTACATTCGACGTTGCGTGCCGCGCGAATGCCCGGTCGCATGGAATTGATCGCCCGAAAGCCCATGATCGTCGTAGATGGCGCGCATAATCCCGCAGGCGTTCGTGCCTTATGTGCGACCCTCGACGGGGCTTTCTTCGTCCAGGGCGCGCGGCGCTGCGTCGTGGGAATGCTGACCGGTCGCGACATCGACGACATGGTCACGCCCTTGGTCGAACTGGGTTTCACCGAGTTCCACTGCTGCGCGCCCCAGTCGCCGAGAGCGGTGCCAGCCCATGAAGTGGCCGAAGCCGTACGTCGACACGGAGGCGTTGCCTTCGAGCATCCCAGTGGTATCGCGGCTTTGGCACACGCGCGTGAACGCTCGACCGACGAGGACCTCATCGTGGTCGCGGGCAGTCTGTATCTCGTCGCCGAGGTTCGAGGCGAGGTCATTCACGTCGCCTCGCGACACCTTTCCTAACACTGTTAGATTTTCACTTCGTGGAACGAACACTGGTCATCGTCAAACCTGACGCCGTTGAGCGGGGTCTCATAGGCGCGATACTCTCGCGACTTGAGGCCAAGCAGCTTCGCCTGACGGCGAGCGAACTTCGCACGATCGACGTCGCGACCGCGGAGCGTCATTACGCCGAGCACGAGGGAAAACCCTTCTACGCGAACCTCGTGGCGTTCATCACGCGTGGACCCTCGCTGGTCTGCGTGGTCGAGGGACCCAAAGAAACCTGGAAAGTGGTCCGAAACCTGATGGGAGCGACCGACCCCAAAGAGGCAGCGCCGGGTACCATTCGCGGCGATATGGCCATAAACATGGCTGAGAACCTCATTCACGGCTCGGATTCACCTGAATCGGCCCAGCGCGAGATCGAGATCTTCTTCCCAGATTTGGCGTAGTTAAGAATTGCGAGTGGTCTTGGCGGTCTTGCCCTAGCCTTGTGGGGGAATAGGGAGCGTACGTTGGGCTCTCGTTAAAGGGTTTTTATGGTAGATAATCGATTCTCGCTGCTCGGTCGTGACATGGCGGTGGACCTGGGCACGGCCAACACGCTGGTCTACGTGCGTGGTCGCGGCATTATCTTGAATGAACCTTCAGTCGTCGCGGTTGACGTGAAGGACGGCAAGCCGCTCGCCGTGGGGGCCGAAGCCAAGAGGATGATTGGCCGTACGCCGAGCAACATCCAAGCGATCCGACCTTTGAAGGACGGCGTCATCGCTGACTTCGAGATCTGCGAGAAGATGCTCCGCTACTTCATCCACCGCGTCCACCAGCGCCGCTTCGCCAAACCTCGCATGATCATCTGCGTACCTTCGGGCATCACCGGGGTAGAACAGCGAGCGGTCATGGAAGCGGCCGAGTTCGCTGGCGCGCGCAAGGCGTACATCATCGAAGAACCCATGGCCGCCGCCATTGGCGCCGGACTGCCCATTCACGAACCGACCGGCAACATGGTCGTGGACATCGGCGGCGGTACGACCGAGGTTGCGGTGATTTCCCTCGGTGGCATCGTCACCAGCCAGTCCATCCGCGTGGGGGGCGACGAATTGGACGAAGCGCTCGTTTCGTACGTAAAGAAGGAGTTCCAACTCGCCCTCGGAGAAAGGACCGCGGAGGAGATCAAGATTCAACTTGGTTCGGCTTTCCCGCTGGAACAGGAACTTCGTGCCGAGATACGTGGCCGTGACCTCGTGACCGGTCTGCCCAAGACCGTCGTCATCTCGACCGAGCAAATACGCGCGGCGATTGAAGAACCGCTTCAGGCGATCATCGACGCGGTCAAAGTCACCCTGGACCGCACGCCCCCCGAACTCTCCTCGGACCTGATGGAACAAGGCGTCGTGCTCACGGGCGGGGGAGCATTGCTCAATGGACTCGCCGTCCGTTTGGAATCCGAATGCAACATGCCCTTCATCGTCGCCGACGACCCGCTCAACTGCGTGGCCCTCGGTAGTGGGATGTGCCTCGAGGAACTCGACACCTTTGCGCGCTTGTTGAAGACCACGCCTACGCGCTAAGCCCTAAGTCATGGCCACCGATCGCTCGCGACGTAGGGCGCTGACTCTGGGCGCAGTGCTCACCGTCGTCGTGGTCGCGCTCTACGCGACCGGCGGTGTCTTTTCGGGGCTTCGAACTGCGGCGAACGCCATCGTGAATCCATTCAACTGGAGTGTCAACGAAGTGGCGCGCCCAATCGGCCACTTCTTCGCCGGTGCGGTGAACTATGGCGACGTCGTAGCTCAGAACCAGAAATTACGTTACGAACTAGGCAAGGCCCAACAGCAGGAGAATCAAGCGTGGCCCTTCGAACGGCAACTCGAACAGCTCACGAACCAACTCGATGTCCCCTTCGTGGGTTCGTTGCCCACGGTGAGCGCTCAAATCACTACGTTGTCACCGACGAACTTCGCCGCGACCGTGGACATCGATAAGGGACGCAACCAGGGTCTGCTCGCGGGGATGCCCGTCGTCGCCAACGGGGGTCTCGTGGGCAGCATCCTGTCGACCACCCCCAACGGCGCCACCGTGCGACTCATTAGCGACACCAGCTCGGTGATTGGCGTCACCTTCGGCAAGGGCACCACGGATGTCCTGGTGAGCGGGCAGGGAGTGAACAACGGGCTCGGCGCCACGTCGGTTCCTCTTTCGACGTCGGTGGGTCCGGGCACGTTGCTCGCGACCGACGGACTGGAAGGTGGACTCTTTCCACCAGGTTTGCCGGTAGCTCGAGTGTCCAAGATCAGTCTCACGCCGGGGGCCGCCACCTACAACCTCACGCTTCGACCAACGGCCGACCTGCGCCATCTGAGTTACGTTGACGTGTTGTTGTGGGAGCCCTCCACGTGAGAAGGACGCTGTTGCCCGCGACGATCGTCACGCTCTTCGTGGTCGCGATTCAACTCAGCGTACTGTCGTCACTTCGTTTCGCTGGCACCGTGGTCATGCTCGTGTGGTTGTGGCCCGTGGCGATGGGTCTCGCGGGTTTTACGAGTCTCGCGCTCTACGTCGCGCTTCTCGGCGGGGTCCTGGTTGACACGCACGCGACGACCCCCTTCGGGCTCACCGCAATCGTCGGTCTAGTGCTCGCGTACTGTGCGTCGTTGCTCGGACGCGAGGGAGTGGGCGATCTTGATTCGGCCGCGTACTGGGTGACGCCGGTCCTCGCGGCGGTGGCGGGATTCGCCGCCCCTCTCGTCTACACCTTCGGGGGCGTGTTCGCTTTCAACTTTGAATTGTGGCGTGGCAGCGTCGCCGCGATGGTGGTAGTTAACGCGCTGGCGTTTCTCGTGCTCGCGCGACCCGTCACTCGCGTCGCGCGCGGCGTCGCGTCGGTGGGTGAGCGGGCGCGACGATGAAGAACAATTGGCGCAACCGGCCGACCGGCACCTGGTTCTCTCGGTTGTGGCGACCGTGGGAGACGCTCAATCCCTTTCGCGGACGCGGACGGGTCATCAACGAACCCAAGTCCGTTGGGATTCGCGACCTCGTGGCGGGCCCCGAGGAGGTGGGAAGCCGACCGGTGTTGCGCTGGCGTTTGATCGGCGGGTTCTTCCTGGCGCTGCTCGTCATCGTTCTAGCGCGTCTGTTCATCCTTCAGGTCGTTGACTACAAAAGTTCAGTGGCGGCCGTGAACTACAACTCGCTTCGCGAGACCACGATTCCCGCGACCCGGGGACTGATTCTTGCGCGCGACGGTCAGCCGCTCGTCAACAACGTCACCACCGTTGAGATTCGCCTCTCGCGCGCCGAGGCGGCGCTCTATCCGCCGATCAAGGGCGCGCTTGCGTCGCTCACGGGTCTCAGCGTCAAGCAGATCAACGCCGACCTCTCCAACCCCCAGTACGACCCGTATCAACCCGCGCCCATCCTCGCCAACGCCCCCGCCACTGAGGTGGAGTTCATCAAGCTTCACCCCAAGGAGTTCCCTGGGGTGTCGGTGCTCAACGTGGCGACGCGTACGTATCCCAACGGCGGCAACCTGGGCGCCCAGATATTGGGCTACGTCGGTCCGATCACGGGCGCCGAGATCAAGGCCAATCCCAACGGGGGCTACCAGACCGACTCGGTAATCGGTAAGACCGGCGTCGAGGCCTACTACGAGCAGTACTTGCGCGGTCACGACGGTACCAGCACGCTCGAAGTAGACGCGTTCGGCAACATCCTGGGCTCGGTCAAGACCACGAACCCGACGGTCGGCGATTCAGTCGTGCTCAACGTCGACACGGGTCTACAAAGCGCGCTCGACGGTTATCTCGCGAACGACATCCTCGCGGTACGAAACTCGATCGATCCGACCACCAAGAAACACCCGCCGGCCCCCAACGGCGCGGCGGTCGTGATGAACGTCAACACCGGCGCGGTGCTCGCGATGTCGAGTTATCCGTCGTTCGACCTCGAGTCGTTCGTGAACGGACTTTCTGACGCTACGTTCCGTCAACTCCTCGCCGAAGGAGCGTTCAACAATTACGCCATCCAGGGTCTCTATACCCCGGGCAGCACGTTCAAGCTCATCACGGCGACGGCTGAACTGCAGACCGGCGTGTTTCCCGCGTACAAATACGTGGACGACACCGGCACCTTCAAGGTGCCCGGGTGTCTGCAAGGCGGTCACGGTTGCGTGTTCCACGACGACGACAACCAGGGCGCGGGCCTAGTGGACCTGCCGCTGGCCCTCACGGTGTCCTCGGACTACTACTTCTACAACCTCGGCTACTTGTTCTGGGCGAACCAGACGAGGTACGGCCAGACGCCCATCCAGAACGTCGCGCACGCCTACGGACTCGACCAGTACACCAACGTCGACCTGCCCAACGAGACCGAGGGTCGAGTGGATTCGCCGGCGGTGCGAAAGATCCTGCACGCTGAATCGCCACTGAACTTTCCCAACGTCGCCTGGTACACCGGTGACAACATCGAGATGGCCTTCGGTCAAGGTACTACCGCCGTGACCCCCATCGAGATGGCCAACGCTTACGCCACCTTCGCCAACGGCGGCACACGCTACGAGCCCGAAGTGGCGGCCGCCATCATAAACGCCCACAACAAGGTGGTGGTGCGCTACCAGCCGCGGGTGCTTGGTCACGTGAACCTGCCCGCGAGTATCCGCGATCCGATCCTCCAGGGGCTCGAAGGTGTGGTCGAGAACCCTCGCGGCACCGCGAGCGGGACGTTCGCGCGTACCGTCAACTTCTCGCTCGCGAGTTATCCGATCGCGGGCAAGACCGGCACCGCGAGCAACGCTCCGGGCCTGGAGCCAAATTCATGGTTCGTGGGTTTTGGACCCGCGACGCACCCGCAGTACGTCGTTGTCTGCGTTGTCGCCGAGGGTGGCTACGGTGCCGACGCCGCCGCCCCGGTGGTGGCCGAAACGTTCAACTACCTCGTCGCGCACCCGGTGGGCCCCGTGGTCTTAAAGGCCCAGCTCAGCCTGCCATCGGCGAAAACGACCACAACCACGAGTGCGAAAGCGCCAGGCTAAAGCGAAAGGCGAGTAGCCTTAGTTCCGTTGGGCGTAGTTGTGCAAAAGGCACGGTGCGCGATGAGAACGTAGCAAGGGCGCGGTCCCTACCCCGTCCCTGCAGGCATTGAGGACACAGTGGTACACGACAGTGAAGTGACCCTACTTATCTGGTTGGTGGTTCTTCTCGTCGTGTCCCAGTTCGCCCCATCTTCGTACCCGACCGGCGCGCCGCCACTCATCCGCGCCATTACCCACACCCACGGTGGCTCGACCCGACCCACCTTCCAGAACTCAAGGAGTACCCGTCGTGAGCGACGAAACCAACCCAGCAAATCAGTCAGTCTCATCCTCTAGTCCACGTATTGGCGATACCCGTCCCGCACCCCAGATTGGCGACACTCGACCGGGAACCGCAACCCCGCACGTGCCCAGTGGCCAGCCCGGCGGCGCCAATCGGCGACGTCGTGGCGGCCGCGGTCGCGGTGGCCAGGGTGGTCAAGGCGTCCCACCTCGTAATCAAAACCAGACCCGCAACGCCGACGCGCCCGTAGAGGCGTCCGCGCCCGAGGCGAGCACGTCAGAGAACGGAGCGGGTCGCGCGAAGGGCCGTCGACGTCGGGGAAGCGAACGGCGCACCCGTGCTCAAGGTCGCTACCTCATGTGCGTGCACACCACCAAAGAGGCCACGCACATCGCCACCCTCGAAGGCCGTTCAATGGTCGAGTACACGGTGGCCAAGGCCGCCGACGAGACCAACCAAATCGACGGAAACATCTACGTGGGTCGAATCCAGAACGTGCTGCCGGGCATGGAACTCGCGTTCGTGGACATCGGTATCCCTAAGAACGCCGTGCTGTATCGAGGCGATATCTCCTTCGATGACGAAGACGTCGAAGGACCGACCCACAGCGGCCGGCGAATCGAAGAAATGATTCGCGCCGGTCAGACCGTGGTCTGCCAGGTCACCAAGAACGCCATCGGCGCCAAGGGCGCTCGACTCACCCAGGAGGTTTCGATACCGGGCCGCTTCGCCGTGCTCGTGCCCAACTCTTCGACCATCGGCATCTCCAAGCGTCTGCCCGACGGTGAACGTCGTCGACTTCGCAAGATCATCGACGACGTCAAGCCCGAACGCCACGGGATAATCATTCGCACCGCCGCCGAGGGCGTCACGGCCGAAGACCTCGCGCGCGACGTGACTTCGCTCTCTGAGAAGTGGGCCGCTATCGAGGCCGAAGTCGCCAAGTCCAATCAGCCGCGTCTGGTGTACCGGGACCTAGACCTCGCCGTGCGCGTGCTGCGCGAGGAACTCAACGAGGACTACCGCGGGGTCATCATCGACGACCTGGAGCTCTTTGAAAAGGTGCGCGAGTACGTCCTCGCGGTCAATCCCGAACTCGCAGACCGTATCGAGTACTACGACCGCGCCAGCGAGGAACTTCCTTTGTTCGAGCGCTACTTCGTGCACGAACAGTTGCACCGGGCTCTGGACCGCAAGGTCTTCCTGCCTTCGGGTGGTTCGCTCATCATCGAGCGCACCGAGGCCCTGACGGTGATCGACGTGAACACCGGCAAGAACGTCGGTACGACCAACCTCGAAGAGACCGTCTTTCGCAACAATCTCGAGGCCGCCGAGGAAGTGGCTCGCCAACTGCGCCTGCGTGACATCGGCGGGATAATCGTGATCGACTTCATCGACATGGAGGCCAAGGCCAACCGCGAGGCCGTCGCCTCGGCCCTTCGCCAGGCCCTCTCGCGTGACAAGACCCGCACGCAGGTCTTTGACATCTCAGAACTGGGACTCGTGGAGATGACGCGAAAGCGCGTCAACGAGGGCCTTTTGGAGTCGGTGTCCTCGGTGTGCGCGGTCTGTGACGGGCGCGGTTTCGTGGTCGCGACGGGACTGTGACCAGCCGGAGTTTTGCTAGTATGGAAACCTTATGTACGCCGTCATCCGAGTAGGAACATCCCAAGAACGAGTCACCGAGGGTCAGGTGGTGCGCGTGGACCTGCGGCCCGAAGCGGTGGGTGATTCCATAGCTTTTGAGCCGGTTCTGCTGGTCGATGGCGACAGCGTCGTGGCCGGACCCGCCCTCAAGGGCGCCAGCGTCAGCGCGACGATCATCGGAGACGAAAAGGGCCCCAAGATTCGCGCCCTCACCTACAAGCCCAAGTCGATCCAGCGCAAGCGTTGGGGGCATCGCCAAAAGTACTCAACGGTCGAGATCACCAAGATCTCGCCCAAATAGGCCCAAGGAGCTGCGATGTCAAAGACCAAAGGTGGCGGTTCTACCCGAAACGGCCGCGACTCCAACGCCCAGCGTCTGGGCGTTAAGACATTCGACGGCACTGCCGTAAAGACTGGGAGCATCATCATCCGCCAACGGGGCACCCTGTTTCACCCGGGTAAGAACGTGGGCATTGGTAAAGATGACACCCTTTTCGCGCTCGCTGAGGGAACCGTGAAGTTTGGATACCGAGGCGGCCGAAAGCTCGTTGACGTTCTCGTTGATTGAGCTTTCCTCCTAAAACGAAAAACCCCCGGGTTCGCCCGGGGGTTTTTCGTTGAAAAGACGACTTACATTGCGGCCTTGACGGTCTTTTTGAACGTGGAGCCAATGGAAACCTTCGGCGCGCGCGACGCCTTGACCTGAATGGCTTCGCCGGTCTGAGGGTTGCGGGCGGTACGAGCCTTGCGCTCAACGCGCTCGAAGGAAAGAAAGCCCGAAAGTACGATCTTCTCGCCACCCGTCACTCCCTTTACCACCACTTCTTCAAAGGCCTTGAGGACCTCAGCTACCGTGTTCTTGGCTGCGCCACTCTCGGCAACAATTGCATCTACTAACTCGGCCTTGTTCACCGGTCGACTCCTTACTCTTCGTTGAAACGGACTGGGAGTGTTCCCAGCAACCGGAGCCATCTTTATCGCAAAAGTGTTGAAAAATGGGGATTTCTGGCCACTAATCACCCGCGGCGTTCGTTCGGGCACGTCGAAATCCCTGTTCGGAGGCTTTTTCGAATTTTCTTGGAAAATGCTGCTTTTGAGCCAAAAGTCTACGATGAACCCATGGATTACTTGAATCGAGAGCATTTGGCGACATTGGCGGCACAGGAGCGGCGTCGCTACCACGACCAGCACCCACGGTCGTTCGAATTGCACGCCAACGCCGAACATCTTTTCGCCCGCGTGCCCATGACGTGGATGAACAAGTGGCCGGGCGGATTTCCGCTGGGTTTTTCGAGCGCGCACGGCGCAGTCGTACGTGATCTGGACGGTCACGACCTGGTGGACTTCGCGCTCGGCGACACCGGCGCCTTCGCGGGCCATTCCCCGAACGCGCTGGTGCGCGCCCTGGACAAGCGCGTCGGGATCGACGGCGGCGTGACGACCATGATGCCCAACGAGGACGCCGAGTGGGTCGCCGCGGAACTGTCGCGCCGCTTCGGGCTCGCCCAGTGGTCGTTCAGTCTTTCGGCGACCGACGCGAACCGCTGGCTCTTGCGCTTGGTGCGCCTCGCCACGGGTCGGCCCAAGGTCCTGGTGTTCTCCTACTCCTACCACGGTTCGGTCGATGAGACCTTCGTCGTGCTCGACGAATACGGTCGCTGCGTGAGCCGCCCCGGCAACGTCGCGCCCGCGGTGGACCCGAGCACCACCACGCGCGTGGTGGAATTCAACGACCTCGAAGGCTTGCGGCGCGAACTGGCCCACGGCGACGTCGCGGCGGTCTTGAGCGAGCCGGCGCTCACCAATATCGGCATCGTGTTGCCGGAACCCGGTTTTCTAAAGGGCGTGCGCGAAGCGTGCGACGCGACCGGGACGCTGCTCATCCTCGACGAGACGCACACGTTTTCTGCGGGTCCGGGCGGGGCGACGCGGCGATGGCACCTCGCTCCCGACGCGATCACCATTGGTAAATCGTTGGGCGGCGGCGTGCCCTGCGGGGCCTACGGACTGAGCGGGGACCTGGCGCGCCGGGTGACCGAAGCGCTCGGCACCGGCGCGGACATCGTCGACGTGGGTGGCGTCGGGGGCACCCTGGCGGGAAACGCCCTGAGCCTCGCCGCGATGCGTGCGGTGCTCGATGAGGTGCTGACCGACGAGTCCTTTGGGCCAATGGAGGAACTCGCGACGTTGTTCGCCCACGACGTGCGCGACGCCATTATCACCCACGACCTGCCGTGGTCGGTGAGCCAGTTAGGCGCCCGGTGTGAATACCGATTCGCCAGTCCCGCACCCACCACGGGTGGCGCCTCGATGCGAAGCGCTGACGCACTACTCGAGGAGTACCTGCACCTCTGTTGCGTGAATCGCGGCGTCCTACTCACGCCCTTTCACAACATGGCGCTGATGTCGCCCGCGACGACGCTGTCCCAGGTGCAACGTCACGGCGTGGTGTTCAACGAGGCACTCGACGAACTCGTTCGCTGAGAGTCCGTTTGAGGGTGGTCCTAGGATGGCTCCGTGTCCAACTTCGTCGATTCGGCCCAATTGCACGCCAAAGGTGGCGACGGCGGGGCGGGTTGCGTGAGTTTCCGACGCGAGGCCCACGTCGCCAAGGGTGGACCCGACGGTGGCGACGGCGGCAAGGGCGGGGACGTCTGGCTCGTCGCGGACAACAATCAGGCGTCGCTGCTCGGCTTTCGCGACCACCCGTTTCGACGCGCCACCGACGGTCAACACGGCACCTCCAAGCGCCAGCACGGCTCGCGGGGCAAGGACACGATCGTGAAGGTGCCCCAGGGCACGATGGTCTACACCCAGGCCGGCGAGATGTTGGTGGACCTGAAGGGCCCCGGTGACCGGTGGCTCGCTGCCGAAGGCGGTCTCGGCGGCCAGGGCAACGCGCGCTTCCTCTCGAATCATCGGCGGGCCCCGGCCTTCGCCGAACAGGGCGAGGTGGGCGAGGAACACTGGTTCAACCTGGAATTGAAGCTCGAGGCCGACGTAGCGCTCATCGGGTTTCCCAACGTCGGTAAGTCGACGCTCATCGCGCGCGTCTCGGCCGCTCGGCCCAAGATCGCCGACTACCCCTTTACCACCCTCGTTCCGAACCTGGGTGTGGTGCGCGTGGGCGAGCGAAGCGCTCGTCGCGAGGACGCCACCGAGTTCGTCATGGCCGACATCCCGGGACTGATCGAAGGGGCTGCCGCGGGTCGGGGTCTCGGTCACGAATTCCTGCGCCACGTCGAGCGCGCCCGCGTGCTGTGCGTCTTGCTCGACCTTTCGGACCTGGCGCCCTGCTCACCCGAGGAACAGTTGTCGGTGCTCTTGGGCGAACTCGGCGACTACCAGGCCGATCTGCTCGAACGTCCGCGCGTGGTCGTGGGCTCCAAGGACGACGTCGCCGCGTACGAGATGCCCGGCGTGCTGACGATCTCCTCGCTGACGGGCGTGGGCATCGACGAGTTGGTCGCGCGTCTGGCGGGACTCGTGCTCGAGGCCCGCGCCGAAGAGGCCAAGAAGCTCGAGTACGAGGTCGTCGTGCACAAACCCCTGCCCGACGAGATCAAGGTCACGCGCCAGTCACCGAACTCGTGGCTCGTCGAGGGTCGACCGGCGCTTCGTGCGGTTCGGTTCCAGGACCTCACCGACGACGAGGCGCTCGCCGAGATCGTGCGGCGTCTGCGCGCGTTGGGCGTGGACCGGTTGTTGACGCGCGCGGGGGTGCTCGACGGGGACGTCGTGACGATTGGTCCACTCTCCTTTGAGTGGTGGCGTGACGAGGTCGGTGCGGGTCTGGACCGCGGTGATCACCACCGGGCCACTCGGCGCGAACGACTGGCCCGTCACGGACGACTGGACCTGGGCGACGGCGATGAGTAAGAGCGTCGTCGTCAAGCTCGGCACCTCCTCGGTGACCGACGCCACGGGCGGGGTCGACTACGACGTCCTGGTGAACATCGCCGCGGACGTCGTCCAGTTGCGCCAGCAGGGTTGGCGCGTGGTCGTGGTGACTTCGGGCGCGATCACGGCGGGCTGGGCCGAAGTGGGCGGCGGCAAGCAGCGACCGAGCGACGCGGCGACGCTGCAAGCGGTCTCCGCGGTCGGCCAGCCGCTGTTGATGCACGCGTGGCGCAACGCCTTTGGCGAAGTGAGCACGGCCGTGGGTCAAGTGCTGCTCGCGCCCCTGGACTTCAGTCACCGCGGCCAGTACCTGCACGCGCGAGGCACACTCGAATCGCTCCAGTCCCTGGGCGTGGTGCCGATCGTGAACGAGAACGACGCCGTCGCCGACGAAGAGATTCGCTTCGGGGACAACGACCGGCTCGCTGCGCTCGTGGCGAACCTGGTGGGTGCGACGCACCTGGTACTGCTCACCGACACCGACGGACTGCTCACCGCCGACCCGCGTCTCGATCCTTCGGCGACGCTGATCGAAGAGGTCAACGCCATCGACGCCGACCTCGTGGGGGTGGCGGGCTCCTCGGGAACCGACGTGGGCAGCGGCGGCATGGCCTCGAAACTGGCCGCGGCGCGCATGGCAACCTGGTCGGGGATCACGACGGTGATCGCCTCAGCGAGGTCGCGCACCGCGCTGCAGAAGGCCCTCAGCCCCAAGACCGGTTTTGGTACGACGTTTCACCCGCGCGCCGAGCGTCTGTCGGCTCGCAAGTCCTGGATCGCCTTCGCGGTCGCGAGCCGTGGGACCTTGCGGATAAACCAGGGCGCGCTCGAGGCGCTGGAGAACGACGGACGCAGTTTGTTGCGCGTGGGCGTCGAGTCGTTCGAGGGGGACTTCGCCGAGGGTGACGCGGTCGACGTGCGGGGCCCCGAGGACCAGATCATCGCGAAAGGACTCGTTCGCACGAGTGCGGAGGGATTCGGCGAGGGCGAGGACGTGGTCGTGCACCGTGACGACCTGGTCTTGCTCCGCAGGGCCTAGACCCTCAATTACGCTGAGGGCATGACTATGGAAGAACTCACGACCCAGGGCCGCGCCGTGCGCGAGGCGTCCAAGGCCCTCGCTCAGGCCTCCGACGAGCAACGCCGCGGCGTCCTCGAGCGCGTCGCGGACTTGCTCGAGGAACTCCAGGACGAGCTGTTGGCGGTCAACGCCGCCGAGGTCGCGGCCTACGACGAGTCGGGACCTGGTCGGGACCGTCTCACCCTCACCAAGGGGCGCATCGAGGCGATGGCGTCGGCGTTGCGCGAGATCGCCGCCGCGCCTGATCCCCTCTTTGAGGTCGTGGACCGCAACGTGCGCCCGAACGGGCTTCGCGTCGAACGACTGCGCGTGCCCCTCGGGGTGATCGGTGTCGTCTACGAGAACCGTCCGAACGTGACGAGCGACGTCGCGGGACTGTGCATTCGTAGCGGTAACGCCGCGTACCTGCGTGGTTCGTCGTCGGCGTGGCGCACGAACAAGATGATCGTCGGGCTCTGGAATGAGGCGCTCGCCAAAGAGGGTCTGCCCGAGAACGCCGTCGCGCTCGTCGAAGACCCCAGCCACGAGGTGGCCACGGCGTTCATGCAGATGACCGACGTCTTGGACTGTCTCATCCCGCGCGGCGGCCCGAGTCTGATCAAGGCGATGCGCGAACACGCGCGCGTTCCCTACGTCCTGGACGGTGACGGTAACTGTCACGTCTACGTCGACGAGTTCGCCGACCTCGATAAGGCCCTCGCGATCGTCGTGAACGCCAAGACCTCGCGACCGGGGGTCTGCAACGCCGCCGAGACGCTGATCGTGCACGAGAAGGTCGCCTCGACGTTTCTGGTGGCGCTGAGCGTGGCGATGCCCGAAGTCGAACTACGCGTCGACGAGCGCGCCAAGTGGATACTGCCCGACGCGACCCCGGCGAGCGAGTCGGACTTCGAACACGAATTCCTCGACCTCATAATGGCGGTCAAGATCGTGAACTCGCTCGACGAAGCAGTGGCCCACGTCTCGCGTTACGGGACCGGTCATTCCGAGGCGATCGTCACCGAAGACCTCGCTCGAGGCGAGGAGTGGATTCGACGGGTCGACGCCGCCGCGGTGCTCGTGAACGCTTCCACGCGCTTCATCGACGGCGGCGAGTTGGGCCTCGGCGCTGAGGTTGGCATCTCGACCCAGAAGTTGCACGCGCGCGGCCCCATGGGGCTTCGTGAACTGACCTGTCTGAAGTGGGTCGTGCGAGGCGAAGGACAGGTCCGATGAGCGCTCTGGACCCGCGAGAGGAACTCGCGAAACGACTCGGGCTCTTGCACGTGCCGCCGGTACGCTTCGACTCACCCCACGAGATTCAAAAACTGCTCGCCGAGAACGACTACCTGAGCGACGAGGCCATCGCGTCGGTGACGTTCCTCGCGGACCGGCTCGCCAAGCCCGTGCTCGTCGAGGGTCCGGCCGGTACCGGCAAGACCGCCCTGGCCCAGGCGGTGGCGGATTCGATCGGCGCGCGGCTCATCCGACTCCAGTGTTACGAAGGGCTCGACGAGAGCAAGGCTCTCTACGAGTGGAACTACCGCAAGCAGCTGTTGCGCATCCAGGCCGGGCGACCCGAAGGCTCCGCCGAGGAGTGGGCCCACCTCGAAGAGGACATCTTCGCCGAGGAGTTCCTGCTCACGCGACCCTTGCTCGAGGCGATCACCGCGACCGATCCGGTAGTGCTGCTCATCGACGAGGTGGACCGGGTCGAACTCGAGACCGAGGCGCTGCTCTTGGAGATCCTGTCCGAATATCAGGTCTCGATTCCCGAGTTGGGAACGGTTCGCGCCAAGCAGATCCCGATGGTGTTCCTCACGTCGAACAACACGCGCGAACTCTCCGAGGCGCTAAAGCGGCGCTGCCTGTACCTCTACGTGGGTTATCCCACCATCGAGCGAGAACGCGACATCATCCTCGCGCGCGTGCCGGGCATATCGGCGGTGCTCGCCGAGCAGATCGCCCAGGTCGTTCGCTCTCTTCGCACGCTCGACTTGAAGAAGGCGCCTTCGGTCTCCGAGACCCTGGACTGGGCGCGCACGCTCGTGGTGCTCGGACGTGAGGAGATCGGCGAACAGGACGCGGCCGACACGCTGCACATCTTGTTGAAGTATCAGTCTGACATAGAGCGAGCCACCAAAGAACTCCTCGGTCGCTCGAAGCCCGTTGCTTAATCTCCTGGGCGACTTCATCGCAGAACTACGTGCCGCGGGCATCCCGGTCTCGATGAGCGAGCACGTCGACGCCGCGCGCGCGGTCCAGGTCATCGACCTGTCGGACCGAGCACTGGTCAAGAGCTCGCTCGCCGCGACGCTCGTGAAGGACGGCGACCACTTGCCGGTTTTCTCCACGGCCTTCGAGGTGTTCTTCGCGAACCGTGCCTTCGATTCGGTGGCGGACCTGATGGACGGTGTCGAGGCGCAGTCGCCCGAGGGCGCCACCGGCGCGTCGGGACCAGGACAGGCACCCGGTGAGGGTGGCGGGGCGTCTTCGTCGATGTCCGCGGCGGAGCTGGCTGACTTGCTCTTTCGGGCCCTTCGCGAGGGCAACCGTGACGACCTTCGTCGCGCCGCCGCCGAAGCGGTCACGCGTTACGCCGGCGTCGAGCCGGGCCGGCCGGTGGGTGGCACGTACTACCTGTACCGGACGCTTCGAAACCTCGAACTCGACGCGCTCGAACGACGCCTCAGTGAGGCGAGCCTGGCCGACCAGAACACCAGTGACGCGCTCGCCGAGCGCCTCAGTCGCGACGAGGCGCACGCGCGCATCGAACAGCTGAAGTCCGAGATCGAGCGCGAGATCCGCGAACGACTGGTCGAGGATCGCGGCGCCGAGGCGCTCGCCAAGTCGGTGCGCAGGCCTCTGCCCGAGGACATCGACGTCATGCACGCCAACCGCGACGAGATGGCCCAACTCGAACGGGCTCTACGACCCCTCAGTCGCAAGCTCGCCGTGCGCCTCGCGCGCCGGCGCCGCCGTCGCCGGCGCGGTCCGGTCGACCTTCGCCACACCGTGCGCCGGAGCTTATCGACCGGCGGGGTACCGATCGACCTTCGCTTCAAGCCGCCGCGTCCCGCCAAGCCCGAGATCATCGTCATCGCCGACATCTCGGGATCGGTGGCGTCGTTCGCGCGATTCACGTTGCATCTGGTGCACGCGATCAGCTCGCAGTTCTCCAAGGTCCGCAGCTTCGTCTTCGTCGACGGTCTGGACGAGGTGAGCCAACTCTTCGAAGGAGTGGACGACCCCGCCGAGGCGGTCGCGCGCATCAACGCCGAGGCCGACGTCATCGCCTTTGACGGCCACTCGGACTACGGACGGGCCTTTCTCACCTTCCACGAGCGCTTCGCGGACCAGCTGACCAAGCGCTCGACGATCCTCATCCTCGGTGACGCGCGCAACAACTACCACCAGGCCCACGTCGAGGTGATCGCGGACCTCAAGTACCGCTCAAAAGCCGTCTACTGGTTGAACCCCGAGCCGACGAGCTACTGGAATAGTGGTGACTCGATCGTGAGCCAGTACGCGCCCTACTGCGAACGCGTGGTCGAGTGTCGCACGCTGCGCCAACTCGAAGCCTTCGTGGGTGAACTGGCGTGAGCGCGGTCGAACCGCCCCCGGGCTTTCGCACGCGCGGGGACCAACCAACCGGGACGCGCTTGTTGCTCGTGCGCCACGGCGAGGCGCACTGCAACGCCCGCGGCGTGGTCGGTGGACCGCTCGGCTGCGGGGGACTCACGGACCTGGGCCGTCGTCAGGTGCACGCCTTATGCGACCGACTCGTGTACTCGGGCGAACTCGGCGAAGCGACGGCGCTCTACACGTCGGTGTTGCCGCGCGCGATCGAGACCGCGACGTTACTTCGCGCGGGACTGCCGGCCCTTAGCCCGGTCGAGGACTGCGACCTCTGTGAACTGCACCCAGGCGAGGCTGACGGTCTCACCTGGCAAGAGTTGGTCGACCGTTTCGGTGCGCCGGACTGGGACAAGGACCCCGACCAGCCCCTCGCCCCGGGCGGCGAATCGTGGACCCAGTTCTACGAACGTTGCGTCGGTGCCCTCGAGGACATCGTCGCACGTCACGAGGGCGAACTGGTGGTGCTCGTCGTCCACGGCGGGGTCATCGAACAAGCCATGAAACTCGTCGAGGGGCGAGCGGCGGGCGTGCGGCTTCGACTGAACACCGAGAACGCGTCGATGACCGAGCTCGAGTTCAAGGGCGATCGACGTCGACTGCTGCGCTACAACGACCGCGCGCCCCTCGCCGCGGAGTAGCCCTGCAGGAATTCGGCCACGTGAAAAGCCATGTCCAGACTCTGGGTGGCGTTCAGGCGCGGGTCACAGATCGAGGTGTAGTTGGTCGCCAGGTCCCCTTCGACGAGCCGCGATCCTCCACCCAGGCACTCGGTGACGTTGTCGCCGGTGAGTTCGATGTGCAGGCCGCCGGGCCAGGTGCCAAGGGACTCGTGGACCTGGAAGAACGACGCGACCTCGGACAAGATGTCATCGAAGCGCCGAGTCTTCTGGCCGCCCGAGGCCTTGAAGGTGTTGCCGTGCATGGGATCACAGGTCCACAGGACCCGGCGCCCCTCGTCGCGCAGCGCTTCGACCAGGGGGCCCAGCAGGTCGGTCACCTTGTCGTGGCCCATGCGCGAGATAAGCGTGAGCCGTCCGGGGACGTTCTCGGGATTGAGCACGTCAACCAGGCGCAGCAACTCGTCGCGCGAGACACTGGGTCCGACCTTGAGACCCAGTGGGTTCGAGACCCCGCGCGCGAACTCGACGTGGGCGCCGTCGAGTTGACGGGTACGGTCACCGATCCACAGCATGTGCGCCGAGCAGTCGTACCACAGACCCGTGAGCGAGTCGCGCCGGGTCAGGGCTTGCTCGTAGGGCAGGATGAGGGCCTCGTGACTGGTGTAGAACTCGACGGCCTGGAGGGCGTTGTCGTCGAGCAGGTCGATGCCGCAGGCCTTCATGAAGCTGAGGGCGCGCTCGATGTCGTCGGCGATCACCTCGTAGCGCTTGCCCTCGAGGGAGTTGGCGACGAACTCTTGGTTCCACTGGTGCACGCGACTCAGCGCCGCGAAACCGCCCGTCGTAAAGGCGCGCAGCAAGTTCAGCGTCGCGACGCTCTGGTGGTACGCGGCGAGCAGACGATCAGGGTCGGGACGTCGCGACTCGGCGTCGGGCTTCTCGTCGTTGACGATGTGACCGCGAAAGATGTCCAGTCGCACCCCGTCCACCTCTTCGAATTCCTCGGAGCGCGGTTTGGCGAATTGGCCCGCGATGCGCCCGACCTTGATGACCGGCACGCCCGCTGCGTAGGTGAGCGCCACCGCCATCTGCAAGACGACCTTCAGCTTGTCGCGTATCGCGTCGGCCGAACCGTCCTGGAACGACTCGGCGCAGTCGCCCGCCTGGAGTAGGAACGCCTTGCCGTCGGCGACCATCGCGAGGTGAGTGAGCAGGCGGCGAGCCTCACCGGCGAAGACCAGCGGCGGCTTGGTCGCGAGTTCGGCCTCGACACGTTCGAGGTGCTGGGCGTCGGGCCACGAGGGGCTCTGGGCGATCGGACGCGAACGCCACGTACTCAGATTCCACTCATTCGTCGCCGACACCATCCTCCAAGGTTAGGGGTTCGGACAAGTCGCGGACAATCAAGGCGTAGGCTCAAGGGGTGACGGTCAGGCGCCTAGGGCTCTTCGGGGGCACCTTTGACCCACCTCACTTCGGTCACGTGGCGGCCTTGCGCGCGGCGGCGGCGACCGGCCGTTTCGAGGTCATCGAGGTCACCGTCGCGGGCAACCCGTATCAGAAGGTCGCCGCCAGCGTCGTGCGCCCAGCGGCGCTGCGCCTGGCCATGGCCGAGGCGGCCTTTAGCGGCCTCGATCTGGTCGAAGTCTCGGACCGTGAGATACGACGTGAAGGACCGTCCTACACCATCGATACGGTGCGCGAACTACTCGAGGGCTGTGACCAGGTCGACGTGATCGTGGGCGCGGACCTGGTCGAACAGATCGACTCCTGGCACGAGGCCGAGGCCCTGCGCCAATTGGTGCGCGTGGGCGTGGTCCCGCGACCGGGCGGATCGGGTCGGGTTTCGCCCGGCTGGGACGCCTACGACATCGACATGGAACCGGTGGACCTGTCGAGCAGTTTCATTCGCGAGGTCGCCCCGAACCCCGAAAACCTAAGGAAATACGTACCGCAATCCGTCATTCCGCTGTACGAAAGCTTCCAGGGATAGAGTTTTAGTTCAATGGCAGTTCGCATCTTCGAAGTCACCGAAACGGAGTCCACTCGACTCACGGTTTTGGAGCTGGCGCCCCTTCGGCGCCAAGACCTGCGACGAAGCAAACAGCGTTACGCCGCGCTTGGTGTGCTGTGTCTCACGTTGCCCTTCGCGGCCGCGCTCTTTGTGCTCGGAGTGGCCCACTGAGTGAAGCCCTGACGAGCGGCGAGCGTGCTCGCGGCTCCTTCAGCCCCTATGTCGCTACCCTGCTCGACGCCGCGCTCGAGGGCGCCGGCGAGAAGTTGAGTCTGGACAGCGTGGTGCTCGACCTGCGTGAGTTCGTCGATTCCTTTGACGCGTTGGTGCTCGCCGCGGGGCGGACCGATCGTCAGGTCCGCGCGATCGCCGAAGAAGTGGAACGTCGAGTGCACCAACACCTGGGCGTCACACCAATCCACGTCGAGGGCTGGGACAGTGCGCAATGGATCGCGCTCGACTACGGCGACGTCATCGTGCACGTCTTTGACGAGGAGACGCGCGACTACTACGACCTCGAGCACCTCTGGAGCAGCGCGCCGGCGTACCGACCCGAGCGGCTGCGCTAGGGGTTCAGCAGCGAGGCGAAGTCCGCGCGGGTCACGATCAGTTTGCGTTGCCCGTCGGGTAAGAGTGAGAGCCGGGGCGTACCCGCCACCGTGATCTCGATGCCGCCGGTCGCCCCGGCGTCATAGGCGGTCAGAACCAGCTGACCCAGGGCGAGAACCTGGTCCGTGAGCGAGAGCGACGTCAGCGGTGTGGCGATGTCGATCACCCCGAGTTTGCCGCTCAGCGTCGCGCCCACCAGCACGAATCCCTTGGGCAGGTCGCTCGTGAATCCCGCGAAACGCTCGATGGAAGTGGGACCAACCAAGAGTTCACCGATCACCGAATCGAGGGTGGCGGGCGAGGCCACGATCCGACTCAGGGGCGAGAGATGGCCCGTGGCGTCGACGATGTAGATCGGTCGGGTGATGAAGGTGACCTTGCCGTTGTCGGTTCCCGGGATGGTCGGACTGAGCAGCTCGAAACCGACGTGGCTGATCGTCGAAGGGCTCTCGGTCGTGGGTACCAGCGTGCAACCGGCGAGCATCAGCGCGCCCGCGAGCACGAACAGGACGGCGCGTACGCGTTTCACGAGTGACCTTCTTCAACGACGGGAAGCAGGATCTGGAAACGTGCGCCACCCTCGGGGCTGTCGAGGATGCGAATGGTGCCACCGATCGCCAGCACGTGGTCGCGTACGAGGGCGAGGCCGAGACCGGTGCCGCGCGCGATCCCGCGGTCGTGGGCGGCGCGACCTCGAAAGAACCGCTCGAAGACCTGCTCGCGTTCTTCGAGCGCGATCCCCGCACCACCGTCGTCGATGTTGATCGCCAACTGCGAACCTTCGAGGTTGAGTCGAATCGCCACGGCGCCGTTGGCGTAGCGGTGCGCGTTGTCGATCACGTTGGTCATGACCCGCTCGAAGCGGCGACGGTCGACCTGGACGAGAGGGTCACCGGTGCCGGGCGCGACCTGCACTGGCGGCCTCGCGAGCCCGTGGCGGCGAGCCGCCGAGCGCACGGACTGACGCACGAGCTCCACGGACTTGACGGTCTCAATGGCGAGGGGTACGGCGCCCGCGTCACTGCGGGCCATTTCAAGCAAGTCCTCGACCAGGGCTTGGAAGATCGAGAGGTCCGCGAGCAGCAGGTTGAGGCTCTCCTGACCCGCGGGTGAGAGTTCCTCGCGGTGCTGTTGGAGGACTGAAGCCGTGGTGGCGAGCGTGGTGAGCGGCGAACGCAGCTCGTGACTGACGTCGCTCGCGAATCGGGCGTCACGTTCGAGCCGTTCGACCAGGCGGCTGACCATGAGGTTGAACGACTCGGTGAGCTGTTGGACCTCTTCGTCCGCGCGCGTGACGACGAGTCGCGTCGAGAGTTCGCCCTGGGCGATGAGTGCCGCGGCTTCGGAGACCTCCAGGAGCGGGCGGATCGCGCGCCGGGTCACCCACATCCCGCCACCCATTCCGATCAGGGTCGTCAGCAGGGCACCCGCGCCCATGTAGAGCAGCAACACGCGAAGGGTGTGTTCGAGGTTCTTCAGTTGGAAGACCTCGTAGACCTGGGTCTCCACCGCGGGTACCGGTAGGCCCACGACGAAGATGATCGTGTTGTTGAGGTCGATCGTCTGGTCGGTGGCGTGCCCGGCGTTGACGCTCGCGATGATGGCGTTCGAGACGTCGGCCGTGGCGGCGTTCGAACTCTTGGAGAGCCATTGGTGGTGCGTCTGGACGAGCACGTTGGACGCCGTCGCGCTCTGGATCGAATTGAGCAGCTTGGGCAGTTCAGGCGGCGACGTGTACAGCGTGCTGCGGATTAGGGCGGCGTTCTCGTAACTCTGGCGCAAGTCGGTCTGCTGCTGGTTCATGACCAGGACGTGGCGAACGCCGAGGTAGGTGAGCGACGCGAAGATCGAACTCAAGAGGAAGGCCCCGAGTCCGAAGGTGACGAGCAGTCGAAGTCGAAGACTTCGTCGGCGCATCAAAGAACCAACTTGTAACCGGCGCCTCGAACGGTGACGAGAAAAGTCGGGTTGGCGGCATCGGGCTCGATCTTGGTGCGCAAGCGCCGGATGTGTACGTCCACGAGTCGACTGTCGCCAAAGTAGTCGTAGCCCCAGACTCGCTCGAGCAAGTCCTCGCGGCTGAGAACCTTGCCGTTCATCGAGGCGAGATCGGTCAGGAGACGGAACTCGGTCGAGGTGAGGTGCAGTTCGGTGCCGTCGCTGTGGCGCACGACGCCTTCGTCGGGCACGACGTGCAGGTCACCCATCTTGAACGCCTTGGCACTCTTGTCGGGTCGTCGACGCAAGTGGGCTTTGACCCGTGCGAGGAGTTCCTCGGGAACGAAGGGTTTGGTCACGTAGTCGTCCGCGCCCGACTCGAGACCGAGCACGACGTCGACGGTCTCGTCGCGAGCCGAGACGATGACGATGGGCAGGTCACTCGTGTCGCGTAACTGCTGACAGGTCTCGAAACCCGACATGCCGGGCAGCATGACGTCGACGATCGCGACGTCGGCGGCCATGCGAGCGAACAGCGCGACGCCCACCTCGCCCGTGGGGGCGTCGTCCACGTCAAAGCCTTCGCCTTCGAACATCAGGCGAAGCGCTGTGCGAATGTGGTCGTCATCTTCAACGATCAGTATTCGAGCCACGAAGTCTCCTTAGAAATCATGCTCAACCTTAGTGAGGTGGCGGACGGTTCCCACGGGCCTCGGTAGCCTTGAGGCATGCAGCGAAACGAGCCCGGTGGGGCTGGTGACCCCTGGGGGCGCGAAGGTTTCACCTCGACGCTGCGCGCCCAGAACCAGAGTGCCGCGACCGTGCGCGCCTACGCCGGCGACCTCGAGCGCTTCGTCAACTGGACCAGAACTCAGGGCATAGTCGGGCCCGCGGGGGTCGACACCAAGTTGCTTCGCCGTTATCTCGCCTACATGACCGAAAAAGGCGACCAGCGCACCTCGATAGTCCGTCGAAGGGCGTCGTTGCGCACGTACTTCCTCTGGCTGGTCGAGCGGGGCCAGCTCACCGAGAACCCGGCGCAACGACTGTCGGCACCCAAGGCCCGAAGTGCCCTACCCAAGATCGTCGTGCGTGAACAGCTCGACCACTTGCTCGACGAGGACTGGGGCGACGACGAGTGGGCGACCCTAGACCGAGCGATCTGTGAGGTCCTCTACGGGGCGGGACTTCGCGTGAGCGAACTGTGCGGGCTCGACCTGAGAAGCGTCAACTTCGACGAAGGATTGCTACGGGTGATGGGCAAGGGACGAAAGGAGCGCCTCGTGCCCCTGCACCGGCGAGGTCTCGAGGCGGTTCGTCTCTGGATCGAGGACGCGCGCGAAGACGTGATGACCCGCGAATCGCCCCCCGAGGCCTTGTTCTTCAATCGGCGTGGGTCCCGACTGGGCCCGCGCGACGTGCGTCGCATCCTGGATAATCGCGTGGCCCGGGGTCACGTGCACCCCCACGCGTTGCGTCACACCTACGCCACCCACCTGCTCGAGGGTGGCGCGGACCTGCGAGTGGTCCAGGAACTTCTCGGCCACGAGAGTCTCACGACGACCCAGATCTACACCCACGTCTCCAAGTCCCGACTCCAAAAGGTGCATCGCCAGACCCATCCGAGGGCCTGAACCCACCGACTATCATGGTTTGGCCCTCCCACAATGGGTCGGCTCGATATGTTCCTGCGGTTTCGTACGGTCGCCTTCGGGTGCACCGCAGGGTCCTAGTAACCGAACGGAAGGAAAAGAACGTGGCACTAGTCACTTTGCAGGAATTACTTGACTCGGGCGTGCACTTTGGGCACCAGACCCGTCGATGGAACCCGAAAATGCGTCGTTTCATCTTGGGCGAACGCAACGGCATCTACCTCATCGACCTTCGAAAGACCCTCGCGGGCATCGAGTCGAGCTACGCCTACGTTCGCGACCTGGTCGCCGACGGCGGCATCATCTTATTCGTGGGCACCAAGAAGCAGACCCAAGGGCCCATCGCGGACTACGCGCAGGCCTGTGGCATGCCTTTCGTGAACCAGCGTTGGCTGGGCGGGATGCTGACCAACTTCGCCACCGTCGCCGGGCGCGTCAAACGCATGGTGGAACTTCGTGGCATGGAGCGCGCGGGTGACTTCGAGAACATGCCCAAGCGCGAAGCGCTTCGTCACAGCCGTGAGCTCGAGAAGCTCGACCGCAACTTGAGCGGTATCGCCAAGCTTGACCGGGTCCCGGACGCCATCTTCGTCATCGACACGAAGAAGGAGCACATCGCGGTGACCGAAGCTCGCAAACTCGGCTTGCCCGTGGTGGCAGTCGTGGACACCAACTGTGACCCTGATGTCATTGACTACGTGATCCCCGGCAACGATGACGCGATTCGCTCGGGTGCACTACTCTGCCGTCTGATCGCCGACGCGGTGACTGAAGGCCGATTCATTCGTGCCAACCGTCCGACCATCGTCAAGAACGCGAGCGCGGTCACGTCTGTCGCCGAGAGCACGCCGTTTGTGACGCCAACGCCTGTCACTGACGTACCAGCTGCTGAGACCGCACCGGTCGCCGAAGCGCCAGTTGTCGAAGCACCGGTTGTCGAAGCGCCGGTTGTCGAAGCGCCGGTTGTCGAAGCACCGGTTGCCGAAGCTGCACCCGTCGTTGAAAGCGAGCTTGTCGCCGAGGACACGCCGGTAGAAGAGACCGTGGCCCCTGAAACGAACGACGCCCCCGTGAGTCACGTTGAGGCGCCCGCAGAGACAACCATTATTTAATTCTAAAACCAGAATCAATGAGGAGATCAAGGTGAGTTTCACCGCTAAAGACGTACAAACCCTTCGTCAACTGACTGGCGTGGGGATGCTTGATGCCAAGAAGGCACTCGAAGCCACTGACGGCGACATGGACGCGGCCGTGCAGTACCTTCGCGTCCACAACAAGGCCGCCGCGGCCAAGCGCGCCGGACGCGAGGCGGGCGAGGGCGCCGTCGCGGTGGTGCGTAACGCCAACGTGGCCGCCATTGTCGAATTGCGCTGCGAGACCGACTTCGTCGCCAAGTCCGAGGAGTTCGTGAGTTTGGTCGACGAGATCGCGGCCAAGGTGTGCGCGGACGGTAAGGACGCAGTCAGTCAGTTTGACGGCCACATCGAAAAGCTGCTCACGACCTTGAAGGAAAACATTTCGATCGGACGCGTCTACCGGCTCGAAGCCAAGGACGGCGAAGTCGTCGAGACCTACCTGCACCAACAAAGTGGACGGGGCGTGAACGCCGTCGCAGTAGTAGTGAAGGGTGGCAGCGACGAGGTCGCTCACGAAATCGCCGTGCACATCGCCTTCGCCAAGCCGCTCTATCTCACGCGCGAGGACGTGCCGGCCAGTGAAGTCGACGCAGAGCGCAAGACCGTCGAGGAGATCTCGCGCAACGAGGGCAAGCCCGAAGCTGCACTACCTAAGGTCATCGAGGGTCGACTGAACGGCTGGTTCAAAGAGCGCGTCCTGGTCGAACAGAGCTTTGTTAAGGACGAGAAGCAGACCATCCAACAGTTCCTGGGTTCGGCGTCGATTGTGTCGTTCGCCCAGGTCGCGATCCACGGCTAGGCGTCACGTGCGTCGGGTGGTCCTCAAACTCTCGGGCGAGGCTCTCGCTTCTGCCGCGAGCGACGAGACCATCGATGCGTCGACCGTTGACTTCCTCGCGCGCGAGATCGCCAGCGCCATGGAGCGCGGCGGACTCGAGCTGGCGGTGGTCGTGGGCGGGGGCAACATTTGGCGTGGCGCAACCGGCGCGATGGCGGGGATGAATCGTGCGAATTCGGACCTGATGGGCATGCTCGGCACGGTCATCAACGCGCTCGCTCTTCAGGACGCCATTGAGTCGCACGGTCGGGCCACTCGCGTGATGTCGGCGATTGGCATGGATCAGGTCGCCGAGCCCTACATTCGCCGCCGCGCCGTACGCCACCTCGAAAAGGGCCGCGTCGTCATCTTCGCCGCGGGTATGGGCAATCCTTACTTCACGACCGACACCCCCGCCGCCCAGCGCGCCGCCGAGATCGAGGCGGACATCGTGCTGAAGGGAACCCACGGGGGAGTGGACGGCGTCTACTCCCAGGATCCCCGGATCAACCCCGAGGCGACCAAGTTCGAAGAGATCTCCTTTGACGAAGTGATTGCACGAGATCTGCGGGTAATGGACATGACCGCCATCACGTTCTGCAAGGACAACCACCTACCGTTACGTGTTTTTGACCTGATGGCCGAGGGAAACCTGGGCGCTGCGCTCGACGGGGTTGCCGTCGGTACGCTGGTGAGGTAATGGACAACGAACTCGTTGAACTGGTCATGGAGGACACGCGCGAGCGCATGGCCCGTGCCCTCGAACACGTCAAGACCGAGTTCGCCTCGGTACGCACCGGGCGGGCCTCGTCCTCGCTGATCGAGAACTTGACGGTGGACTACTACGGGACCGAGACGGCCCTGCGCGCCCTCGCCAACTTCTCGGTTCCCGAACCGCGCCTCTTGGTCGTGTCGCCCTTCGACAAGGGGGCCATGGCCGCCATCGAAAAGGCCATCACCAACGCCGACCTCGGTCTCACCCCGTCGAATGACGGCAACGTGATCCGACTTGGCTTTCCCGCCCTCACCGAGGAGCGGCGTAAGGCGTTCGTCAAGCTCGTCAAGACCAAGGCCGAGGACGGGAAGGTCGCGCTGCGCGGCGTGCGTCGTCACGCGCGTCAGGAGTTGGAGAACCTCGAAAAGGACAAGAACCTCTCGAGCGACGACATCGAGTATTTGGAGAAGGTCCTCGACAAGATGACCCAAGACGAAGTGGCGCAAGTCGACGCGCTGCTCGCTCAGAAGGAGCAGGAACTTCTTGAAGTCTAAGAAAACCCACGAGTTGGACGAAAGCACGGGTGAGTTCCCGGTCGTCAGTGCGACCGACTCGCGCGTGACCATCACCGGCGCCGAGAAGGCCGTTGACGTGGCTACTGACGTGCCCAAGATCGACCCCGCGACGCTCCTGCCGCACTGGACGGACGCACCGACCGGACAGGTTCCCATTGTCGTGGCGCGCGAAGCGGCTGACCGTGACGATCCCTGGGCCCAGATCCCCGCTCCCGCGTGGCGCGAGGGTGAAGCGGACTGGGTGGCCCACGAAGAGCAGTTCGACGCCTCGTTCCTCGCGGGAGAGACCAAGGACGTGGACTCGCGACCTTGGGAGTTCACTTTGCAAGATGAGGACGTCGCTAGCGACGAGATTCTCGACGAGGCGCCTCGGCCCGAGCCGGTGCGCGCCGAGCGCACGCGCCGCAGTGCGACCCGAGATCCACTCGCGGGCCGCGCCGTGCGCCAGAGCGCCCAGCGCAGCGTCACCCTGGCGACGTTCACTGGCGTCGTACTGGCCGCCGCGGTGGTCGCGGTTTTCGCCGCGGGCACGATTCCCGTTGCGGTCTTGGTGATCGCCGTGCTGGGTTTTGCCGCGGGTGAGGCCTACGCCGGGTTCCGTGAGGTGGGCGCGCACCCCGCGACCATCCTCGGGATCGTCGCGGTCTTCACGTTGGGGGTAGCGGTCTACAACAAGGGGGTCGTCGCCATCGGTGCGGTCACCGTGCTCCTGCTGGTCTTCGGTTTCGTCTGGTACCTGAGTGCCCAGACCAAGATCGACATCCTCGACGGCCTGGGTGCGACGATCTTCGTCTTCGTGTGGGTGGGTGTGCTCGGCTCTTACGCGCTCTTGCTCATCTCGCCCAACACCTTCGCCAACAAGCACGGCCTCACCTACACGCTGGGCGCGGTCATCTTGACCGTCGCCAACGACACCGGAGCCTTGTTCGTCGGGCGCTGGCTGGGTCGCCATCCGCTCAACCGCGTCTTGTCGCCCAATAAGACCATCGAGGGATCGATTGGTGGGACCCTGCTGACGCTCACCGTGGCGGCGCTGCTGTTGCCGCACATGAGCCCGTGGACCATGAAGCGGGCGCTCGCGCTCGGCGTCGCGCTGTGTGTCGTGGTGCCGCTCGGTGACCTGTTCGAGTCCATGGTCAAGCGCACCCTCGGCGTGAAGGACTTGGGCCACCTGTTACCGGGGCACGGCGGCATGCTCGACCGGATCGACGGCCTGTTGTTCGCACTACCCACGCTCTATTACCTCGCTCACTTCCTCAAACTGAGCTAGCGATGGCACCGACGCGCCCCCGCGTGGCGCTCTTAGGTGCGACGGGATCGATCGGCACCCAGACGCTCGACGTACTGCGTGAAGAACGTGAACGTTTCGACCTGATCGCGATCGCGGGCGGCCAGCGACTGGCCGAGCTGGCGGTGATCGCGAAGGAGTTCAACGTTCGCGACGTCGGCGTCGTCAGTGCGCGCGATCGCGATGAAGTGCGCCCGCTGCTCGGACCCGACGTCAACGTCGTGGTGGGGGCTGAGGGTCTGGCCGAACTCGCCACGCGCGCCGACATCGTCGTGAACGCCGTGGTCGGGTTCGCGGGTCTGCCCGTGACGCTAAGTGCGCTGTCCGCGGGAAAACGCTTGGCGCTCGCCAACAAGGAGTCGCTCATCGCGGCGGCACCGCTGGTGAACAAGGTGCGCCTCACGCCGGGAGCGTCGATTTTGCCGATCGACTCAGAACATTGCGCCATTCATCAGTGCTTGGCGAGTTCGACCCAAAACGGTCACCCCGACGTTCGAATGATTCATCTCACCGCGTCGGGTGGACCCTTTCGGGGCATGTCCAAGGAGCAATTGGGTCACGTCACCAAGCACGACGCCCTGCAGCATCCGACCTGGACGATGGGTCCCAAGATCACCGTCGACTCGTCCACGCTGATGAACAAGGGCCTCGAGGTCTTAGAGGCTTCGGCGCTCTTCGGGATCGAAGTCGAGCGGGTCAACGTCGTCGTGCATCCCCAGTCGATCGTGCACTCGATGGTCGAGTACGTCGACGGCGCGGTATTGGCACAGCTCTCGTTGCCCGACATGCGACTGCCCATTGCCTATTGTCTCGGTGCGCCCGTGCGCTTGTCGCACGCCTGGGGCCAGATCGACTTCGGCCAGTCATTCTCGCTGGCGTTTGAAGCGCCCGACCGCGAGGCCTTTGGCGCACTCGATCTCGCCTACGAGGCGTCGCGCCTCGGGGGCGGGGCACCGGCCTGGTTGTCGGCCGCCAACGAGATCGCCGTGGAGGCGTTCCTCAACGATCAAATCGAGTGGTCGCGCATCGTGCCCCTGGTCGCCGACGTGTTGGAACAGTACGAAGCGGATCCCATCGACACCCTCGAAGCCCTCTTCGAGAATGACGCGACCGCTCGCCGGCTCGCGCACGGTATGGTGCCTCGTTGATGAGATTGACGGCGACCGAGCCTACGACGGACCACGAGAACCGATCGCTCGTTTTGTTTCTGGTGGGCGTGGCCGCGCTGGCGGCCCTGCTCACGTGGTGGGGCGGATGGGCGCTGCCGGTGGTGATCGGCGCGATCATCGTCATGGTGATGGGCCACGAGTTCGGTCACTTCATCACGGCCAAACGCGCGGGCATGATGGTCACCGATTTCTTCGTCGGCTTCGGACCGGTCATCTGGTCCACGACTCGTGGCGAGACGCGCTACGGGGTTCGCGCACTCCTGCTGGGCGGCTACGTGAAGGTCCCGGGCATGACCTGGGGGGACACCCTCGCGCCCGACGAAGAGAAGCGCACGTACCGGTCAGCCTCGTATCCGCGCAAGGTGCTGTTCGCCTCGGCGGGTTCGTTGATGCACCTCGTGATGGCTCTGCTGCTCGCGTGGGTGTCGTTCACGTTCATCGGTACCTATTCCTCGAGCGCGGTGGGCGTGGCGGGGTTCACCTCGTGGGAAGGTCACGCGAGGAACGCCGCGCAGATCGCGGGTCTGCGCGTCGGGGACCGTATCGAAGACGTCAACGGCCATCGCGTCACTAGTGAGACCGAGTTGGTCGGTCTCGTGCACCACCGCGCAGGCGAGACCACGTCGCTGACGGTGCTGCGTAACGGTAAAGTGCTCGTGCTGCACGCCACGCCGGTCCTGGGCGGTTCGATCAAGGTTCGCGGCGAGTCGCTCACCAAGAACGACGCCTACATCGGTGTTCAACTCGAAGAGCTGACCGTGCGCACGTCCTGGTACGGGGCGGTGCCCGCGGCGGTGCGCCAGATCGGCAACACGATCACCGCGGCCGTGCACGCCATGGTGCACGTATTCTCACCCGGCGAGTTCTCGAGTCTCTTCCATCAGGTGGCCTCACCGGCCGCCGCGAACAACACCAAGAATCAGTTGAACCGGCCCGAATCGATCGTGGGCGTGGTGCGCATCGCGGTCCAGGGCGCGCAGTCGGGTGCGACGACGCTGCTCGAGATCTTGATGATCGTCAACATCTTCGTCGGCGTGCTCAACATGCTGCCCATGCTGCCCTTGGACGGCGGCTACGTTGCGGTCGCCACCTACGAGCGACTGCGCAGCCGCAGAGGCCGGGGCACGAGCTACCACGCCAACCTCAACTACCTGACGCCTTTCATCTACATGTTCATGAGCGTGCTGCTCGTGCTGTTCGCGAGCACGCTCTACTTGGACATCGTGCACCCCATCGCGAACCCCTTCCAGTAATGGCGATTGACGAGGCCGCTCGACGCGGCAGAATGGGTACGTGGACGTCACCGCCAGTTCCCTGAGCCCCCGACGGCGCACGCGCCAGATCGCGGTGGGTAGCGTCAAAGTGGGCGGTGACGCGCCGATCTCGGTCCAGTCAATGACCACCACCAAGACCGCCGACGTCGAGGGGACGCTCCAGCAGATCTACGCGCTCGCCGCCAACGGTGCGGACATCGTGCGCTGCACCTGTAACGATCAGGCCGCCGCCGAGGGTCTCGCCCAGATCGTGCCGCGCTCACCGGTGCCGATCGTCGCGGACATCCACTTCCACGTCGAGATGGCCCTCGCCGCACTCGAGGCGGGGGTGAACGGTCTTCGCCTCAACCCGGGCAACCTGCGCAAGCCCGAAGAGATCAAGTTGGTCGCTTCCGAGGCGAAGGACCGGGGCGTGCCCATTCGCATCGGCGTCAACGCCGGCAGCCTGCACCCCGACATCTACGAGAGGTTCGGTGGCGCGACGCCCGAAGCGCTGGTCGAGTCCGCGCGCGTGGAGCTCGCGTACTTCCAAGAGGTGGACTTTCACGACGTCAAGATCTCGGTGAAGGCCAGCTCGGTCGCCACCATGATCGCCGCGTACCGACTCGCGTCAGCGACCTTCGAGCACCCGTTGCACCTCGGGGTGACCGAGGCGGGTCCGCTGCCGGGGGGACTCTTGAAGGGAACAGCCGGTATCGCGACGCTGCTCGCCGAAGGCATCGGCGACACGTTGCGCTATTCGCTGACGGCCGACCCGGTCGAGGAAGCCCGCGCCGGTCGCCAACTCCTCGAGGCGCTGGGTCTGCGCGAGCGCAAGGGTCTCGACCTCATTGCCTGTCCGAGTTGTGGCCGCGCCGAGGTGGACGTCATCAAGATCGCCAACGAGGCCCAAGCCGCGCTGGCCGAACTCAATCTGCCGATCCAGGTCGCGGTGATGGGCTGCGTGGTCAATGGACCAGGCGAAGCGCGTCACGCGGACCTGGGAATCGCCGCGGGCAAGAAGCGAGGTCACCTCTTCATCCAAGGTCAGATAGTGCGCGTCGTGCCCGAGGACGAGATGGTTGCCGCGCTCGTCGACGAAGCGAAGAAGATCGCCGCCGAAGGCGTCGAGGCGCGCCTTCGCGCCAAAGACGCCGGAGCCGAAGCCGAGGCGGCGGCGGACCGCGCCTTGTTGCTCGACGACAAGGGTCTCGACGCGAATCACGCGAGTGAGCGCATCGAGAAGATCCGTCACCGCGCCGAGCACTAGTTCACCGCTTGGCTAGGCTGGCGCCACAGCAAAGGAGCACCGTGGCGTCAAAAAGCGTCCTCACCCCACAGTCCGAGGACTTCCCGCGTTGGTACCAGGACGTGGTCGCCAAGGCCGAGATGGCCGACAACGGACCAGTTCGCGGCACGATGGTCATACGCCCTTACGGGTACGCGATCTGGGAACGCATCCAACGTGAGATCGACGACCGGATCAAGCTCGCCGGGGCGCAGAACGCCTATTTCCCGTTGTTCATACCCGAGAGCTACCTCTCGCGAGAGGCCGAGCACGTCGAGGGCTTCAGCCCCGAACTGGCCGTCGTCACCCACGCGGGCGGCGAGGAACTCGCCGAACCCATCGTCGTTCGCCCGACTTCCGAGACGGTCATCGGTGAGTTCATGGCCAAGTGGATCCAGAGCTACCGCGACTTGCCGTTGCTGCTCAACCAGTGGGCGAACGTCGTGCGCTGGGAACTGCGCCCGCGACTGTTCCTTCGTTCGTCGGAGTTCTTGTGGCAGGAAGGACACACGGCGCACGCCAGTTACGAAGACGCGCAGGCCTACGCGAACAAGATCCACCTCGAGGTCTACAACGATTTCTTGAACGAAGTGTTGGCGGTGCCGACGTTCCTCGGCATCAAGCCACCGCGCGAGCGTTTCGCGGGTGCGATCAACACACTCACCTGTGAGGGCATGATGCGTGACGGCAAGGCGTTGCAGCTGGCGACCAGTCACGAACTCGGCCAGAACTTCGCGCGGGCCTTTGAGATCTACTACCAAAGCGAAGAAGGTCAGGCGGAACTCTGCTACACGACGTCGTGGGGTTCGTCGACGCGACTGGTGGGCGGACTCATCATGGCCCACGGCGACGACCAGGGTCTGCTCGTGCCGCCGCGCCTGGCGCCCACCCAGGTCGTGGTGATCGCGGTGCGCGACGAGCCCGAGGTGAACGAGGCGTGCGAGCGACTCCAGGCGCAACTCATCGCCCAGGGCGTGCGTTCGACCCTCGACCGGAGTCGCGGCTCCTTTGGTCGACGCGTCACCGACTGGGAGATCAAGGGCGTGCCACTGCGCGTCGAGGTCGGTCCGCGCGACCTCAACGAGGGCGTGGTCTCGGTCACGCGACGCGATAACGGCGAGAAACTCACGTGGCCCCTCGCGGGCGTCGCCCAAGAGGCGACGAAGTTACTCGCGACGATCCAGCGCGACCTGTACGCCCGCGCACTCGAGTGGCGCGACGTGAACACCCTGGACGTCCCTTCGGTCGTCGAGGCGATCGACGTCGCCCAGACCGGCTTCGCCAAGCTCTCCTGGGACCTGGTGGGGGCCAGCGAGGAGGCCCAGATGAACAACGAGGCGGTGACGGTGCGTTGCCTGCAGCGCGCGGACGGTTCGATCCCCGAGAGCGAGCTCGAGAACGACCTGTTGTGCATCGTGGCCAAGTCGTACTAGTTTCTGGCCAGGTTTTGGCAAAAACACGGGCCTCGGGGGGCCCTTGGGCGGTCGCGCCCGTTGTCAAAGTGCCTTAAAACTGCTACAATTCCTTCCGACAGTCCGCAAAGGACGTTTGGACTCGTTTAAGCGCGGGCCTCGGGCCCGCGCTTTCTCATTGTCTGGCGTCTTGGGACACCGAGAGGAGCGTGATGGCCATGGATTTTGAGACACCGCTCCGCTCGCTCTTATCCCCCCTCGGTCTCGACCTCTATGACGTCGAGTTCGAACGCGGGAATCTCAACGTGGTCGTGACCAAGGCCGGCGGGGTCGACCTCGAGTCGCTGACCAAGGCCAACCGGACGATCTCTGAGTGGCTCGACGCGAACGACCCGATCCCGGGTCGTTTCACCCTGGACGTGTCGAGCCCGGGTCTCGAGCGCCGCCTTCGCACCCCCGGGCATTTCGCGTCGGCGCTGGGCGAGGTCGTGACCTTGCGCGAACTGCGCCAGGACCAGCCCACGCGCCGCCTCGAGGGCACGGTCCTCGCCGCTGACGCGACGTCGGTCACTTTGCGCGACCACGAACACGGCGACGTCACCGTCCAACTTGATTCCATCGAACGCGCCCGCACGGTCTTCACGTGGGGTAGCGAGGCCAAGCCGACCCCCTCACGGGGTAAGGCCAACTCGACGTCGGGCAGGAAAGGCTAACCATGGCTAATTTCGAATTCCTTGAGGCGCTGGGACAGATCGCTCGCGACCAGAACATCGACGAAGGTGAGCTGCTGATCGCGCTCGCCAACGCGTTGCTCGCCGCCTACAAGCGTCGTCCCGACTCCGCGGAAGATGCCGAAGTCGAGATCAACCCCGAAACTGGCGAGATCAAGGTGTGGGGACTCGAACTCGACCTCGAGGGCAACGTCACGCGCGAGTGGGACGCGACGCCCGAGGACTTTGGTCGCATCGCCGCCCAGACCGCCAAACAGGTGCTGATGCAGTTGATCCGCGACATCCAGCGTCGTCAGATGTACGAGGAGTTCGCGAACCGCGAAGGTGACATCGTCTCGGGCACGGTCCAGCAGAACGACAACCGCTACACGTTGCTCGACCTCGGACGCGTCGAGGCGTTGCTGCCCCAAGCTGAGCAGATTGCCTTCGAGCGCTACGAGCACGGCGCGCGCATCAAGGTCTACATCGTCGAGGTGCGCAAGACCAACAAGGGTCCCCAGATCGTCGTGAGTCGTACGCACCCGGCGCTCGTCGCCAAGCTCTTCGAGATCGAGGTCCCCGAGATCGCCAACGGCATCGTCGAGATCAAGGCCCTGGCGCGCGAACCCGGTCACCGCAGCAAGATCGCCGTCGCGTCCAACGATCAGATGGTCGACCCGGTCGGCGCGTGCGTGGGTGCGCGCGGTAGCCGCGTGCGTAATATCACCAACGAACTGCGCAGCGAGCGCATCGACGTGGTTCCCTACAGCGACGACCCCATCGCCTTCATCCAAGCGGCCCTGCAGCCCGCGCGCGTGCGCGAGGTTCAGTTGAACGAGGAAGAGGGCATCGCCACGGTCATCGTGCACGACCAGCAACTCTCGCTCGCCATTGGCAAGGAAGGCCAGAACGCTCGACTCGCGGCACGCCTCACGGGGTGGCGCATTGACATTCGTTCCGAGAACGAGGGTGAAGAGCAAGAAGTCGTTGAAGAGGTCTGGACCGAGGGCGACGTCGTGGTCGACGAGAAGGTCGTGATCGTCGAGGTGAAGGACCACAGCGAAGTCGTCGTCGAGGACGTCGTGGTGAGCGACGCCGAGGGTGGCTCCGAAGAGGTCGTCGCCGTCGAAGAGATTGATGAGTCACCGGTGGCGGAGGAAGAGGCATAGCGCCGCTTCGCACGTGCGTCGTCTGTCGAATCCGGCGCGACGACCACGAGTTGGTCCGCGCCGGACGAGACGTCAACGGCCGGTGGTACCTCGGTCGAGGTGTCGGCAGAGGAGTGTGGTGGTGTGCGAACACCGAGTGTGGTGAGGATCTGCAGAGCAGTCAGTTGGCCCGGTCGCTGCGAACAGCGGTGAGCGAAGGCGACTCGGTTGCTCTACGAGAAGTATGGAAGTCCGGTCAAGGGCCGAAGTTGTAAAAGAACGAAGTTGTGAAAGAATACGTAACTGTGTTCGCTTGAAGTGCGAGCACTTGAATTAAGGGAACGTTTTGGCGCAAAAGAAGATCCGGGTGCACGAGCTCTCCAAAGAGCTCGGTATGACGAGCAAAGAGTTGCTGGCGCTCGCCCAAAAACTGGGCATCGGTGCCTCGAGCCCTTCGGCCTCGATCGAAGACGCCCAGGCGGACCGCATTCGTCGGCGCGCCGACGCTGACGGCCTGCGTCGCGAAGTCCAGCCCGAAGAGGCCACCAAGGCCGCCAAGACGGTGAAGGCGGTCAAGGCAACCGCCGCGACCCACGCACCCGCGCCCGTGCCCGCGCCCGCGCCCGCGCCGATCGAGGCCTCAAGTCCGCCCCGAGCGTCGCGCGTCATTGCGCCGCCCGCCGCAAGTGCGACGCCGCCCGCGATCGAAGCGGCGGTGGTCGCCGAGCCCGCGCCCGAGGCGCCCAAGGTGGTGCGCAGTCGCGCGGCCGTTCCGAAACCTACGCCCACGCGTGCGGCATCGCCCGATGGTCCCACCACGATCCGCCCGACCCAGCGCGGTGCGGGCGGCGACGGTGAAGGCGGCGCCTCGACACGTCCGCCCCTCAGTTCCTCCGGTCGTCCGATCCCACCGCCTCCCGGTCGACCTCTCAGTTCCTCGGGCCGCCCGATCCCGCCGCCGCCGGGGGCGCGTCGACCGATGTCGCCCGGAGGACCGAGTCGAGCACCGGGGGCGACCGGTTCTCGTCCCATGAGCGCCCGTCCTTCCTCGGGTCCGCCGCGAAGCGGCGCCCCCTCAAGGCCCGGAGGCGCGTCCACGGGATTCGGCGGTCCCCGCACGGGTGCACCCACCACGGGTGCGCCGTCCGGTCCCGGTCGCGGTGCTCCCTCAGGTCGCGGTACCGGTGGTCCGAGAGGATCGCAGCGAAAGACCACGCGTCGTCGTCGTCGCAACGTCGAAGAGCTCGAGCCGACCCAGATGACCACCTGGCAGCCCAGCAGCGCGCCGGTGCCCGAGGGCGAGATCATCATCGAACGAGGTTCGACCGCCAAAGACGTGGGGCCCAAGCTCAATCGCAGTGCTGCGGACATCATCCGCTTCCTCTTCCTCCAGGGCGAGATCGTCACCGCGGTCCAGGGCCTCAGTGACGACATGATCGAGCTCTACGCCGCCGAGGTGGGTGCGGCCGTGCGTCTGGTCGATCCCGGCGAACAACAAGAGGCCGCGCTCCTGGCCAAGTTCTTTGACGAGGACGACCAGGACGACGAGATCCCGGCCGAACCCCGTCCGCCGATCGTGACCGTCATGGGCCACGTCGACCACGGCAAGACGCTGCTGCTCGACAAGATCCGAAAGACCAACGTGGTCGCGGGCGAAGCCGGTGGCATCACCCAACACATCGGCGCCTACCGCGTGATGTGGAAGGGAAGGGCCATCGCCTTTCTCGACACGCCAGGTCACGAGGCCTTCACGGCGATGCGCGCGCGCGGCGCGAACGTCACCGACATCGTGATCCTCGTCGTCGCCGCTGACGACGGGGTGATGCCCCAGACGGTCGAGGCGATCAACCACGCCAAGGCCGCCGGGGTCCCCTTGATCGTCGCCGTGAACAAGATGGACAAGGCCGACGCCAATCCCGACCGCATTCTCCAACAGATCAGCGACTACGGCCTCGTGCCCGAGAAGTGGGGCGGCGACACGATCGTCGTCGAGATCTCCGCTCTGCAGGGCACGGGCATCGACGAACTGCTCGAGCAGGTCCTCCTGCTCGCCGACATCGCCGAACTGACCGCTCGTCCGACGGGTCGCGCGGTGGGCACGGTGCTCGAGGCGAACCTCGAAGTGGGCCGCGGCCCCGTCGCGACGGTCATGATCCAAAAGGGCCTGCTACAGGTCGGCGACCCCGTCGTGGCTGGCGCCGCGTTCGGCAAGGTGAAGGCGCTGATCGACGACCAGGGCCAGCAAATCAAGAGCGCCGGTCCCTCGACGCCCGTGCAGATTCTCGGCTTCAGCGAACCACCCTTCGCGGGCGACGAGATGCGCGTCGCCCACGACCTCGCGCACGCGAGGTCACTCGCCGAGGCGCGAGCTCACCGGGCCCGGCTCATTGGTCACCAGCCCGTCGCGTCGGCCAGCGGCGCTCGCCTCGAGGACCTCTTCGAGCAGATCCAACGCGGCGAGACCGCCACGCTCAACGTGGTTCTGAAGGCCGACGTGCAGGGTTCGCTCGAGGCCTGCACCGAGTCGCTGCGCAAGCTCGAGCGCGACGACGTCAAGCTCGTCATCGTGCACCGCGGCGTAGGTGGCATCACCGAGAACGACGTGCAATTGGCCAAAGCCTCGAACGCCACGATCATTGGCTTTAACGTGCGTCCGGACAAGCGCAGTCGTGAACTGGCCGAGGCCGAGGGCGTCGAGGTACGTACCTACGAGATCATCTACAAATTGATCGAGGAGATCGAGGCCGCGATGCTCGGACTGTTGTCGCCGGTCTTCGAAGAGATCGTCACCGGCGAGGCCGAGGTGCGCGAGATCTTCCGGGTGCCCAAGATCGGCGCGATCGCGGGTTGTTTCGTGCGCGATGGCGTCATCACTCGCGGCTCGAAGGTCCGCTTCCTTCGCGAGGGGACCATCATCTGGAAGGGCTCGATCACGTCGCTTCGTCGATTCAAGGACGACGCGCGTGAGGTGCAGGCTGGCTTCGAGTGCGGTATCGGGCTTTCCGACTACCAGGACTTGAAGGAAGGCGACGTCATCGAGACCTTCGAAGAGCGCGAGATTCCCCGAACGGCCTAGGTCATGGCCCACTCGACCGGCGGTCGCCATCCGTACCCTCGCAGCGCGAGGGTGAACCAGATCCTTCGCGAGGTCATCTCGGACGAGTTGCTGCGTATCTCGGACGTCGACGAGCGGCTCGGCCTGCTGACGGTCACGGGCGTGGAGACGACGCCGGACATGCGCCAGGCCATGGTCTACCTCGATTCGTTGAGTGATGATTCACGAGTCGCGCTCGAAGAGCGCCGCGCCCAGATTCAAGGTGCGGTGAACGCGCAGACCCGTCTCAAGCGCACGCCCAAACTGTCCTTCATGGCGGACCCGGCCGTCGCGAGCGGGACCGCCGTCGAGGAAATTCTGCGTCGGCAGCGACATGACGACGAGTAACGGGCTGCTCCTGATCGACAAGCCCCAGGGCATCACCAGTCACGACGTCGTGGCTCGGGTGCGCCTGGAACTCGGCGAGCGCCGCGTCGGACACGCGGGCACGCTCGACCCGATGGCGACCGGACTGCTCGTGCTGGCGGTAGGTCCTTCGACGCGCTTGCTGCGTTTCGCCCAGTCCGAGACTAAGCGCTACTGCGGGACGGTCACCTTGGGAATCGCCACCGATTCGCTCGACGCCGACGGACAGGTACTCGAAGAACGTGCTGTGCCCACACTCGATGAGTCCGAGGTGCGCGAGGCCGCGAACGTGATGATCGGAGCCCAACGCCAGACGCCGCCCATGGTCTCGGCGCTGAAGGTCGGCGGACGCCGGCTACACGCTCTCGCGCGCGAGGGTCTCGAGGTCGAACGTGCGCCACGCGATATCACTGTCAGCGAGTTCAGCCTTCGCGCCACCGGCGTACCCGAGGTCTGGGAGTTCGACGTCACCTGCTCGGTGGGCACCTACGTGCGCGTGCTCTTGAGTGACCTCGCCGCCCGCCTGGGTACCATTGGCCACCTTTCCTCGCTGCGACGTCTCGCGAGCGGTGAACACGACGTCAAGGAGGCCCTGACGTTGTTGGAGTTCAAACAGGCGCTCGAACAGGGCGACGAGGTGCTCAAGAGCCCGCGCCTCTTCGTGACGGGCCTCGAACACGCGTCGCTCAGTGCCGACGAGGAGAGGCGCGTGCGCATGGGTCAGCACCTCGAACTCGAGGGGGTCTTCCAGGGCAGTGAGATCGCGGCGATCGCCGAAGACGCCAGTCTGATCGGCGTCCTGCGTCAGCGAGGTGAGAAGTGGAAACCAGAGGTCGTGCTCACGACCGACGCCGCGTCCGGGTCACGCTAGGTTGTCGCCGATGCATATCCTGCGCGACGGTGAACCTCCTCTGACCCACTCGAGTGCCGTGGCGATCGGCGTCTTTGACGGACTGCACGTCGGTCACCAGAAGATCATCGCTCGACTCGGTGAGATCGCGCGACGCCACAAGGCCCGCGCGACCGTCGTCACGTTTGATCCGCACCCCGCGACCGTGCTCGCGCCCGAACGTGCGCCGCTGCTCATTGGCTCACTCGACCAGCGGCTCGAGGGTCTGGAACGTCTGGGAGTCGAACAGGTGCGCATCTTGAGCTTTGACGAGGTCTTGGCCCGTGAGAGCGCCACGTCCTTCGTCGAGCGCGTACTGGTCAAGGAGCTCCAGACCCGCCACGTCGTCGTCGGGGAAGACTTCCACTTTGGTCACAATCGTGAGGGCAACGTCGCGCTCTTAGAGCAACTGGGCGAACAACATCACTTCGAGGTCCATCCGGCACCGATTTTTGGCGACGGCGTTCGCTGGAGTTCGACGTCGGTGCGCGAATCGCTCCAGGCGGGGGACCTCACGCTGGCGAACAAGATCCTCGGCCGTCCTTTCACCCTGCGCGCCACGGTGGTGCACGGTGACGCGCGGGGCCGAGAACTCGGTTTTCCCACGGCGAACCTGAAGTTCTCGAGCCGTCACCTGATGCCGGGCATTGGCATCTACGCGGGCGCCGCGAGGGCCGAGGGCGAGTGGTGGGCGGGTGCGGTCTCGGTGGGCACGCGCCCCCAGTTCTACGACGACGGCTCAGTGCTCGTCGAGGTGCACTTGGCAGGATTTGGCGGCGATCTCTATGATTCGGTGCTCGACGTGGCGTTCTTAGAGCACCTACGAGGCGAGATGGTCTACGAGGACCTGGGCGAGTTGGTCAAGCAGATCGAGCGCGACGTCGAGCAGACCGTTGCAATCTTCGGGGAATTTACGCCCTCCGCGAACGTGCTGCTAGGATAGGTCTTCGGTCAGCGACGCTGATCATGTGGGTCGTCAAGTGGGCGGCTCGCGCCAAGACCCCCGACTCATAAGGCACGTACGTTATGGCTGAGAAGCAGCAGATCATCAAGGACTTTCAGGCTCACGCCACGGACACGGGTTCGCCCGAGGTCCAAATCGCGATCTTGACGGACCGGATCACGCATCTCACCGAGCACCTCAAGACCCACAAGGGTGATCATCACACCCGTCGTGGACTCATGAAGCTCATCGGCCAACGTCGCCGTCTGCTCGATTACGTGCAGCGCGGCAACGTCGAGCGCTATCGAGCATTGATCGGTCGTCTCGGCATTCGTCGCTAGCCGATATGTGCGTCGAGCCTCGACGCGCACAACATATCCGAGGCCTCGGAGGCCAGTGGAGAACAGTCGCTCACGCGAAGGTTGCCCACTGGGATCCGGGCGGAGTGTTGCTACACACAAGGAGATTCCATGACTGACGCAATCCGCGTAAGTAGCCCGATAACGGGCACCGACAAGACTTTGAGTTTCGAAGCAGGTCACCTCGCACAACTCGCCGACGGGGCGGTCCTCGCTCGCATCGGTGACACGATGCTATTGGCGACCGTCGCCGCGTCGCGAGGCGTGCGCGAAGGCACCGACTTCTTCCCGCTCACGGTCGACATTGAAGAGCGCGCGTACGCCGCGGGAAAGATTCCCGGGGCGTTCTTTCGTCGCGAAGGCAAGTTGTCGGACCAGGCCATCTTGATCTGTCGACTCATCGACCGACCACTGCGTCCTTCGTTCCCCAAGGGCTTTCGCAACGAGGTCCAAGTCGTCGGTACCATCTTCAGCGCCGACCAGGAGAACCCCCACGACATCCTCGCGATCAACGCCGCGTCCGCGGCCCTGATGATCTCGGGGATACCCTTTGACGGCCCCATCGGTGCGGTGCGCATGGCCTACACCACCGACGGGGAGTGGGTGCCGCACCCCACTTTCCAAGAGGGTGACGCCGCGACGTTCGAACTCGTGGTCGCGGGACGGGCGCTGAGCGACTCGGTCGAATCCGACGTCGCCATCATGATGGTCGAGGCCGGAGGTACCGAGGGCTCGTTCGTCAAGTACGCCGACGGTGCCCCCAAGGTGAGTGAGGAAGTCCTCGCCGCCGGTCTCGAAGCATCCAAGCTTTGGATCC
>Ga0302147_10000022_pt1 | contig 73255 bp, 69 predicted proteins | sample I_Bog_E3_2_FD_192438 | JGI IMG/M metagenome (GOLD analysis project Ga0302147, IMG submission 192438) | Peat permafrost microbial communities from Stordalen Mire near Abisko, Sweden - I_Bog_E3_2 | ecosystem: Environmental > Terrestrial > Soil > Wetlands > Peat | place: Sweden: Abisko, Stordalen...
TTGAACAAAGTTCTCCATGTCGGATTGATCGCGCTGGGCACGGGTGTCGGCTGTTTTTTGCTACTTATGTTGCTCAGCGTGCTCCGCGTTGTTTTCCGGGGTCCGTGTGGCCCGGATCTGGCTGGAGTCCTTCTAATCCCTGGATTCTTGATCGGCGGCGGTTTTGGAGCCCTCCTCACCGCTGCTGCTCTGCTTCAGAAAGTCTTCCATAGGGTCCAGACATGATCATCTGACGTCTGTGAACCACTCCAGATTCATGAGGCTTTTCCCGCTCAGCACTCTTCTGTTTCTGCCCGAACTGTGCATCCCGATACAGAAAATCCCTAAGTTAGAGCGGTTTCAGGATAGGTATACCCTATCTGCACTACTGCGAGGTCGCCGCTCCTTGGGGTCGCGTCGACTTGAGTGTATTCCCTTTGGGTACGGCAATCCTGAAACCGCTATAGCTATTTTAGCTATAATAGCTATGTTTGGAGGGCGAGCCATGATTACCAAGACATCCGCGGAAGCGCAGAATAAATTTGGGCAGTTGCTCGACACCGTGCAGCATGAGCCGGTGGCCATCACGCGTCATGGACGTCCTGCGGCGTTTGTGATTTCGCCGCGGGAGATGGAGAATGTGCAGGCTCTGAAAGAGGCAACGCGCAAGCAGCTTACGGCTGATTGGGCTGCATGGAGCGAGCGCGCGTTGAAGAACATGAAGCCGGAGGCGGCCGAGCTGACCGACGAGGATATTGTTCGGCTGGTGCATGAGCTTCGCTAATGGCGCGAATTGCGATCGACACAAGTACGCTGGTTGGAGCTGTGATTCACGCAAATTCAGTGCCGCACCGAACATGGCTTCAGGCACAGCGTTCGTGTCAACTGCTTGCGTGCGGCGAGACTTTTTCAGAAATTGAATCGGTACTGTATCGAGACCGGTTGAGCCGCTATCTGGAGCCGTCCACACGCGATGCGTTTCTTGTGTTGTATCAAGCTTCAGTCGAATGGATTGAAGTTTCGCCGACGCATGTGGCGGCGATTGAGCCCTCGTGTCGTGATTTCAAAGACAATATCTTTCTGGCGCTTGCCCAGGCCGGAGATGCGGACGTTATCGTCAGCAGCGACCAGGATTTGCTGGTGCTGAGCCCTTGGGATGGGATTCCAATTCTGACGCCGGGTCAGTTTCTTTCTCAGGCTGCAATTTAAAATGGTGTCGAGGACTTTCCCCATGAGCACTTCCGCAGCACCCACCCCCTACGTAGAACCCTGGCTCCGCGGCACGCACTCTGAAGTTCCGGCCGTCGGACGCGCTGTTTTGCATGCCTTTGACCTTGCGCTCGACGATCTCACCAAATGGACTGACAGCCTTACGGACGCGGAGGTTCACGCACATCCTCTCGGGCTGCCCTCGATCGCTTTTCATCTGCGCCACATTGCCCGCTCGACGGACCGGTTGCTCAGCTATGCGGAAGGGAACCAGCTCACCGCCGAGCAGTTGACGGCGCTCAAGGCTGAGCAAGTTGGCGAAGAGTCGCTGGCCGCGCTGCTGTGTGAGGTTGAAGTGTCGTTCAGCAATGGTGCGGATCGCGCCGGGGTGCTGGCTACGGCTGACTTTGACACGTTTCGCGGAGTGGGGCGGAAGCAGTTGCCCACCACCATCGGCGGCGCGCTGGTTCATGTAGCGGACCACACGCAGCGCCACGTGGGACAGGTGGTGACCACGGCGAAAGTGCTCAAGGCATTGCGGGCATAGCAAGCTGTCTCAGCGATGCTTTTGGACCGCGAAAAACGTCCCACAGAGGCTCAACAGGGTGCGGAAATAGGCGTGGATTCGGGGCCGCTCGAGGAAACGGCGCAGGGGCTAAAGCCCGGCTATCGATTCCATGGCATTTGCGGCGCGACAGAAGTCGCACCCTGAGACAAAGCGCGTTTCAGGCGGAGTTTTTCCGCAGCCTGTAAAGCCCCTTCTCTCATTTTAAACAGCTTATGGCACGACTCAAGCCACCCCAGCGACGAAGACCTGTCGCCGGGGACCCCGGGAAGTCGTGCCCCTTCGCACATCTACGTGAAATCGGAGTTTTTCAGCAAGCTGTAAAGCCCCTTCTCTCATTTTAAGAAGCTTGCGGCGCGACAGAAGTCGCACCCTGAGACAAAGCGCGTTTCAGGCGGAGTTTTTCACCAATCTGTAAAGTCGTGCCCTTTCAAAGATCCATTTACGAAACCGGTTCCAGCAAGCCCCAGGGACGAAAAGACCTATCCGGATTTGCCGCAATCCGTGGGGCCAAACCTGCGTCACAGAACCCCATTCCTCGCCGGCGTATAATTCGGCGCATCCTGAAAACCGCGAGGGTTCGATGTCCGACGCGCAACCCCGTTTCCTGCCTTTGGCCGCCAAGACGGCGGTCTGCCACACCATCACCTACTTCGTCATGGGTGCTCTTGTGTATAAACCCTTCCACTATGCGGAGCTCATTGCCCAGCCGTGTTCCGGGATGCGCCAGCTCACCGATCCAATCTTCCGCGCTGGCCTGCTGTTCCAGCCATTGCGCGGCGTGCTTTTCGCAGCTGTCTTCTTTCCGTTTCGCGAACGGCTTTTTGGCCGCGCGCGTGGCTGGCTGCTGATGGGCTGGCTGCTGATTGGTCTGGGAATTCTTGGCACCTTTGCCGCGGCCCCCGGCTCGATGGAAGGCCTCATCTACACCACGACGCCGGTGTGGATGCAGTTTCGCGGCTGGATCGAGATCATGTCTCAGGCCCTGCTGCTTTCCGCACTGCTGTGCTATTGGGTCAACAACCCCGGAAAGAAGTGGCTGACGTGGCTTCTGAGCATCGGCTTCTGCCTCTTGATGGCTTTCTTTGTCTTCGTGTTCTTCATGGCGCCGCGATAACAATCGGAGCGATGCCTCAGCCCGCCCGCTCCTCGGTCACCAGTAGGTGGTGGTGCGCGTCCGGGGCCGAATCCTGAATGTGGCCCATCTTCTCGTGCTTGGTTTTGAGATAGCCGGCAAAGGTGTCCTGCGGCTCAACTTCGGCTGAGACACGCTCCACCACGGCAATTCCCGCCGACTCGAGGGCCGCAACCTTCTCAGGATTATTGGTCATCAGCTTTACAGCATTAACGCCGAGCAGTTTCAGCACCTCGGCCGGCAGTTCATAGGCGCGGCAATCCGCGGCAAAGCCCAGCTCCACGTTGGCCTCGACGGTGTCCATCCCCAGGTCCTGCAGCTCGTAGGCCTTCAGCTTGGCCATCAGGCCGATGCCGCGGCCCTCCTGCTGCTCGTAGAGCAGAATGCCTGCGCCGGCCTCGGCGATCTGGCCCAGCGCCAGCTCAAGCTGCAAACGGCAGTCGCAGCGCAGCGAACCGAACACGTCCCCGGTGAGGCACTGCGAATGAATCCTTACCAGAGGCGGCGCGGAATGAATGTCGCCCATCACCAGGGCCACCAGGCCCTCGACGCGCTTGTCTTCGCGCGCGCTCTGGTCGCAACAGGGCCTTGCCGCCGGAAGCAGCCCCTCAAAACCCAGAATGCGGAACCCACCCCAACGTGTGGGGAAATCCGCTTCGGCGACCTTGCTTACACTCAAAAATGCCATGTCTCCATTCTACAGGGACGGAGATTAGGGAACAGGGAACAGGGAATACGGAACAGGGACTAGGGAATAGGGACTAGAAGTCCGATGGGCATCGCTCACCAAGTACTGAAAGCTGATGGCTGACGGCTGATCTCTGATCTCTGACAACTGTCTCCCTGCTGTAGGCTGAATACGTGACCGTCAATCTCATTCTGATCACGCTGCTGGTCAAGCTGGGCGTTGTTGCCTCGGTGGCCAGCGTGCTGGCGCGCGTCACCACCTTCCGGCGGCTGTTCTTTGCCGAGCACCGCACCCCCCGCCAGACCCTGGGCCTGCTGGCGTTTATCGTGATCCCGTTGACGCTCGGCGTTTGGATACGCACGGCCGTGCCCAACTTTCTGGCCGCCGACATCTCTTTTGAAACGGTCATTCTCCTCGGCCTGCTGCTCGGCCCGAGCTGGGCCATGCTGGGCGGAGCAGCCCTATCGCTGCCCGCCCTCCACCACCATGAGTACCTGGCATTGCCCTTCGACGTGGCCCTCGGCCTGGTGGCGGGCATGCTGGGCCGCTTCGTCGGCAAAGAGGAGATCTGGTCCTTCACGCCGTTTATCGACCTCAGCCTTTACCGCTGGGTGCGCCGCATCCTGCGCCGGCCGCGCGTCGACCCGCAGTTCCTGATGCTGTTTATCATTGTGGCTCTGGAGGCGTGCCGCTGCTGGCTGGCTCTTTTCTATCAGCATCCACCGCGACTTTTTGCGCTGATCGCGCGCCCGTGGTGGCTGCAATTGCTGGTGTGGCTGTGCGCGCCCATCGTGGTGGGGATCGCGCTCAAGGTGTGGAACACCCTGCGCATTGAGCTGAAGCTGGAAGAGCAGAAGCGCCTGCTGCTGGAAGCGCGCCTGGACGCCTTGCAGCGCCAGATCAATCCGCATTTTCTTTTCAACACTCTCAACTCCATTGCCTCGCTGGTGCGCATGAAGCCGGAGCTGGCCCGCGAGATGACGGTGAAGCTGGCCAACATTCTGCGCGCGCTGCTCAAGGACCACGACACCTACGTCCCGTTGAGCGACGAGCTCAGCTTTACGGACGATTATCTGGATATCGAAGTCGTTCGCTTCGGTGCGGAAAAGCTGCGCGTCAAAAAGGACATCGATCCGCGCACGCTGGGCGTGATGGTGCCCAGCATCCTGCTGCAGCCGCTGATTGAAAACAGCATCAAGCACGGCCTTGAGCCGCGCCTGAACGGGGGCACGGTCACGCTGCGCAGCCGTCTTGAAGGCGACCGCGTGCTCATTGAGGTAGCCGACGATGGAGTGGGTATGGGCAACCGCCCGGTCTCCGCATTGCGCCGCACCGGCGCCGGCATCGGCATGAAGAATGTGCAGGAGCGGCTTGAAGTGCTCTACGGCAACGAGGCGCGGTTCACCATCGTCAGCAACCCCGGGCGCGGCACGCTGGTCTCGATCGAGATCCCCGCGAATTTAGAAGAAACGCGATAAACCGCGTGGCTTCTTGGGAGCGCCGCCGCCGCGGATCATTGCTCGATTGGCCTGCCATAGCTCGTATTCTTGTTTCACCGAGACCCCGGGCTTTCTGAAGGCGCGCTCCTTGCCTCTGAGATACTCCATAAATGCGTCGTTCTCGTCGAGCTCGCTTACCGAAGCGAGCGCGGACGCAACAGGAATCGCTGCCACTGGTGCGCTCGGCACGGGCGCGGGGGTGCGGGTACCAGACTCGAATGGCACACCGTTCACAATCGGCATGTTTGGCGGGGGCGAAACAAGCGGTTCAAATCCCGTTTCACCTGCATTGGGTCTCGGCGCTATCGAACCTGACTTGCGGAAGAGCAGCCGCACTTCCCAATACGCAAGTGCAAACACCGCGGCAACCGCCAACAACAGACCCCAATTGATGGGCCTTGGGTGATGAGGTACCGGGTGAAGCCGCGGAGGAAGAAGCATCAGGCTCAGCCGCGCAATCACCACCACCGCGACCAGGAAGCCAAGGTGAACCAGCAGGATTTTTGAAAGGGGGCGCGCCGGATCTCGAGGAAACACCCTGGCTCTTTTGTCCGTAAGTGCAAGACCAACGACTTCAACCGTGTATCCGACGCAAAGCCCTGCATCCAGATTCCAGGGCAATCCACGCAAGGCAACGGCGGTGAGTACGCCGGCGAAACATGCGAACAAGGCGGTAAGACGGGAACGAAGGAAATTCATTTGCCCTCCATAGTTGTGAAGAGTAGTTTTCTTTTAAGTCTTGATCCATGGCCTGACCGCGACGCTCGATCATCCTGCAGGTCGCGAAACGAGTTTGATTCCTGCTATGGATCGATGCAAGAAGTTTGAGTCCGCCTCGTACGGATTGCAAGTGGATTTCGATCTTCAGCCTTCCAAATCACGAAAAGAGTAACCATCGGGCCGAATGCGTGATACGACCAGGGCCAGCGGCGCCTGCGCGAAGAATCGTGAAACTCGCAACCGTTCTAGATCGCATCAATCACACTTTTCAAAATCCCCGCGGCTTCCTGCAAGGTTCTCTGCTCCGCAGCACTTAGTGCCGCAATCTGCCGGGCAAGCGCTCGCACCCGTCGTTCGCGGCCTTTCAGCAAGAGCTGTTTCCCGGACGCCGTCGCAGCGATCAGCGTACTGCGTCCGTCCTGGGCGTTTTTGCCGCGCGTCACCAGATGCTGCTCGACCAGGGCGTCCACAATGCGCGTCATCGTGGGGGGGCGCACCTGTTCGGCCGCGGCCAGATCGCCCAGCGTCAGCGGGCCCGCAAACACAATCACGGACAGCGCCGAGAGCCGCGGCGCATTCAACCCGCTCTGAGCATCTTCGCGGCGGAGCTTGCGCAGCAGGTGAATGGCCGCCGAATGCATCTGCTCGGCGACTTTCTGCGCGTCCTGTGAAGATTTATTTGCCATCGCCGATCGTTTATATGATATATCGTTAGCTGAGCTAACGAAATGGAGGTTCGCCAGGAATGACCGCCGACACGCACCCCGTCCAATTCGAGGTCCACTTCGACAAGATCGGGCAGATCGCCCTCACCGTCACCGAGATCGCACGCTCCAAGGATTTCTACCAGAACACGCTGGGTATGAAGTTTCTGTTCGATGCAGGCACCATGGCGTTTTTTCAGTGCGGCGAGATTCGTTTCATGATCGGGGCTTCGGAAGATGCGGTCCCGCGCGGCGGAACCCTGCTCTACTTCAAGGTCGAGGACATTCACCAGACGCATGAGTTTCTGAAAGAGAAGGGCGTGGTCTTCCACCAGCGTCCGCACCTGGTGGCGAAGATGCCGGATCACGAGCTGTGGCTGGCCTTTCTCAAAGACCCGGACGAAAACATTCTCGGCGTGATGAGTGAGGTGCCGCTGTCCTGATCCGCGGCGAGTGGATCCACGACTCTACTGCCGCGCATCCAGCGCGAGTACTGCGTAACCCGTGGCGGCGTCGCTCATGAACAGACCGATGTTCGACTTCGGGTCGCGCTTCTTGTTCAGCGACCAGGCCGGCCATGCGCCGGTGGCCTTGTCCTGGTTGGTCTTGAGCCACGCGAGGCCGCGCGTCACAGCCGCATCCTTTACGTGATTTTCTTCAAGCGCCAATACGACCACGCCGGTTGCGTATCCATCGGGACGCGTCTCAAGCGGGGTAGTGTCCACACGCTCCCACGTCCCAAGGTCAGTCAGGCTCCATCCGCCGTCGTCGCGCTGGCGGCTCTTCAGATCGTTCAACAGTTTGCCGCGCTGCTCCGCGGTCAGCAGGTCCGGCAAGTGCGCCGAGGCCCACAGCAGGACCACCTTGTTGACCAGCGGCTGCGCGTCGTAGTGGCTGGTGAGGTAGCCGCGCAGCAGAGCCACGTTGCCGGCAATTGTTGGGTCGTCGCGATAGGCGCCGGGGGCCGTGCCCACCGCCATGGCCAACAGCGCCGCGCCATGATATTCGCTCTCCGGCGACTCCCAGGGAGTGTAGTGGAAGTTCTGCCACACCCATGCGCCGGCAATCGGGCCGGTCTGCGACTGCAGCGCCCATGCGTGGTCGAATGCGGCGCGCGTGGTCTCGCTCAAATGGCCCTGCTGCCGGTCATAGCTGGTCAGAATTACCGCATTCAACACCGACTCGGCGTTGCGCGACTCGACTTCCTTGCCCTTGCCGTAGATGTCGTCGGTGTAGAACGGCACGACATCTTTCCAGAGGAGCACGCGCTTTTGAATGCTTTCGATCATGGCGCGTTCGGTGGGTGGAACGGCCGGCTCCCCCAGTTCTTTGCCCAGGGCCGGCCGCGCCAGTCCGTAGGGCGCCTGGGTATGGCAGGAGATGCAATAGGTTCCGTGGTCTTTCCGCGCGCGATCCCAACCCTGCCACCAGACCTCGCGGCTGTCGAGGTACCGCTCCGCAGCCACTTTGTCCCAGCCCGCCGGCGCAGCCGTGTCCGCAGCCAAAACCGGACGCGGCGACGGCCCCGCAAGCGCCAGCAGCAGCGCGGCAATCGCCGGACAGACAAGGGCGAGACAGAAAAGCGCAATACGGGCCCAGAACGGCTTCTTCCTCATGGATTGAACCTCCGCGGACAAGGAACGAGAGTGTGCAGCCGCCGGAGTTTCGTCGAAAAAACTCCGGCCTTCTCGCCAGCATACGGCAGATCGGCGTCCGAGCGGCAGTTATTCGCAGTCCGCTCCCGAGCCGCGGGCGGTGCCTTGGCGGTTACCCCGATGCGCCGAAATGCACAAGCCTTCGCTGTATGCTCAGAGGATGGTCCGCTTCACGGTTCTCGCGTCCGGCTCCAAAGGCAACTCGACCGTTGTCTCGGGCGGACGTACGCGCATCCTGGTGGATGCCGGCCTGAGTTGCCGTGAGCTGTTCCGGCGCATGCGCGCGGCCGGGGAAGATCCCGAGACCCTGGACGCGATCATCATTACGCACGAGCACTCCGACCACATCAACGGCTTGTCCGTGACCGCCCGCAAACTGGGCATTCCGGTCTACTTCACTGAAGGCACGCACCGCGCCTGGATGCGCTGGCTCAGCCCGCGCCGGCAGATGACCTACGCCCAGTGGCTGGAGCAGTGCCGCAAGCAGGCCGCGGAGCGCCAGGCCGAAGGCGATGCCGCCCAATGCGAAGCCGATCCGGACGAAGCGGACCTTGCCGGTGAAACGATAGCGGTGGAGACTGTGGTGCCGGAAGCCGCGCCTGAAGCGCCCGCAGCGCCAGCCAAGGATCCCACCTGGCTACCGAGGGTAGAGTACTTCCAGGCCGGCCAGCCCTTCGAGATCGGCGACATCGCCGTCAGCCCCTTCACCATTCCCCACGATGCGGCCGATCCGGTTGGGTTTGTCTTCCGCGCCGAGGGTATCCGCATGGCTCTAGCCACCGATCTGGGCTACATTCCGCCCAACGTGAAGGCCCAGCTGAAGGGCGTTCATCTGCTGCTGCTCGAGTCCAACCACGACCTCGAAATGCTGCGCGATGGCCCTTATCCCTGGTCAGTGAAGCAGCGCGTCCTCTCCCGCGTTGGCCATCTCTCCAATGATGCGGCGGCGGAATTCCTGGAAAACGAGTACGACGGCCAGGCCGCTTACGTGATCCTCGGCCATCTCTCTGAAAGCAATAATCTTCCTGCGCTGGCGCGGGTTGCGGCCGAGCGCGCGCTGGAGTGCCATGCGAGTCTGCTGGCCAACAAACTCATGCTGGCAATGCAGCATGATCCGTTGGAGGCTATTTATTTTTGAGTAACTACGGTACAATCGTAAGTAACACACGGGCATCACTCTGTACCAGGTAGATTGGCAAGGGGACGCCAAGGCATTTCGCCATGTCCAGCCGGAACCAGGGCATTCACTGAATCGTAATGCTCAGTGAAGCGTCTAATAGGGGTTGGAAGCCTCCATTGCCACGTGAGCCGCGCAACCCATGGCGGCGGAACACATCCTTTGCAAAGTGAGTCTTTTCATATTATGGCAAGAACCAAGTGTACTGACCGGGTCGTAGGCGCCATTCTCGCAAGCTGGCGCTATGACATCTCGGGAATCTATCCGGAGATGCGCAAAGACTACGAACAGCACTTTGCCGAATGCCCCCACTGCCGCGCCCGGCAAAAATTCCATCGCAGTATCGATGTGAGCCTTGCCGTTTTGACTTCGCTGGCGGTCTTCTTTTTCCTGTTTGCGCTGGCGGTGGTCTATCACGTCAAGCCGCTGGATCACGTGGCTTTCAAGATCCTCGGGCTGGACATCTTCGACATGTACCACATGCTCATCTCGGCCGGCATTGCGGGCCTCTGCTTCTCGGTGATTGCTTTTGTGCTGGTGTGCACCACCACGCCGGCGCCGTCGTACCTGGGCGGCATCGCCGCTGAACGCGCCAAGCTGATTGAAGAGCGCCTGCCGGAAGCCATCAGGTCGCTGCGGTCGCGGTAAGCTGCATCTGCCAGGTTAAATTGAGGGCCTCCCAAGCGGAGGCCTTTTGCCTGCAGATCATCCGCAATGCCCTGGTGCAATATGACGACAAATTCATCTCCAAATCCCTAAACACTCGGCCCATCTTACCGATAAGGAGGGAAGAGGTAGCACCTATGTCGATTGCAGCAATCGGTTATGTCAGCCCCGCCCCCGCAGCGCCGGAGCCTGTTAAGACCGCTCCGGCGCCAACTTCATCGAGCCCGGCTAGCCCGGCCCCCGATACTGTCACCTTGAGCCCCGAAGCTCAGAAGGCTTCACAAGGCGGCGACGCCGATCACGATGGCGATTCGCACTAAAACAGACACGAGCATGGCCTCATCGCTGGAACCCTTCAAAGACGGGCGCATCGATTGAATAACCCGCGAACAGAAAGGGCGAAGCTTTGATAGCGTCGCCCTTGCCGTGCGAGTTACGCGGGATTTGAGTTATCTCTGAATGTGAGTTATTGGCGAGTTATCTCGTGATCGGCACCCGCATATCGCCGCCGGTCATCTCTTTCGGCAACCCGAGGTCCAGCACATTCAGGAGCGTAGGTGAAATGTCGCGCAGCGAGCCGTCGTTGCGCAGCCGGAAATGCTCGGCCTCCTCGGCCACATAAATCATGGGCACGGGATTGGTGGTGTGGGCGGTGTGCGGGCCGCCGGTCACCGGGTCCACCATCAATTCGGCGTTTCCGTGGTCGGCGGTGATGAGCCAGCTTCCGTTGCGTTCCTTGATGGCCTTGTAGATGCGCCCCAGTTGCGCATCCACGGCCTCGACGGCCTTGATGGTGGGCTCGAGTTTTCCGGAGTGACCCACCATGTCGGCATTCGCAAAGTTCGCCACCACCAGGTCGAAGGCGGTATCGTTGATGGCCTTGAGAATCGCGTCGCCAATGCCCTCGGCGCGCATCTCGGGGGCCAGATCATAAGTGGCCACCTTGAGGCTCGGCACCAGTTCGCGCTCTTCGCCGGGGAAGGGAACTTCAATGCCGCCGTTGAAGAAGTAAGTCACGTGGGCAAACTTCTCAGTCTCCGCCACGCGCAGGTTGCGTAACTGGTGCGCGGCCAGAACGTTGGCCAGGATGTTATCCAGCGACTCCGGGGGAGTTATCAGCGGCAGCTCGTACTTCTTGTCGTACTGGGTCATGCAGAGATAGTGCAGGTTTTTGGGAATCTCGCTGCGGGGAATCATCTCGTCGAGCGCTTCCCATCCATCCAGATCGCGTCCGCCCGCCTTGTTCAGGGCGCTCTCGCGCGCCAGCACGCGGGTAATCTGGCGTGCGCGATCGGCGCGGTAGTTGAAGTTGATGCAGACATCCTCGTCGCGAATCTGGCCCACCGGCTTACCGGCTGCATCCACCACGACAAAGGGGATAAGAAACTCGTCGGTAATGCCGTTGTTGTAGTTCTCCTTGATGCGCGCCGCAGGATCGGCATACGCGCCGCCCTCGGCTTTGCCGGTGACCATCGCGTCATAGGCCTTGCGCTCGCGCTCCCAGCGCTTGTCGCGGTCCATGGCGTAGTAGCGGCCGTTGATGGACGCGACCTTGCCCACGCCGTACTCGCGCATCCTCTGCTCAAGCGCCGCAACGTAGCCCGCGCCCGCGGTGGGCCCGGTGTCGCGCCCGTCCATGAAGGCATGGACGAAGACGCGGGTCAGTCCATACTCGCGCGCGGTACGCAGCAGCGCGTAGAGGTGCTCCTGGTGGGAGTGGACGCCGCCGTCGGAGAGCAGCCCGAAGAGATGGAGTTGACGCCCGCCTTCTTGCGCCCGCTTCATGGCCTGCACCAGCGTCGGAACCAGGTGAAAGGTGTTGGCGGCAATCAGCGCGTCGATGCGGGTGATGTCCATCTGCACAATGCGGCCCGCGCCGATGTTCAGGTGGCCCACTTCGCTGTTGCCCATCTGGCCGTCGGGCAGCCCGACAAAGTGGTCCGACGCGTGAATCAGCGTGTTGGGAAACTCGCGGAGCAGCTTGTCGTATGTGGGCTTGCGGGCCAGCGCAATGGCGTTGTTGGCAGTTTCAGCGCGATAACCCCATCCGTCAAGGATGGTCAGAACCAGAGGACGCTTATAGGTAGCCACGAAGAAAACACCTCGATCTCAAACATGATTTTCTTCTCAAGGATAAACCGCGGGGAAGGGCGGCTTCTGTGTTGGATGGCACAGCGGCAAGGCTCTACTCAGGCAATTGCGAGGGAGCGGCGTCCAACGGGCCTGGTCGCTGGTTTCAGCTTGATCTCGATGTCATACCCGAGGTGATTCAGGCACTCCATCAGCTTGCTCTCGGAGAGATTTGAAAAATCGCCGCGCATCAAGCTTGAAACTTTTGCCTGCGAGATGCCCATCTTCCGTCCGGCTTCCTGTTGGGTGAGGCCAAGCCGCTGCACCGCCCGCGTAATCTCGATCGCCAGGCCGGACTTGATCTTCAGTTCTTCGGCATCCGGAAACCCAAGGTCGCGGAAGACGTTCCCTGAACTGACTTCGATCTCGATGCCGTGAACGCCTCGCCTGGTCATTGCGCATCTCCTTCGCCACAATCTCCGCCGCCTTCAGCCGCAGGCGAATGATTTCCAAATCCCTCTTGGGCGTGCCGATTCCGCTCTTGCTCTTCTTCTGAAAACAGTGCAGGACGAAGACTGCTTCCTCAAACCGGACGGTGTACACGGCGCGATACGTTCCGTCCGCATCGTCTTCGACCACCTCCAGCACCGCAGCGTCTCCAAAGCCTTTCAGCGTCTTGGCTGCTTCGTGCCGCTCGCCGTTCCGAGCAAAATGCAATGCATGCCCGAAGAACCTTCGCACAAGAACCGGCAACGCCATCAAGTCCTTCTTGCTGCTCCCAATCCAGATCAACGGTGTTTCAACTTCTCGTGCCGTTTGATTATACCAGAAAAGGAATAAAGCATGTGATAGCGCTCAGCGCTGCAAAATGAAAAAGGGAGAGGATCGAAGTCCTCTCCCTTTCGCATTCATTTATGCCATGCAGCGTGGCCGGCTTTCCACCTCCTTGCGCCTTTTCTCTGGCGCAAGGACGAGAAGGATAAGGCCAGTGCGAGCGAATAGCGAGCGTCTGCCCCACCGCAGGTGGTTAGCCGTTGTAGTTGAGGCTTTCGAGGCCGAGGTAGACTGCGCCTGAGCCCAGCTCTTCTTCAATGCGGAGCAACTGGTTGTACTTGGCGATGCGATCGGTGCGGCTGACTGAGCCGGTCTTGATCTGGCCTACGCCTGTGGCCACGGCGAGGTCGGCGATGAAGGTGTCTTCGCTTTCGCCGGAGCGGTGCGACATGACCGAGGTGTATCCGTAGCGACGGCCAAGCTCGATGGCTTCCAACGTTTCGGTGACCGTGCCGATCTGGTTGAGCTTGATGAGAATGGAGTTTGCCACGCCCTCGTCAATGCCGCGCTGCAACAGCTTGATGTTGGTGCAGAAGATATCGTCCCCGACGAGTTGAATCTTGCCGCCCAGTTTGTCGGTCAGGATCTTCCAGCCCGCCCAGTCGTCCTCGGCCAGGCCGTCTTCGAGAGAGACGATCGGGTACTGGCGCGCCCAGTTCTCGTAAAAGGCGACCATCTCTTCGCTGGTCAGCTCGCGCTTGTCGCTCTTCTTGAAGACGTATTTCTTCTTGTCCTTGTCATAGAATTCACTGGACGCCGGATCGAGAGCAATCGCAATCTGCGAGCCGGGCTTGTAGCCTGCCGCTTCAATCGCTTCCAGAATGAGTTCGATGGCTTCGTCGTTCGACTTGAGTGAGGGAGCAAAGCCGCCCTCGTCGCCCACGGCGGTGTTGTAGCCCTTCTTCTTGAGCACGCTCTTCAGGTTGTGGAAGGTCTCAGAGGCCCAGCGCAGCGCGTCGCTGAAGCGCTCGGCGCCCACCGGCATGATCATGAACTCCTGAAAGTCGACGTTGGAGTCGGCGTGGGCTCCGCCGTTGAGCACGTTGAGCATGGGGGTGGGGAGAATGCATGCATTGACGCCGCCGAGATAGCGATAGAGGGGAATCTCAAGGGTCTGGGCGACGGCGCGGGTGGCGGCCATGGACACAGCGAGAATTGCGTTGGCGCCCAGCTTGCCCTTGTTGGGCGTGCCGTCGAGAGCAATCATGGTCTGGTCAAGGAGCCGCTGATTGGCGGCGTCAAGGCCTTCGAGTTCGGGCGCAATCACCGTCTCCACGTTCTCGACGGCCTGCAACACGCCTTTGCCCATGAAGTGGGTCTTGTCGCCGTCGCGCAGTTCCACAGCCTCATGCTCGCCGGTGGAGGCGCCCGAAGGCACAATGGCGCGGCCCAGAGCGCCGCTTTCCAGAATCACGTCAGCTTCCACGGTCGGATTGCCGCGCGAGTCAAGGACTTCGCGGGCGCGAATGGCAACAATCTCGGTCATATCATTCCTCATAATGCGGTGCTGCAGCCGGTCGTTCAGTTTGGGACGGCGATCCACGGCAAGAGCTTCTCCGGCGGCGCTTTGAATCGTTTCCAGAAGCGGATGCGCGTGCATGAATTTCCTCTCCGTCCAATGTCAAAAGTGTCTTTCTACCGTATGGATTCTAGCAAAGCTGGCCTCGCCACACTGTGTAATGACGGTCACAGGAGGGTTAAGCCATTGCAATCATGCATGCTTTGCCGCGAGGGGTATCTTTGCTGATTCGTGGCGCACGAGGAACCTGCGCGCGTGCTGCGTCGACCATCGCCGCCCGCTCCGCGCTAGCCTTTAGATTAGGAGAGACGCAGGATCTGCGCCGCGTGCGCCCTTCGCGAAACTCTTCGCTTTTAACCGGGTTTGAAGCAGCAGGGAGATTTCTGCCCGCAAGAGAGATTGAACGAAAATGGAGACCCCGACCATGGAAAATCGCAGGCTTTGCACGATTCCTGTGTTGGCGCTGCTGATGGCAGCCGCTGGCACATTGCAGGCGCAGCAGCCCAACCCGTATCAGGGGACCTCAAATCCTCCCCCGGACTCGACCATTGTGACCAGCACGACGCCTGCGCCGCAGCCCAAGCCGCCCGCCGGCCAGCCGATGGTGGCGCCTGCTGCCGCGCCTGCCCAGGTCGACGTGCAGGTGCAAGTCCAGGCGGAGCCGCAACCCAGTTCCGCCGGCCCCGCTGCCGCCATGCCTCCGGGCGGCAACGATGGTGACGTGATTCAAAACACGGCTGCCGCGCCGGTTCAGCCGGGTCAGCCCGCGCTCGCGCAGCGCTCCTACGCCTCCGATCCCGACGGCGATATCGTTCATCCCGCTCCGCTAGGCCCCGGTCAGTTGGGGGAGGGAACTGTGATCCGGGTCAAGCTGCTGGATCGCCTCTCCACCGTGGACAGCGAGAAGGGTGAGGGTTTCCGCAGCCGGGTGGCTTCCGACGTGTTCCAGGGCAACAACATCGTGATCCCCGCCGGCTCTGAGATCGATGGCCAGGTGGTTGAAGTTTCCAGCGGCCACCTCGGCGGCCACGGCTCGATGCGGCTGCGCCCTGAGAGGGTGATTCTGCCGGACGGTACGCGCTGCCAGTTGCGCGCGCAGGTCTTGGCCACTCCCGGCACGCATACCCGCGTGGGTTCGGAAGGCACCATCACTCCCGGCTCGCGCATTCGCCGCGATACGATTGAATACGGCGCTGTCGTCACCGGCGGGGTGATCACCGGCGCGTTCATTGCCGGGCCGGTGGGCGCAGTTGCCGGCGGAGCGGTGGGCGCAGGCGTGGTGACCACGCATCTGCTTGTGAATCACCCGCAGGCTACGCTGGAGCCAGGGTCGGTGATCGATTTCACGTTGACCGATACGCTCAGCCTGACACCCGCGGTTGCGCCGGGGAACTGATTTAGTCGATACGTAGCAACGTCCCAGGGCGATCGCACAAACAGCGGCGAAGCTTTGGTCTGGGCTCGTTCCGCGCCGTACGGGGCGGAAGGGTCGTTTTGAAACGGCTTCCCAGGGGTGCAAGGCAATTGCGTTTGAAAAGAGCTTACGTTGGAGTTTGGAAGAAAAGCTCTTGCGCGCGATGGGGAAGGTCGAAAAGGAGACCACGGGCAGTTTGAAATGTTGCAGGGGCTGAAGCCCAGATTCTTTTTTGGAGTGCTTTGCGGCACGACTGAAGTCGTACCCTGATACAAAGCTCGCTTCGATAGAGTTTTTCGCCAGCCCGAGACATTCGCCTGCCATGAAAGTTCAAATGCGGTTGCCCTGACCAACGCACCGTTTCCCGTTCTTTCTGCTTTTTCCCGCGGAAAGGATGCGAGCATGCATTCAGTGCGAGCGTTCCGCGAGCGTCTGCCCTACCGCAGGTAGTACACTTCCGTTTCGGGGGGTTGACTGTATGGCGGAGATCGGCACTATCGGCGTGGTGGGCGCGGGAACCATGGGCTCGGGCATCGCCCACGTTTTGGCGCGCGCAGGCTACCACGTACACCTGTGCGATATCGACCAGCGTTTCCTTGACCGCGCGATGGGCGTCATCCGGACCAACCTGGCCCGCGAGGCGGCCAAGGGAAAACTGCCCGAGGCCGAGATTGAAAACGTGATGGCGCGCATTGTGCCCACCGTGGATCGCGCATGGCTGGCCGAAGCCGAAATCGCCATTGAAGCCGCCTCAGAGCGCTTCGAGATCAAGTCCGAGATCTTCCGCGCCCTGGACCGTATCCTGCCGGCAAACGCCGTGCTGGCCACCAATACCTCGTCGATCTCCATTACCAAACTTGCCGCCCAGACGCGCCGCCCCGAGCGGGTGATCGGCATGCACTTCTTCAACCCTGTGCCGGTGATGCCGCTGGTTGAAATCGTGCGCGGGATGGCCACCGGCGACGCGGCCTACGACGTGGTTCACGCGCTTACGCTCAAGCTCGGCAAGACGCCTGTTTCGGTGAACGACGCGGCTGGCTTTGTCTCCAACCGGGTGCTCATGCCGCTGATTAACGAGGCCGCCTACGCGGTGCTCGAAGGTGTGGCCACACCCGAAGCCATCGACCAGATCTTCAAGCTGGGCATGGCCCACCCCATGGGACCGCTGACGCTGGCGGATTTTATTGGTCTCGACATTTGCGTGGACATCATGCGGGTGATTGCGGAGGGGCTTGGCAATCCGAAGTACAATCCCTGCCCGCTGCTGGTGCGGATGGTGGATGCGGGCTGGCTGGGAAGGAAGTCGGGGCGCGGGTTCTATAGCTACGAGAAATAGCTTCCCCCCGGAGAAATACGGATTGTCCCGATTATGTGCGAAGGTGCACGACTTCAGTTGTGCCGAAGGGGTCTTCAAAACCAGAGAATTGGGGCTTTAGCCCGACGCAGGCAATGCGTGAATTTGCTGCTAAATTCGGCGTTTATCGGCCACCCAAAGCATCTGAAGGCGGGTTCCCGTCCGCCGCCTGCGAAAGCTAAACGGCAGCGTCCTTGCGAAGCCTTTGGCGCACCCAGCCCAACAGTGGGAATGCGAAGAGCAAGCTCCACGAGGCAAATCCATAGATGAAGGACATCAGCTTTTCGTCGCCGGCTCGCTCCGACTCGGTCAAACCGAAGCGCAATCCTACGCACAGCCCGATCGAGAGCAGAACGAGAAGTGCGCTCAGAACTAAATCAAACAAGCGCATACGCCGATGCAGAAGCAGGCCATCGATTCCGCGGCCTACGAAAAACCATGCCGGAATGGCGAACAAGGGAGCGCTCAACACTCTCCAAAGAAATGGACCGAGAAAATCTGGAAATCCGTTCGCCTCGTGACTTATTAACTCCGAGGCGAGAGCACCCATCAGATGTCCAGGGGCATTTAGCACAAAGATCGTGTCTTGTTCTCCCATCGCGTTCGATTCAAATGCAAAACGGAACATGCGCTCACGGGGAATCGTCATCTGGAATTTCCCCGCCGTGAGCATGAGGCTGTCGCCGTTCCCCATGGCAGCCTTCCATCGCAAGTAGACGCGGGTTGCCGGAACTAAAACAATGGCGGTAGACAGGAGCACTGCGCATATGGGCAGCCAAAGAGAGAACACGAACCTGAGCCTGAATTTGTCCATGATGATCGAGAGATGTGTAAAGTATTCAGATTTTACGCCGGGGTGGCCACGATTTTACACCTCTCCTCCTTACTGTTGGTAAGGAATTCGGACTATAATACGTCCTGAGGACATTCTCATGGCGACCGCCGCTCTCACTTCAAAAGGACAGATCACGATCCCAGTCGAGGTGCGGAGGAAACTCGGCCTCAAAGCCGGCGACCGGATCGGATTCATCGAGAATGAGAATGGCGAGTTTGTCCTTAAACCGAAGACCGGCTCCATCATGGCATTGAGAGGAATTGTGAAATGGACAGGGAAGCCGGTTACGATTCAAGAGATGAACGAAACGATTGCCAAAGGTTGGGCAGGGGAATTGAAATTCGACGACTGAGCAGTCTCCGATGACCGGAATTGATACCAACATCCTGGTTCGTTTCTTTGCTCAAGATGACCCGGACCAGTGCCGTCGCGCAGATGAGTTTTTGCGGTCCCTTAGTCCAATGTCTCCTGGCTTCCTATCGCTCGTCTCAATTGCGGAGTTGGCCTGGGTGCTTCGCAGCCGCTACGGGATTCGCAAGCCTCAGTTCATCAAATACGTGGAAATGCTTCTCAACTCATCGGAACTTATTCTTGAGTCACAGGATTCCGTGGCTCAGGCTCTGCATCATTTTACTTTCGAAAAGGCAGACTTTGCGGATTGCCTGATTGAGCGAGCCGGGTATCTCGCGGGATGCAACGACACGGTCACTTTCGACGAGGGTGCTTCAAAACTCGTCGGAATGAAGCTGATTTAACTCCAGCCCCCCACGGGAACCAACACCCCTCCCACCGCGTACTACTCTCCAGCGGCCCTCCTCCGGCGTCCAACGTCTATGCAGAGCTTTTCCGACACCCTCGGCCAGGTCTTTCGCGCCATCCTGGCCAACAAGCTGCGCACCTTCCTGACCATGTTCGGGATTGCCTGGGGTGTGGGCTCGCTGCTGGTCCTGGTGGGCCTTGGCGAGGGCTTCCGCTCCGGCCAGCATCGCCAGCTCTCCAAGCTGGGCAACGACGTGGTGATGATGTTCAACAGCACCATCCCCGCCCTGGCCAATCAGCATACCGGCATGAGGCCTTACCAGTTCACGCTGGAGGATGAGGCCGCGGTACGCGCGCTGCCGCAGGTTCGCGCGGTCACGGGCATCCTCAATCGCAACGACCTCTACGAAGTCAGCGCCTTCGGCAACACCTCCGGCCAGGTGATGGGCGTCGAGCCCAACTTTCCCAGCGTCCGCTTTGTCCCGCTCGCCGAGGGGCGCTTTCTGGACGCAACCGATCTCAGCGAGCGCCGCCGCGTGGTGGTTCTCGGGTCAAAGAGTTCGACGCTGCTGTTTCCCGGCCGTCCCATGCTGGGCGAAACCATCACCATCAACGACATCAGCTTTACGGTCATTGGCCGCGCCGAGCCCATCAACCGCGGGAACAATGAGTCGGACAACCAGAAGGTCTACATCCCGCTGACGACCATGCAGGAGCTGTTCGCCATGAAGGGCGATAACGTGGCCCGCGATGCGCTGACCTCGCTGCAATATCAGCCCACCACGCACAACGACTCAACGGCCGCGGTGCCCGCCGTGCATCGCGTGATCGGCGAGCGGCACGGCTTTGACCCTGCGCTCAAAGACGCCTTCGATGAGTTCGACAGCATCCAGGAAGGCAAAATCATCGCCACCATCTTCAACGCCATGGATGTCTTTCTCGGCGGAGTGGGGATTGTCACGCTGGGATTAGGCGCGGTGGGCATCATCAACATCATGCTGGTTTCGGTGACCGAGAGAACCCGCGAAATCGGGCTGCTGAAAGCCATCGGCGCCACCAAGCGCAGCATCCTGACGCAGTTTTTCTGGGAGGGACTGCTGCTGACCGGCATAAGCGGGCTGATTGGGATTGCCGTCTCCGCGGGATTCATGGGCATCCTCCAAACATTCCTTACCGGCAAGATTCCGGGCTTCGATCCGCCGCGGCTGGTGCCGTGGTCGGCCGCGCTGGCGCTGGGTTGCCTGGCGCTTTCGGGTATTGCCGCCGGGCTTTATCCAGCCAGCAAGGCCGCCGCCCTGGACCCGATTGAGGCGTTGCGGAGAGAGTGAGACACAGATGACAGATGACAGGTTACAGATGACAGCTCAAACCCTCCGTGACCGCCCGGAGGTACTGGACCTCTTTGGCGGTCGAGCGCTCATGAATTCGTCGGCTGGCATTTCCTCGGCCAACTGTCATCTGTCATCTGTCACCTGTCATCTGGTGTTTCCATGCTGAAAGACATTCTAGGACAAGCGTGGGAGGCGATGGTGTACAACCGCCGCCGCACCGCCATTACCATGATCGGCATGGCCTGGGGCATTGCCACGGTGGTGCTTCTGCTGGCCTATGGGGCGGGTTTCAGTCGCGCGATTGAAGCCATCTTCGCGCAGTGGGGCGTCACCCTCATGGAAGTCTATCCGGGCCGCACCAGCGAGCAGGCCGGCGGGGAAAAGGCCGGCGTCAAAATCCGCTTTCCTATCGAGGATGTCGACAAGGTCTGGAACGGCGTGCCCAACCTGATGCACCTGACCCCAGCCGTGTTTCTGGACACCACCGTCCAGAACGACCTGCACACGTACACCTGGACCGTGTCCGGGGCTCGGCCGGAGGTGCAGGACATTCTCAAGCTCGACCTCACGGACGGCCGCTTCTACTCCGGCGAAGAGGAGCAGCAGAGGGCGCACGTTTGCGTCATCGGGTCCGAAGCCAAAACCAAGCTCTTCTCCGGCGGCTACGCGGTGGGCCAGGACATCCGTCTCAACGGCATCGACTTCACGGTGATCGGGGTCATCAAGGCCAAGATGACCCAGGGGGAGAACGACGCCAACCGGCATATCTACATCCCGTTCAGCACCATGAGCGACCTGAAAGACACGAAGTACATCGACGGCATGTGGATGAACTACCAGGGCGACAACGAACTGGTGGAGGCGAACCTGCGCAAGACTCTGGCCGCGGCGCACCACTTCCGCCCGTCGGATCACAACGCCATCTTTGTCGCCAATCTGATGACGCAGCTCAGCCAGTTTCGGATGCTGTCGATTGCCCTGCAGGTGCTGCTGACGATGGTGGGCGCGCTCACGCTGGGCATTGCCGGCATTGGCCTGATGAACATCATGCTGGTGGCGGTGCAGCAGCGCACGCGCGAGATCGGCATCGAGAAGGCTCTGGGCGCGCGCAAGCACCACATCCTTGTCCAGTTTCTCGCGGAGGCGATGGCCATCACCGCGGTGGGAGGCGCGGCCGGCATTGGGCTGGCGTATCTCATCTCCGCATTGGTGGGGCGCATCACGTTCTATAGCGCGCTGGCCGCCAACGCCCAGGATGCCGACATCCGCCTGCTCATCTCGCCCACCACGGTCATTGTAGCCACCGTGATTCTGGCTATTACCGGCCTGGTCAGCGGCATGATCCCGGCGATCCGGGCGGCGAATCTTGATCCGATTGAGGCGCTGCGGTACGAGTAATACAGAGATCAGTGGTCAGAGATCAGCAAAGCACCTTAACAGACGACCTGCTCGAATGGGCACGGTTACTTCATCTGGTTGGATTGAGAAAACTTTTGCGTGAGTGAGGCGGCGGCAAAGCGAAAACGGGTCTTTTCCGACCCCTGACCTCCGATCTCCGATCACTGTCGTCACACTGGCGCGACCGCATCCACCACCGGGATGCCCGCGGGGGCCTTGAATTGGAAGGTATCGGCGGGGACTGGCGCGTTGGGCACTTCGCCGGTGAAGCTGAAATGCGTGAGCGCGCCGTCGGTCTCTTCCATCTCGATTGCGGTGATGGTTCCGTCGGCCGTTACGGTGAGCGAGAGGCGCGTGACGCGCTTCTCCTGGCCCTTGGGCTGGCCGGTGAGCGTAAACCCGCCTCCGGGCGCAGCGGCCAGCGTCAGGTTGACCATTTCCTTTTCGAGTTCGGTATGGCCTAGCAGAAACCGGAGCGGGGAGCGCATGTCGTCCAGTTGTTTGGCAGGAATCCGCTGCACCTGCGGGTCGCCTTTTGCGTAGAACCAGGCGTACTTGCCGTCGAGGAGAAAGAGCTTTCCGGCCGGCTGGTTGTAGTCCCACTTCATCCGCCCCGGCTTGAGCAGCAACAGGGTGCCGGATTCGGTCCGGTTGATGCCCAGTCCCTGATAGTTCTCAGTGAACCCGGCCTTGAGCGAGTGAAGCTGGTTGTAGTGCCGATCGACGCGCGCTGCGACTTCATGCACGCTGGGGAGGGAGGGCTGGCCTGCACCGGACAGCGCGTAAACGCAAAGGAACGCGGCGGCTGCAATTGAGCCGCCGCGCCGCAACAGGGTGCCCCGGCTCATTGCCCGAGCGATTGCGTGCAGTTGGTTCCGCCCGCGGGGTCAAACTTGATCATTCCGCCTTCGTCGCTGCAGAAGCCGCGATCGCCGGTCTTGTTCACTGTCTGCGGAACCGCCGTCACCAGGTAGCTGTTGTACCGATCCACGCTGTTCACGGTGACCTTGTCCTTGCAGGTGATGGCGAAGATGTATCCCGACTTGAAGCCGGAGGTCAGATCGCCCTGGAGAATCTGCGCACCCGCAGCCGAAGGCGCTCCTGCGCTTGGTTCGCCACCCAGAGCCGGCAGCGTGCAAGCGAACCCGTTCGACGGGTAGGTTGACTGGTATTGAATCTCCGCCTCGTGGATGGCCCGCACCGACTGCTGCGCCGACAGATCGTTGGCCTTTTTCTTCAGGCTGCCGACGGTGGGAATGGCAATCAGCATGAGGATGGCGATGATGGCCATCACGATCAGCAGTTCCATCAGTGTGAAGCCATTTTGCCGGGAACCTTTGCCGGTTAACATACGCCGCTCAGCGCCGCGGCGTCCGCGACAGAACAAGAATGCATTTCTCATGGAATCTCATTGCCTCTGAATCTCAGTGCGTCTTAGAGCGGACCCGATTGCGCAGGCCCATCCGACAAAATGCTACAACGTACGGACGCGGAAGGGAAATGGGACGCTCAAAACAGAGATCAGGGGTCAGAGATCAGGCCGGTCCGCGAAGGCCGCTCGAACTGCGTCAGTCAGACAAAAACTGAGGGCTCGGGTTTCAAGGCGGTGAAAAACCGATCTCCGATCTCTGACGCCTGACAACTGTTCTTCAGCACACCAGCCTTTTGCGGCCCAGTTTGACGCCGTCCAGGCGGCCGAGCAGGGTTATGGCGATCCGCTCGGAGTCAAACAACTGCCGCGCCATGGCTTGCACCTGGCTTGCGTCCACCTCGTCGATGCGGGCGATGACCTCGTCCACGGTGAAAAAGTTCCGGAAATACATCTCCTGGCGGGCCAGGTTGGCCATGCGCGCGCTGGAACTCTCAAGGCCCAGCAGAATGTTGCCCTTCACCTGGTCTTTGGCGCGGGTCAACTCCTCGTCGCTGAGCGGCTCCTGCTTGAGCTTGGCAAACTCCACCAGGATCAGGTCCACCACTTCCAGCACCTTGCCGGCCGACGTGCCGGCGTACACGCAGAGCGTGCCGGTGTCGCGGTAGGGGCTGAGGTCAGAGTAGATGGAATAGGCCATGCCGCGCTCTTCGCGGATGGTCTGGAAGAGGCGCGAGCTCATTCCGCCGCCCAGCACGGTGTTCAGAATCAGCGTGGCGTAGCGGTTGTCGTCGGTGATCGGCGGGGCGGGGACACCGAGGCAGATCTGCACCTGCTCCAGCGATTTCTTGTTCCGCATGACGATGCGCGCGCTCGACTCCGGCGCAGGCCTCTCATGCAGCGTTGCGCCGCCCGCCAGGCCGGCAAATTTGGCCGCAACCGCCTCGGCAAACCGATCGTGGTCCAGGTTGCCAGCGGCTGAGAACACGATGTTGCCGCCATGGAAACGGTCGCCGTGATAGGCGAACAGCTTTTCCTGGTCGAGGCTGGCCACGGTTTTGTTTGTGCCCAGGATTGGCCAGCCGAGCGGATGGTCTTTCCAGAAGCTCTGCGTGAATAGCTCGTGGACCAGCACGTCCGGATTGTCCTCGTCGATCTTGATCTCTTCCAGAATCACGCCGCGTTCGCGCTCAATGTCCGGTGCGGCAAAGGTGGGATGCAGCACCAGGTCAGTCAGCACGTCCAGCGCAACCGGCACATGGTCAGAGAGCGACTTGACGTTGAAGCAGATGGTTTCCTTGCCGGTAAAGGCGTCCAGGTTGCCGCCGATCGAGTCCATCTCACGGGCAATGTGCTGGGCGGTGCGCGAGCGCGTGCCCTTGAAAAGCATGTGCTCCACAAAGTGGGAGATACCGTTGGTCTCCGCAGGTTCACAGCGCGAGCCGGACTTGATCCAGACTCCCATGGCCACGGAGCGCAGGTAGTCCATGCGCTCGGTCAGCACGATGAGGCCGTTTGGCAAAACAGTGCGGCGAAGATTGCGTTCAGTCGAAGAAGTCATCATTCCCAAGATTCGATTCTAGGCTATCCGGAGTCAATCGGTCCCGGACTCGGCACTCGGAGGCAGCGGGCGCTCCATGCTTGCGATTCCTTGCTGTCGCAAGGGTGGGTGCAACGTCGTGCGTTCGGGCAACAAAACCACAAATACACTATGCTTGACCCAGACGTGGCATCCGAATCCAAACTCGTTTCCTTAGACGCGAAAAGACCGAGCGGCGCAAGCCTTCCGCCGCTCTTTGGCTTGGATGCAGAAGCTTTGTCCACGCGCATGGCCGCCAGCGGCGAACCTGCGTGGCGCGGTAAGCAGTTGGCGGAAGCCTTGTATCGTCAGAGCCTTAGAGAAATAAGTGAAATCACCACGTTACCCAAGGATTTGCGCCAGCGGCTGGTGGCGGAGGGCTGGCAGGTGGGCCGGCCACAGATCGCACAGGCCTTCAAGTCGGAGGATGGCACCGAGCGGTATCTGGTTCAAGCCGGCGCCGAGACGGTGGAAACTGTCTGGATGCCCGAAGGCGACGATGGCGAATCGGGCGACGGGACCGAAGCAGGCGCGGAGGAATTGCGTTCCGTTTCACCTCAACAGAAGTCCCATGCCCCATCCAATCCGCAGCTTTTGGCAGATTCGGTGCAAAGCAGTGCGCCAGAGCGAGCCTCCCGCGAGCTGCTGTCCCACAGCACATGGCGGCGCGCCACCCTTTGCGTCTCCAGCCAGGTGGGCTGTGCGGTCAACTGCCAGTTTTGCCTGACGGCCAAGCTTGGGCTGCAGCGCAATCTTACCGCCGGAGAGATCGCCGGCCAGGTGGTTTCGGTCTTCGCGCGGCAAGGGGTCGAGGTTGGCCGCGACCGGGTGAACCTGGTCTTTATGGGGATGGGCGAGCCGTTCCTGAACTACGACAACTTCATGGCTGGCGTGCGCCTGCTGGTGAAAGAAGTCGGCCTCAGCCCGCAACGCATGACCGTCTCGACCTCGGGCATTGTCCCCGGTATCGAGCGCTTTGCACAGGAGCGCGCCGACGTGCGTCCCAAGCTGGCCATCAGCCTGAACGCCCCCAACGACGCAATTCGCGCGGAGATCATGCCCATCAACCGCAAGTGGAACATCGAGGCGGTTGTGGACGCGGTGCGCCAGGTGACGCTGCGCCCCCGCGAACGCGTGACCTTCGAATACGTGCTTCTGGCCGGGGTGACGGATCAGCCCGCCCACGCACGCGAGGTGGCGCGCCTGGTGCGCCGGACCGGGCTGCCCGCCAAGGTCAACCTGATCGCCTGGAACCCGGGGCCCGGCATCCCTTACTCGATGCCGGCGCCCGCCGCTGTCGAAGCCTTCCGCGTCACATTGGCAGGGGAGGGGATTCCGACTTACCTTCGCAAGCCCAGAGGGCGCGACATCTACGCGGCGTGCGGCCAGCTCAAGCGCACCGTCGAGGGATGAAGTGCGCAGGTTACTCAGCCGCGCCGTTTACCCATTCTTGATTCTTGCTTTGCGCTAAACTGTTCTCATTCCCGGAAGGGGTTGGGACCTCCCGGGAGTTTGGCTACCTCAGCAGTAGCGCCAGGACGAGGATTACGAGTGCAATCACAAAGCGCCAGTCAATGGCAATTGCGATCAGGACTCGCATCCAGGTCGATTTCTCATCCAATCGCCTCACCTGCTTTGCGTTGGCACGGCCCGCAGGTCGCCTTTACGGCCTGCGGACCGACGGCTCAATCTTCCGAGCCGATCTTTCCGCCGCCGTTCCCACACACGCAAAAGAAGCGCAAACAGTCTACTGCTCCGCTGCCGCCTGCTCAGCGGTCTCCATCACATTTGAAGCTCAAATGCAAAACCCATCCCCTCCGGCTTTCCCGGAAAGGATGGGTCTTGAGAAACTGCTTTAAAGACTGCCGCGTATGCTTTAGTTGAATAGCTACTTATCCGCCGGCACGCCCACTGGTTTCACACTGCCGCAGTCGGGTCCCTTGTAAACCGACGATGACTCGGATGTCCACTCGACCGGCGCCGAGCGGGGGCCCATCTGCATGGTGCCGGCGAAGTGGACCTTTCCCTTCGCATGTTCCGGGTCCGACCAGTTCGACTCCAGGCTGCCTTTGCCGGTCATCTGGCCACTGCACACCCAATCCGCAGTCATTCCCGTCGCATGCAGTGAAACATTCGTCACTTCGCAACTGCGGCCTTGCGGCATCGGCGCGCCATACCGGTCGATCATCGCCTGCGTCACACACACTTGTGTGGTTCTGGGAGCGCCGCTGAACGGCGATCCGGGAGGCGCCTGCATTCCGGGGGGCAGAGGAGATTGCTGGAATTTCATGGTGGTGGTCATCTCCCAGAGTCCGGGCTTGCGGTTTACCTGCGCTGAGGCGAGGGTGGCGAATGCAAATACACAACAGCACAACGTGATCCAAATGCGGGTCTTGCGCATCGTTCCTCCTGATTTTGATCACGCAGGCCAGCAAATGAGGAGTGTGCCCGCGCGCGCCTCCAATGTAACCCAGCACGTATCTGGTCGGAAAGAGAAATCCGCTTATGCCTGCTGTGGGCGGGCGGTGCGGCCCAGCGCCAGCAGAGCGCCGGTTACGCGTCCCGCGGCGTGGCGCACGACGCTTTCTTCGCTGGCAAAGTCGCCGGCGATGCAGCGTACCCCGAGCGCCTGAATCCGCTCAATGTCGGGCACAATTGGGGCGGCTCCCTGGGCCGCGTAGCGCGTGAGGGTTTCGGCTGAAAACGGCGCAGTATTCACCAGCGCGCAGTCGAAGATGGGCGCCCGCGTGTGCTCGTAGATGCGCTCAATGTGCTCTGAGGCCGTGAGCCCCAGACTCTCGTTGGCCTGGGTCATCAGGTTGCAGATGTAGACACGTACGCCGCGCGCCGAGGCGAGCGCCTCGGGAATCCCATCGACCAGCAGGTTGGTGATCAGGGACGTGTAAAGCGATCCCGGCCCCACGGTGATCAGGTTGGCGCGCTCAATCGCGTCGAGCGTCTCCTGGAGCGGCGCGGCATCCGGCGGATCGAGCATCAGCTCCACGATCCGGCTCTTGCTGGCGGTGATGTTGGTCTCGCCGCGCACCAGCGAGCCGTCTTCCATCCGGGCCACCAGCGTGGCATTGGCCGTGGTGACTGGATAAATTCGTCCCCGGGTAGCCAGAATCCTCGATGCCAGTTGAATCGCCTGGCCGAAATCTCCGGTAATCTCGGTGAGCGCCGCGACGAACAAGTTGCCGAAGCTGTGCCCCTTGAGCGCGTCTCCGCCCTGAAACCTGTGGCTGAAAAGCTGCGTCAGCAGGTCTTCTTCCTCGCTGAGCGCCACCATGCAGTTGCGCAGGTCGCCCGGCGGCAGCATGTTGAAGCCCTTGCGCAGCCGCCCGGATGATCCGCCGTCGTCGGTCACCGTGACCACGGCGGCCAGATCCGAGATCGGCCCCGGCTCCGCGCTTGTCTGGCCGGGCACGGAAACGTGACGCCGCAGGCCGCGCAGCAAGGTGGAAAGCCCAGTTCCGCCGCCGATCGCGACCACGCGCATGGGATGCGTTGGCGAAGAAGGCGAGGGAGGCGACTCCGCAGACGGTTCTGTGCTGTCTGGGTCAGGAGCCTGGTTTGGAGCGTTCGCAGGGGGTACGGAATTCAATTGATGCCTTAAGGAATTTCGGGATAAAGCAGCTCAGTAAACCGCGGATCGTCCACCATGCTCTGGAAGTCGTTGTCGGCGCGGGCCTGCAGGCGGTTCCTGGGATTCAGTTCGATGGCCCGGGCCAGGTTATTCAGGCAGTCCTGGGTGCGGCCCGTAATGGAGTCAAGAAGCGCCAGCCCGTAGAACGCGTAGTCGGCACCCGGGTGCGCGGAGAGAATCTTGCCAAACTGCTCGCGCGCCTCTTCGAAGTAGCCGTCGTTCAACTGGCTTACGGCGTAGTCGTAATGCTCTTCAGGGGTCACAAACGCCAGCTTGGTGCGTTCCAGTTGCCGCCGGCAGGTCTGGATGTACATCTGGCAGCGTTCCTTGATCTCAATCGGCGCCTCGGGCAGAAGCTTCTCAAAGGCGGCCAGCGCCTTCTCATACTTTGCCTGCTGCAGCAGTTGCACCGCCCCCTGGTAGTGCTGGAAGGCGGGTCCTGTGCCGGCGCCCGAACCCGTGTTTGGGTAGCTGCCTGGCTTGGCAGCCGGTGTGGGCGTTTTTTTGCGGCTCGACGCCGCGGATTTGACCTCTTGCATCATGGCTTTGCCGGGTCAGCGCTTGCTTCCAAGGCGCTTTGAATCCAGCCCGGTTTCGTTGCTACCGGAGCTGAAAACGTGCTTTTGGAAGTTGCGCTGCTCAGGCACTCTTTATACGCATTACCCCGCGATACGTCAATGGGGCCGCATCCGAGTGCACCGTATCCCATTCACTCCTTTGCAGGTTTGCGATAGATCGCCGGGTTCAGGTCGGGATCGTTGTACATCTTCATTTGCCGGTAAAGCTTGAACCGGCGCGTGCCGCTGAGCGCCTCCTGCCATAGCGCATCCAGGCACGCGGCCAGGTCAGCGCGCTGTTCCTCAAGCACAGCAAACCGCTGGCGATTGCGCTCAGTGTGCCCCTCCGGCGCGTCGGTTCGCTGTGCCTCTTCCCGCGTGTGATACACCTTCAGGCCGAGTATGGACAGCCGGTCAATGATCAGCCCCGGCGACTCGGAGTGCAGCGGCGCCTCCGGATTGGGCCGGCCCTTCGACGCAAGATAGTTCAGCAAGGCCCGATCCAGCTCTTCAGCCAGGTCATTGCGCCGCTGGTTGGTTGTGTCGATGCGCCGCTTCACGCCGGCAATCTGCTCGCAGGATGCGTCCGGCGTCCGTGCCTCATCCTCGATGTGCCAGAGGTCGAAGTTGGCCTGGTGCTGCCGCGCCACAAGGCCCAGCCATGCGGCCTCGGTGTCCGCAGGCGGAGTCACGCCGCCAGGCTCCGGCGTATGGTGCCAGGCGCGCGTCCGCTGGTCGTGCAAATCGACAATGGCGCGTGCAGAAAGCATGGTTCTGAATCCCCCTGAACCAACCTTGGACTCGTACAAAACGGCTGCACAGGCTCAGCCGAGCTGGTGCACTGCCTCAGTCCTGCCGAAAACGCATCGAAATCATCATGGGGCTTTAGAGGCTGCGGAAAGTGGCCTGTTTTGGGCTAAACCCCGCAAAAGCATACCTCGGGGCTGAAGCCCTTGTTAATTCAATTGGCTTTATACCGGGGATGAATCCCCGGCCTACCGCCCGAACGAGTTTTCCCGCAGCCTGTTTAACCCCTGAGGGACATCTTCCCACGCCACACCGTCCCTCGCGCAGCGTCTATGGTAGAACTATCCTCATCCGAGCGCCAAACCGGGTTTGGCCCCGGATGCAAGCCGACCAACAGGAGTGACTTAATGGGCGACAGCAGCGAGCGGTTTCTTTGCCTGGCAAGTTTTGAAAAAGGCCACGACTTCCTGCGCCAATTGGCGGAGCTGGGCGTCAAACCCACCCTGCTCACGCTTGAATCCCTGCGTGACGCCGAATGGCCCCGCGAAGCGCTCGAAGAGCTGGTGACCATGCCCGCAGGCCTCACCCGCGAGCAGCTTCTGAACACTGTCTCCTACATGGCCCGCGGCCGCCGCTTCGATCGCGTCATCGCCCTGGACGAGTTCGACCTTGAACCCGCCGCGGCGGTTCGCGAGCACATGTGCGTCCCCGGCATGGGCACCACCACCTCGTCGTTCTACCGCGACAAGCTGGCCATGCGCACTGGCGCCAAAGGCCTCGGCTTCCTGGTTCCTGAATTCTGCCGCGTGCTCAACTACGACGAACTGCGCGACTACATGGACCGCGTCCCCGCTCCCTGGCTGCTCAAGCCGCGGGCAGAAGCTTCGGCTGTGGGCATCCGCAAGATTGAAGCGCCGGAACAGCTCTGGCGCGCCCTCGACGAGCTGGGCGACAAGCAAAGCCATTACCTGCTGGAACGGTTTGTGCCCGGCGACATCTACCACGTGGACTCCATCGTCACAGAGCGCAGCGTCGCCTTCTCGGTGGTCCACCAGTACGGCCGGCCGCCCATGCAGGTGATGCACGACGGCGGCGTCTTTACTACCCGCACCGTCGACCGCGCCAGCAAGGACTGGAAAGAGCTGACCGAGATGAATGCCGCGCTCGCGCCCTCGCTGGGCATGGTGCGCGGCGTCACCCATGCCGAGTACATCCGCGCCCACGCCGATGGCCGCTACTACTTCCTTGAGATTGCCGCCCGCGTCGGCGGAGCGTTCATCGCCGACCTGGTCGATGTCTCCACCGGGATCAACCTGTGGCGGGAGTGGGCGAAGCTCGAAGTCAGCCACCTGCGCGGCGAGGCCTACGCGCCTCCCACCCCGCGCAGTGAATACGCCGGCAGCGTCCTGTGCCTGGCCCAGACCGCTGAGCCCGACACGTCCGCGTTCAACGACCCGGAGATCGTGATTCGCATGAAAAAGCACCACCACGCCGGGCTGATTGTCCGCTCGGAGAATTCGGAACGCGTGAAGGAATTGCTCGACCAGTACAGCGCTGAATTCGCCAGGCTCTTCCTGGCCTCCATGCCCCCGATGGACCACCTGACGCCCGCGTAAGACAATCCCGGAGATGACCGCGCTTGCGGAGGGACCTACATGCTCAACCACTCAAATGCGGTCTTGGTCCTTGCGGCACTGACAGCGGTTGGCTTTTTCACTTCCCAGCCCTCTGGATCGCAAGTTCCTCACCACAGCACGACCCAACTGGCTGGCGCCGTAACGTGGGGATCGCCGGACCAGCCTTACGGCAAGAGGCGCACCGTCACTGCGGCCGACCGCAAGGCCATCCAGGCCTATCGCTCCGGAAGCACCGCGCCCATCTTCTTAACGAATTTCACCGATCCCACCGAACTCCAGTCCGATTGGAATCTCGTCTCCGACGACAACCAGTGGGGAGATTTCCAATCCTGCCGCAGGCCTGCCAATGTTGTGGCCACCCCCGCGGGCCTCGAGCTAAAAACTCTGATCGCCACCGATTGCCACCACAAGTGGTCTACCGGGTACGCCATCAGCAAGGAGAAGTACAGCTACGGCTTCTTTGAAGCCACCATGAAGATCGCCGACATCAAGGGCATGAACAACGCCTTCTGGATGACCACAGACGACAACCCGGCAACCGGCGACCACTTCGAGATCGATGTGACCGAAGCTCAATTTCCGAGCTACTCCCACATCGGACTCCAGCAGTACCCCGCAAAAGGGAACAAGACCCTTAAGCACACTGGCATGGGCTGGGGCGCCAACTTCGCTGACAACCTCTCCGCCGGCTTTCACGACTATGGCGTGCTCTGGACCCCCAAGGAGATGATTTTCGAGGTCGACGGGGAGCCGGTCGCCGCCGTTGTCACCAACGGCTCTGTCCATCCGGCCACCGACATCGCCTTCTCGACGGCTCTGATCTACGCTGGCATCCCCGCTCACCCAGAGGGCCACGGCGTGTCGGTGCAATCCCTTCGCATCTTCGCATTGAAGCCGTAGCCGTATTCAGGGGTCTGCAAGGCTCGGAAACGGAATCGAAGGAAAAGTTCTTGACACCGTACCAACTAGTCGGTATCTTTGCAAATCAACGAGATATTCCCTCCATGATTACCGCCGAATGCCAGCACGAATCCCGGCACGAATCCAAAACTCGCCTGCTCGAGGCCGCCCTCCACGTCATCCGCGCCAAAGGCTACTCCGCTACCCGCGTTGAGGACATCTGCGAGGCTGCGTCCCTCACCAAGGGCAGCTTCTTCCACCACTTCAAGAGCAAGGAAGACCTGGCCCTCGCGGCCGCCGACTACTGGAGTTCCCGCACTGCGGCTCTCTTCGCCGCCGCGGCCTATCACGACGCGGCCGCCCTCCCCGATGCTGTTGATCGCCTGCTGGCCTACATCGACCTGCGAAAAGCCCTCATCCAGGGCGACCTGCCCAACTTCACCTGCCTGGTGGGAACCATGGTCCAGGAGGTCTACGACACTCACCCCGCGCTCCGCGAGGCCTGCTGCGAGAGCATCAGCGGGCATGCCTCGACGCTCATTCCGGACATTGAAGCAGCCATGCGCCAGCGCGGCATCGAGCCCGACATCCGGGGTGGATTCACCGCCGAAAGCCTCGCACTTTACACCCAGGCCAGCATCCAGGGCGCATTCATCCTGGCCAAGGCCACGCGAAACGCGGCGGTCGCCGCCGAGTGCATCAACCATCTGCGCCGTTACTTTGAACAGCTCTTCCATCAGCCCGCAAAGGAGGGCCTATGAACCTGACCGAAGTCCCCGAAATCGTCCAATGGCCGCCCACCCGGTACGTCTTCATCGAGAAGATCGGCCCATTCATGCAAACCGCCCGCCAGGCTTGGCAGGAACTCCATCAGCTCGAACCCCCGATCTCCGCGCACAACCAGATCATCGGCGCCATGGCCCTCTACAAGATGAAGCCCGATACTTATCGCGCCGGGTTCATCCTCGATGCCACGCCCGTGTCTCTGCCCAGCGGGCTGCACTATGAACACATACCCGGCGGCGAATACAGCAAATTCGTCCTCACTGGCTCCTACTCGAATCTGCCCCAGGCCTCGGGCCGCGTCTGGGAGATCGTTTCCAAAACGAACATGATGCTTCGCCCCGACTTCGCCATTGAGCACTATTGCAAGGACCCTAAAACCACGCCTGAAGCCGAGCTGATCACCGAAATCCTCATCCCCACCGCTTGAAATCAACCCCGGCCACCCCGCTTCAGCCGGGCAAAACATACCGCAAGGAGGTCCCACCATGTCCACAGCTTCACTGAACGCCCCCGTCTCCACCGATGCACGTGAAATTCTCACACTCATGGAGTCCATGCTCAAGGCCAACTATGTGAAAGACGCAGCCGCGTTTGGGGCCTGCTTCGCGCAGGACGCAACTGTCTTCAATCTCGCTCCGCCGCTGGTCCACCACGGGATCGATCTTGCAGAGAAGCAGGCCTGGCTCGACAGTTGGGGAACTCCGGTCAGCCTCGAGTCCCGCAACCTCAAAGTCACGGTCAACGGCGATCTGGCCTTCGTTCACGGTTTCCTGCGCATGATGGGAACCAAGAAGGGCGCGGAAAGGGAAGTCGATTTCTGGATGCGGGAGACGCTGTGTCTGGAACGCGTCGCCGGCGGCTGGCAAATCGTCCACGAGCATACGTCCGTGCCGTTCTACATGGATGGCACGCTGCGGGCGGCCTTTGATCTGCAACCCTGAATCCTTGAGGGGCTGGAAGACTTTACAATCGATGGCGGGAGCAACCATGAACAGCAAGAGTCAGTCTCCGCATCGCCGCTGGAACCCATTGCGGCAGTCCTGGGTATTGGTTTCGCCGCATCGCACCGAGCGCCCGTGGCAGGGCGAGGTGGGGCAGAAGGCAGTGCCCTCGGCCATACCCTACGACCCGCAGTGCTACCTCTGCCCCGGCAACCAGCGCGCGGGCGGCGAAACCAACCCCGCTTATGACGGTGTATTCAGTTTTGTAAACGATTACGCGGCGCTGCTGCCTGACTCACCCGCTCCCGCCGCTGACGAGGAAATCTCGCCGCTGCTGGTGGCCGAGCCGGCCCGGGGCATCTGCAAGGTTCTCTGCTACCACCCCGACCACTCGCTCACTCTGGCCCGCATGACCGCTCAGGAGATTCGCCCGGTTGTCGATGCATGGACCCAGCAATATCAGGAACTTGGCAGCCAGAACTTCATCCAATACGTGCAGATATTTGAGAACCGCGGGGCCATGATGGGCGCCAGCAATCCACACCCCCACGGGCAGATCTGGTCCACCGACTTCATCCCAGACGAGCCAGCCGCCGAGACCCTGGCGCAGCGCGACCACCTGGCCCGCACCGGCCATTGCCTGCTCTGCGATTACCTTGCAACCGAGCAGGCCGCCGGCCGGCGTATTGTCTTTGAGAATGACCATTTCGCCGCCATCGTCCCCTTCTGGGCCGTCTGGCCATTTGAGGTGCTGCTGGTCTCCCGGCGCCACCTGGGGGCCTTGCCCGAGTTCACGGCAACCGAACGCGACGGCCTGGCGGACGCCTTGCAGCGCATGGCCACACGATTCGACAACCTCTTCGAGACCAGCTTTCCCTACACCATGGGCTTCCACCAGTCGCCGACGGATGATGTGGCCCACCCCGAGTGGCACTTCCACGCGCACTTCTATCCGCCGCTGCTGCGCTCGGCCACGGTGCGCAAATTCATGGTGGGTTTTGAAATGCTGGGCATGCCGCAGCGCGACATCACGCCGGAAGACGCGGCGCAGCGCCTGCGCGCCTGCTCAGAGACACATTTCTGGCCACGCGGATGACGCAGGACCGAGTGGATTTTGAGTGGTCTAAATTGGGGAACCGGGGCCGGAGGGTGTGGTGAGCTCGCTGGGACTCGAACCCAGGACCCACGATGGGATTCGAGGTGGTTCGGAAGAGCTCTGTATGACCTTGCCCTCAGAATGCGTATCTCTTAACGGGCCGGGTTTTGACGATATTTAATTCGTCCTCGTCATTGCCGTGGCTGTGGGAATGCGGGAATCTACTTATTTGCGCCGATTGAATTGTCCGGTGGCCCACTCACTCTGACCGGATCCCCGAGGAGGGCAAGAATAGCCGCTCCAGGCTTGAGCGATAATGAGGGGATGGTGTTGAAGTGATGCGAACCTATATTTGGATCGCTTTGGTAGTGGTTCTTAGTGGGCTGGTTCTGTGGGGCTGGTGGTACCAACATCGCCGCGCTTGGTCCACACATAAGCAGGATGAATCCATGCGACGCCACGTAAACAGAAATTATGACTGAAAGCCAGGTGGAATGACGAGCCTGTTCATCCACGGAACCCGAAGGCCATGTAACGCATCTACCACGCTTCCGGCGAAGTCAGCAGCGGCGGTTGCACTGAAAAGATCACGGCGGTCCTCCCGAATCTCATCCACACGCGGTGTGTAGCGGCGTGCCGTATTCGGCATCGGTTGCCAAAGACCGCGCGCCCCTTTGGTTGAAAGCTCATCAACGCGTCCACCGCTTTGGCAGCGCGACTTTGGATCAACGCCCCATCGTCAACCTGTCTACGATATACATCAAACTTTGGACCAACGTAGCGATGTAGATCGCTGGTAGGCAAGAAATGTTGCGCTTGCGAAGCAACAATCAGAGAAGAGTCACTCAGGCAGTGATGGACTGGCGCAGGTCGTGCTCGAACATTGGGTCTGGTTCAGCCAGCCTGATGAGGCGATGGAGATAGGCGCGCGAAATACAAAGACTGCGCGCAGCCAGCGTCTTGTTTCCATTGTGCTCGCGCACGGCAGAGACGGCCAGCTTGATCTTGTAGTCGCGCAGTTGGCGCTCAAAAGATCCGGCGGGATTGTAATCGCCGATGTCGACTACATCGCCAATCTCGGAAAGATCGTCGTCCTGGTTGCTGAGCGGCACATCTTCGACGCGAACTGTCTGGCCGGTAGCCAGGATGATGGCTCGCTGCATCGTATTCTCAAGCTCGCGCACGTTGCCCGGCCAGGAGTAGTTCTGCAGCAGCGCCATCGCTTCCGGCGAGATATCGTCCATCGGCTTCTGGAAGACCTTGGAATAGTGCCGCAGGAAGTGCATCGCAATTTGGGGAATGTCTTCCGGGTGCTCCTGGAGCGCGGGCGATTCAATGCGCATGACGTTGATGCGGTAGTAAAGATCCTGGCGGAATTTGCCCTCCGCCACAAGCTTGCCCAGATCCTGGTGGGTGGCGAAGATGAGGCGCGCCCGCAAGGGAATAAGCCGGTTGCTGCCCAGGCGATTGAACTCCATCTGCTGCAGCACGCGCAGCAGCTTGACCTGCGTGAACAGACTGAGATCGCCAATTTCATCCAGGAAGAGCGTTCCGTCGCCAGCCTGCTCGAAGTATCCTTCGCGAGCGCCGACCGTGCCGGTGAATGCACCCTTTTCGTGCCCGAATAACTCGGCTTCAATCAGGGTTTCAGGAATGGCGCCGCAGGAGACCGCGACAAACGGGCGGGTGGAGCGTGAGCCAAGGTTGTGAATAGCTCGTGCGATCAATTCCTTGCCGGTTCCGCTTTCGCCGGTGATGAGGACCGAGGCGTTGAGATTGGTCACTCTGCGAACCAACTGATAGACCCGTCGCATAGCCGGGCTAGATCCGATGAGGCGGTCGCAAGCCGGCGGCTCTTCCAGCCGATGCTGCGCGGTTTGTAACTGCTGCTTCAGAGAGGAGTTTTCATAGGCCCGGCTGAGCATGGTCTTGAGATCGCGGATCGAAGGCGGGCGTCGACAGTAGCCGAAGGCTCCTTCTCTTACGAGCTCGAATGCGGTCGACCGCAGGCCGTCGTCGGCCATGATCACCGAAGGAATGCTGGATGCAATCAGTTGGCGGGAAAACTCGATGCGCTCCTGCAAGGACCCATGATTGGAATTCAGATCCAGAATCATGACATCGCAATCCCCGGCAGAAACCAGGTGATTCATGCCTTTCTCATCCGATTCCAATAAAACCTGGAATTCCTTCCCCAGAACGGAAGAAAGAAGCGGGTGCAGCGTGCGATCTTGCGAGTACAGTCCAATCCGGATCATGAATGAGCGATCTCCATCATCGTGTGCAACTTTGCCGCCTCAGGGGGAGCGGTTGGCTTGTCACTATCATCCAGAATCCAGGGCAAGAACGACAATGACTGTTTAGTGCCAGAAAAATGCAACGTTTGTACCAGACCGCACAAAAAGGGGGCTGGCTGGACCCGTGTTGCCAGCCAAATCAGTCCGGCAACCTATCACGTTCAGACACAACACGGCTTGAACAAGCCCAAAGGCACTCCAGGGAATGCCTGACTGCCCCGATGCTTGTTGTTCCGTACTACAGATGGTAGATACCTCGTGGGGGATGGTCAATGCCACATTGGTAACAAAGCCCCGCCGGGAACCCGGAATTGCATACCGGGATCAGGAGAGCGCGGTTTGCTGAAGATAGCCCATCGGGGCATGAAGCGGATCGCCCGAAATGACGGTAAGTTGTTTATTTGCAATCAAATGGTCAACTATCTGCGCTCGGGGAGTTCCTGGGCCGCAATCGAAACTCACGAGATGCTGGACTTTGTCAATATCGCGTAGGTTGTACATGCGATCCCAACGAAGTAACCAGCTCGCGGGTACTCACGATTTCAATCCACAGTCGCCGACTTGCTGTTTTTTGATTCCGGAGGCTTCGAGTGGCCCCGCAATTGCTAATAATTTCGGCAGGGCGCTGGAAAAAGGTTTCAATTTCCGGCACTTCCAGCGCTGTTGTACTTGAGGGCGCAGTCTTTTATCGCCGATTGTTGTAGGATAGCGGATCAGAAGGCTTTGCCGGAAATCGAGGCGCTTTACCTCAGCGTGAGTCGGTACGGCACAGCCGAAGACAGACCAGCGGATATGGCCTAACTCCTCCCCCAGGCCGTTCCGCGGGAGCAGGGCCGGTGTATACGCCCCGCTTCACCGTGCGAAACCGTTCGTAAACATCCGTGTACACCGGACGGGTATGGCGATCCGATAACTTCCTGAATTCAGGATGTTTTGCCGTCTTGCGATTTGGTTGGACAATTGCATTGCGATAGTGTTCTCTTGATAATATGGGGGGGAGAGAAGGGGCAGGGGGCATGCACTCGTTCGCGTGGTGGCCAACACTGATTGTTCTGGTTGTGGCGACCTTCACTGACCTGCGCAGCCGTCGCATCCCTAACTGGCTGGTGTTTCCTTTTCTTGCGGCAGGGATTCTGGTTTCTCCCTGGCGGTCTGACTGGAACCCAGGCCACCCAGGTTTTGGTTTGCATGGTTTTGGCTGGCACGGCGTCGGCCAGTGCTTTGGCGGTCTTGGTCTTGGCTTTTTGGTGTTCGGCTTCCTCTTCTTTTTTGGTGGAATGGGTGCAGGGGACGTAAAACTGTGCGCAGCGATCGGCGCATGGATAGGTCCGCCCCAGATGGGTTTTGCGGTGGTGTACACGTTCATGGCGGGAGGCATCATCATCCTGTGCTGGGCGGCCATCGCGTTTGTGAGGGATCGGGTGATCGGGTTGCGGAATCGTTTCTCCGTTTCGGCGGAGGGGGGATCGAGCAAGGAACCGGAACCGGTACTTCCGAGTTTGCTGAAGCGTAAAATGCCCTACGCTCCGGCCATAGCTGTTGGTACGCTGTTGTCATTCTTTGCGCGTTGATGAGGTGCAGATGCCATGTTCAGCGAGCAGGGGACCGTTGGTACGCAAGTCAACCGGGATTTCAAGCTTCAAAGCACAGGGAGCAGTGATTCAGTGAGTTCAGACTCTTTCCCGTATATCGCCCCTCAATACTCCGAATCCTTCGGCTCCGACCCTCTGTCGATTGCGCTGATTGGCCCGGACGAGGAGCGCCGTAAGGCGGCGGCGGGCGCGCTGGCCGAATTTCAGGGAGGGGAAGTCCGCGAATTCTCTTCTTATCCTCCCGGCCTGGATGATTTGCCGAGGCTGCTTGAGCAGCGTTACGACGTGATCATCATGGATCTGGACAGCAATCCGGAGTATGCGCTTGAACTTGTGGAGAGCATCTGCGCGAATGGAACGGTAACGGTGATGGTCTACTCGGCAAAGACCGACCCGGACCTGCTGGTTCGCTGCATGCGGGCCGGCGCTCGTGAATACCTGACACTGCCGTTCTCGCACTCGATTATGGCCGAGGCCCTGGTTCGGGCCGCGGCGCGGCGGCCGGCCAACCGCCCGTCGCGCAAGGTGGGCGGCAGGATGCTGGTCTTCTTCGGCGCCAAGGGGGGCACCGGCGTCACCACCGTCGCCTGCAATTTTGCGGTGGCCCTGGCCCAGGACCCTTCGCAAAGCACCCTGCTGATCGATTTGGATCTCCCGCTGGGAGATGCGGCGCTGAATCTGGGGCTGGTGGCCGATTTCTCCACCGTCAACGCGCTTCAGGATTCCGGCCGTCTCGATGCGAGTTTTCTTGCCAAGCTGCTGATCAAGCACAACTCGGGACTGTCGGTGCTTGCGGCTCCCGGCAAGTTTCCCCAGTACCTGGCTTCCAACGAGTCCATCGACAAGCTGATGTCCGTTGCGCGGCAGGATTTCGATAATGTGGTGGTCGACGTAGGTTCGAGGCTCGATCTTTCCGGTACGGCCCTGTTTCGCGAGGCCAGCACCATCTACCTTGTGACCCAGGCCGGCATTCCCGAACTGCGCAACTCCAATCGCCTGATCAGCCAGTTCTTCACCTCCGGCGGACCCAAGCTGGAAATCGTGATCAACCGCTATCAGCCGAAGGCTTTGGGTGTGGGCGACGAGCATATTACCAAGGCTCTGACCCGGCCGGCGCAGTGGAAGATTCCCAATGATTACGCAGCGGTGCGGCGCATGCAGAACACAGCCACCCCGCTGGTGCTTGAAGACTCGCCCATCTCCCGGATCATCAAGGAAATGGCGCGATCCGTGACCGGCCAGCCCGAAGCGCCGGTAAAGAAAAAAGGCTTCAACCTGTTTGGATGATGTTGCAATGAACACCATCTCGCTCTCGATGGAAGGTAAACCTTGGAACTGCTGAATCTGGAAAAGTACAAAGCGGAAATACACCGGACCCTGATCTCCAAGCTGGATCTGGAGAAGTTGTCGCGCGTCAACACCAGCCAGGCCCGGCAGGCGGTATCAGGCATCGTGAAGGAGATCATCGCCGACCAGCGGGTTCCCCTGAACTTTGACGAACAGGAAAAGATCCAGGCCGACCTGCTGGACGAAGTCTTTGGCCTTGGTCCGCTGGAGCCTCTTCTGCGCGACCCCAAGATCTCCGACATCCTGGTCAACGACAAAGATCACGTGTTCGTGGAAAAGAACGGATTGCTGCAGAAGGTCAACACCACCTTCCGCGACGATCGCCATCTTCTGCAGATCATCGACCGCATTGTTTCGCGCGTCGGCCGTCGCGTGGACGAGTCCTCGCCGATGGTGGATGCCCGTCTGCCCGACGGCTCGCGCGTCAATGCGATCATTCCGCCGCTTGCGCTCGACGGCCCATCGCTGTCCATCCGCCGCTTCGGCACCGGTCCCATCGCGGCCAACCAGTTGGTAACGCTCAAGAGCATCTCGGCCGAGATGATGGAGGTGCTGGCCAGCGCTGTGAAGGCCCGCATCAGCATCGTCATCTCCGGCGGTACCGGCTCCGGTAAAACCACGCTGTTGAACATTCTGTCGCAGTACATTCCGAACAGTGAGCGCCTGGTGACCATTGAGGACGCCGCCGAACTTCGCCTGGCACAGGAGAACCTGGTTCGACTGGAAACCCGGCCGCCCAACATTGAAGGCCAGGGCGCCATCCGCCAGCGCCAGTTGCTCATCAACTGTTTGCGTATGCGTCCCGACCGCATCATCATGGGCGAGATCCGCGGCGAAGAAGCGTTTGACATGCTGCAGGCGATGAACACGGGTCACGAGGGCTCGATGACGACGATCCACGCCAACACGCCGCGTGACGCCATCGCGCGTCTGGAGTCGATGGTGGCCATGGGCAATATGAACATGCCTGAAAAATCGGTGCGCCAACAGATCGCCTCGGCCATCACGATCGTGGTTCAGGCCTCGCGTATGAGCGACGGAACGCGCAAAGTCACGAGTATTGCGGAGATCACGGGCATGGAAGAGAACGTGATCAGCATGCAGGAAATCTTTGCATTCAACAAGAAGGGAATCGGGCCGGACGGCAAGGTGATCGGTGCATTCCAGCCGACCCATATTCGTCCCCGCTTCCTGGACCGGCTGCGCGTCTCGGGCATTGTGCTGCCCCCAAGTCTGTTCGAGCGCGAAACACTGGTGAACTAAGAAGGAAGGAGGCCGATCTCTATGATGCTTATTCTTGTTCTGGTATTTCTCGGCGTATTCGGGTTCGTGGCGCTGATTGCAGTCGCCTCCATGGGCGGAGACCGTCAAGCCAAGCAGGTGATTGCCACACTTGACTCGGCCCTGGCCACCGAAAGCCAGGAAACGCGCAATGAAATTCTGAACCTGCGCAAGAGCGACAAGTTCAGCACCATTCCCTGGCTCAACAAACGGCTGCTCAAACTGGAGGTGGCGCCATGGCTGCGCGGGCTGCTTGCCCAGGCCGATCTCAAGTGGACGGTGGGCGGCATGCTGTCGATGTGCCTGCTCTGCTTTTTCGTGCCGTCGTACCTGGTTTACTGGCGCACCGGGTCCACTCCGCTGGCCATTCTGATCGGGGCCTTCCTGGCCTTCATCCCGTTTGCAATCGCGCTGTTCAAGCGCAATAGACGTTTTGGCAAGTTTGAAGTGGGGCTGCCGGAAGCGCTTGACCTGATGGTGAGCGCACTGCGCGCCGGTCACAGCCTGATCGCCGCCATGGGCCTGGTTTCACGCGAGTGCCCTGACCCCGTCGGCACCGAGTTCAGAATCTGTTTTGAAGAGCAGAACTACGGCCTTGAAATGAAGACCGCGATCGACAACCTGGTCACCCGCATTCCCTTGCAGGATCTGAGGATTGTCGTGACTGCGATCATGATCCAGAAGGAGACCGGCGGCAACCTTGCCGAGGTGCTTGACAAGGTTGCATGGGTGATCCGGCAACGGTTCCGTCTCAAGCGGCAGGTGATGACGCACACGGCGCAGGGCCGCATGACCGGAATCATCCTGACGCTTCTCCCGGTTGTGCTGGGAATCGCTTTGTATTTCGTCAATCCCGAGTTGATGAGCATCCTGTGGACCCGTCCGATCGGCATCAAGCTGCTTTGGGTGGCAAGCATCATGATTGTGATTGGCGGCCTGATCATACGGCACATCGTCAATATGGAGGTCTGAGGCAGAGTATGAGCTATGCAGTGGTTTCTTTCTTCGTCATCTTCCTGCTGATCGCCAGCGGCGGATTGCTTCTGTTTTATCGCGAAGCCATGATGCAGCGCATCTCGGAAGTGATCAACCCGCAGGCCAAGCCGAAGACCCTGTTGGGCACCATTCAGCAGACAGGCTTTTCAATCGGCGGCGTGGTGGAGCACTTCGAGAATGTGATTCCCAAGAGTCAGGCCGAAGTCGGAGTTACCTTGAAGCGGCTCACCCGCGCCGGCTTCCGCAATGAGTCCTCGGTGAAGGTCTTCTACGGCGCCAAGGTATTGTTCCCGGTGGCGCTCTGTATTCTTGCCGCGGTCAGCGGCCTGGCGCACTTCGGTGGCATCTTCATCTATTTCGCGTGCCTGGGACTTGGGTTCCTCATTCCCGATTTCTGGCTTGGTTCGCGCATCAAGAGGCGTCAGAAAAGGCTTCGGCGGGGCCTGCCGGACGTGCTGGATCTGCTGATCATCTGCATTGAGGCAGGACTCAGCCTGGACCAGGCGACCGCGCGCACCTCCGTCGAGTTGGTGCTTGCGCAACCTGAGTTGTGCGACGAATTGAATGTCGTGGTTCTGGAACAGCGCGCCGGCCGGGCGCGTTCCGAAGCCTGGAAGAACCTCTCGGAACGTACGGGCGAGGACAGCGTCCGCAACCTGGTTTCCATGTTGGTGCAGTCGGAGCAGTTTGGAACCAGCATCGCCAAGACATTGCGTGTTCATTCCGACAGCTTGAGAACCCAGCGTGTGCAGCAGGTTGAAGAAGCCGCGGCAAAGACCACCATCAAACTGATTTTTCCGCTGGTCTTTTTCATCTTTCCCTCGCTCTTCCTGGTCGTTTTGGGGCCTGCGGTCCTGGTCATGATGGATTCGTTCGGATCCGCATTAGGAGTTAAATGAAAGGAGCAGTCCCATGGATAGCACTACGATTATTCAGATTGTCGCCGGTGTGTTGTTTGTCGTTGTCTTGATCATTTTGATCCAGCGCCGCCGTACGCGGGTTAAGTAGCCGCGGCTTGCGCGGAGTTCGCACAACAGCCGTTCTGCCATCATCGGGATACTGCTGACAGGATCCGCACTGCGTAGAAAGGTCGAAGCCTTCGCATTACCTGAGGGTGTCGCACACATTCATCGACGGTGAGGAAGCAAAGATTTTGCTACTGAACGAAAGGGGAGTTTTTCATGGATAGCACTACGATTATTCAGATTGTGTCTGGGGTATTGTTCGTCATCGTACTGATCATTCTGATCCAGCGCCGGCGGACCAGGGTCAAGTAATTCAGGAGTTTTGAAATGTGCCGGTGGGGCCGCGGGGGGTGCGGCCGCCGCCGGCCAATTCGAATGTCCCGCCAGTGGGAGAGCTTTTGCCAGGAGCTTGGATTGTCTCTGGGAATTTCTTCGGCGACGGGAACAGGGGACGTGTGCTCATAATCGGTCAAAGAGAGCAATCTGCCATGCGGGGGAAAAAGCATGGTTTTGAACCCGGTGATCGAGGGCTCAGAAGCATGGTTCAGCAATGCCAGGTCTGTAGCGCTGTTCAGTTGACAACCGGGACGTGTTTTATCGACAACTGGGTCGCACCAACAAGGCCCGGTTGCCGGGTATCCGCCGATGGCGGGAGGCTTTATGGATTCACAGAAGGTTTGCGCATATAACCAAACTCGCGAATGCTTTCTCGGCCTGGAAGTCACATCCGCCGATGTCCCTTACGCGAGCCTCAAGGATATGCTGGCGACTCTCTCGCTGCAGTCCGGCGAAGGCCTCTGGATGAACCCTTTCCGCGGCATCCCGGATACCGGCGTGAGTGCTCCGCTCGATTTGATGTATCTGGACGAGGATTGCCGCGTAACGGAACTGGTTGAGTCATTCCCCACCTTCCGCGTCACCCCGCTCAGTCCGCAGCCAGCCAGCGTTCTGGCGCTCCCGACCCACTCGATCTATTCCTCGCAGACCCAGACCGGCGATCAGTTGATGCTCTGCCCGGCAGACGAGATGGAGCGCCGCCTGGAAGGGTTCTCCAGCTCCAGCATCGCAGGCACCGTGCAGGGCGCGGTACTGCTGAGAGAGAAGCCGCTGTGGAGCGGAGGCCCCGGCGTTCTTCAGTTGAAACCCCGCAACAACGAGCCGGAGATGGACCTGAATCCCGAACAGCCGCATGAAATGGGCCTGATCGAACCCGGAATGGTGGACGTGAAGCCCCCCAAGCATTGGCTGGAACGCTGGTGGTCGCCCGATCCGCGCAAGGCTCCGCGCATACCGGCCTCCGGACTGGCTGCCTACTATTGGACCGGCGCAGCTCCACAGGCTCGCAACATCAAGGACATCAGCTCAACCGGTCTGTATTTGGTTACCGAGGAGCGCTGGTACCCCGGCACACTGGTGCTGATGACCCTGCAACGAACAGATCTGGGCGATGAAACCTCGGAGAAGTCCATCTCGGTGCACTCCCGGGCGGTGCGGTGGGGAAATGACGGCGTTGGGCTTCAGTTTGTGATGAAAAGCTCCCTCACCCCCGAACAGGGCCGCAACGCCCTGGTTGACGGAGTCAACAGAAAAGAGCTAGAAAGGTTTCTGAAGCTCATCAAGAAAGCCTAAGTGCTCCGAATTCATTCATTTGGCCCGAGGGTAACGTTACCGAATTGAAATTAGTAATCAGTTTTAGTTACTATTGCGGGAGCGATTTAACGCTAACGAGGGATTGTAGAGCTTGGATCTTCAGTGAACAGTAGGTGGAGGGGAACAGTATGTTTGTACAGAATGGTTTAGGGCGAGAGGCCAGGAAGTCCGCACGTGGGGGTAGCCAGCCCACGGACTCCAAAGGTTTGCGTGCACGTATCCGGTCTGCGAGGACTCGGGTGGGCGCCTTCCTTCGCTCCGGCGAGGAGGGGCAGGCCCTGGTCGAGATGTGGATTGTGCTACCCGTGTTTCTGATTCTGCTGACGGGCGTGTTCACGTTCGGGATCGCGTATGTCAACAAGATGACACTCACCACCGCGGTAAGCGAGGCATCGCAGACACTTGCGGCGAGCCGAAGCCTCAGCACGGATCTGGATCCTTGCGATATCGCATGGAAGGCGCTTACGGCTGGGGCCACCAATCTCAAGCCAGCGCAAATAGCCATGACGATCACATTCAATAGCGGAAGCGCAAATAGCGGCTCACCGATCACCGTGGGTAGTCTCAGCACCCCTGGCCCATTGTCGTGCAGCGGCAATTGGTCGACATTTCAGGCCACGCAAACTGAAACCAACACCATAACCGCCGTCTACCCTTGCAATCTCGCGATTTACGGGAGAGGGTTTGCAACCAATTGTGTAGTTATGGCGCAGCTGGGTTCCTATCAGTATTAACGTCAGAAATTTCGAGGTCAATTCAATGAAAACGATCTGCAGCTCGTCTCTTGCAAAGAAGTTCCTTAACGACCAGAGCGGACAAGTGATTGCCTGGTTCATTTTGGGATTTATGACATTGATTGCCGTGGCCGGCCTGGTAATTGACGGCGGCCAAGCCTACGCCGATCATGCGATTCTCCAGAACTCCGCCGATGCGGCCGCCCTGGCGGCTGCCGGAGAGGTGTACAACAACAATCCCGTCTCAGGTGCAGTGGCATATGGCACCAGTTATAGCGGGTCGTCGGGAGATAACAACGTCAACGGCAACATGCCGGGCGTGGGTTCTGTCAAAACGCTTATTTCGCCTGTTTGCCTGAATGTGCTTATGCCGACGGGAGAGAGCTGCCCCGCTGTTGGCAGCAGCAACTACGTTCCAAACGCTGTGCATGCTTTCCAGAGCAACACAGTCAATACGTATTTCATGAAGTTCTTCGGCGTGCCGACGTTGACCATCGGCGCAGAAGCGACCGCGTCGATGCAGGGATTGGCGCAAAAATGGAACGTTGCCATCATCCTGGATGCTACGCCGTCGATGAACACCAAGGACTTGTACTGCGCGAATACGAGCTATACGTCTGAGCAATGCGCGATGGCCGGGATTCGGGTTCTGCTTGGGGGCTTGAGTCCTTGCTCCGGGGGGGGCAGTTGCACTTCCAGCAGCGCCTATTCGGTTTTCCGCGTGAGTTCCTTCACCTTCCCGAACGTTACCACCGCAACGATCGGCTACGACACGACCTGCTCCGGTTCCAAACCAGCTGAAGAGGTGTACAGCCTTCCGGTGGTACCGACCTCAACGTCGACGTCTGCCTACACGCCATTTACCTATACCACGACAGGTTCGGGAGGCGGTAAGACAACTTCCACCTACCAGGTCACGGCCAGTTCCGGTTCAAGCAGCGACCCGGATGCGAACGGTTTCTCGAGTGACTATTTCTCGCCTGGCGCCACGAATAATTTGAACTCCAGTTCCATTCTCGTGAAGGCAGTTGGAGATGGTACGACCAACGGTTGCCTGACTGTTCCGGCCACGAATAACAACATTGATTTTGGCAGCGGCGGCGTGACGTATTTTGCCAGTGCGATTTATGCGGCACAGACTGCGCTGCAGGCGGAAAAATCGTATGTAGACGGCCTGGATTCGAAGGCAACACCGTCAAAGAACGCGATCATATTCGTCAGTGACGGTCAGGCAAACACTCAATCGGGTGTGTACCCGCAGCAGAAGAACGATTCAGTTTCACCTACCACTGCCGGGCTCATCACACTCACTGGAACCGGGGTTTATCCAGACTCCACACAGGATTGCCAGCAGGCGATCATGGCGTCGCAGGCTGTCCAAACCCTGGGAACCAGGTTCTACGCTGTGGCCTACGGCTCTGAGTCAAACGGCTGCGTCACCGATTCCACGGTGATCGGCGGCATTACGTCCGCTACTCTGAATTTCCCGATCACGAAAATCTCGCAGGTGATCCCGTGCTTGGTGATGCAGGACATGGCCTCGCCCGGGATCAATGGCGGCCCCATCTTCTTCTACGCAGACGGCTCGAGCAAGGCGAAAGGCTGCACGGATGCCGGGCACAGCGCGGGCGATCTGAACTCGATCTTCGGCGCAATCCTGGCGAGCTTCTCGACTCCGTCGCTGCTGCCCAACAATGCGTCGTAGACGGTAAGCAGCAAGAGCATTGCATGCCGGCGGACTCGATCAACGAGCCCGCCGGTTTTGTTTTTGCCACTCCGCGGTGCGGGCACCTGCGGTGCGGCAGACGCTCGCGGGAGGCTCGCACGGGCTTGGTTGCTTCCCACCCTTGCGGTAGGAAAAAAGCGAAAGGATAGGGCACCCCGCTTGACTTTAGTGTGGGGCCTCCAGCGCAAGTGGAAAAAGGCATGCTTTCGGGTTGAATTCGGGGAGATGGCGCGAGGGCTCAACAGGCTGCGGAAAAAGGCCTGTTTCTATCCCGATCTTCCAAAAGGCAGTCCCGCAGGGGTAAAGCCCGACTGATTTTATTGGCTTTATCGGCCCGACTCTAGCCACCCCAGCGACGAAGACCTGTCGCCGGGGACCCCGGGAAGTCGTGCCCTTGTTACAAAGCAACTGAATGTTGTGTCTCATGCAGGTTTTTCCGCGGCCTATGAAGCCCCGGCTCATTTTATTGGCTTTATCGGCCCGACTCTAGAGCGGTTTCAGGATAGGTATACCCTATCTGCACTACTGCGAGGTCGCCGCTCCTTGGGGTCGCGTCGACTTGAGTGTATTCCCTTTGGGTACGGCAATCCTGAAACCGCTATAGCCACCCCAGCGACGAAGACCTGTCGCCGGGGACCCCGGGAAGTCGTGCCCTTTGGCACATCTACGTCAAGGTGGAGTTTTCCCGCGGCCTCAAAATCCCCGCTATTGTTTCTACTCGGTGTCGGGGATGATCAGCAGCACTTCCACACGCTTGGTCTGTCCGCTCTGCGTGGCCGCTCTGAACTGCCACTGGGTCAGCGCATCCAGAACGAACCTGGACTGGGGAAAGTCATCGGGGAAGACCACCTTCAGCTCTTCAAAGTGGCCGTCGGTATTCACAAAGCCGTGCACGATGAGCGCATCGGCGTTCAGGATGGAAGATGGAATGTTGGGCCGCACGATGTTATAGGGCCACGGCGATTCAATGCGCGCGATGTTACCCGCGTTGGCCGCCTCGTCTTCTTTGGAAAGTGAGTATTGAAGAATCCAGCTCTTGGCCTGACCTACATGCAGGTAGACGGTGTAAGCCATCCTGCCGCCCCATAGCCTGGCCGTCTCGGGATACTTATCAACCAGGGAGACTCCCACTACCACGGAACCAAACACGCCGTTCCTGGGCAGAGCAATGCGCGTTGCGGTCGGCTGGTCGCTCTCTCCGTTGCCCTCATCGGTCCCGTTGGCGGCGCGTGTGTCCGCTCCATTGCCTTTGCCGGGAGCAGGCCATACCTTGGCTCCGACGCCATTGCCGGCCCCGCCTGCCGTAACTGTCGTGCCCTTCGCATCGCCCTTGCCCGTGCCTTCCGACCTGGTTCCGCCAGTGCCGGCAGGGCTGCTGCTATCTGCCCGTGCAGAGTTGTCCGACTTACCCTGCGAAAGCGCTCCTGGCGCAGATGCATCCGTGCTTGCATTGGCCGGCGGAAGGATCACCCTGCCCTCGGGCATGCGCACATCGGAGATAGAGAGCACCTGGGTGGGAGTTGGTTGCTCGGTTGACAGCGAGGAGGTGGTTGGAACCGCCTGGGGAAGATCGGGCCCATGCACGACCACCGGGGATGTTGTGCTGGGTAGGATGGGTATCTTTTGCGTGGAAAGGTCAGAGGAAGAGATACGCACATCGGCCAGCCGTTCTTCTCGATTGGGTAGTTGGGGAGAAGCAAGAGTCACAGCCGCAGCTAGCTTGACCGGGGGCGGGGGAATGATCATCTTGACGGGCGATTGGTCCGGCGACCAGAGCACGACGGTTGGCAGCGGAATATCCTGCTGGAGTTTTACAAGGTTCTTGAGTTTTGGCTGTAGCAGAGTCAGGTGCGATAGCGGGGCATTTTCCATCTGTCGCAGGACTGCCTGCTGGGCCTCTGACTTTGCTCCTTCAGCGCTCTTCTGCGCGTTAGGAGAAGGGCTATTGAGCGCCGATCCGCTGGCTGTTTGCTGCTTCTCCGGCTGGGGCAGATGCAACTCAAGATTGCGTACAGTCAGGCGCTCTTCGATCTTGTAATTCTTCAGTGGCGGCGGGTGCAGAAGGCCATATACCAACAGGGCAACGACCACTGCGTGGAGCACAATGGAGACCGCAAAGGACGATGACTTCCGGCTCACTTCGGGCTGTTCCGAAAAGAGTGAAATCGTTTGGGAAGACCTCATGTCCGGGTGAACTCCCTCCGCGGAATCGTATGCAAGATGTGTACAGGAATCATCTCATTCTATACGCACTCATCCTGGCTTGCGAGAAAGGATGTTTTATCCCCCGTTAGTAATCAATAGTAATCTGGTTTTTGCTTATTCCCGGAGGGGTAGACATAGCTCTCTTGATACCTGCTATATTTGCCCATGACATCGTGACTTATTTGTGTAGACAGTAAGCAAAAGAGTGTACACTGATTTCACGCTAGCCCTTGCTTGACTCTCTGTTAACGCTACCCCCAGGGTCCGGCGCGGAAACTAAACTCGACTCATGGGTCATGCGAATTGACCCAAGGGCCAGCAAGGCTGAACTGGCCAGCTAACCAGTTCAAACAGGCTTCCTATGAACCGAAGACTACTTACGATTCTTCTCCTGGCTTTCGTGATTGCCTCAGCATGCGGCTTCCTTGTATGGCGCCTGGTGGGCAAGCAATTGAACGCGACGAAACCGGTACCGGCCACACGCGTGGTTGCGGCCGCCGCTGACATCAAACTCGGATCTGTTCTTACCAAGGACAACCTGACAACCATCGAGATCACCGGAGCGTTGCCCAAGGGCGTTCTGCTGCGGCCTGAGAATGCGATTGGGCGTGGCGTCATCTCGGACCTCTACGCAGGCGAACCGATTATCGAAAGCCGTCTGGCCGCGGTAGGTTCAGGCGGCGGTCTTGCAGCCACCATCCCCCAAGGCATGCGCGCAGCCGCTGTCAAGGTGGATGAGGTGGTGGGCGTGGCCGGCTTCGCTACCCCCGGCATGCGCGTCGACGTGATCATCTCCGGCAACCCGCCAGGGGATCAGGCGCGCAACGAGCAAACCGGTGTTCTGACCCAGACGCTACTGCAGAATATCCAGGTGCTCTCGGCAGGCCAGGACATTCAGAAGGACGCCGAGGGCAAGCCCCATCCAGTGCAGGTGGTCAACGTTCTTGTTACTCCGGAGCAGGCCGAAACCTTGAGCCTGGCGAGTAACCAGACCAAGATTCAGCTTGTGCTACGCAACCCGCTAGATACGACAATCAACGTTGTGCCCGGCACGGCGATGGTCAATCTCTTCGCAAATCAGGGGCCGGCCAAGGTTGTGCATGTCGCGGTAAAGAAGCCCGCTCCCAAGCCCCCCCCGGCCTTTTCAATTGAAGTCATCAACGGTAACAAACGGAGTGAAACAAAATTTGGTACTCCCGGGGGAACACAGTGAGATCGAAGGCTGGAATCAACGTCGCATATTTCAGCGCATTGTGTGTTTTCCTCTGCGCTTGGTCGGGCCTGCAGGCCCAAACCGCACCGGCAATGGCACCGGCAGCTCAGGCAGGAGCTTCACTTCAGGACTCAGCCAATGAGCTTTCGGTTGCCGTGGGCAAGATGGTGCTTGTGGATACTGCTCAGCCCATTTCGCGCGTAGCGCTTGGTTTGGCGGACGTGGCGGAGGCTCAGCCGATTAACCCGACCGAAGTGATGGTAACGGGCAAGACCGCCGGCGAGACCAGCCTGATTATCTGGGATATCAAGGGCGGCAGGCAGTTCTTCAACATTACGGTCCGGGCCAGCACCACCACACTGGACGACAGCCTGGAAGGTATTCGCCGCGAGCTGAAAGCGGAGCTCCCCGGGCAAAGCCTCAAGGTCAGCTCCGATAACGGGATCATCTTTCTGCGCGGCACAGTCAAGAACCTGAATAACTCTTCACGCGCTGAAAAGATTGCCTCCACGGGCGGCGGAAAAGTTGTGAACCTGCTCAACGTGGAAGTGCCCCCCGCAGACCCGCAGATTCTGCTCAAGGTGCGCTTTGAAAGCGTGGACCGCACCAAGGAAGATCAGTTCGGCCTTAACCTGTTCAGCACCGGTTTCGGCAACACGATCGGCGCAGTGACCACGGGGCAGTTCTCGCCGCCGGGGATCACCTTGCCGGTGGCCGGGGCAGCTGGGACCGCTACCCTCTCGAATCAGTTGAACCTGTTCGCATTCCTGCCCGGCCTGAACCTTGGCGCCACCCTCGAGGCACTGGAGGGCAGACAGGTGGCGGAGGTTCTGGCACAGCCAAACATCATTGCAGCCAACGGCAAGGAAGCGAGCTTCCTGGCAGGCGGCGAATATCCTTATCCCCAGGTGCAGGGCTCCGCATCGGCGGTGGGTGGAGCAGTGACGATCCAGTTCAAGGAATATGGCGTCCGGCTCAACTTCATTCCTACCGTCACACCGCGCGGAACGATCCGCCTTCAAGTGGCGCCTGAGGTCAGCACGCTCGACTTCACCAATGGCATCCAGATTTCCGGCTTCGATGTCCCCGGCATCGATACACGCAGGGTGAATACCGAAGTGGAACTAGCGGACGGCCAGAGCTTCGCGATCGGTGGATTGCTGAATAACACCGACAATGAGACCTTCCAGAAGATCCCCTTCCTGGGAGACATTCCGATCCTGGGCAAGTTCTTCCAGTCGATCCAGAAGACCAAGGTCAACACCGAGCTGATCGTGATTGTGACGCCGGAGATCGTGGCCCCGATGGAAGTAGGTACAGCGCTGCCCGAGCTCAAGTATCCGCAGAAATTCCTGCCGCCGAACAGCGGCATACCGACGAACAATCCTGATGCGAAGAATGCAGCGAATACACCGCCGCCCGCGCCAGCGACCCTTCCGATTGAGAAGCTGATCGACAGCATGAGGCCGGAGAGACCGTTGATCATCGAGAGCGGATCGGGAACCTTCGGACAAAGTTCGACCATGAGCCAGGGAAGCACCACTGGTTCGTCGAGCTCGCCTCAATAAAAGGCATGAGGCTTCCGGCTGCCGGTTCAGGCAGCCGGACCTTTCAAGAAGAAGCGTTTCAATTTCGGTTCCGTTTGAAGGGCGCGTTGTTTGCGCCCTTCAACTTGTCTGAGGCTCTAAACACGATTCACTTCAGATAGGTTGTCGAGAGAGTCGAAAGGATTTGGGGTAGCCAGATGAATCCGCTCAGCAGGCTTAGGTCGGCGCTTCGGAGTCGACGGGCTGCACACCGTGACGCTTCACCTGAAGTCCGGCTGCAGGTTTTGAACCTAACCCGCAATACTGTGCTTGCCAACTGCATGGAAGTTGCCGACAGCGGCGAAAAGCGCAACAAGGGACTGCTGGGCCGCAAGGCGCTTGCTCACGGTGAGGGCCTTTGGATTATCCCGTGTGAGTCCGTGCACACTTTCTTCATGCAATTTCCGATCGACCTGGTGTATCTGGACCGCAAGAAAAACATCAAGAAACTCAAGAACGCCGTGCCTGCCTGGCGTCTCTCCGCCTGCCTCTCCGCGCATTCCATCCTGGAACTCCCGGCGGGCACCATTCGCAGCACGCTGACTCAACTGGGAGATGTTCTGGAGTTTTCGCCGAGCGAGAGCTTCTCCGGGGAAGACTCCCAATCAATTCATCTTTAGGGAACTGCCGCTGCTCAGCGAATGGAAATGCCGGTTCTGATTTTGAGATCAAGTCCGCCAGGATTGACTTCAAGTGAGTGGGCCTGGGAACAGAGCCGCGCGTAAACCCACAGATAGAAGATACCCATTGCCAGCAATGTGAGCGGGACAGGCAAAACCTGTAGGGCCGTCGCAATCTGGTTGGGAGTTCCCGTCTCAGGAAGGTGGAGCGAGTGGAGGACACCGAGGAGGATCGCCCACGGAATATCTCCGGTCATAACAAATGCCGCGGCATTCACCGCGAGTGCAATCCACTTGATCTTGCCGCCTGTCGTCCAGAGCATCGCGAATGCGGGGATTGTCAGAAGCAGCAGCTTGGCATCGTATTGCCGGTGATAGACGGGCAGCATGGAAAGGGCGGCCATGGATGCGAGCGCCATCCAGGCCTTTGCCGCTGAAGGCCGTGTGCGCAGAGTGACAACCATCCACCACACGATGAGTGGACCACACACGAGGTAAGTGGCCAGGTTGTAGAAGTGCGGGTCATCGCGGAAGAAACTGAAGGCCGCTTGCAGGCTGATCACCATGGCAATGCCGTGGGCGCCTGTTGACGCGGGCCCCGGGTCGTTCAGCGCGCCGTGCGCGGTAAGGGATACGACATTCGCGTGCAGCTCCTGGATCCAATGCGGCGATACCCGCCAGACCCATAGAGCAGCCGGCAGGCTGATGACACCCACCGCAAGCAGAGTTTGCAGTGCCCGCTTGCGATAGACTCCGCCTGCCAATAGGAAATAGAGCCAGACAAGGCCTGTATCCTGTGGCTTGATTGCGAGACTGAACGCGAGACACAGGACGCCGGCCAGGACAAACCTCTCCTTCACGAAGCACCAGGCGGCTACGATGCAGAGGCTGAGAACCACACCCGCCACAGTGCCAGTGATCACCAGCAATTCGCTGTTGGCAAGCATGAAGCCAATCAGCAGGCCAGTCATGACTGTCGCGTCCTTCGCCGCGCAGTTCCAAATCAGCAGCGAGGCAAAGATGAAGCTCCCCACGGTGAGGGTCAGCCAGAGCAGTTGCGCGGCTTGCCAGGGCAGCATCGCAAAGGGAACCGTGAAAGAGAAAGCGCTGGGCAGGTATTCATAGCGCGTCACAATCCGAAGTACCTTGGGGGTGTCCTCTGCGTGAACGCCTGCCTCATCCCGATAGAGGCGCAACACTTCGCTTTCGTTGTAAGGGTCGCAATGCTGCATCAGGCATCGCGCAGGGAAGTACATCATGCGCAGGTCGACCAGTTTCTCTGGAGCGGCTCTTTGCAGCACGAGGCCCAAAAAGAGAAACATCATGCTTCCCATGATCAGCAAATACAAACCGTCGAGCCGTGCTTTCGTCATGATGACTCTCTTTGCATTCTTCGGCGGGAGGGTTAGACACGAACCACTGCGACCTGTTCCGGTTCCGCGGCACTCTTTTTCCCGGTCAGCATTGCCAGCACATACCACACAAGCCAGAATGGAGCAGTCCAAAGATACAGCGCTGAATGGATCACGACGCCGGCTGCAGGCTCGGCCTCGATCGCGATGTTGGCAAGGGCGAGAATGACCAGGAGGGATTTAGAGCGGGTGCGATACACGCCCTGCAGCAGGCCGGGTATGACCAGCGCCTGGTCATAGAGAAAGCAATAGGGCGCAAGAAAGATGGAGACCACCATCAGCATTCCGCCTTGCTTCAGCCAGTCCCACGCGTGGCGCCTGCGCCAGTAATAGGCCAGCGCCCATACGCAGCCCAGTGCAGCCGGAACGCTCTGAATCCACATCGTGTTCTTGCTGATCCAGAAGCGCAGCGCGATGCTGAGGCAGGGAATGAACTCCTCCCCTAATCCCACCGTGCGGATCATGTGGTTGTACTGAGTGAATGCCGTTGGGTCAATGGCGTAGACAAGCGCAATGCTCGCAGCCATGGCCACAACGACTCCGGCAAGAATCTTGTAGCTCCTGGTGACCACGATCCACGCCAGGAGCACGACTCCAAAGGGAAGAAACAGGTGAGGCTTGAGCATGCAAAGCCAAAGCGCGGCGCCGGCAAGAAACGGACGGGTAAGGTGCAGCCGCAAGAACAGCACAAAGCCGAGAAGCGGAAAGAGCGTGGTCTGGCCCATGAGCAGGCAAAGCAGTGCAGGAGCGAAGGAAAGCACCAGCCAATGCAGCTGATTTGGAGGTCGTCCGTACATCACCCAAAGTAGATGGACGGAATAGAGCATGCAGGAAAGCAGCACCAGCGACCACAGCAGCGTGGCGAGGCGCACAGGGAGGAAGCCCAGCGGAATGGCGATCGGCAGGCTCCATGGCGGGTTGCGCATGAAGCCTCCGATGTAGGTGGCGGGCAGCCCGGCCGCATGCTCAATCCGGTCCATCGCGGCTGGGTCATAGGGGTCCGCGTGGTGGACAAGTTGCTGGCCGGTTGCCCAATAGGTGACAAAATCGCGGGCGCCTGCAATGTTGTTGGTCAACGGCGCAGCGCACAGGAAGATGGAGGTGAGTGCAAGCGCAGTGCCGCTGACCAGGGCGATGGCCATTTCCACAATGTCAGGCTTTTTGTTCTTTGCGGGAATCCCTGCGCCGCTTGCCATGAATGACATTCTACCTCGCTAAGTGGATGCTATGGCAGGTGGGCTACGGAGCTACTTGCGATTGCTGGGTCTTATGCAGCAAATAGAGCTGTGCGAGCCCTAGAATGGCAAGGGCGATCGACAGCAGTTGCAAGCCGTGATGCGTGGCAATGTCGAGGCTCACCCAGGAGATTGCAAACAAGGAAATACATAGCAGGGTTGTCCATCGCATAGCCGCGCTCCACTCCAGTTCCTTGACCGCTCCGAGAGTGAGCACCACGGCGATTGCAACCAGCACCGAATCGTACATGGGGACATAGACATTCAGAAGGAGCGTCCAGGTGATCGTTGCGGCCCAGGCGAGTGCTTGTGCGGGTTTGCCGCTCCTGGCTGACTTCCACAGCAGAAAGGCAAGCGCCGCCAGGACAACGGTCGCAATGGGAATCAGGATGGCGTGGCCAAGCTTCGACCTGCCACCGTCAATCGCCTGCAGGCAGGAGCCGATGTCGATGAACTTGAAGAGCTGTACAGTTCTTTGGCCATTGAGACCGACGACCCGTCCAAACAACGCGAGGAACCGCGCGTAGACAGCCCAGATCCCGATCCCGTCGAACACGGTTGAAACCAGCGCAAGCAGTGCTGAACCAGTGACAAATCCGGCCAGGGTTCTGAATCTGCGGGTCAACAGCAGCATGGGGACGATCAGAAACAGGAGCGTCGGCTTGTACACCAGAATGGAGAGCAATACTCCGCTCAAAAAGAGTCTCGATCTTCTCTCCTGATAGAAGGCAAGCCCAACCGCGAAGACCGCGATGGCGCTCAGTTGTCCATTGACGAAGATGCCCCAGAAGAATGGATAAAACGCGAGAGAAAAGCAAATCATCAGCGAGACCTTGATTCGTTCGCCGGGGAAGAGATCTTTCGCCGCCGCTGCGATTCCAACAATGTACAAGGTCAGGGAACAGGCAGTCCAAAGAAAGAAGGCCAGTCTGAACGGAACCCGTGCAAAGAGGCTGAAGAACAGGGCCACGAAGGGGGGATAGGGGCTTGGTCCATACTCATACTTTGGGGCGGAGTAGATGGCGTTAAAAGCCTTTTGCTGCAGGTCGTAATCGTAGAGACTCGCAGGCGGGTAGTGGTTCACAAGATGGCCGACGCCATAGAAATAAACAAAGTCGTTCGGTTGCAGAGGGATGTCCCCGATTCCTGCTCTGTACTGAACGCAGAGAGGAACAAGAAACCGCGTGATGAAGAGGGCCACTGCAAGGCACCAGCAGATCAAATCGATCTCTTTGAGTCCGGGCATGGGGCCGAGGAATCTGCTGGGCCAGAGCGAGATCGTCTTGCTAGGGCGTTCCGTTTCAGCGCTCTGCTTCCCGCCCTCCATATACTCTCCTTGATCTCGGTCAATCAACTCAACGGGCTGCAGGGAAGATGAATGAACGTCCGCGCCGAAGTCAATCGGCAACACCCATAGCCGGCTGCCGCAGAGGCTTCCAATCTACGATGCGCACTTGATTGAAAGCTGTCTATGGACACAATACATCAACAACTCGACGAGTCACCATGCGGGTTGTTCCCAAGCCTGCTTTGAGTTTTGGCGAATAGCCCCGCCTTCGTGTAGAGTGGGTGCAAAGAAAACATCTTGTTCTGCGGTCGGTCTCGGCAGGTCCTGTTTTGTCAACTGACAGCCAGAGCGCATAACGGAGACAGGCAATGAAAAGAAGCCCCCTGCGCATCTTCGCCGCTGCTTGCATTGTGGCTGCCGGTCTCTGCTTCGTGGTCGGGATTTATGTTGCCGGCCTCAGCGACAAGAACGCCGCGGAGCGCGATTTCATCTCTTATTGGGCTGCTGGTCAGCAACTCGTACACGGCGCGAATCCATACGATCTAGAAACCGTCAGGAGAATGGAACTCGCCGCGGGGCGCGAGCCTGACAAGCCTCTGCTCACGATGCGCAATCCGCCCCTGGGCCTGTTCGTTGCCTTCCCGCTCGGCCTGGTCAGCCCCAAGACCGGTCTTATTGTATGGTTGCTGGTGTTGCTGGGCGGGCTCTCCCTTTCCATTTTCATGCTCTGGCTTCTTCACGGGCGGCCCGACAACCGCATTCATCTTCTGGGTTACCTGTTCGCCCCCGCAGTGGCCTGTCTGATGGCCGCGCAGTTTGGCATTTTTCTCCTCATGGGCGTCGTTTTTTTTCTCTACTTCCATCGCTCCCGCCCGTTCCTGGCCGGAGCTGCGCTGCTGCTCTGCGCCTTGAAGCCGCACCTGTTCCTGCCCTTCGGACTGGCGCTGATTCTTTGGGTTCTGGGGCGCAGGAGTTACGCCATCCTTGCGGGATTCGCCGCGGCGCTCCTTGCCAGTTGCGCCTTTGCCTACTGGCTCGATCCTCATGCGTGGCAGCAATACTCCGACATGATGCACGCCGGAGGAGCGCTCCAGGAGAATGTGCCCGCACTCAGCGTGAGCTTCCGCTTTCTTATTGCCCCCCAAGCCGTGTGGCTTCAGTTTGTGCCGGAGGCTGCTGCGTGCGTGTGGGCGCTCTGGTATTACTGGACTCGCCGCGATCGCTGGGACTGGCGCGATCATGGGCTGCTGGTGCTTCTTGTCTCAGCCATGTGCACTCCGTTTGGCTGGTTCACCGATGAATCCATGCTGCTTCCCGCCGTGCTGGCCGGAGTGTACCAGGCGGCCGAGACGAAGCGTTCATTTCTGCCGCTGGGGCTGTTTGCCGGCGTGGCGCTCATCGAAATCTTCGCCAACGTTCAGCTCACCTCGGCGTACTTCATGTGGACCACGCCTGCGTGGCTTGCCTGGTACCTCTACGCGACGGGGAGAATCGGCGCGCCGGCGCAATCGGTGCACGGCGACGCGGTGAACACCAAATAAGCGAATCACGAGTAACCGGAAGTGCTGGCGGGCTTATTGAGCAGGAAGGGCACTGACGGGAAAGCTGCGAAGGGCCATTTTTAAAGCCCTGTGAAACTTAGGGCCGCATTGCTCCGTCTCATCAAAACGTCGGTCTTTGATTGATCCCTGTACCATCCGAATGAAGGTGCAGCACGCTTGCTAAGTTGTTGATATTCCACCTTTGGGGAGCCGGTAATACACTTTCATGTCATGTATACGAGCCCGGTCTTCCGACCCCCTGGTGTATACAACCGTTTACACCCGCTTCTCCCTAACTTTATTGTTGCTTTCCGGAAGTTGTTGAATTATAAAGATCAATAGCCGGGATCGAGATTGGCATGCCACTTGCTATATAGAGGCTATCCAGGTCAGTGACCGGGAAAAATCAACCTAGGGAGATCAAAATGAACACTCTGCTTCTGAAGATGTACGTCAAGTTCCAGGATCTGGCGAGCCGTGAAGAAGGCCAGGACCTCGTGGAATACGCCTTGGTCGTTGCACTCATCGCTTTCGGCGCAGTTGCCGGCATGAAGGCTCTCGCCACCGGCATCAACACCGCCTTCAACCAGATCAGCTCGACCCTCGCGACCTCGGTCTAGTCATACCCTGCCGGTTAAACGGCAGACTCGCTAGGTCCCAAACTTCGCACCTTGTGGGAGAGTTCAGCGTCCGCCAAGTATAAGGACGTACTCTCCCTAGCAAGGGACGAACTCACTTTCAAAAACAATTGAGGCAGCCCGATGCGGCCAGTATCGAAAGAGCTTTTTCGTCGCCTACGCCGCTTGATCACCCTCGACCACGGGCAAGATCTGGTCGAATACGCACTTGTTGTCAGCCTGATTGCATTTGCTGCGACCGCCAGCATGAAGGCCTTGGCATCCGGGATTAGCAATGCGTTCGGCAGTATCAGCGTAACCTTCCATACTGACACGACTTAATTCTGGGCAAGACGAGCCTTCACGAATACCCTTTCGACATCGAATTCAGCGGGAGAGATATGCTGGGCAATGCAATTGCCGACGCGTTCTCTCCTTTTCCTTTGGATTTGTGCTTTGAGCCACCATTGTTTCTCCGCTCGGCTGTGACTTTTTCCCGAGTGATCAGGGGTTTGAAAGTGAAGCTGAGCATATCCACGCCCCGCAAAGCCGGTCTGGCTCTTTTCTTTTTTTGCAGTGGAATCTCTATTCTGTGGGGCCTCACGCTTTCCGCTCGCGCTGCTGACGGATCGTCCGGCTTTCAGGCTGTTTATTACGGCACGCGATGCCTTCTTGAGCACCACAATCCCTACCAACAAAGTGAACTGGACGCGGTATACCACGCGGATGGCGGGGCATACCCGAAACAGGCGCATTCAGTCCACGAGTCCATCACGCTCTACGTCAATCTGCCCACCACATTCGTGTGCCTGGCGCCGCTGGCTCTATTGCCGTATTGGGCAGCACACGCGTTGTGGATGATCCTGCTGGCCGCGCTGCTTACCCTTGCGGCCCTTCTTGCGTATGATCTTGGCGCTGCCTACTCGCCGAAAGTGTCCCTCTTTCTGGTCTGCATACTGGTTGCAAACGCTGAAATCATCTTCAGTAGCGGCAATACCGCGGGGATCGTCGTAAGCCTGTGCGTGGTGGCCGCTTGGTGTTTCCTCAATGATCGGTTCATCCCGGCCGGCATCCTGTTGCTGGGGATAGCCCTCGCCATCAAACCCCACGACGTGGGTCTGGTCTGGCTTTATTTCCTGCTGGCGGGTGGGGCCTACCGCAAACGCGCACTTCAATCCCTCATCGTTCCTATTGTCTTGTCGGTGTTCGCCTTCTTTTGGGTTTCACACGTGGCACCACATTGGATTGAGGATTGGCGCGCCAATCTGTCGGCAATTTCGGCGCCGGGCGGCATCAATCAACCGGGCCCACATTCGGTGACGAGCCATTCACCCGACATGATCATCGATCTGCAGGCAGCAGTGAGCGTGTTCAAGGACGACCCGCGCGTCTTCAATCCGCTCAGCTATATCGTATGCGGATCGCTCCTGCTTGTATGGTCGGTTCGATCGTTCACATGGAGCGTCTCGCGCCCGAGATCTCTGCTTGCGCTTGCGGCCGTCGTGCCCGTCACCATCCTTGTGACCTATCACCGGCCGTACGACGCGAAACTCCTGCTGTTGACCATTCCCGCGTGCGCAATGCTGTGGAGCGCCGGCGGCCGCGTGGCGCGGATCGCGCTCCTGGTAAGCACCGCGGCGATTGCATTGACCGCGGATATTCCGTTGGCGATTCTGGTCATTCTCGCTGCTAAACTGCATGTGGGAACGGAAAGCATCTTTGGGAAGTTCCTAACCCTGGTGTTTTTGCGCCCGGCCCCGCTGGCGTTGCTGGCAATGGCTGTTTTCTACGTTTGGGCTTATGTGCGCTTTCCCCATCTAGATGCGGGAAAGTCTTGCACCGCACCGGATAGCGCGGGATCGGCAGACAGACCGCCAACTGGCAGGATCGCTGCGCTGGGTTCTAACTGAGCTACCGGCTTCCGACTCGCCGTCCATGTATCAGCGAAACAACTGTCGAGCAAAACGCATTCTGAAGGCGTATTCATGATCAACGGAAAACGAATCGCGGTCGTGATGCCCGCCTACAACGCCGAGAAAACATTGGAGCTGACGGTGCGCGAGTTGTCCGACGTGGTGGACATCAAGATTCTGGTGGATGATTCAAGCAAGGACCAGACCGCGGCACTCTCCAGAAAACTAGGCGTTCTGACCTTCGTTCACGACGCCAATTACGGGTACGGCCGCAATCAGCAGACCTGCTATCGCGAGGCTCTGGCCGCGGGAGCCGACATCGTGGTGATGGTCCATCCCGACTACCAGTACACGCCCTTGCTGGTTCCAGCCATGGCCGGCATGGTAGCCAGCGGCGTCTACGACATGGTGCTGGGCTCACGCATTCTCGGCAAAGGCGCGCTCAAGGGCGGCATGCCGCTCTACAAATATATTGCGAACCGCTTCCTTACTGCCTTTCAAAACCTGCTTTTGGGAGTCAAGCTGTCGGAGTACCACACTGGATTCCGCGCCTTCTCGCGCGAACTACTCGAGACGCTTCCTCTGCTCGAAAACTCCGACGACTTCGTCTTCGACAACCAGATGGTCGCCCAGGCCGTTATGTTCGGCTACAACATTGGCGAGATATCCTGCCCGACAAAGTACTTTGAAGAAGCATCTTCCATCAACTTCAAGCGCAGTGTTGAATACGGTTTGGGAGTACTGACCACCACGTTCAGCTTTGTCGCGCACAAGTGGGGAATCGTTCGCTTGCCGAGATTCGACGCCTCCGGCAGAAAGTTGACGCAAAGCGATCGTGCTCCAGGTGAACAGCGTTTATAGGGTTCGCAATCCTGCCAGCATTGATGAAGGGAAGAGCGGGTCGATGGCGCGACAGCGCGGGAAATGAGCGCGCTGGCAGGCCGGCAAGGTCAAGGGCCAGGACCCGACTGCGTTGAGTGAGAGATGCGGGCTAGTGTATGTATGCTTGCAAAAAGAACCTGAAATCCAATGGCGGCTCATTCATCGATGGAATACCAGACAAACAGATCCGATTGCTCGCGCCGACGCCATCAGGGCAGAAGGACGCCAGGATGCTGAACGCAACTTCAATCACCGCGGAACAAATAGTCGGAAGCCTGCTTGCGATTCCCGCATTTCTTCCCGCGACCCTCTGCACTGGCTACGTGACCGCATGGCTCGCTAATCCGCACGGATTCCGCGAGCGCACGCTTGTGGAGCGCGTGTTCTGGAGCGTGCCCTTGTCGGTGGCTATCTCCACCATCGCCGCTGTGCTCATCGGCAAGTTTCTCACGCTCACGGTCGTCGTCGCGTTCTTCTGGGCCAGCGTCGTTCTTTTCTTCGTTCTCATCGGCAGGGAGTGGTTGGAGCGGCGCGGCTCCGCGACGAAATGGGCGATCGGGTGGAATCCGCTGGGAAACACAGCGCTGATTCTGGCCATTCTCTGGATCGCCGTGGTGATGGTTTCGCTGGTTGATTTCGAAGGCAACCGCCAACTCTTCATGAGCCTCGCCATCTTCGATCATGCCCCGCGCGTCAATTGGATTGGGAGTGTGCTTCACAGTGGCATCCCGCCGGCAAACTCGCTCTATTGGTTCAAACATGCTTCGCCCATGCGCTACTACTACTTCTGGTATGTGGTCTGTGCCGCGGTTGCGCGGATGTGGCATCTTTCCGCACGCGCGGTTCTCACCGCCAGTGCGGTTTGGGGTGGATTCATTCTGGCTGCGGTGATTGGAATCTATCTGAAGCATTTTCTCGTGGTGGGGGCTCGCTTGCGCAGGCAGTTCGTCCTCTGCGTTCTGCTGCTGGCAGTGACTGGTCTCGATGTCTGCGTGAACATCCTGGGCATTCTCTTCTTTCATCTTCCCGCGCCCGGTTATCTGAATGTGTGGACCAAGGGCCAGATCACCAGTTGGTTCGTTTCCATCCTCTGGGACCCGCACCATGTTGTCAGCATGGCATGCTGCATGTTCGCATTTCTGCTGGCATGGTTGGCGGGAAGGGAAGGCGCGCGTGGACGTGCCGTCAGCGTGGTTCTCATCGCCGCTGCCCTCGCAAGCGCCTTCGGTCTCTCGATCTTTGTCACGTTTGCATTCTTCCTGTTGATGCTGGCCTGGGCACTGTGGCAGATCGCCTTTGAACGCAAGCCGCTGCCAGCGTTGCTGCTGGCGGCAGGCGGAGCGTGTTCAGTTGTTCTGCTGCTTCCTTATCTGTCGGAACTGACGCACTCCGACTCGAAGATGCAAGGCGGGTCGGTGTTTCAGTTTGCCGTTCGCGAAATGATTCCCCCCGATGGGTTGCTGGCGTCGCGCCTCCTTCATCCGCTCGCACTAAGCCACCCAATCGCCGCGCTCAATGTTGCCAAGCTGATTCTGCTAGCGCCCGGTTATGCCGTTGAGTTGGGCTTCTTCTTTGTTGTCCTAGTCATCTATCTTGTTCCTGGATGGCGCAAAGGCGCCACTCTCAGTGCCGCGCACCGCGCGCTCCTCTTGATTTGCGTGGCCAGCATTCCATTGCTCTCCGAGGTGCGTTCCGGGGTGCTCGAAACCAACGACTTCGGCTGGAGAGCCGCACTGCTTCTACAATTTCCGTTGCTTCTACTGGCATCGGAACTGTTGACAGGTTGGAAATCGGTCGACCGCGATGCTGTTGCGCCGGCTGACTCCGTGGGTCTTCCTCGTCGCACGCCGGAATGGTTGCGATCGCTTGCCTCAATCGCGCTTGTTCTCGGTGTGCTCAGCACTCTTTACCAGGCGCTCATGATGCGATTCACTCTTCCTCTGGTGGAAGCGGCGCAGCAACGCGCGGCTCATGATCCCGCGAGCACCGGTCTTGCTCACATTGCCTACATCTCGAATCTCGGCTATGCCCAGCTGGACGCTTCGATTCCAGGTGACGCAATCGTGCAGGCCAACCCCAGCCACCCGTCCCTTTTCTGGACGAGCGTGTACTGGATTGGAAACGACCATCAGACAGTGATCAGCTCCGACCAGCCCGCTTGTGGCGCAGCATTTGGTGGCGATCCCAGCGGCTGTCCGGTGATGGCCGCCGCCATCGATTCGCTGTTCAATCGCGCAACGGCTGAGCAGGCCCGCGCCGCGTGCCGCCAGTTCGGGATGCAATACCTTGTCGCCCGCATCGATGATCCGGCGTGGGAGGACAAGAGCGGTTGGGTATGGACACTCAGCCCGGTGGTGGCCGACGAGGAGTTTCGCGTGCTGGATTGCAACCAATCGACTTCCTCCAGTTCGGCAGGCCCGCCTGCAACAGGCAGTCCGATCAGGTGATCGAAGGGTCAGGGCGAGTTGGCCGGAGGAATAGGTCCGTGAAGCATAATCTGCGCACATTCGACAGACGACTGTTCTTCGGTAATGTCGCTTGCAGCGTGGCTGCAATCTTCAACCTGCGTTGCTTGCGGCGCGACTGAACAGCTTAGTAAAAAAGGCTTGAGTTGGTTCAAGAATTCCCGAAAACATACCTCAGGGGCTGAAGCCCGTATTGATTTAATCCGCTTTTCACCGGGGATGAAATCCCCTGCCTACCACCCGGGCGAGTTTTTCGCCAAGCTCTGAAGTCGAGCCTTATTCCCTGCTTCTCCAGCGCCGCACGAGGTCTTCGGCGGCTTCTGGCCAATCGGGGAATTCGAATTCGAATCCGGCGTCGAGAAGGCGGCCGGGAATTACGCGGCGGCTTTTGAGGACGAGCTCGGATTCAGTGCGCAGAAAGAATGCGGCGAGCTCGATGAGCGGGGCCGGCGCGGGCAGGCCGTTGGGCATGCCCCATGCATCGCGCAGCGCCTCCATGAAATCGCGGTTGGGCAGGGGATTGGGAGAGGCGATGTTGACCACGCCATCCATTTCTTCGTGGTCGATGAGAAACTCGACGGCGCGGGCGAAATCCGCTTCATGAATCCATGAGACGAACTGACGGCCGCTGCCTTGCTTGCCGCCGAGACTGAAGCGGACCAGATTCGAGAGGATCGTAAAGGCATTGCCGGGTGTGGGGCTGAAGGTGATGGCGCTGCGCATGGCTACTTTGCGGGTGCGCGGCGTTTGCGCGGCGAAGAAGGCTGCTTCCCAATCCTTCGCAACTCCGATGGAGAAGTTCCATGTGTCGGGCGCGCGGCGGCGTCCGCCAATTGACTCGTTGCCGCCGAGTTCGCCATTCGACTCATTCATGGGCCAATCAAGACCGGGACGATCCATGGAGTGACGGTAGATGGTGGCGGTGGATGCATTGAGCCAGACGCGCGGCGGTTCGGCGAGGCCGGCTATGACGCTGCCGAGGAGGCGTGTTGAGTTGATGCGGGAGTTGTAGATGTCCGCGCGATTGCCGGCGGTGTAGCGGCAGTTGACGCCGCGGCCAGCGAGGTTGATGCAGACATCCGCGCCTTCGAGGGACTCGGTCCAGGGGCCGATGTGCTCGCCGTCCCAGTGAACCGTTTGCCATTGCGCGGCGTAGGGGCCGCGGGTGAGCACAGTGACGTGATGGCCGCGCTGCTGCAGGCGCCGCGCGAGCATCTGGCCCACCTGTCCGCTGCCACCGGGGATGACGATGCGCAGCGGAGCCGCAATCACGTTCATGCTTCCTCCCACGGCTTCATTGCTCCTCATAGATGGCTTTGAGCAGTTCGCCGGCCGGGCGAGTGAGCGGCCGAATCAGCGGGATGCTTCCGAGTTTGACGAGGGTCAGCACGATGCCGAGGGTCTTCTCAAAGATGAGCTGGGTGCGCGCCTGCCTTGGGCTTCTGTCATAGACCCAGTAGAGCATGAGGCCCATCTGGTAGAGCCAGAGCAGCCGGGGCAGATAGGGCAGGATGCTGGGCGGAAGCTTCACGCTGGAGTCAGAGACGGCGCGGGCAAAGAATGCGATGTCGCGGTCGCGGATGGCAGCGGTGGCCGCGCTGAAGGGCGAGAGCGGCTGGGTGGGATCGATGTGCGCGGACAGGGAACTCATGAGTGCGCGGTTGGGCGCAAAGTACTCGAACTTGTAGCCGATGATGCCGCGCAGGCGCGATTCAAGCGTGCGGCGCGTGTCGAGGATGCGTTCGATCTCCGGCTCCATCTGCTGCTGGGCTTGCTCATAAAAGGCGGTCACGATGGCGTCTTTCGAATCGAAGTAGTAGTAGGCGGCGCCGAGAGCCATACGGGCCTCAGAGGCGATTTCACGCATGGTTGCGGTCTGGAAGCCGCGCTCGCGGAAGACGCCGAGCGCGGCCTCAAGGATGCGGGCACGGGTTGCTTCGGATTTGGGAGTCGCTTTTTTCTTCATCGCAATCACTGGGCGAGCGGCGCGGCGACAACTGTGCGGCGGCGAAAGATGGCGAGCACAAGCAGGTTGAAGAGGTGTACGCAGCCCAGCATCAACAGAAACCCGCCGACTTTGCCGCTTACGATTTGAACCACCATGGTGAAGGTGTCCATTGGGAAGTAGGTTCCCGTCCAGGCGGTCACGTAGCCAACGCTCATCAGGTAGAAGCCGATGTCCAGAAGATGACTCACGGCCGCCACCAGAGCGGGTTTGTGATGAAAGGCTTCATTGAGAAGGACGGCTCCTGCGCGGTGGAGAACGCGGCCAAGCCAGAAGATGATCACGGCGCTGATGGTGAGATAGGAAACGTAATAGACGGTCAGGTACATGGGCGCTCCTCCTGGGTTTGATTGAATTGAGCCTGTGTTCGGTGGGTTTATGCCGCGAGCGTGCGGGCTTCGGTTGCGCGGCGGCGCATCCGTGCCAGGACGAACATGTTGAAGAAGTGCATTGCGCCGAGGATGAGCAGGACGACGCCGATTTTTCCGCTCTCAAGCTCAATGACCTGGCGGAAGTTTGTCAGTGGGTCTCCGGTCTTCAACGCGAGGGCGATGTAGCCAACGTTGATGAGATAGAAGCCTACGACGAGAAGCTGATTGACCGAATCCGCAAGCGGAACGTTTCCGTGCAGGGCGTCGAGCAGGAAGATGCGTCCGCTGCGATGGAGCGTGCGCGCGACCCAGACGGTGAGGGCGATGCTGATGGCGAGGTAGCTGAGGTAACAGCCGGCGACATACATTGTGTTTCCTCTTGTTGAGAGAAAGTGAACGTGTTCAAAAATGACGATAAGCCAGAATTGCCGGGAGGTCAAGAGAAAAATGAACCTGTTCAAAAATAATTGGACCGGATCAAGTAGCGGGGGCAACGCACGGATTCAACGATTGGGGCAGGGAATGGAGTCGGTGTAAATCGAGGACATTGCGCAGGGGCTAAAGCCCCCTCTCTCACGTTAAACAGCTTATGGCACGACTAAAGCCACCCCAGCGACGAAGACCTGTCGCCGGGGACCCCGGGAAGTCGTGCCCCTTCGCACATCTACGTGAAGTGGGAGTTTTTCCGCAACCTGCGAAGCCCAGGTCGAATCAACTGGCTTTATACCGGGATGAATCCCTACGGCCGGGGTGGGAAGGGATAGTTGTAGTAGAACTGGCGGCGGTGATCGCGGATGGCGCGGACGACGAGCGTGATCATCAGGCCGATCAGCATGAGCGGCGCGAGGATGATCATGAACGGCATCGTGACGCGGTCGCCGCCGACGGAGACCGATTCCGGCGCGTGCACGACGCCGAACATGGAGACGAGATCCCTGCCGATGGAGACGTTGTTGCCGAGATGGATGAGGCTGAAGAAGCTGACCAGGTTGTTGCCGACCTGGGAGTTGTCGTCGACCGAGACGCCGCCGAAGAAGTTCACGACATCGTGGTCGGCGTGACCGGTGATGTTCACATTGCCGAAGAAGACGACCACATCGCCCTGCGCTTCGCCGTCGATGTCGACGTTGCAGAAGAAGCAGACGGCGTCATGGACGGTGGCGCCGGATTTCACGTGGATGTTGGAGAAGAAGTGGACGGCGTCGCGGTCGGCGTGGGCCGGTGTTGCCGATACGGCAAAGGCGGCTCCGAGCAGGCTGAGGGCAAGCATTCGCAGGATCTTCATGGACGCACTCTCCCAATGGACGATACGCGGGGGCGGGGGAAAAGGTTCCCGTGTTTTTGAGGAGCAATTCGTCCGGATACTGAAAAGAAGAAGCAGATCCTTCGGCTCACCACCCCCGAGCTGAAAAACGCTCGGGGCCCCTTTCGCTCAGGATGACAAGCCGTTCTTTCTTGCTGAATTCCCACCCATTCACCAGAACGACCGCGAATGAATGGGGCACGGTGCTTTTCGATTTGTCGGGCGTTTAGAACTCGAGGCGCATGCCGAGTTGGATTCTGCGCGGCGGGGCGACTGAGGTGACCTGGCCGAAGGAAGACGAGGTTTCGATGGGATCGATGCCGGTGGCGTTGGGGTGGTTGAGCAGGTCAAACGCACCGGCGGAGAAGCCGAGGCGCGGCGCTTCCTCGTCCTTGTTGGCGGTGAAGGCGAAGTCGTGTCCCCAGCGAACGTCCATGTCCACATAGTTGGGGTAGTTTTCTGTGTTGCGGCCGACGCCGTCGGGACGGGTGTTGAAGAGGCCGTCGCCGTAGAGGTCAGTGCCGGTGAGCTCGGTCCAGGGGGTGCCGCTGTTGGCGAAGATGCCGGCAGAGAGGTTGAACACGCTCTCGGGATGGAACATGGCGTACATGCCGAGGCGGTTGCGGCGGTCAAAGCCGGCGTTGGACCACTCGTCGCTGGGCGCGTATTGGTTTTGCGGGAACCAGCCGATGCCGCCGGTGTTGGACTCGAAGTGCGACCAGGTATAGCGGCCGAAGCCGGTGAAGTACTTGTTAAGGCGTCCGCGATAGGAGACGTCCATTCCGTCGCCCTCCCACAGGCCCGCCGGCTGCATCTGCCGGATGCGGGCGAAGGCGGGGTTGGGGCGCTCAGTGTAGTCGGACTGGGGGGTGGGCGCGTTGATGTCGACGGAGCGGAAGCTGTCAATCCCGCGGGCGGAGTAGACGCTGACCACGCCGGTGGCCTTCTCGCCCAACTGGCGCTCAATGGAGACACCGTACTGAATCTGGTAGGGGAGCTTGGCGTTGGGCTGGAGTTCGGCGAGCGAGGGCGGCTGGGCGCTGAGCGTGAAGCAGTTGGTGATGGGCACGCAGCCTGAAGTGGGAAGCTGCGCCGGATTGAGCGACAAGACCAGCGCACGGCGGCGGGCTGTCGAGTAGCGGGTGAGATCGAGAAGCGGGCCGGAGCCGAAGCGGTCGTAATAGATGCCGCCGCCGCCGCGGACCACGGTCTTGCTCTCGTCGTTGAGCACCCAGGCGAAGGAGACGCGCGGGGAGAAGCCGAGGCGGCGATTGGCGAGGAAGTTTTGCCAGTCGTAGCGCAGGCCAGGAGTGATGGAGAAGCGGTCAGTCAGCTTGAACTGGTCCTGAATGAAGCCGCCCACTTCCTGCTGGTGATAGATGAAGTGGGTGTCGCCGGTGTTCTGAGTGAATTCAGAGGGCAGGTTGGCTGCGTAGTTCTGGAGGGCGGTATCGAGCACGGTGACGCCATCGGCGGCGAGGGTGGGGCCGAAGGTGTAGCTGCCGAGCGCGTTGGTGTTGTCGTCGTATGCGCGGCGATCGATGTGCGGTGTGCCGACGCCGAATTTGACCAGGTTGCGACCGCGGGTCCAGGTGACCATGTCGTAAAGGCGGAAGTTGTACTCGGAGCCGAAGGAGTCATTCTGCGCGGAGCCGGTGACAAAGTCGCCCGCCACGTTGACGTTGGGCGCTTCAGTGACGTTGCTGTTGCGGTTGAAGTCGTGCTCGCCGACGAGGGAGATCTGATTGAGCGTGGTGGCGGAGACGATGGAATCCATGTGGGCCACCACATCGTCTTCGTGGAACTCGTTGTTGTAGGCGGCGGCGGCCATGGTTTGCCCGCCCACGCCCTGGTTCTGTGCAGTCCACTCCTCGTAGCTGTACTGGACGTATCCGGAGTTCTTGTCGCTGAACTGGTGGGCGGCGCGCAGGCTGAACTCGGTGTCGCGGCTGGGGGCGGGGACGTTGGCCTGGAAGGCGCCGCTGGGGTTGGCCGCGGTTGGGGAAATGGTGGCGCTGATCACCGAGTCCTGGTCGAATGCCACGCGGTTGAAGGAGATCAGGAAGCTGCTCTTCTTCGCGTGGGGAATTGGGCCGGTAAAGCTGCCCTCGTAGGTCTGGCGCTCTTCAAAGGGCTTGATGGGGGCGAGGGCGTTTTGCGCGTTCATGGCCGAGTTGCGATAGAGGAAGTTGAACTGGCCGTGATAGTGGTCGGCGGCGGACTTGGTGATGATCTCCATCTGGCCGCGGCCGGGGTAGTAATACTGCGCGGAGTAGGGATCCTGGTTGATGCGGATTTCCTGCACCGCGGACGCCGAGACGGTGGCGCGATTGGCTTCAACGCCATCGACCATGAGACCGGTGCCGCCTGTGGAGCTGACGTTCTGGTCAAGGAAGGAGCTCATGGCGGTGGCGTAGTCGTTGTCGAAGATGGGAAGCGCTTTCAAATCCTGCGAGCTCATGACGGAGGAGTCGCGATTGCTGTCGCCGGCGGTGAGGTCGGTATTGGTGTCGCCATTGACCTGGACATTGGTGGCAAAGCGGGCAATGGGCAGAACGATGTGCAACTGGGCGGGCAGGGCGGCGGCGACGGCAGGAGCGCCGGAAACGGCTGCTCCGATGACGACGGGAGTGCGCACGGTTTCAAAGCCGGGCTCGGAGACCACCAGGGTGTAGCTGCCGGTGTGGGGCGCGACTACCTGAAAGGTGCCGTCGCCCTGGGAGCGATAGGTGCCGGTGACGGCGCCGGTGGGATCGACCAGGTCAACTTCAGCGCCGGGAACGATGGCGCCGGTGGGATCGGCGACGGTGCCGTGGAGGGCAGGTGTGGAAGCCGGCGGGGGGGTGGTGCTGTTGGCAGCTAGAGCGGCGCAAGGCGTGAGCAGAAGGAAAGCAAGGGCTAAAAGGCGCATAGACAAGATCTCCAAGGCAAAAAATCCGGGGGGTCGAGATCGTGCAAGAAAAAGGTCGAGCTTAGTACTATTGTACCGGTTCGATGGTCCCAGAGGCGGCAGCGAAGCAAAAAGGTAAAAGCTGCTCTGCCGGCGTCAGACTGCCGGCAATGATTTGATTCCGAGCGAACCCAAGGAGGATGGCGTGGGGCAAAAGCCCCATCTCTCTCATTTAAAGAAGCTTGCGGCACGACTGAAGTCGTACCCTGATACAAGGCGCATCCAGAGCGGAGTTTGTGAGCAAACCGACGCCAGGTTCACTGGCGTACTGGTTTCCGGGACGAATCCGTTGTGGAATAGACGCAGGGGCGCGGAAAATGGACGCGGATTCAGCAGAAATTCACAGGGATTGGGGCGAAGAGGCCCTGGCGGGGGTGTGAGCTGGCAAGAGGACTTCTGTCCACTCAGAGGCTGAGTCGACCAGGACGTCCGGCGGATTGGCGGCGAGGCTGGCCGGGGCCAGGCCGAAGGTGCAGCCGATGACCCAGGCGCCGGCGTTGCGCGCCGTGGCCACGTCGACTTCGCTATCGCCGATGAGGACTGTCTCTTCAGGGAGTGCGCCGGCCTCTTCCATGAGGGTGCGCAGGCCGAGCGGGTCAGGCTTTTTGACGGCGAAGCTGTTGCCTCCGTAGACATGGAGGAAGAACGGCGCCAGGCCGAGCGCTTCGCAGATGGCCTGCGCGGGGCGAACCGGCTTGTTGGTGAGTACGGACATGCTGCGCGCGGAACCGCCTGGGAGCGAGCGCACGGCGGCGAGCGCTTCAAGAACTCCGGCGTAGGCGTAGGTGTAATCCAGCTTGTGTTCGCGGTAGTAGTCGAGGAACCAGGCGTAGGCGCGGGCCAGGAACTCCTCATTGATCGGGGTTGCGGCCTGGGTTGCGGCTTGGGTTCGGTCGGGGCCAAAGAGGGCGCGGCGGACGAGCATGATCGCGCCGTCGCCGATGTAGCTGGCAACGATGGGGTCGGGCAGGGGCTCGCGGCCAAACTCGCGCAGCGTGGCGTTGACGCTGTTGCAGAGGTCGCGCGCCGAGTCGATCAGGGTGCCATCCAGATCAAAGACGAGCAGTTTCAGGGATTCAGTTGGAATAGGACGGAGTACGCGAACCATGCAAGTAGTTTAATCACCTGCCGTGGTTCCCTGGTCCCCAAGTGCGAGGGATCACCACCCCACGAACCAAGACCCGTCCGTGGGGACCCCGGATCACCACCCCACGAACCAAGACCCGTCCGTGGGGACCCCGGATCACCACCCCACGAACCAAGACCCGTCCGTGGGGACCCCGGATCAGGGGCACCCGGCGGTGGGGCGTACGCTCGCGGGAGGCTGGCAGGGGCACCCGGCATTTATGAGACCGGTTGTGGTTCTTCGCCGGCGCGGGCTGGCGCGCGATCCACGTTCTGCGAGGCGATCTGCAGGCCGTAGAGCAGGAGGCCGGCATGCTTGCTGCCAATGGCGGAACGGGAGAGCGCGTTGAGAACCTGGGCAACGCCGCTCTGGATGGCGGCCTGGTCTCGCATCACGGGCAGGTGCAGCGCGCCCATGGCTCCGGCGGCCTTCTGAACTTTGAGGCGACGAGGGCCATTATGGAAGTAGCAGTATGGCTTGCCCTTGAGGGCCATGGCTTGACACCTGGCTCCGCTGGGCAGGATGTGCAGACATTCAGGCGGGATGACAGACATGAGAGATCCTTTCCTATCCCCCACCTCCGGCTGAAAATAAGTGGCCTATTTTCATCGGATTGCGGGATTGATCGCTGCCGATATGAGAGAACAAAGGAGTTATTCGCAGATAACTGAGAACAATGCACTTACCATTGCATGGAGCAGCCATTGCATGGAGCAGCCATTGCATGGAGCAGACGCTCGCGGGAGGCTCGCACCATTGGATGGAGCGGACGCTCGCGGGAGGCTCGCATGAGCCTGCTGCGTTTCCCTCTTTGTGGGGTATGAAATGATTGTGCGCCAAATGGGGGTAATTATCGGCAAATCGCTCATGAGAATTTTCGATCTCCGGGTCCGGGGGGGCTGTAGGCCGAGGGCCCAGGCCTGAAGGCCGGGTTTGTGTAGGCGATGGTTTGAGGGGCCTGAAGGCCCCTGCTTCTTCCGGGGTCGGGAAGGGCGGGAATCGGGGGCTGAACAGGCTGCGAAAAACTGCTGTTTCAATACCGATTTTCCGCAATACAATCCCCAAGGGCCCCGACTCATTTTATTGGCTTTATCGGCACGACTGAACAGGCTGCGGAAAAAGGCTCATTCGGGGTTGAATTCGACTGCAGCGGCGCAGGGGCTAAA